>Ga0075326_1000014_pt1 | contig 40330 bp, 55 predicted proteins | sample MayberrySE_Catta_3_FD_120052 | JGI IMG/M metagenome (GOLD analysis project Ga0075326, IMG submission 120052) | Natural and restored wetland microbial communities from the San Francisco Bay, California, USA, that impact long-term carbon... | ecosystem: Environmental > Terrestrial > Soil >...
CCCGCAGGTCGCCGTGGCCCAGGAGCTGAAACGCGGCGAGCTGTGCGAGATCAAGATCAAGAAGTTCACGATGCCCAAGCGGGAAATCGCGCTGATCTACCGCCGCGGCCGTCCACTCAGCCGGCCCGCGCGCGCGTTCATCGAGTTGATCGAGGAGCGTTACAAGGTGAAGGCGCTCCCTGACGGGAGCTAGCCTTTCGCGACCTTCGACCGGATCTTCTTCAGGCTGTCGACGTTGGGCTTGTCCGGCCCCTCGTCCTGAAGGCCGGGCACTTCGAGCAGGAACGGCACGTCGGCAAACGCGGGGTGGCTCATGATCACCTCGAAGCCCTTCTTGCCGATGTGTCCTTTGCCGATGTTCTCGTGCCGGTCGACGCCGCCGCCCAGGTCGATCTTGGAGTCGTTCGCGTGGACGGCGACCAGCCGGTCCAGCCCGATGTGTTCGTCGAACTCTTCCATGACCGCGTCCACGCCCTTGGGGTCGGCAAGGTTGTAGCCGGACGCGTACGCATGCTGCGTGTCGAGGCAGACCTTCAGGCGGTCGCTCCCTACCTCCTTGATGATTGCCCCGAGTTCACTCAGCCGCGAGCCGACCCCGCCGCCCTGGCCGGCGTTGTTCTCGAGGATGATCCAGGCGTCGTCGGGCGTGTCCTTCACGACTTCCTTCAGCGTCTTTACGATCTGCGGGAGCACCTTTTCGAAGCCGACGCCTTTGTGCGAGCCGACGTGGAAGATGACGCCCTTGATTCCCGCGGCCGCCGCGAGGCGTAGGTCGTCCGAAAGCGCCTTCTTCGACTTCTCGAGCTGGTCCGGCTTCTCTGTCGCGAGGTTGATCAGGTAGGGGCCGTGCAGAAAAACCGGCTCGATGCCCGACTCCTTCATGCCTTCGCGGAAGGCTTCGCACTCCTCCTCGCGGATCTTGCGCCGGTTCCAGACCTGCGGCGGCGCGCCGAAGATCTGGATCGTCTCAGCGCCGATCTTCTTCGCGCGTTCGAAGGCCGTGACCAAGCCACCCGATGCTCCCACGTGCGCGCCGACTTTCACGCCGCGCTGCCTCCAAGCTTACCGAGCAGCCGACGAATCGGACGGAGGATGACCGCCGACTCGGCGGCCGCGATGAAGTCGTCGGGTGCCGCTCGGCCGGCGTCGTAACGAACCGCTGCCCGGCCCGAATCGAGGTCGACGGTGGCCTCGTGGACCCCGTCGACGGCCTTCAGGCGACCTTCGACGTTCGTCGCGCAGAGGCTGCAAAGGAGCCCGTCGACACGGAGCGTGGCGGCCGCCTGGTGACCGGCTTCGTCCACGTCAGAAACACTAACGGCAGGGTCGATGAAGGCGCGGTGCGGGTGGACCTTGAGCATGTCGCGCGCAGTATAGCGAAGCGCTGCCGGCCCGGCGGCCTTGCGGGCTCAGTTCGGCAGGCCGACGGCCCAGAGGTAGCCATCTGGGTCGGCGATCGTGAGATCGCGCCAGCCATGGCCACGGTCGCCTGCCGCGACGATGATCTCCGCGCCAGCCGTGAGCGCTCGCGCCTCAAGCGCATCCGGATCCATCCCAAACAGCCGGATCTCGGCCCCCAGCCCACGCGGGTCACCGGAGACCAGCTGTTCGTGCATCGGATGGCCTTCGTAGGTGTGGTCGACGTGGAGCATGAGCTCCTGGTCGAGGACGCGGATGGCGGCGAAGTCGGGGTCGGTGTAGTGCACGGTGGCCTCGAGGACGTCCCGGTAGAACGCGACGGAGCGATCGATGTCGCGGACGAGCAGATTGAGCGAGAACTGGGGCATCGCCCTGCCGTACTCGTGACCGGGTATCCACGGTTCACCCTGACGCTTCTTGGTCATGGTACGAAGTGTGGCCATTATAACGTTGCAGCCTTGGCCGGAGGTGAGGCCGCAGATATCCTTCTACTCGATCAGTACCCAACCGGAGGAGCAAGACAATGTCAGAAGGCAGCGTAGTTCTCATCAGCATCGCCGGTGGCAAGCCGGAGGGCGGGCAACCGTCGCTGTCAGTCGACGAGGCGAGAGCCGTCGCGGGTAAGGGCCTGGAGGGCGACCGCTACTTCGGGCACGACTTCGACACGCAGGTGACGTTGATCGAGTCTGAAGCGATCGACGCCATGGGCGAGAACGGCGGCTTAGAGCTGCCGTACCAGGACGCGCGCCGGAACATCGTGACGCGCGGCATCGTGCTCAACGCCCTCGTCGACAAGGAGTTCACCGTCGGTGACGTGAGATTGCTAGGCAAGCGCCTCAGCGAGCCGTGCCAGCACCTCGCCAGCCTGACCGACCAGCGCATCGTGAAGGGGCTCGTCCACAAAGGCGGCCTCAAGGCCCAGATCGTCAATGACGGCCTGATCCGCGTAGGTGATATCATTCGGACGTAGCCGACCGCTACAACCGGCGTATCACCGCAGCGGAGAAAGGTGGGGCCATGCCCGAATTCAGGACTGTCGCGCAGCTATCGGAGCTCGAGCCGGGCTCGCTGAAGCACGTCGAAATCGACGATGACACGGAGATCTGTCTCGCCAACGTGGACGGCACAGTCTACGCGATCAACGGCCAGTGCACGCACGAGGGCGGCCCGCTCGGCGAGGGCGAGCTTGACGGGACGACGGTGATGTGCCCGTGGCACGGGGGTGAGTTCAACGTCACGACCGGCGAGGTCGTCGGCCCGCCGCCAGAGGAGAACGAGAAGACGTTCGAGGTGCGCGTCGAAGGAGACGACATCAAGGTCGCCCTCGACTAGCAGCGCTTCAAGGCCACCAGAGCCGCTCCGCTTCGTTCTTGAGCTCGGCGCGGTAGTCCGGGTGGGCGACGGCGATGAGCTCGTTTGCCCGTGCCTGGTGGCTTTTTCCCCAGAGCCGCGCGATGCCGTACTCGGTGACGACGATGTCCGCGTAGAACCGAGGGATCGTGACCAGGGATCCTGCTTCCAACTGCGGCACGATCTTCGACACGCTCCCGTCCAGGGCGGTCGAAGGCAGCAAGGTGATCGCCTTACCGTTTGGAGAGAACGCCCCGGCCATGTGCATCTCCGGCTGGCCGCCGGACCCGTTGATCAATCGGCCGCCGAAGACGCTCTCGGAGTTGATCTGGCCTAGTAAGTCGATCGAGATCGCGTTGTTGATCGCGACGAAGCGGTCGAACCTGGTCAACGTGCGCGGGCTGAGGACGTAGTTCGGGTCGTACAGCTCGAAGCCAGGGTTGTCGTCGATGATTGCGAGGTCGTTGAAGTCGCACCCCGTCCACGCGGTCGCGACCGCTTTCCCTGTGTGGATCTCCTTATGCCTGCCGGTTGCGATGCCGTCCCGTACCATAGCGGCAAGCCCGGGCCAGCCAAGCTCGGTATGAATGCCGAGGTCGCGCCTGCCGTCGAACACGCCAAGCCGTGCCATGAACCGCGACGGCTCGCCGGTGCCGATCTGGATCGTGTCGCCGTCGGTGATCAACTCGCTTAGGTAGCCGGCGATCGTGCGCATGAAGTCAGGTGGGCTGTCGAGGCCGAGGAGCCTGCGGGCGGAGTCGGGCGGCACGGCCGCAAGAATCGCGGCAAACGGGCCGAGCACCGGGCCTGGATCTGGCAGCTCATTCCAGAGGTCGGACCACGCCTGACGGCGGTCTTCGTCGAGCTCCTTTATCGCTACGTCGAATTGCACGCGGTCCATCGTCGGGGGGTCGTACTCCACGAATTGGGCGATCTCGGAGACGTGGACATAGCAGTCCCCGTAGACCTTCGCGAGGCCTGGGTCGACCAGAGCGATCGTCGTCTTACAGCGTCGTGTGTAGTTGCGCTGGTTCCAGTTATGCGGGCCGAAGTGGCAGTACCCCTGCTTGTTCGGCGGGCTGACGATGACCATCGCGACATCCGGCGGCTCAAGGTCACGAGGTTCCTTGTCGTAGGCCTTCATGCCGAGCGAAAAGAGGTTTGGCACGTAGGTCGCTCTGCGCTCGTCGATCGTGAAGCGGGCGAAATCGCCGACGTAGAGCTCGTACTCGACCTTGAAGTGGTCCTCTGCGCCGGGGCGGAGCCAGCCGGGATCGTAGGCTGGGGCGAGGAGCCGGAGGGTGACGTCGCTCAGCTCGTCCGCGCGGGCGAAAAGGGCGTCCTGGAGGGGACGCGGCGGAAAGATCGAGTATACGACGGTGTCGCCGGACTGAACGGCCTTGACCGCCTCCTGCGCGCCCGACAGCCGGCTTCGATATGTCCCTTCCCAGTCCACCCAGTACCTCCTTCGCAGCCTGCTTGGCCAGCGAGTCCCTTTGTAGGCCGTGCGGCGCCTAGAAGGCAAGTGTGGGCAGGGAACAAGGGACCAGGAACCTGGAACAGGGGCACTCAGGCGCCGGTTTGACCCGTCTCGTAACGTCGCGTACACTCCTAGGGACAATTGAATACGGGCTGCAGATCTGCTGCGGCCAAACTCATCCAGAGTGGTGGAGGGAACGGCCCTAGGAAGCCCAGCAACCGGTCCGGAAGGACGCGGTGCCAACTCCGGCCCCAGAATCTGGGGTAAAGATGAGCGAAGAATCGCGACTTCTCCCACCTGGAGAGGTCGTTTTCATTTGTGACGGAACCATGACAGAGAAGAACGCACAACTGGCAGTGATCGGCGGCTCGGGCTTCTACGAGCTCGAGGGTCTGACCGATGTCGAGGAGGCGCGCGTCGAAACGCCCTTCGGCGACCCGAGCGACGCCATCGTGCTCGGGACGCTCGGCGAGGTGCGGATGGCGTTCCTCCCGCGCCACGGACTCGGCCATCGTATCCTGCCAACCGAGGTTCCCTCACGCGCCAACATCTGGGCCCTCAAACAGCTCGGCGTCGAGCGCATCATCGCCGTGAGCGCTGTCGGGAGCCTGCGCGAGGACATCGCGCCGCTGCATATCGTTGTCCCGGATCAGCTCATCGACCGTACGCGAGCGCGTCCAAATACGTTCTTCGGCAACGGGATCGTCGCTCACATCGGGTTCGACCAGCCTTTCTGCCCCGAGCTGAGCGCGTTGCTCGCGGCAAGCGCGCGCAAGGACGGCGCAACGGTGCATGAGGGCGGAACGGGCATCGTTATCGAGGGCCCAGCTTTCTCGACGAAGGGCGAGTCTCATCTCTATCGCTCGTGGAGCGCCGACATTATTGGCATGACGGCACTGCCCGAGGCCAAGCTCGCTCGCGAGGCCGAGGTCTGCTACGCGAGCCTCGCTCTCGTGACCGACTACGACGTTTGGCACGACAGCGCAGGGCCTGTGAGCGCCGACATGATCATCGCGAACCTCACCAAGAACGTCCAAACGGCGAAGCGCGTGGTCGCGGCCGCGGTTGGCAGTCTGCCGCGCAAGCGCGGCTGCTCCTGCGGCTCAGCGCTGGAATCGGCGATCGTGACCGCTCCTGCTCTCGTGCCGGACTCCGTGAAGCGCGACCTTGCGCCGATCATCGGGCGCTATATGCCTGCGGGAGCCATGGCGTAATGGCCGAGCGACCGGTTGCCGGGCAGCCAGCCGTGGACCGCGCGTCTACGGAGTACGTCGTGCGTGACCTGCGCGACCCGGACGAGATCCGGGCGATGCTCGCGCCGCACAGGACCTTCTCCGCCTACGCCCTCGGCCAGCTCCAGCCCGGATTGTTCGAGAAGACCGAGTGGCACGTCGCCCGCGGCGCCGCAGGCGAGGCGCTGCTGCTGCACTCAAAGGGTGGCCTCGGTAATGCGCTCTTCTCGCTGGGGGCGCCGGGAGCACTCGAGGCCGCACTCCAGCTCCATCCCGGCCCGAAGCATACGTTCCTGAGTTGCCAGACCTCGCATAAGGATGTGGTGAGCGACTATTTCGGGATCCCGCGGAACTCGACCATGGTGCGGCTGCGGGTTGACCGCGAGACGTTCCAGCCGGAGCCGGGAAACGCGACACGCCTGAGCGGCCGCGACGTGTTCCGTGTCAATAACCTCTATCGCGCCGACGGCACGGCCGCGTTCTACACGGCCGATAACATCAACCAGGCCACCTACTATGGCGTCTTCGCCGACGAGCGCCTGGTCGCGGTCGCAGGAACGCACGTGGTCTCGCCGGTCGACGAGATCGCCGTAGTCGGGAACGTCTTCACTCATCCGTTCTATCGAGGGCAAGGGTTCGGCCGGCTCGTCACGAGCGCGGTTACACAGGAGGTGCTCAAGACCTGCCGCGAGGCGGTACTCAGTGTCGACCCGGCGAACGTGGCCGCGGTTCGCGCGTACGGACGGCTCGGCTATCAGGAGGTCATGAGGCTCATCGAAGGACCGGCCGCTCGCCGCGAGGCAGGCACCGGCGCCTTTGTGCGACGGCAGGTCGCCGCGATCCGCGGGCGGCGCTACGGCGGAGAACTCGTTACGGTCCAACCCCGCACACGAAAGGAAGGCGACAGTTGACCACAGCAGAGACGGCGAAGGGAGACATCCGCGATCCCGGTCTCGCCGAGGAGGGAATCCGGCGCATCGAGTGGGCGGGACGCGAGATGCCGGTGATCGAGACGATCCGCGAGCGCTTCGCGAAGGAGAAGCCCCTCAACGGCATTCGCGTCGCGGGCTGCCTCCACATTACGACCGAGACGGCGAACCTCGCGATCGCGCTTCGCGATGGCGGCGCCGACCTCGTGATGTGCGCCAGCAACCCGCTCAGCACGCAGGACGACGTTGCGGCCGCGCTGACGGTCGAGTACGGAATTCCGTGCTACTCGATCAAGGGCGAGGACGACGCGACCTACTACCAGCACATCAACTCCGCGCTCGACCACAGGCCGCAGATGACGATGGACGACGGCGCCGACCTGGTCGCGACGATCCACAAGGACCGCCGCGACCTGCTCGAGCACGTCGTGGGCGGCACGGAGGAGACCACGACCGGGGTCATCCGCCTCAAGGCGATGGCCAAGGAAGGCAAGCTCGGCTACCCGATCATCGCCGTGAACGAAGCGAACACAAAGCATCTCTTCGACAACCGCTACGGGACGGGCCAGAGCACGCTGGACGGCATCACGCGCGCGACCAACGTCCTCTATGCCGGGAAGAACGTCGTTGTCGTGGGCTACGGCTGGTGCGGCCGCGGTGTGTCGATGCGCGCGCGCGGCATGGGGGCGAAGGTCATTGTCATCGAGGTCGACCCGTTGCGTGCGCTGGAGGCCGTGATGGACGGCTTCCAGGTCATGCCCATGTTGGAGGCCGCCGAGATTGGCGACATCTTCATCAGCGTCACGGGCGACATCCACGCCATCGACGGCCATCACATGGAGCGTATGAAGGACGGCGCGATCATCGCGAACTCCGGCCACTTCAATGTCGAGCTCAACATTGAGGCGCTCGAGGCGATGGCAGAAGGGCGGCGCCAGGTGCGCCCGTTCGTGGAGGAGTTCAGGCTCGCGGACGGCCGCAAGCTCAATCTGCTCGGCGAGGGCCGACTGATCAACCTTGCCGCCGCCGAGGGGCACCCCGCCAGCGTGATGGACATGAGCTTCGCGAACCAGGCGCTCTGCCTCGAGCACCTCGCGCTCCAGGAGACGCCGTCGGCGCCCGACGTCTACGTTGTGCCGGAGGAGATCGACGAGGAGATCGCACGCCTCAAGCTCGACGCGATCGGCGTGAAGATCGACGAGCTCACGGAGGAACAGAAGAAGTACCTGTCGAGCTGGGAGGCCGGCACGTAGTCACGCTCTCTGGCGCCACGAGGTGCCTGGGGGAAGGAGAGTTATCAGCCCATGAACAGTTCAACATTCATGACGTCGCCGTCTCTGTTTCTGACATCGGAGTCGGTAACGGAAGGACATCCCGACAAGCTCTGCGACCAGGTGTCCGACTCGATTCTCGATGCCATCATCGGCGAGGACCCGGACGCCCGTGTCGCCTGCGAGACGGCGGTGACGACCGGCCTTGTGTTCGTGACCGGCGAGATCTCGACCGAGTGTTACGTCGACATGATGGAGATCGTTCGCGACACCGTCCGCGGCATCGGCTACACCAGCGACGAGTACGGTTTCGACTACCAAACCTGCGGCGTCATGACCTCGGTGAAGGAGCAGTCCGCTGATATCGCGCAGGGCGTTGATCGTTCCAAGGACATCCTCGACCAGGGGGCCGGCGACCAGGGCATGATGATCGGGTTCGCCTGCGACGAGACGCCGGAGCTCATGCCGCTCTCGATATCGTTGGCGCACAAGCTCTGCCGCCGGCTCGCGCAGGTGCGCAAGGACGGCGTGCTCAAGTACCTGCGCCCCGATGGCAAGTCCCAGGTCACGATCGAGTACGACCACGGCAAGCCGAAGCGCGTCGACACGGTGGTGATCTCCACACAGCATGACGCCGACATCCAGCAGGAGCAGATCAAGCACGATATCGCCGAGACGGTCATCAACGAGGTCATCCCGCCCAATCTCCTGGACGGCGATCCGAAGCTGCTCGTCAACCCGACAGGGCGCTTTGTCGTCGGCGGTCCGATGGGCGACGCGGGACTGACCGGGCGCAAAATCATCGTCGACACCTATGGCGGCGTCGCCCGTCATGGGGGCGGCGCGTTCTCCGGCAAGGACCCGTCCAAGGTCGACCGCTCGGCTGCATATGCCGCGCGCTACGTGGCGAAGAATGTCGTCGCCGCCGGCCTGGCCACGCGGCTCGAGGTGCAACTCTCCTACGCGATCGGCGTCGCGAACCCGACGTCCGTCGCGATCGAGACGTTTGGCACCGGGACGGTCGATGATGAGAAGATCCTCGGCCTGGTCAAGGAGCACTTCGACCTGCGGCCGGGCGCGATCATCCGCGACCTCAACCTGCGCAGGCCGATCTACAAGCCGACCGCCGCCTACGGCCACTTCGGCCGCGAAGACATCGATGCGCCGTGGGAGAACACAGACCGCGCGGACGTGCTACGCAGCGCCGCGGGCCTGTGATGGCGTAACCGGACGCGTGTACGCGATCGTCTTGGTAGGAGGCAAAGGCGAACGGCTGCGGCCGCTGACGGACGACCGCCCGAAATGCATGGTGGCCCTCCGGGACAAGCCGATTTTCGAGCACCAACTGATCTGGCTACGTGACAACGGCGTCACCGACGTCATCGTCGCGTGCGGCTACCTGCACGAAGTGATCGAGGACTACTTTGGGGACGGGGCGACGTGGGACGTGCGCATGCAGTACTCGGTAGAGAGTGAACCGCTCGGCCGCGGGGGCGCGCTGAAGCTTGGCTACACAAAGGTCCCGGACGGCGAGCAAACCGTGATCGCGACCAACGGCGATAACGTGAACACGCAGCCGCTGCCGCCGATGATCGAGCAGCACAGGAGAACCGGCGCCGTTGGTACGCTGCTGCTGACGCAGTTACGCAGCCCGTTCGGCATCGTGCTGCAAGACGGCGACCGCATCACCGGGTTCGAAGAGAAACCGCTGCTGCCGCACTGGCTCAGCGCGGGCGTGTATGTGCTCGACAAGGACTTCTTCCCGGAGCTCCCCGATGCCGGCGATCACGAGGATGAGCTGTTCCCGCGACTCGCGGCGGAGGGGAAGCTGTACGGCTTCAGGTCGCACGCCTACTGGAAGGCGATCGACACCGTGAAGGACCTGAACGAGGCGAGCGCGCAGCTCGCCGTCGGTGTGCCAGAGGGGTCATGAACATCGACCTCGACGACCGGGCGACCGTCGTGCGCCTGGACCCCGAGGGCATGCTCGGCCGCATCGAGAGCCTTCCGGAGCAGTGCGCGGAAGCATGGGAGCGCGCCCGAGCCCTAGACCTGCCTCAGACGCACAGGGACGCGCGCGACGTTGTTCTGTTGGGCATGGGGGGTTCCGGGATCGCCGGCGATATCTTGCGCACCCTGACGCTCTTGTCGAGCGCAATGCCTGTTCAGGTCGCACGCGGCTACGACGTCCCGGCGTCGGTAGGGGAGGGGACGCTCGCCGTCGCCTGCAGCCACAGCGGCAACACCGAGGAGACGCTCTCGGCGTTCCGGCAGGCGGTCGACGCCGGTGCGAAGACGTTCGTCATCACGAAGGGCGGCGAGCTGAAGAAGCGTGCTGACGAGGCCGGCGCACCGACCTTCCTCTACGAGTACGAGGGCGAGCCGCGTTCGGCACTTGGACATCAGCTCATGGCGCTGCTCGCGGTCGGGGAACAGGCCGGCTTGCTCGGTCCGCAGAAAGCCGCTGTGACGGAGACCATCGATCTCATGAAGGAGCAACGGTCCACGATCGGATTTGACGTGCCGGCCGCGGCCAATCCGTGCAAGCAGCTCGCCCTGCGACTCCAAGGGAAGCTCACCGCGATCGTCGGAGCCGGCGTGCTCGACGTAGCGGCGTATCGCTGGAAGACGCAGATCAATGAGAATGCCGACTCGTGGGCCATCCACGAATCGCTGCCGGAGCTCGACCACAACAGCATCGTTGGCTTTGGCCTGCCGGACGCTTCCTCGCTGCGCGTCGTGTTTCTGCGAAGCGAGCGGCTCGACCCGCACCTGCTCGCGCGTTACGGCCCGACCGCCGACGCCCTCGCCGACGCGGGCGTAGCGCAGGAGACGGTCGCTGTCGCCGGCACGGGTCCGCTCGCGCGTGTCCTCGCGGCGATCCACTATGGCGACTACGTGAGCTACTACCTGGGGCTGCTGAACGGCGTGAACCCTTCTGCCGTCGGCCCGATCGAGACGCTTAAGGAGAAGCTGGCGGGCGGGTAGGAAACCTTCCTCACATGGGCGGTGTATACTCGGCGTGAGGAGTACTTTGCCGTGATAAGACTCCTACTCGCCGGAGCCGCGGCTGCTGTCCTGGTCGTCTTCCATCTGGGGTACGACACCGCGTCGGCCAAAGTCACAACGTACTTGCTGACGGGAGGTGATCTTGGTACACACGCCTATCTGCTAACTGGTTTCATTCCTGACGATGATGGAACCGACTGGGTGGCGAGTGTGGACGGAGTTGAGGTGGAGGCTCCGGACAGCGTTCCATCTCTGGCGTTCGATCTCTATCGCCGGTATGGCACCTTCGCACTGATCGAGGACGAACCAGAACTGCGCTACTACCCTGACATCCAGCTGATGTACAGCGTGTGGGGCGACCGCTGGTATCAGTTGCCAGTAGAGGCCGTGAGCTACCTCAACGCTGCAATCGACGACGGACTGGCCGCCATGAAACGTGGTGAGCTTGAGGAGAACGCATTGGTAGCAGATCTGCGCGACCGGGGCATGCACGAGGTTGGCTACTCGCTGCTGCCTTACGTGCCGAGGGGGTCTACTGCCGTCTCGGATGCCACGCGCGCCCTTAACGAAGAGTGCAGTCCGTTGTGTGGCTCGATTCTAGATCAGGAAGCGTTCGTCCTCGTTCATCTTGTCGAAACGATAGCCCAACCCGCAGCTCTGATCCCTGGTGCGGAACCGGCATACGAGATCATCTTCGAAGGCTGGTCGGGAGATACAGGCATCGGTGGAGTGTTGGGCTACTATTCTCCACCCTCTGAGGGCAGCCCGGGTCTATTCTGGATGGAGGATAGTGAGTCCCAACCCTATGAGACCACGGACGGGTTCGATGTGGCTATCGTTGCAGCACTCAACGGAGCAAATCCTTCGGATGCGTTGAACACCATTTCGAACAAGAGAGACGCAAACGATGGCTCCACGGCCGTTGCCGCGGCGGCGCTGGCGACTGTCCTTGGTTTCGGGCTAGTTGTTGGGGTCGTGCGCCGGCGCGGCGGCTAACGCTTCGTGTACTGAGGCGCCTTGCGCGCGCGCTTCAGGCCGTACTTCTTCCGTTCCTTCACGCGCGAGTCGCGCGTCAGGTGACCGGCCTTGCGCAGCGTTGGGTGGTAGCTTTCGTCTGCGGCCACCAGCGCCCGCGCGACGCCATGCGCGATTGCGTCGGCCCAGCCGGTGACGCCGCCCCCGGCGACGCGCACCTCGGCGTGGAACTTGTCGGTCGCCTCGACTGCCGCGAGGGGCTGCAGCACCTTGTGGCGGTGCAGGGGTCGCGAGAACATCTCCTCGAGCGGCTTGTCGTTGATCGTGTGCGTGCCGGCGCCCGGGTGGAGCCGCACGCGCGCCACAGCGCTCTTGCGGCGGCCGGTTCCGTAGTAGTAGTGCCCGTTCGTCATGCTGTCGCCCCGGCAGTTGCCTCAGCCTTTGTCTTCTTGTTCTTACCGGCGTTGACCTGCGCTTCGTGCGGGTGGTCGGGGCCGGAATAGATCTTGAGGTGGCGGAGGATCGACCGGCCCAGCCGGTTGTGGGGGAGCATGCCCTTCACCGCCGAACGCACGATGCGCTCGGGGTGCTGGTCGAGCATGCGCTCGAACGGTGTCTCGCGAAGGCCGCCCGGGTAGCCCGTGTGGCGGTAGTAGATCTTCTGCTGCGACTTCGCGCCCGAGACTTTGACCTTCGACGCGTTGACGACGATCACGAAGTCGCCGTTGTCCATGTGCGGCGTGTAGGTCGGGCGGTACTTGCCGCGCAGCAGATGCACGACCTCGGCCGCAACGCGGCCCAGCGGGCGGTCGGCGGCGTCGACGACGTGCCAGCGTTCGTCGACGTCCTTCGAGCTTAGCGAGTAGGTTCTGTTCTTCATTCGTGACTCCAAAAAGCCGGCGCGAACGCCGACTTGACTCCCTATCATAGCGTGTTATCCGCCATAAGATCGAGTCCCGGGTAGACCACCTGTTCGAGGCAAAGCCCGTGGGCCGGTGCCAACGGTCCCGCAGTCGCGAGCTCTGGCTGCTCAATGAAACGCCGGAATCCGGCGAGATCTAGCCTCTCGCTACCGACCTCGACCAGTGCGCCAACCGTGCGCCGCATCTGCTGTCGCAGGAAGGCGTTCGCCTCCATCTCGATGTCCAGGAGTGGCGGCTTGGCGAGGACAGCGAAGCGGCGCACGCAACGCACAGTCGGGCGGCCTTCGTCGCGCGTGAACGACGCGAAGTTGTGCTCGCCAACGAGGAGCGCACCTGCCTCGCGCATGGCCGGCAAGTCGAGGGGCGTGGGGACGTGCCAGGCCTGGTCGCGGTACAGCGGCGAGCGCGGCCGGGCATTGTACACCGTGTAGCGATAGATGCGGCTGGCGGCGTGCCGCCTCGGGTCGAAGTCGGACTCGACCTCGAGCGCGCCGCGGACCGCGGCCTGCTCGGGCAGGTGCGCGTTCAGGCCGCCGACGAATGTTTCTATGGGTAGGGCAGAGTCCGTATCGAACGCGGCGACCTGTCCGCGCGCGTGCACGCCGGCATCCGTGCGTCCGGCGAACGCGGCGCGCGAGCGGAGACCTGTGAGCCGTCCGATGGCGGTCTCCAGCGCGTCCTGCACGGTTGGAGCTTCGTCCTGGATCTGGGAGCCGTTGAATGCGGAGCCGTCGTACTCGAGGATGACGGCGATGCGGCGCCCGCCAGCCTGCGCGGTCACTCCCCTTCGTCGAGGAGCTCGAGTCGGGCCATTGGCGCGCCGTCTCCGCCGCGCGGCCCCAACTTGAGGATGCGTGTATATCCGCCGCTGCGGTTCGCGAAGCGGGGAGCGATCTCCTCGAAGACCTCGTTGACCAGGTCCTTGTCGTTCAGGTACTGCAGGGCCTTGCGGCGGGCGTGCAAGCTGCCGTCCTTGCCGAGGGTGATCATCTTCTCGGCGGAACGGCGCGCTTCCTTCGCCTTGGGCTCCGTCGTCCGGATCGACTCGTGACGGAGCAGGTCCTTGACAAGGTTCCGCAGCAGCGCCTTGCGATGGCCGCTGGGCCTGTTCAGCTTGCGATACCCAAGCTTGTGGCGCATAGGGCTAGTCCCCGTCCTCGTCCCTGGATGTGGACTCGATCAGCTCCGACGGGTCCTCGCCCGCCTCCTGCAGCGCCTGGATCAGCGCCGCGCCCAACGGGCTCACTTCCTCGTCGCTGCTGTCTGCACCCATGGCTGCCGGATCCCCGCTGCCGTCGTCCTGAATGTAGCCGAGCTCCTTGAGCTTCGCCTTGAGCTCGTCGTAGGACTTCTGGCCGAAGTTCCGCAGCGTGAGCAGCTCGTCCTCGCTCTTCTCCAGCACCTGCCCGACCGTCATGAGGCCGCTGCGCTTCAGGCAGTTGTAGGCGCGGACAGAGAGGTCGAGCTCTTCGATCGGCGTATTGTACTTGTCGGGTGGGAGGGCGACACCGCGGCCGACGCCATGCTCGACGACGGACGGCTCCGGCTTGCCGAGCTGCGCGAAGATCATCAGTTCTTCACGTAGGATGTCCGCAGCGTGGCTGATGGCGTCGGTCGCCGACATCGTGCCGTCGGTCCAGACTTCCAGCACCAGCTTGTCGTAGTTCGTGGTCTGGCCCACACGAGTGTGCTCGACGTGGTAGTTCACCTTCCGCACGGGGCTGAAGATCGCGTCCACAGGCACGACACCGATAGGCAGGCCCTCGGAGAGGTCGGCGGGCAAGTAGCCACGACCGCGCTCGACGGTGAACTCAACGGTGAGCTGGCCGCCATCGTCGAGCGTGCAAATGTACAGGTCCGGGTTGACGATCTCGTAGTCCGCCGCGACCTGGATGTCGCTGGCGTGGATCTGGCCAGGGCCTTTGGCCTCCAGATAGAGTTTGCCTGGGCGCTCGGACAGCGGCCGCAGCCGGATGTCCTTGAACTTCAGCAGGAGCTCCATCGTGTCTTCCTTAACGCCCTTGATCGTCGAGAACTCGTGGACGACCTCCTCGATGCGGATCGAAGTGATGGCCGCGCCCGGCAGCGAGCCCAGCAGCGCGCGCCGCAGGGAGTTGCCCATGGTGATGCCGAAGCCAGCGACAAGCGGCTCCGCCACGACTCGAGCGTAGGTCTCAGACTCCTCCTCAACCGAGATGTGCGGCAGTTCCGGCTCGATGACCGTTAGGCTGGCTGGTTCTGTGGTTTCGAAGCTAGCGACGTTCATGTACTGCCTTCCCTTAACGCGAGTAGAACTCCACAATGACCGCCGGATCGAACTTGGCGCCTACTTGCGCGACGTCGGGCTGGGCGATGACTCGACCGCTCATCGTAGCGGCGTCGACGCCAAGCCAGTCCGGGATCTCTTTGCCTTGCATCGTTTCTTGCATGATCTTCACGAGTTCGGTGCGCTTGCCCTTGTCGGTCCACGTGATCTCGTCGCCGACCTTGGTCGCGCAAGACGGAATGTCCGTGAGGCGCCCGTTCAGGGCGATGTGGCCGTGGCGGACGATCTGGCGCGCCTGCGCCCGCGAGTCCGCGAAGCCGAGGCGGTAGACCACGTTGTCGAGGCGGCCTTCCAGCAACCGCACGAGCGTGTCACCGGTGACGCCGGCGCGCCGCATCGCGTCCTTGTAGTAGCGACGGAACTGCTTCTCCAGGATTCCGTAGCTCGCACGCGCGCGCTGCTTGTGCTGCAGCTGGAGGGCGCGGTCGGAGACGCGGCGGCGTCGCATGCCAAAGCGTTTCGCTTGGCCGGGCGGGCTGGGCCGGCGCTCGAAGGCGCACTTGGGGCCCATGCAGCGCTCGCCCTTTAGATAGAGCTTGTCACCGTAGCGGCGGCAAAGCCGGCACACGGCGCCCGTGTATCGGGCCATGTAGCAGTTCCTCCTAGACTCGTCGTCGCTTCCGCGGGCGGCAGCCGTTGTGCGGCATTGGCGTCACGTCGCGGATACTCAGGATCGAGAGGCCGGCGGCCTCCAGCGAGCGGATCGCGGCCTCGCGGCCGGAGCCGGGACCCTTCACGCTCACGTCGATCTGACGCATGCCGTTGTCCATTGCCTTGCGCGCCACCCGCTCTGCGGCCTGCCCGGCCGCGAACGGTGTCGACTTGCGGGAGCCCTTGAACCCGACGGTCCCGGCGCTCCCGGACGCGATCACGTTGCCATTCGGGTCGGTCAGCGTGATCAGCGTGTTGTTGAACGTCGACTGGATATACGCCCGCCCCTTCGGGACAGACTTCTTTTCTCTTCGCCGGCCTCCAGTTCCCATGGTCGCTCCTCGGTGCTACTTCTTAGCCAGCGTCTTCTTCTTGCCGGCGATTGGCCTGCTCGGGCCCTTGCGGGCACGGGCGTTTGTCCGCGTGCGCTGACCCCGGACCGGCAGTCCGCGGCGGTGGCGGATCCCGCGGTAGCAGTTAATCTCGATCAACCGCTGGATGTCCTGGCGCACCTTCCGGCGTAGGTCGCCCTCCACCGTGTACGTCTTGTCGATGACCTCACGAATGCGCGCGACCTGCTCGTCGGCGAGGTCACTCGTCTTCGCGGCGCCATCCACGTTCGCAGCCTGGCAGATGTTCGCCGCCGAGGTCGCGCCGATGCCGTAGATGTAGCGCAGCGACACGTCGATGCGCTTGTCTCGTGGAACGTCGATCCCTGCGATACGTGCCATCTGACCCTCCCTAGCCCTGTCGCTGCTTATGCCGCGGGTTTTGGCAGATTACGCGGACAATGCCACGCCTCCGGATGATCTGGCAGTTGTCGCAGCGACGCTTGACGGATGCTTGTACCTTCACACTTCGTTCCTGGCTACCTGAACCTGTACGTGATTCGCCCGCGGCTGAGGTCGTAAGGCGAGAGCTCCACGAGCACCCGGTCGCCGGGGACGATCTTGATGTAGTTCATGCGCATTTTGCCGGAGATGTGGGCCAGCACTTCGTGCCCGTTCGCGAGGTCGATCTTGAACATGGCGTTTTTCAGCGGCGACTTCACGACGCCTTCGACCTCGATCGCGTCCTTCTTCGGCATCTAACCTCGTACTTCAGCCGGCTCATTTAGCGCTGCTGCGAGCTGCTGCTCGTCGCTTCGCGCCGTGAGCACCCTCGGACCTTCTTCGGTGATGGCGACTGTATGCTCAAAGTGCGCCGACAAGCTTCCGTCCAGCGTGCTGACGGTCCACTCGTCGTCGTGCACTTTGGTCCTCCAGTCCCCCATGCACACCATGGGCTCGAGCGCGAGCACCATGCCCTTCTGCAGCACGGGCCCCCGGTCGGGAGGGCCGAAGTTCGGGACGGGCGGCTCTTCATGCATGTCGCGGCCGATCCCGTGTCCGACGTACTCACGCACGAGCGAATACCCTTCTGCTTCGGCGCATGTCTGGATCGCGTGCGAGACGTCCCCGAGGCGAGCGCCCGGCCTTGCGGCTCGAATGCCCGCCCAAAGGGCGCGATGCGTGGTATCGATCAGCCGCTGCTCTTCCTGGCCAATCCGGCCTACGCCCATCGTCAGCGCTGAATCCGCGACGAACCCTTGGTGGGTGACGCCGAGGTCGATGCTGACAATCTCTCCTTCCCGCAGCTTGCGATCGCTCGGGATCCCGTGAACGATTTGCTCATTCACGGAGACGCAAACATGCGCCGGAAATCCGCGATACCCCAAAAACGTGGGGATCACGTTCCGGCGGCGGTATTCCTCTCTCACGATTGTATCAAGATCCTGGATGATAGTGCCAGGCCGCACCTCCGCGGCCAGTAGCTCCAAGACCTCCGCCAGAATCCGGCCGGATTCGGCCATCAGGGCGATCTCTTCGTCGGACTTAATGATAATCGGCATACTCTAGTTTGCTAAGGAGGCCGTCACGCTCTCGATGGCGGCCATGAGGTCCTTGGTTACCTGGTCCGACTCCTTCGCGCCATCGACCTCCAGGAGGGTCCCGCGCTCGCGGTAGTAGTCCAGCATCTCGGCCGGGGGCCGCTGCGTCTCGAGGCGGTGCCGCACTACGTCCGGCTTGTCGTCCTCGCGCTGGGCGAGGGCGTGCCCGCAGTTGTCGCAGACCTTCGCCTCCTGCGGGGGCTTGGTCTCTTCGTGGAAGATGGCTCCGCAGTTCGTGCAGAGCCAACGCCCGCTGAGTCGTCGGACGATCTCCTCGTCGGGCGTGGTCATGTGGAGGGCGGCCTTGATGCTGCGCCCGCGCTCTGCCAGCGCTTTGTCGAGCGCCTGCGCCTGCTGGAGGGTACGCGGGAAGCCGTCGAAGATCACGCCGGCATCCGCGTCCGGCTGGTCAATGCGCTCCAACAGCATCTCGATCGTGATCTCATCCGGCACCAGGTCGCCACGGTCCATGTACTTTCTCGCCCGCTTCCCGAGTTCCGAGCCGTTGCTCATCGCCTCGCGGAACAGGTCACCGGACGCCACGTGAATGATGCCAAGCCGCTTCGCCAGGGTTTTGGCCTGGGTGCCTTTGCCGGTGCCCGGCGGGCCGAGAAGGATCAGATTCATCGTCTTTCGTGCGGGACGCGTCACATGTACGCGCCTGTTCGCCGCGTGCTAGCGGATGAAGCCTTCGTAGTTGCGCATCATTAGCTGGGCCTCCAGCTGGCGCATGGTATCGAGGACGACGCCGACCATGATCAGCAAGCCAGTGCCGCTTAGCGTCAGCGAGTTCACGTTTTGGAAGCCGGTAATCACGTACGGCATCAGATAGGGCACGATCGCGATAAATCCAAGGAAGATCGCGCCTCCCCACGTGATGCGCACCAGCACGCGCATGATGTACTCGGCCGTGGGGCGTCCGGGCCGGATGCCAGGGACAAACCCGCCGTTCTTCTGGAGGTTCTCTGCCATGTTCTGTTGCTGGAACACGACCAGCGTGTAGAAGAACGTGAAGATCATGACCAGCAGGAAGACGGTGATGATGAACACCGGTGAGACGACCGAGCCTGTTGGGCCAAACCAGTCGATGATCGCGTCTGAGATGTTGACGACCAGCTCGTTATCTGGCATCTGGTTCTGTAGGAAGTTTGCCGCGATCGGCGGGAAGATCACGATGGAGAACGCGAAGATCAGCGGGATCATCCCCGCCGAGTTCACGCGCAACGGGATATGGCTCTGCCCTGACTGCCGGTACATGCGGCCTGATCTGAACACACTCCGCGCGTACTGCACCGGGATCCGGCGCTGCGCTTCCTGAACGAACACGATCATCGCCAGCACGCCCACGCCGATGACAATCATTGCGCCAATGCTGAACCAGCCAACGTTCTGGCTGACGACGCTCGGGAAGAGTGTCGGCAACCCGGCGACGATGCCTCCGAAGATGATCAGCGAGATGCCGTTGCCGATGCCGTTCTCCGTGATGATCTCGCCGAGCCAGACGAGGAACATCGTTCCGGCCACCATGGAAATGACGGCCGAGATCGTCGGAAGCGCCTCCGGGCCCGTGAATCCGACGCCGCTAATCGCCCCGGACTGCTCCAGAATGATGAGCTGCGCGTAGCCCTGGACGACGGCCATCGGCACGGCCAGGTAGTGCGTGTAGAGCTGGATCCGGTTCCTGCCGGACTCGCCTTCGCGGGAGAGCGCCTGCAGGCTCGGCACGATTGGCACGAGCAGGTTCAAGATGATCTGCGCCGTGATGAACGGATAGACGCCCAGCGCGGCCACGCTCAGGTTTCTGAGCGCGCCGCCGCTAAAAAGGTCGAACAGCCCCAGCAGGGCGTTGTCCTCGAACGCCTGCTCGAGAAGAGAGCGGTCGACACCCGGAATGGGCACGTGCGCCACGAAGCGGAACACCACCAGCAATGCGATGGTGATGAGCAGCTTCTGGCGGATGTCGGGCTGCTGGAACGCGTCCAGCACGGCCTGGAGCAGCCGTGGTCGCGGGACCTGCTGCTGACGGGCTGCCCTACTCGCCATCCTGCTCCTCGCCGGTGGTGGCCTCTACTTCAGGCTCTGCCGCTTCAGCGTCCTCGCTCACGGGTTCTTCGGAGGGGGCTTCGGCCTTCGGTGGCGCCTTCTTCGCCTTGCGGCGTTGGCGCTTCTCGCTCGGGTCCTTCCGCGGCGTCAGCTCTTCAACCGTGCCGCCGGCCGCCTCGATCTTCGTGCGGGCCGAAGCTGAGACGCGGTGCACCTTCACGTTGACGGCGCCGCTCAGATCGCCATCACCGAGGACCTTCACAGGCTGCTTGGTGGAGTCGATGATGCCCGCCTCCAGCAGCGACTCCGGTGTGACGTCGGTGCCTTCGGGGACGCGGGAGAGGTCCTTGAGGTTGATCGGTACGTACTCGACGCGGAACGGGTTCTTGAACCCGCGCTTGTGGGGGAGGCGGCGCACCAGGGGTGTCTGGCCACCTTCGAAGAACGGCCGCGTCTTGTAGCCGGAGCGCGCCTGCTGTCCCTTGAGGCCCTTGCCGGAGTAAGTGCCGTGCCCGCTCGCGTTGCCGCGACCGATGCGCTTGCGCGCTTTCTTCGCGCCACGCGGGGGTCGGAGTTCGTGTTGCTCCACGGCTACTTGTCCGCCTCCTCAACGGAGACTAAATGGCGAACTTTGTTGATCATACCACGCACCGACGGCGAGTCACCAAGCTCGACAGTGTGACCCAGCCTGCGCAGGCCCAGGGCCCTTACCGTCCGCTTCTGGTCGAACTTGCGGCCGATCGTGCTCTTGACCCAGGTAACGCGCAGCTTAGCCATCAGACTCCTCCGAAGGCGCCTCGGCCGCAGGCGCGCCCGCGGCAGGCGGTTCCGCCTCGACCGGCGGCGGTTGCTGAGCAGGGGCGGCCGGCTTTCTGCCGACACTCGCATGCCGCTTCGCGACGGCTTCCGCCGGTATGCGCAGACTCTGCAAGCCCTGGATCGTCGCGCGGACGACGTTGATCGGATTGTTACTGCCGAGCGACTTGGTCAGGATGTCGCGGATGCCCGCGGCCTCGACGACGGCGCGCACACCGCCGCCGGCGATAACGCCGGTGCCTGCGGAGGCGGGCTTTAGTAGCACCTTCGCCGCGCCGAACTCGGTCAGGACTTCGTGCGGGATGGTGGTGTCGTGCATGGGGACCTGGACCAGGTTGCGCCGGGCGATGCTCGCGCCCTTGCGGATCGCCTCCGGCACTTCGCGCGCCTTGCCGAGGCCCATGCCCACGCCGCCCTGGCCGTCGCCGACGACCACAACGGCGCTGAAGTTGAAGCGCCGGCCACCGCGGACGACCTTCGAGATGCGATTGATGTACAGGACCTTTTCGCTGAGTTCCGGCTCGTCGCTCTCGCCGAACTGCTGGCCCTGGGGATGCGTGTCTGTGACCATATCGCTCCTTAGAACTCCAAGCCCGCCTCGCGGGCGCCGGTCGCGAGCGCCTTCACGCGACCGTGGAACTGGTAGCCGCCGCGGTCGAAGACGACGGTCGTGATTCCCTGTTCTTTCGCGCGCTTGCCGATGAGCTCGCCGACCAGCTTGGCGACGTCGCTCTTGTTCTTGCCTTTCGCACTGTCTTGTGTCTCGACATCCGACGCCGCGACGATCGTGTGCCCGCGGTCGTCGTCGATCAGCTGCACGTAGATGTGCGATAGGCTGCGGTACACGCACAGGCGCGGCTTCTCCTGCGTGCCGCGGATGCGCTTGCGGATCCGCAGGTGGCGGCGCTTCCGTGCTGCTTCCGGTGTCTTCGATCGTTTCATTAGCCGCCCATCATTGTCTTTCCGGCCTTGCCGGCCTTGCGGCGCACGTACTCGCCTTCGTAGCGAATGCCCTTGCCCTTGTACGGCTCGGGAGGACGGATGCCGCGGATCTCGGCGGCGATCTGGCCTACAGCCTCTTTGTCGCTGCCGCTGATGATGATCTTGTCGTTGCCCTCGACCTCGAGCGTAATGCCCTTCGGCGCAGCGACGTCGACAGGATGCGAGTAGCCGACGGCGATCTGGATGTTCGAGCCCATCTGCTGCGCGCGATAGCCGACGCCGTGCATCTCCAGCACTTTCTTGAAGCCCGCGTCTACGCCGGTCACCATGTTTGCAAGCAGCGCGCGCGTGAGGCCGTGCAGCGCGCGGTGGTTGGGTCGGTCGCTAGGCCGCGTGACGATGATCTGGCCGTCGTCGAGCACCACGCGTATGTCGGGGTGCACATCACGCTGCAGTTCGCCGTTCTTGCCCTTGACCGTTACCCGTGCGCCGTCGATCTTGACGTCGACGCCGGACGGGACGGGGATGGGCTGCTTACCTATTCGTGACATCGTTTCCTACCAGACGTAGCAGAGCACTTCGCCGCCGGTCTTCTCGCGCCAGGCCTGCTGCCCGGCCATGATGCCCTTAGGGGTCGAGAGGATGGCGACACCAAGCCCGTTGAATACGCGCGGGATCTCTCGCTTCTGGACGTACACGCGCAGGCCGGGACGGCTCACGCGTTTGAGGCCCGTGAGGAGCGGCTCCTTGTTCTCCGTGTAATTCAGGTGCACCCGCATGAAGCGTCGCGACCCCTCCTCGAACGATTCGTAGTCCTTCACGAAGCCTTCTTCCTTGAGGACGTTCGCGATCGCGACCTTGACCTTCGATGAAGGGATCGTGACATAGTCGTGACGCACCGCAACCGCGTTGCGAATGCGGGTGAGCATGTCAGCGATCGGGTCGGTCATCGTCATCGCTCCAACCTCCGTTACCAGCTCGACTTCTTGACGCCGGGCAGCTGTCCCCGGAGGGCAAGCTCCCGGAAGCAAATGCGGCACAGCGCAAAGTAGCGCATCACGGCGCGGGGCCGGCCGCAGCGCTGGCAGCGCCGGATCCTGCGCGAGGAGAATTTCGGCGGCCGCCTGGACTTCTCGATCAGCGCCTTCTTGGCCATGGTTCCTCCCTACGCTCCCTTGCTGAAGGGCATGCCCAGCAGCTCCAGGAGGCGCGCTCCTTCTTCGTCAGTGCGGGCAGTCGAAATGATGTTGATTTGCATCCCGCGCACGCGGTCGACCTTGTCGTACTCGATCTCCGGGAAGATCAGCTGTTCCTGCACGCCGAGGCTAAAGTTCCCACGGCCGTCGAACGCCTTCGGCGATACGCCCCGGAAGTCGCGGATGCGCGGCAGAGCGACGCTCAGCAGCCGGTCGAGGAACTCCCACATCTGCGCCCCGCGTAGCGTCACCATCAGGCCGATGGCGTTGCCCTCGCGGACCTTGAAGTTCGCGATGGATTTGCGGGCGCGCGTGATCACCGGCTTCTGGCCGGTGATCGTCGCGATGTCAGACGAAGCCGCGTCCAGCACCTTGGCGTCCTGGGTCGCCTCACCCAGGCCGATGTTCACGACGACCTTCACAACGCTTGGCGCCTGCATCTCGTTCTCGTACTTGAATTCCTCAATGAGGGCAGGCGCGATCTCCTCGCGGTAGCGCTTCTTCAGTCTCGGTTCCATTAGTCGATGTCCTGTGTGCACGACTTGCAGACGCGTACCTTCACACCGTCCGTCCGGATGCGGAAGCCCACGTTCGCGGGCTGTTCACAGGCACGGCAAATGAGCTTCACGTTGGATGCGTGGACCGGCGCTTCCTTCTCGATGATCCCGGCCGGTGTGCGCTCGTCCTTCTGCCGTTGGTGGCGCTTCACCATGTTGACGCCCGTGATGTAGACGCGGTCGTTCTTCAGGTCCACCTCGTGTACCGTACCCCGCTTTCCGCGTTCTCTTCCGCGGATGACCAGGACGGTGTCCTCGCGCCTGATCTTTCGCACTACAGGACCTCCGGCGCGAGTGAGATGATCTTCATGAACTTGCGCTCTCGCAGCTCCCTGGCCACCGGCCCGAAGATGCGCGTCCCTTGCGGGTTCTCCGCGTCCTCGGCGAGGACGACCGCGGCGTTGTCGTCGAACTTGATCGATGTGCCGTCCGGGCGCTGCCACGGCTTCACCGTGCGCACCACGACGGCCTTGACAACGTCACCCTTCTTGATCGAGCCGCCGGGTTGCGCGGCTTTCACCGATGCCATGAACGTATCGCCGATGCGGGCGTAGCGCTTGCGCGTGCCGCCGAGCACCTGGATGCACATGATCTGGCGCGCGCCGGAGTTGTCGGCCACCGTGAGGCGCGTGTACTTCTGGATCACGCCTGCTCGTCCTCTTCTGCGGGCGCGTCTTCCGCTTCGTCGCCTTCAGCTGGCTGCGCGCCCACGTCCGTTGGGGCTTCGGCCGTATCTTCCACCGCGGCTCCAGGCGCTTCCGCGCCGTCCGCTTCTTTTGCCGTAGCCGCTTCGGCGCGCGGGGCAGGGGCGGGCGGCGCCTCGACCTCGCGCTCCATCGACAGGTACTCGCTGTCGATCTCGCGCGGCGCAACCTCGGCGACCTCGCCGCGGCGCAGGATCTCGGCCACGCGCCAGCGCTTGTGACGCGAAAGCGGCCGCGTCTCCTCGATGCGCACGAGGTCTCCCGGCTTGGCGTCCCCCTCGCTGTGAGCAAGGTAGTTCTTGCTGCGGCGCAGGGTCTTGTGATAGAGGCGGTGCTTCATCGTCCGCTGCACCTGCACGACGACGGTCTTCTCCATCTTGTCGCTGATCACGCGGCCGGTCATCGTCTTCTGCTGTCCAGCCACGTTAGTTCTCCTTACTCGTCTGTGTGGCCGCCTCGTAGAGGGCGGCGAGTTCACGCTCGCGCTGGATGGTCTTGATCTGCGCCAGCTTGGTTCGCACCTTGCGCGCCTGCGACGTGTTCGCGAGCTGACGTGTCGTCAGCTGGAGGCGCGTCGTGAACAGCTCGCGATACGTCTCCTCGAGTTCCTTCGCGAGGTCCTCGTCGGACATGCCGCGCAGCTGGGCCGCTTGCTGTTTGCCAGGCATCGCTTAGATGACCTCCTGGTGTTCGCGGATCACGAATCGCGTCTTCACCGGCAGCTTGTGGGCAGCCAGGCGCATCGCTTCCTTCGCGTGATCTTCCGGCACGCCGGCGACCTCGAACATCATGCGGCCGCGCTTGACGACGGACACCCAAAACTCGACGGGGCCTTTGCCCTTGCCCTGGCGCGTCTCGGCGGGCTTCTTCGAGACCGGCTTGTCGGGGAAGACGCGGATCCATACTTTCCCGCCTCGACGGAGCTCGTGCGTGATGGCGCGTCGGGCGGCCTCGATCTGGCGCGCGCTGATCCACGCGTTTCCGAGCGACTGGAGGCCGTACTCGCCGAACGTGACCCGGTTGCCTGTCGTCGCCTTGCCGCGGCGCCGCCCTCGGTGCGCCTTGCGCCACGTGACTCGCTTCGGCTGTAGCATCTATCCTATTCCTTCGCCTCGTCGCCCTCAGGCGCGGACGCTTCCGCGGGCGTCTCGGCCGGCGGCGCAGGGGCCGGAGCTGGTGCGGCCGCTGGGGCGGCTGTCTCCGCGGCGGACGCCTCTGGAGCCGTTGCCTGAGCCGCAGGTGCCTCTGGCGGCGGTGTCTGGGTCGCTGGAGCTTCTGCAGCCACGGCAGGGGCCGCGGTCGCCGCGCCCGCCGATGCTCCTTCACCAATCGCCTCTGGCACGCCCCCGACTACGCCCTCGCGCCGTTCGGGTACGCGCTCGCCTTTGTAGATCCAGACCTTCACGCCGATGCGCCCGAAGGTGGTGTGCGCTTCTGCCTGGCCGTAGTCGATGTCCGCACGGAGCGTGTGGAGCGGCACGCGGCCTTCCATGACGCTTTCTGTGCGCGACATCTCGATCCCGCCAAGACGGCCGGCGACCATGGCCTTGCAGCCCTCGGCGCCGCGCGCCATCGTGCGCGAGACCGTCTGGCGCAGCGCGCGCCGGAACGCAACGCGACGCTCGAGCTGGTCGGCGATGTTGCGCGCAACCAGGTTCGCATCTAGCTCAGGCATCCGGATCTCCTGGATGTTCACGCGGATGCGCTTGCCGGTCAGCGACTCGAGTTCACCCCGCAGCTCGTCGACCTTCTGGCCGCCGCGCCCGATGACAATGCCGGGCTTCGCGGTGTGGATCGTGACGGAGACGATGTTCGCGTTCCGCTCGATCTCGACGCGGGCGACGCCGGCGTCGGCCATTGACTTCTCTAGGTAGTTCCGGACCTTAATGTCCTCCTGCAGCAGGTGGCGGTAGTCGTTGCCGGCGAACCACTTGCTCTGCCAGTCGTAGATCACGCCGATGCGGAAGCCGGTTGGATGTACCTTCTGTCCCATTACGCTTGCTCCCGTTCGTCGACTGTGATGGTGATGTGGCTCGTGCGCCGCACGTAGGGGTGGATGCGGCCGCGTGCCGCCGGTCGGTAACGCTTCAGCCGTCGCGAGTCGTTCGCGAATGCGCGCTTCACGTAGAGGTTCTCCGGGTCCGCGGCGAAGTTGTTCTCGGCATTGCTCGCGGCCGACTGCACAACCTTTGCGACCACCTTCGCGTGCGGCGTCGGCATGAACTTGAGTAGGTTCATCGCATCCTCGACGGACTTGCCGGGGAGAAGGCGTAACACACGCCGCGCCTTCTGCGGCGAGAGGCCTGCGTAGCGATTGGTCGCGCTGACTTCCATTATGTCCTTCGTACCTGCGTCGTTCTCTCGGAGCGGCCGCTGTGTCCACGGAACATCCGCGTTAGGGCGAACTCGCCGAGCTTATGGCCCACCATGTTCTCTGTGATGAAGAGGGGCACGTGGCGCCGCCCGTCGTGCACGGCGATGTTGAGGCCCACCATGTCCGGGTGGATCGTACTGGCCCGCGACCAGGTCTTGATGACCTCACGCGAACCGGAGGCCTTCGCTGCCTGCACGCGCTTCAGCAGCTTCGGTTGGATGAATGGGCCCTTCTTCGTCGATCGTGACATCTCTCTACCTTACTGGTACCTGCGCCTGACGATGTGCTTGTCGGAGCGCTTCTTTCCGCGCGTCCGCAGACCAAGCGCTGGCTTGCCCCACGGCGTCTTGGGCGCGTCCAGCCCGATCGGGGCCTTGCCCTCGCCACCTCCGTGCGGGTGGTCGTTCGGGTTCATCGCGGCCCCGCGCGTGGTTGGTCGGCGTCCGCGCCAGCGGGAGCGGCCGGCCTTGCCGAGCTTGGTGAGGCTGTTCTCCACGTTGCCCATCTGGCCCAGCGTCGCCAGGCACGCCGAAGGTACGCGTCGCATCTCGCCCGAGGAGAGGCGCAGCAGGCAGGTCGCGCCTTCGCGCGCCATGAGCTGCACCGACGTCCCGGCTGCCCGCGCGAGCTGGCCGCCCGCGCCCGGCCGCATCTCGATGTTGTGGACCATCATGCCCGTCGGGATATTGGCGAGCGGCAGTGCGTTGCCCGTGCGCAGCTCTGCCTCTGGCCCGGACGAGATCTTGTCGCCCACCTTGAGCCCGTTCGGCGCCAGGATGTAGCGCTTCTCGCCATCCGCGTAGTGGATCAGCGCGATGCGCGCCGTGCGGTTCGGGTCGTACTCGATGGCCGCGACCTTGCCCGGCACCCCGAACTTATCGCGCTTGAAGTCGATCTGGCGAAGCTTGCGCTTTGCGCCGCCCCCACGGTGGCGGACTGTGATCTTGCCTTGCGCGTTGCGGCCGGCCTTCTGCTTCTTCGACGTCACGAGGCCGCGCTCGGGCGTCTTCTTCGTGATCTCGTCGAACGTGAAGCCCGTCATGCCGCGCCGGCCTGGGGACGTGGGCTTGAACTTCTTCGTTGCCACTGCTATACGCCTTCGAAGATCTGAATCGTGTCGCCACGCTGGAGCGTGACGATTGCCTTCTTCCAGTCGGGCGCCTTGCTCCAGCGGGCTCCGACGCGGCGGCGCTTGCCGTTCACCTTCATCGTGTTTACCTTCGTCACCTTCACCTTGAAGGCGGTCTCGACAGCCTTCCGCACCTGCGTCTTGTTCGCGCGGATGTTGACATGGAACGCGTACTTGTGGTCGCCGGCAAGGATCGTTGCCTTCTCGGTGATGAGCGGCCGGATGATGACGTCGTAGGGATGGAGCTCCTTAGCCACCGACCTTCACCTCCGGCAGCGGCGCCCGACGGCTGGTGGCACGTTCGCCGCCCCACATCGCCTCCGCGACCTTCACGGCGTCTTCCGTCATCAGGAGACCCTGGTGGTTCAGCAGGTCGAGCACGTTCATGTAGGCGGCCGGGAGCCACGACACGTTGGGCAGGTTCCCTACGCTCTTCTTCACGGTCTCGGCCGGCTGGCCGGTCACGACGAGCGTGCTACGTTCGAACCCGAGCGCCGCCAGCACCTGCTTCATCTCTTTAGTCTGCGGCTTTTCGAAGCTGAGCTCGTCGATCACGCGCAGCCTGTCACTCGCGGCCTTCGCCGATAGCACGGACCGCAGCGCGAGCCGTCGCATGCGCTTCGGGAGCGCCTGCGCGTAGCTGCGCGGTCGCGGCCCGAAGGCCACACCACCGCCGCGCCGCAGCGGCGAGCGCACGCTGCCCGCGCGGGCGCGGCCGGTGCCCTTCTGGCGGAAGAGCTTCGCAGTGCTGCCACGCACTTCGCCGCGGGATTTCGTCTTGTGCGTTCCGCGATGCTGGTTCGCGCGCTGCGCGAGCATCGCTTGATGGACCAGGGCGCGGTGCGGCTTCGTCGCGAAGACGGCGTCGTCCACGTCGATCGTGCGCACCTTCTTGCCGTCGCGGTCCTGTACGTCCAGCTTCATGATTTCTCTTCGTCGCTCTCGCCGGCGGCTTCAGCCTCCGGCTCCGCGTCGGTTGCTTCTTCGGCGGGCCCCTCCTCGGCCTCAGCTTTGGCTTCGGGGGCTGCCCCTTCCGCCTCTGCCGTGGCCGGTTCGGTCTGCTCCGCCGCTTCAGCCTCCTCGGCCGTCTCCACGGCGGCGGGTGCCTGCTCGGTTACGTCAGCGGTTTCCGCGACGGCCCCTTCGGTTTCTGCCGGAGCGGGCGCTGCTTCTGCGGCTGGCTCCGCGAACTGTTTGGGCTCGCGCTTGCGCGCGACATCGAGTGTCCGGCTGTCGAACCGGATCTTCACGAGGCTGTTGTTTGCGCCTGGCACAGAGCCCGCAACAATCAGGATCCCGCGTGCCGGGTTGCTTTCGAGCACTTCAAGGCGCTTGATCGTCACCTGCTCGTGGCCCATATGGCCGGCCATGCGGTGGCCCTTGAACGTGCGGCCGGGCGTGTTGCCCGCGCCGACAGAGCCGGGTGCGCGATGGCGGTCCGACTGGCCGTGCGTTTTCGGTCCGCCCGCGAAGCCGTAACGCTTCACGCCGCCCGCGAAGCCGCGGCCCTTGCTGGTGGCTGTGACGTTGACCTTGTCACCCGCCTCGAAGATTTCGACGCCGACACGCTCGCCGACCTTGTGCTCGGACGGGTCGTCGACCTTGAACTCGCGCAGGTAGCGCAGGTCGCCTAACTGCTTCAAGTGGCCGCGCATCGGCTTGTTGCGCCGCTTCGCCGCGCCGAAGCCGAGCTGAACGGCGGCGTAGCCGTCTCTGTCGTTCGTGCGGATCTGCGTGACGACGCACGGGCCCGTTTCGATGACGGTCGCGCCGCGCATGCGGCCCTCGCTGTCGAAGACTTGGACCATGCCGAGCTTCCGGCCGAGCAGCCCTTCAATCACAGCTTCACCTCGATGTCGACGCCGGCTGGGAGCTGGAGGCGCATAAGCGTGTCGACCGTCCGCGAGGACGGGTTCTCGATGTCGATGATGCGCTTGTGCGTGCGGATCTCGAACTGCTCGCGCGAGTCTTTGTCGATGAACGGCGAGCGGATCACAGTGAACTTCTTGATGTGCGTCGGTAGGGGAATCGGTCCTGCGACGACCGCGCCGGTGCGCTCCGCCGCCTCGACGATCTGCTCGGCAGACTGGTCGAGGATGCGGTGGTCGTACGCCTTGAGTCGGATCCGCAGCTTCTGTTGTGGCATCGATTAAGCTTCCGCGCCGACCCGTCCCACGGTGACCTTCTCGGTTACCTCCCTGGGCACGGGCGCGTAGTGATCGAACTCCATACTGAACGTCGCGCGACCCTGGGTCAGCGAACGCAAGTCCGTAGTGTAACCGAACGATTCCGCCAGCGGCAGGAGCGCGCGGATGATCTGGAGCTTGCCTCGCGGCTCCACACCCTGGACCTGGCCGCGGCGGCTGTTGATGTCGCCGAGCACGTCCCCGAACGACTCGTCGGGCGTACTGATCTCGAGGGTCATGATCGGTTCGAGCAGGATGGGCGTGCCCTTGTTGAGCGCAGACCGCACGGCGAGCATGCCGGCGTTGCGGAACGCGACCTCCGACGAGTCGACCGCGTGGGCCTGTCCGTCGACGAGCGTGACCGAGACGTCGATCACCGTGTAGCCGCCAAGCACGCCCGTCTGGAGCGCCTGCCGCACGCCCTGCTCGACCGGGTTGATGAACTCCTTCGGGATCGCGCCGCCCTTCGTCTCGTCGGAGAACTCGATGCCAGCACCGCGATCGAGTGGCCGCATCACGATCTCGACGACACCAAACTGGCCGTGACCGCCGGTCTGGCGGACGAAGCGGCCTTCGGCGGCGGCCTCATGCGTGATCGTCTCCTTGTACGCAACCTCGGGACGGCCGACGTTCGCGTCCACGCGAACCTCGCGCACGAGGCGATCCGCGATAACCTCCAGGTGGAGCCCGACCATCCCGGAAATGATCGTCTGGCCGGTCTCGTCGTCGTAGTTAGTGCGGAAGGTCGGGTCTTCTTCCGAGAGGCGGCGCAGGCTCTCGCCGAGGCGGTCCTGATCTTCCTTTGTCTTCGGCTCGATCGAGCGAGAGACGACGGGTTCGGGGAAGCGGATCGTCTCGAGGACGATCGGCTTGTTCGGGTCGCACAGGGTGTCGCCGGTGAATGTGTTTTTGAGGCCGATCGCCGCGGCGATGTCGCCAGCGTAGACGTCGGTGATCTCTTCGCGGCTGTTGGCGTGCATGCGCAGCAGCCTGCCGAAGCGCTCCTTCTCGCCCTGGCTGGAGTTGAAGAGCGCGTCGCCCTCGGACGCTTGGCCTGAGTACACCCGGAAATAGGCCAAGCGACCCACGTAGGGGTCGCTCACGATTTTGAAGGCCAGCGCGCAGAACGGCTCGTTATCGTTCGCGCTTCGCTCTTCGACGTCACTGGTCTTGGGGTGGTTGCCCGCGATGGCAGGCACGTCGATAGGGGAGGGCAGGTAGTCGATCACGGCGTCCAGCAGGGGGCGCACGCCCTTATTGCGCAGCGCAGCCCCGCACATCACGGGGGTGGCGAGGCTGGCGAGGGTGGCGCGGCGGAGCGCCTTCTTCAGCTCGATCGTCGTCACCTCATGGCCCTCTACGTAGCTGATCATGAGCTGGTCGTCGACTTCCGCCGTCTTCTCGATCAAGAGCTCGCGATGCTTCTCGACCTCGTCGACGTACTCCGCTGGCACGTCCGACTTCACGGGCTTGTCCTCCTGCCCGCCTGGGAACGTCCAGAGCTCGCGCTCAATCAGGTCGATGACGCCCTCGAACTTGTCTTCGATGCCCATCGGAATCTGGATCGGGATCGGACGCGCCTCCAGGCGTTCGGCGATCATGTCGATTGTGCGCCGGTAGTCGGCTCCGGTGCGGTCCATCTTGTTGACGAAGCTGATACGCGGCACCTTGTAGCGGTCTGCCTGGCGCCAGACCGTCTCCGACTGCGGTTCCACGCCATGCACCGCGTCGAACACGACGACGCCACCGTCGAGCACGCGCAGGCTGCGCTCGACTTCGACCGTGAAGTCCACGTGGCCAGGCGTATCGATGATGTTGATCGTGTGGTCGCTCCACTCGGCGCTCGTCGCGGCGGCGGTAATCGTGATGCCGCGCTCGCGTTCCTGCGCCATCCAGTCCATCACGGCTGTGCCTTCGTGCACCTCGCCGAGCTTGTAGGTGCGGCCCGTGTAGTAGAGGATGCGTTCGGTCACGGTCGTCTTGCCGGCATCAATGTGCGCGATGATGCCGATGTTCCGTACTCGTTCGATGTCTTGCTGCCGTGCCATGTTCTCTCTCGATATAGAAGCGGGGCCTCCGACAGAGGCCCCTCCTAATGCGCTACCAGCGATAATGGGCGAAGGCGCGGTTCGCCTCGGCCATGCGGTGGGTGTCTGCCTTCCGTTTGATCGTCGCCCCCTGGTTGTCCGCTGCCTCCAGCAGTTCGTCCGCAAGGCGGTCGGCCATCGTCGGGCCGCGTCGTGAGCGCGCCGACGCAAGCAACCAGCGAAGCGCGAGCGTCGTCCGGCGTTCTGCGCGGATATCCACCGGTACCTGATACGTCGCGCCACCGACGCGGCGCGGCTTCACCTCGACAACGGGCGTCGCGTTCTGGACCGCCTGCTCGAACAGCTCCACGGGGTCGCGGCTGGCGCGCTCCTGCACCTTGTCGAGCGCCTGATACATGATGCGCTCGGCCAGGCTCTTGCGTCCTTCGACCATGAGCTTGTTCACAAACATTGCGATCAGCCGGTTGTTGTACTTTGCATCCGGCAAGATCACGCGTCGCTTGGCTGCTGAACGTCTCGGCATTGATTCCTTCTGACGCAACGACACCCCATCCATCGGGGGCGCGGTGCTCGCGTTGCTACGCTCTGGTGTTAGACGCCTCCGCCCGGGGTGCCACCCTTGCGGGTGCCGTACTTGCTCCTGCCGCGCATGCGCCCGGCCACGCCCTGCGCGTCCAGCGCGCCGCGGATGATTTGATAGCGCACGCCCGGCAGATCCTTGACCTTGCCTCCACGCAACAGCACGACCGAGTGCTCCTGCAACGTGTGGCCTTCGCCGGGGATGTAGGCGGTCACCTCAATGCCGTTGGTCAGCCGCACGCGCGCGATCTTGCGCAGTGCGGAGTTTGGCTTTCGAGGCGTTGTTGTGCGTACCTGCGTGCAGACGCCGCGCTTCTGCGGCGAGCCCTTGCCGCGGACCAGCTTGTTCTTCAGCGCGTTGTACGTGAAGCGGAGCGCAGGCGCCTTCGTTTTGCGCGTGCTGCGCTTTCGTCCCTTGCGTACGAGCTGGCTCGTCGTTGGCATTCGTACTCCTTATGTTGGCCGCGTTCTGAGCACAAAACGAGACCAAAGCCGTCGTCCGGAGCCTGTCCCGGCGTAGGAACCATCCCCGTTCGGGGTACGAACCCACTATGGCCGGCGGTGTTCACGGTCGGGGGCCTTGGCCTGTCCGACGCTTCCTCCGTTAGGCCGACACGTAAGGATAAACCCGTCTGATTCTGAGTGTCAAGCAATTGGAGCCAGAAGTGCTGTCGTCTCCCGTCTCCGGCCCGTAGGAGTTGTCCCTCAAGGCTACCAGCGCCCGCGCCGATATTTCCTCAGGTGCCTCCCTAGTGGGAGCGGCCTAGGTGAGGAAGGAAGTCTCGGGGTGGAATTCACTGACAAGCTGACCTCATTCGCCGCGACGCTGGGCCTTAGCCGAGCCAGAGTCGCCCGCGCGCTGGCAATCGGCCTGGCGCTGAGTCTTGCTCTCGTCTCCTCTGCGTTGTTCCTGACGGGTGCTTGGGACGAAGCCGGGCCCTCTCGCGCCGAGGCGTTCGTCGCGGCACCGGTAGCTACGAACACGGAGGAGCCGACCGCAACCCCCACGTCTTCCCCGACCCGCAAGCCAACGGCCACCATGACGCCGGAACCGACCAGCACAGCTGTTCCACAGCCTCCAGCTTCGAATCCGGGCAATTCTGCTCCTGCCGCCGTCCCGCCGACCGCGCCACCGCCACCGACAGACCCTCCAGCGCCGCCCCCGGCAAGCTGCCCGACGGCTCCGCTGGTTGGCTTCGCTGCGGACCTCTTCAACGCGACGAACCAGGCTCGAGCGGCCAACGGGATGTCCGCCTTCAGTACCAGCGGCTGCGCTACGTACGTAGCTCAAGTTCGATCAAACGATATGGCCAATATTGGGTATTTTTCGCATACCAGCCCCAGCGGCCAGACGGCCTTTACGCTCCTCGACGCCTACGCCGTGCCGCACGGCTGGGCTGGCGAGAACCTAGCCCGCAACAACTACCCGGATGACCAGACTGTAGGCGTCGCCATCCGCGACCTCATGGCCAGCTCCGGCCATCGGGCGAACATACTGAATGCGAACTACACCAGTCTCGGCGTTGCCGTCGCCTTTGACGGCACGGGGATGAAGTACTTCACGATGATCTTCATCGGACCTCCCTAACCAAAGCAGAAATACCAGCTGAGCCAGATAGGAACCAGAAGAAAGATGAAGCCTGCGTCTTGGACGTGGGCTTTTTAGTGTTAGGGCGTGGAAGGCATCTCGGGTGGGGTGTCTAGGTGAGGGCTGGAGACCTGGTATCTGCGCCGGAGGCTGACGAGATTGGAGTTTTGATATAGTCGAGGGTGGCCTGTCAAGAACGAAGAGGGCCCGCGTCCTGGACGCGGGCCCTCGGTGATTGCGGTTGGGACCCTTCTCTACACGATCTCGTCCGTTTGGACGAAGTACGATGCGCAAGCCAGGTCGATCCAGCGCGGCTCCAGTGTGGGCGTGGCATCGTGGTAGTTCGCCATGTCGACCACGAGGTCGATGATGTCGCGCGGGTGGCAGGCTTTCGGCTCACGGCCGGTCTCCTGATAGTGTGTCCGGATAAGATAGGCCGCGTGCTCGTCGTTCCACTCCACGCCCTTCTGCTCGCAAATGCGGCGCAGGATCTCGAGATACTCGCCCTCGCTCGGGTTCGGCGTCTCGACCTTGTGCCGGATGCGACGGAAGAACGCTTCGTCACCTAGCCGGCCTGGCGGGATGTTGGACGAGAATACGAGTAGCGTGTCGAACGGCGCCTCCACCATGTCGCCGGTCTGCAACGTTAGGTGGTCGATGCCCTGCTCCATCGGGACGATCCAGCGATTGAGCAGCTCCTGCGGCTGGATCATCTGCCGGCCAAAGTCGTCGACGATGAGCAACCCGCTGTTCGCCTTCCACTGCAGCGGCGCGATGTAGAACTTGGACACTGGAGAAAAGCGCAGCTCCAGGTCAGCCAACGTCAGCTCGCCGCCGACGCTTACGACCGGTCGTTTTGCTACCGCCCATCGCATGTCGCGACGCTTCTCCTGGCCCGCGGCCGGGAAGGGGATAAGCCCATCGTTGCGTCGCTCAGCCTCGGGCTCATCTTCGTCCACGGCCTGGTGGACGCGCGGGTCGAAGACACGAATGATCTGGCCGTGAATCTCTACTGAGTACGGGATCAGCACCTTCCCGGGGAGCATCCGGCCGACCGCAACGGTGATCGAGCTCTTGCCATTGCCGGCGCCGCCGTAAATGAGTAGCGAACGTCCGGAGTTAACCGCCGGTCCGAGTGCTGCCATGACGCCTTCGCTGAGGACAAGGTGACCCAAGCCCTCGCGAAATGCGTCGCGGTCGATGTGGATGTTGTCGACCGACTGGCTCTTGAGCACGTCGATGTACAGGTCGAAGGGTACGGGCGCAGCACCCACGTACTGGGTGCGCTCCAGCGCGTCGTTCGCGCGCTTCTGACCCTTGTCGGTGAGCGAGTACTGGTAACCCTGTTCGGCAACGCCCGACGAACCGACCACCTCGATGTCCTGCTGCTGGCGCAGAAACCCGATGAGCTCGTCTGTCACCGAGAAAGAGACCTTCATCTCCTGGGAGAGTCGTCGGGCGGAGGGACGTCCTGCGAAGTGGATCGTCTTTAGCATCAGGTCCGCCAGCATGGAGAGCGATAGCCCTGTCTCCTCCACGGTCGTCGGCTGCGGGACGTGCGGCGGATCGTTTGCGTCGCGTCCGCCGACGCCGGGCGCGGTTTGGTCGAGCGTAAGTGCGGGTTGTGCCATGTGCTCACCTCGTGCAGTGGTGGAGACGCAGACGTCTCCCTAGATAAGTATCGCCTGTAACGCGAGCGCCTGAACGCCTGAAGTTACTGAGGTGGCTGTGCGCTGGCCGGCGCGAGTTGTGAGACGCTGGCCACGTCTGGTCCCGGCGTACCGGTGATCACGGACTCGAAGAGGAGCAACACCGCCACGAGGAGGAACACGATGCTGATACGGAGTGCCATGCGCTTCCTACCTACTACGTTGAGGAGGGATGGGCCCGGGGAGCCTTCCAGGCCCCGCTTCCTGTGCCGGCTTCCCCTAGGCCCGTAGCCCGATCTCACAGCTTCCCGAAGGAAGGCTGGTGATCGCTCTGATTGGCGCTTCGCGCCCGGCCGTTAGGCCTGAATGACTGGGCCAACCGGCCGATACTAACGCAGGTACCTGCTCTGCCGGCCCGCGCATGTCCGCGCGGTTTCGGGGGAGCGGGGCCGCATTCTGGCATAGGCAGATCAATGTGTCAAGCCAGAGTGACCGGTACCTGATCTCTGAACGAGGTGGATCGAACGGTGTTACATCAGCGACTTCGGAAGGCCGCTTGGCCGGCCCTTGGCGCGCTGCTCCTCGCGGCGCTTGTGCTGCCCTGGTCGGCGCTTCAGGCGCATGCTCAGACCGAACAGCTTGTCATCAACCTTACGGGCCTCTCCTCCGAAGAAGAAGGCTCGGCCCAGCTCGTGTTCTCCGTGGTCGACGCCGATAACTCGCCTGTCGTCGATCTCAACGAAGAGGCGTTCGTCGTCGAGCTCGACGGACAGCCGGCCACAGTCACGGGCGTCGAGCGCGGGATCGACCGCAGCCAGCCGATCTCCGTGTTGCTGGCTCTCGACGTAAGCGCCAGCATGGCCGGTCCTGCTCTGGAAGAAGCGAAGGCGGCGGCGGTCAGCTTCCTGAACGGCCTGGAGCCCAACGACAGCGTGAGCGTCCTGACGTTCGCCGATCAAGTCAACCTCGTTGTGCCGTTCACCACGGACAAAGCCGCGGCCGCCTCGGCCGTACAGCTGCTGCAGCCGGCCCAGGCAGGCGGCACCACGCTCAACCAGGCGACCGACGACAGCCTCCGCGCCGTCTCAAGCGAGGGCACCAGCTATCGGGCCGTCGTGCTGTTGAGCGACGGCGTCGACAACGGCAGCACGCTTCCCCAGGAGAGTGTCCTGACAACCGCTGGCGCGCTGGGCGTGCCTGTATTCGCAATTGGTCTCGGCGAGGAGATCGATCGGGCCTACCTTGAGGCGGTCGCTACAGAGAGCGGGGGCAGCTTCGCTGAAACGCCATCTCCCGAAGGCCTCGCGCAGCTCTACGCCGAAGCCGGCGAGCTGTTGCGCGGCCAGTACGTCCTCACGCTCGATACTTCCGGCCTCGACAATGCGCAAAGCGAACCCGTGGTCGTTCGCGTTGAAGCGACCTCCGGCGATCGCACAGGCAGCATCGCCCGGTCGATGTGCGCGCTCGACCTCTGCGCCGCGCTGACCGACCTCGCGGCCGACGAGCAGATCGACGCAAGTCGCACAGTCAGCGCCGAGGTCATTTCGGCAGACCCCGTGGCGTCCGTCACGTTCCTCGTGGATGGCCATGAGGTCGAGCGACTCACCGAAGGGCCGTATCAATTCGCGTTCGATCCTGACGCGTACGAGAGCGGTGAGCGCACGCTGTCCGTCGCCGTCGAGACCGTGTCGGGGCAATCCCTGTCGACAGACGTTCCGGTTCGCATTGGAAGCTCAGGTGGTGGAATCAGCATGATGACGATCTTGATACTCGGTGTCGTGGCTGTGGCAGTGATCGTGGCGATCATCTGGATCTTGCGGCGTCGTTCCGGTGGCCTACCTGACCTAGATCCCGCCGGCCTACGGCCTCCGTCCAAGGACGGTGATATCGCCCTCAGCGGCGAGAAGCCGCGTATCTGGCCTGAGAAGCCTCTTGAGCCACTGCCCGTGCCCGCCGAGACAGCCGGCCGCCTTTACGTCGAGGGTGGCGAGCTCCATGGCGAGTCGTTCCCGGTCGGCGCCTCGCCGGTGAGTATCGGCTCGAGCGACAGCTGCGCGATCAAGCTCGCAACCGCGAACGGCGACGGCGATATGGTGGAAGGCGAGTACCTGCGCGTCTGGGTGCGAGACGACGCGCTCATGCTGCACGAAGTGCGCCGCATGACCGTCACGGGCTCCACAGGCGGTCGCTGGGCGAAACTCTCTCCAGGTGACGTCATGCCGATCGGCCCGTACACGCTCCGTTTCGAACTCGGAGCCGACCACGTTGAACCAGAGTCGAAACCTAGTGCTCTGCGCGATCCCGCGATCGTCAACGAGGAGATGGAGCGCCTGTCCGGCGCCAGCGAGTTCGGGGAGGTCCTTTCCTCCGATGCGGGTGCGCCAGAGAACGAACCCATTGAACCCGAACCTACTCCGCCCAAGGGCGTCGACACCCGCCTGGAGGAAGTCGAGGACGAACCAGCCGGCCAGATTGCGGACATCTACAAGGACAGCAGCACTCTCGCGAGAGAACGAAGCGTTCGCTTGGACGACGGCGCTCCTTCAAGCGATGCGGACGGCGATGCTGATGCCGGTTCTACTCGTGAGAACGGCAAGGCTGGCCTAAACGACTTTGCGCAGCCGCCCCATCCTGAAGGGTAGTTGGCGGGCTTCCACTCCAGTTAGCCAACCCACCTGCCGAACCTTCTACGGGGCCCGCGGGACCCCATCGCTATGCTTGAGGTTGCAGAGTCCCAGGAGCAAGACGAACGTTTGCTGGTCAAGCGCGCGATCAAGCGCGACCGCGAAGCGTTCGGCGCCCTCTACAACAGACACGTCTCGCGCGTCTACCGCCATGTCTACTACATGGTCGGAAACCCGGCCGAGGCCGAAGACCTCACGGCGCAAGCGTTCCTTCAGGCCTGGAAGGCCATCGATCGCTACCAGATCCGCGGCGCGCCGTTCGTCTCGTGGCTGATGCGCATCGCGCACAACCTCGGCGTGAGCCACCTCCGATCCCGCAAGCCCAGCACCGAGCTGCCGGAAACCCTCCTGGACCACAGTCGTGAGGGCAATCCCGCTGAAGTGCTTCAGAACCAGGCCGATACAGACCGTGTCCGCGACGCGATCCTCCACCTCCGGGACGAGCACCGCCGCGTGATCATCCTCCGCTTCGTGGAAGACCTCGACTATAAGGAAGTGGCGGCGATCGTCGGGAAGTCCGTTCCCGCGGTGCGCGTCATCCAGCACCGGGCACTCAACGCCCTCCGCAAGCAGATCGAGCTGGAAGACGAGCGGGCAGCCGCTCACGCCTGAACCCCCGGTCCGCTCTGCCGAACGAGGAACCTCAGGGAATCGTCCGGGTGAGGTAGGGGAAACCCTTCAGAAGCCGAACGCACTTCCGAGAATCCACACAGGAAAGTCTTCACCGGAAGCCCGGCTCACGCCGGCACAGAGAAGGGAGAATGAAAGAGATATGCGCTACCTAAACGAACTGCTCCTGCAGGCACTGTCCTTCCAGGCTCCGCGGATCGAACTCCCGGACGAGAAGGGTCAGACGCTTGCGGAGTACGGTCTCATCATGGCCGTCATCGCGGTCGCCGTCGTAATTACGGCCGTCACGCTGTTCCGCGGCGCCATCATCGCTGCGTTCAACGGCGCGACGAACTGCCTTGACGGGACCTGCTAACGGGCTGGCCATGGAAAGCCCAAATGAGGGGCCCTCAGGGGCCCCTCATTTGTTGGCAGATTTCACAGGACGGGTCTGCTTAGGCTCACCCTTAGGGAAAGTGCCGCAAGAAGTAGGGGAAACCCCTTCAGACATGAAGCGAAATTCCGAAAATGACCGTAGGAGCAATCCTAGTGGAATGCCCGGCGGTTACGTCGGAGCCTGGAGGAAAGGAGAAACAAGCATGAACTTCCTGAACGAACTGGTTCTTCGCGCGCTGTCCTTCCAGGCTCCGCGGATTGAGCTCCCGGATGAGAAGGGTCAGACGCTGGCGGAGTACGGCCTCATCATGGCCGTCATCGCCGTTGCCGTCGTGATTACGGCGGGCACGTTGTTCCGCGGCGCCATCATCGCTGCGTTTAACGGCGCGACGAACTGCCTTGACGGGACCTGCTAACAGGTAGGCAACGAGCAAGGTATCAAACCCATGGGGGCCCTATTGGGCCCCCATTCTATTGACACGACGTACTCTCATTCACAATCTCAGACCAGTTCCTTGCGTAGGGGATAAATGTCCGAAGAAGTAGGGATACCCCTTCAGACATGAAATGAATTTCCGACAATGACCATAGGAGCAATCCTAGTGGAATGCCCGGCGGTTACGTCGGAGCCTGGAGGAAAGGAGAAACAACATGAACTTCCTGAACGAACTGGTTCTTCGTGCGCTGTCCTTCCAGGCTCCGCGGATTGAGCTTCCGGACGAGAAGGGTCAGACGCTGGCGGAGTACGGCCTCATCATGGCCGTCATCGCCGTTGCCGTCGTGATTACGGCGGTCACGCTGTTCCGCGGTGCCATCATCGCTGCGTTCAACAGCGCGACGAACTGTCTGGACGGAACCTGCTAGGTCCATTCACACAGAGACAAGAAGGCGCGGGGCTCCGACCGGGAGCCCCGCGCTTTCACGTCACACACGCAGCTACCGCGGCCCGCTGCGCTGGCTGCCCTCTGGCAACGAGTCGATACTTCCCTGTGATTCCCCAGCATGCTGAGAGCCACCGCCGCGTCCGACCGGAACGGGCGATGCTCGCCATTGCGCTCGCTGTCGGCGGCCTGACATTGTTCCTCGGCGCGGCTGCGCTCGTTCGCAGCATGACCGGCTCATCCTCGACCCTGGACTTCTCGTCCTTCTACACGGCCGGCCAGATCGTGCGCGACGGTGCCAGCCTGTACGACGTCGACCTCCAGGAGACCGTCCAGCGCAGCGTGTCCGGCGAAAACTTCGACGAGCCGCTTCCATTCGCGGCGCCAGCCTTCGTCGCTATTGTGTTCGTGCCTCTGACCCTGCTGCCGCTACGAGGCGCTTTGGCGCTGATGC
>Ga0075326_1000015_pt1 | contig 40192 bp, 40 predicted proteins | sample MayberrySE_Catta_3_FD_120052 | JGI IMG/M metagenome (GOLD analysis project Ga0075326, IMG submission 120052) | Natural and restored wetland microbial communities from the San Francisco Bay, California, USA, that impact long-term carbon... | ecosystem: Environmental > Terrestrial > Soil >...
CTTGCTCAGGCGGGTCCGATTTGGCGAACGTCGTCGAGACGTCCTCCTGGTCCTCGGCGAGGATGTTGACGGTGAAGGCGCCGGCCTGGAGCAGATGGCCGTGCGTGTGGGCCGACTTCTCGACGCAGACCAGCAACTGCACGGGCTCCAGCGAGACCGACGCGACCGCGCTCGCGGTCATGCCGTGCAGCCAGCCGTCGACGGCCGTCGTCACAATCGTGACGCCTGTCGCGAACTGCGAGATCACGCTGCGGTATTGAAGTTGATCCATCCCCGTCACCTCCGGCGGCCATGCTGTGCCGCGTTACGTTCGACAAGACGCGCGCGGTGTCCTATCATGCCATAACCATGCCCGAGACGAAACTAGAAGCCTGGTCGGAAGCAGAGCTGCAGGACCTGCTCTCGTCGCGCGTCAAGGGCGGCTTCGGCGCGTTCTGGGTCGCGGGCTCGCGGCCGAGCGAACCCCCGCCCGTCCCGCCGATCGTGCTGACCGGCGGCATTCCCGATCCCGACGAACTGCCAATCGAAGAGCTGATCGAATGCTCGAACGCGGTGCTGCGTCGCGAAGGGCCGGCCGCGTTGCGTTACGGCGGCCATCAGGGCCACCCCGGTTTGCGCGAGTGGCTGGCGGAGGAGACGAAGAAGCGCGATGGCCTCGACGTCGAGGCCGATAACTTCACCATTACGAACGGCATCTCCGGCGCGCTGATCAATGTGAGCGAGACCTTCCTCAACGACGGCGAGGTCGGCCTCGTCGAGTCGCCGACGTTCCCGGGCGGCGCCGGCGCGATGCAAAACTGTCTGTGCGACATCGTCGGTGTGACGGTGGACGAAGACGGCCTCGTGCCGGAGGTGCTCGAGCAGGTGATCGAAGAGCAGGGAGCGGAGGGCAAGCGCGTCAAGCTGCTCTACACGGTGCCGAACTTCCAGAACCCGACCGGCACGACGCTTGCGGTCGAGCGCCGCGAGCGCGTGGTCGAGATCTGCCAGCAGCACGGCGTGATCATCGCCGAGGACGACGCCTACGGTGACGTCCGCTTCGAGGGCGAGAAGCCGCCGTCGCTGTTCGCGCTCGCGCGTGGTAAGGGCGTCGTCTTCATGGGGTCGTTCAGCAAGACCGTCGCCACCGGCCTGCGCATCGGCTGGACGCTCTCCGAGCAGCAGGTGACCGACGCGCTGCTCCAGACGCGCTACGACCTGGGCGTCAGCCCGTGGGTGCAGCGCACGATCCTCGAGTTTGCCGAGACCGGCAAGTTCGCCAAGCACCTCGACAAGATGAACGCGATCTACAAGCGCAAGCGCGACGTGATGCTGGCCGCGCTCGAAGAGCGCTGCAGCCGCTATGCGACGTGGACGCGGCCGGAGGGCGGCTACTTTCTCTGGCTCACGCTCGCCGAGACGGTCGACCCGAAGAAGCTGCAGCAGGCCGCGTACGACATCGGCGTCGCCTACGTGGGCGGGTTCGCCTTCCACATCGGCGACACCGGCCACAACACGATACGCCTGAACTACAGCTTCGCGAAGGAAGACGACATCTCGGAGGCGATCATGCGCCTGGGACGCGCCCTCGAGGAGGCGTCGCAGGGCTAGTCGCACTCCGACCGAGAGGAGCACGCCGATGACCGGCGCCCCGCTCGCTCCCAGGTCATGAGGAACTGGCTCGACCGGCCGGGCTACGTCGCGCTTGCCGCGTTCGCCGGCGGCGCGATCGTCGCGCTGATCGTTGTGCTCGTCGTGCTCTTCCTGCGCGATGGCGACGACGACGAGCCGGACGACGTGCCGCCGACCGCAACCGAACTCGCGACTCCTGGCACCCCCACGGTAGACCCCAACGTGACCCCGACTGTCGCGGCAACCGCGACGCCGGCCCGCGCCTCCTTCGCCACGCCTGAGGATGCGCTGTCAAACTTCGTCACGAACGAGCTCAACGGCACGTACATCGGCCCGTGCCCGCCCGAGGCTCCGTCCGGCGAGCAGCCTCCCGAAGGCATCTGCTCCGACGAGCTCTACCGATCGGCCGAGCTCGCGACGTACAACGTCGGGCCCTACGGCAGCGAAGCGCTCGGCGAGGCCGTCATCCTGCCCACCGAGAACGGCCAGTGGACGCTGTCGTTCTTCCCGTTCCCGCCGCTCGACGCGCAGATCCAGGTCGGCGGGACCGCGATGGTCTTCCAGGCGGAGAACTGCCTCAACTTCCGCTCGGCGCCGAACCAGACGGCGGACGTCCTCTCGTGCCAGATCGACGGGACCAGCGCCACCGTGATCGAAGGCCCGACCGAGGTCGAGGGCCAGACCTGGTGGCGCCTCGAGGGCTACGGCTGGGCCGTCCAGAGCTTCCTCGCGCCGGTGGTGCAGTAGCCGATAGCAGGGCCCAATGCCCATCATCTATACTGCCCTACGTCTCGAATCTGGGTAGGAGGAAATCGATGCCCGGGCCGCTGGCCGGTGTCCGCGTTCTTGAGTTCTCCGAGATTATCGCCGGCCCGTTCGGCGGCATGCTGCTGTCCGACATGGGCGCCGACGTCATCAAGGTCGAGCCGCCCGCCGGCGAGCCCTGGCGCCTGATCGCGCAGTTCATCCCCACCGAGAGCCGGAGCTTCATGGCCCTGAATCGGGGCAAGAAGGGCATTACGCTCGACCTGAAGAAGCCAGAGGCGCAAGACGTCGTCGCGAAGCTCATCGAGGGCACGGATGTGGTCATCGTCAACTACCGACCCGATGTCGCGGAGAAGCTTGGTATCGGCTACGAAACGCTCTCCGCGATGAATCCGAAGCTCATCTACGCCGACAACACCGCGTTCGGCCGCAAGGGGCCGCAGTCGCACCGGCCCGGCTACGACCTCATCGTGCAGGGTCTGACGGGCCTCATGGCCCTCGAGGGCAAGAGCCTCAAGGGCGTGCCCGTCATGAACGCGCTACCCTCCGCCGACATCTCGACCGGCATCATGATCGCGTGGGCGGTAAGCGCTGCGCTCTACCACCGTGAGAAGACCGGCAAAGGTCAGAAGATCGAAACGACGCTGCTTGGAAGCGCGCTCGCGATCCAGACCTCGGCGTTCCAGCTCATCGAGTCGGCCGACCTTGAGTGGAAGCAGAAGGTTGTCGAGACCATGAGGGAGCAGCGCGCTGAGGGCGCCGACTACGAGGCGCAGAAGCAGGCCCGCCTCGACATCCGGCCGATCCGCACCGTCGCGATGTACTACCGCGCCTACAAGACAAAGGACCACTACGTCGTCGTCGGCTGCCTGAGCGCGGCGCTGCGCAAGAAGTTCTGCGACGCGATGGGCTTCGAAGACAAACGCATGGACGACCCGCAGTACGACCCGACGCAGCCCGAAGCCCTGCAGTACGCCCGCGAGCTCGTCGCGAAGGTCGAGGGGATGTTCATGGAGAAGACGACCGCCGAGTGGCTCGAACTGTTCGACGAGATGGGCGTGCCGGCGGGGCCGTTCAACTTCATCGAGGAGCTGATGGACAACGAACAGGTCCTCGCGAACGACCTGCAGGTCACAGTCGAGCACTCGCTCGCGGGGACGGTGCATCAAGCCGGCCCGGCGCTGCAGATGAGCGAGACGCCGCTGGCCGTCCAGGGCGCGTCACCCGCGCTCGGCGAGCACAATGAGGCCGTGCTCTCGTCGCTCGGCTACTCGGTCGACGAGATTGCATCGCTGCGCGAATCAGGCGTGATCTGCTGATGCGTCAGCAGATCACGATCGCGGGCGCCTTTACGCAGGCCGACCGCGACACGCCGTTCCATCACCTTCCGTTCGAGATGCCCGCGGGCGCGAAACGGCTCGAGGTGACGTATCACTTCGACAAGCTCGAAGAGGAGGAGGCGGCGAAGCTCGAGGAGCAGCTCCGCCGCGATACCCCGTACGGCCCCGGAGGCCAGAACGTGATGGACATCGGCGTCTTCGACGTGCGTGGCACCGACGAACTGACCGGCGGCTTCCGCGGCTGGAGCGGCGGCGCGCGCACCGGGTTCCAGATCTCGCCGTCGGCGGCGACGCCGGGCTACATCCGCGGGCCGCTGCAGCCGGGCGAGTGGAACATCCTGCTCGGCTGCCCGACGCTGCGCAGCGAGCGGGCTCGCTACTGGGTCGACATCGATATCGAGGTCGAGCCGAACGCGCGGGTGGACGAGACGGTGCTGTTCGAACCGACGGACTACAACTCCGCCGGGCGCCCCGAGCGCAGCGGCCCGCGACGGTGGTATCGCGGCGACTTCCACTCGCATACGGTCCATAGCGACGGCTTGAACTCGATCGATGAGTACGCGATCGAGGCCGCGCGCGTCGGCCTCGACTTCCTCGCGATCACCGACCACAACACGACGTCGCACTTCGAGGAGATCGCGACGCGCAACGGCGATTTCCTCCTGATCCCGGGCGAGGAAGTCACGACCGCGTGGGGCCACGCCAACGTTTGGGGCCTCGACGCGTGGGTCGACTTTCGCTGCACGGACGACGCCGGCATGCAGCGCATCATCGACTTCGTCCACGAGCGCGGCGGGCTCTTTTCCCCGAACCACCCCAAGCCGGGGTATCCGTGGGAGTTCGGCCTGACCGGCTTCCGCGTCACCGAGACGTGGCAGGGACCGTGGCGCCTCGGGAACGACCTGTCGCGCGAGTTCTGGGAGCGCCGCCTCCGCGAAGGCGAGCGCGCCGTCGCGGTCGGCGGGAGCGACTGCCATTCGATTGCGCCGGCGAAGGTGCTGCACCCGTGGGGGCTCGGCACGCCCTGCACGTGGGTCAGCGTGCAGGGCACGCTCGACGAGACAGGGGTCCTCGACGCCGTGCGCGCAGGCCACACGTTCGTCTCGGAGGACCCGACCGGCCCGTTCCTCGAGTTCACCGCCGAGTGCGACGGGGCGTCGTACATCACCGGTGACGCGATCGAAGCGAAGTCCGGCGCGCCGGTGACGTTCACGCTCGACTACCGTGGTCCGAGCGAGAAGAAGCTGCGCCTGTTCCGCGACGGCGAGCTGTGGCAGGAGGTCGTCGCCGACCGCGAGGAGCAGTCGTTCGAGTTCGAGTTGGCGCTCGACGCGCCGGGTTACGTCCGCGCTGAGGTCGCGGGCTTCCGCGGCAGGCCCGAACGCGGCGAGGTCACGCACGCGCTCACCAATCCCATCTACCTGAGGCCAGCATAATGACGACCGCGACCGACGACAAGTACCGTCTGATCCTGGTCCCGCACACGCATTGGGACCGCGAATGGTACTTCCCTTACCAGCGCTACCGCACGAGGCTTGTTGGCTTCTTCGACCTGCTGCTCGAGATCTTCGATCGCGATCCGGAGTACAAGCACTTTTTGCTCGACGGCCACACGATCCTGATCGAGGACTACCTCGATGTGCGGCCCGACCGACGCGCCGAGATCGAGCGTGTGGTGCAGGACGGGCGGCTCGCGATCGGGCCCTGGTACGAGATCCCCGATATGTCGCTGCCCAGCGGCGAGGCGCTCGTGCGCAACCTGCTGCGCGGCCATCGCGTCGCGGAACAGTTCGGCCCTGTCATGAAGGTCGGCTACATCCCGGACCCGTTCGGCCAGATCGCGCACATGCCCGCGATCCTGCGCGGCTTCGGCATCGACCGCTGCGTGTTCTGGCGCGGCGCCGACGACACGCTCGACACGACCGAGTTCATTTGGGAGTCGCCCGACGGCAGCGACGTCCTTGTCGTCCACATGCCCGGCGGCTACGGCATCGGCGGCCCGTTCCCGCTCGAGAGTGACGAGGAGTTCGAGGAGCGCATCGCGTTCATCCGTCGCAACCTCGAACCGCTCGCGCAGACGCGAACGCTCCTCGCGATGTGGGGCTCCGACCACGTCGCGCCGCAGCCGGAACTGCCCGCCCTCATCGCGGAGTTGAACAAGCGCCTCGATGACGCCGAGGTCGTGCATGGCGGCCTCATGCAGGTCTTCGACGAAGTCGAGGGGCAAGTGTCTCGCGATCGGCTCCAGCGCCGCCGCGGGGAGTTCCGGAGCGGCCAGCGCGCGCATCTGCTGCCGGGCGTGCTCTCGGCGCGGATGTGGATCAAGCAGCACACGTTCGCGGGCGAGCAGATCCTGACGCGCTGGGCTGAGCCGTTGACGCTGTGGTCGGGCCTGTTGCGCGGCAAGCTCGGCGAGGCTTGGAACGAGCCGCCGCGCGTCGCGGGGCCGCCCAGCCCGCACCCCAAGGAACCGAAGTCGGAGTCCGGGCTCCTCGACCGCGCGTGGCGCCTATTGCTTGAGAACCAACCGCACGACTCGATCTGCGGCTGCAGCATCGACCAGACGCACGACGAGATGAAGCCGCGCTTCGACCAGTGCGAGCAGGTCGGGGAGGAGCTGACGCAGCACGCGATCCGGCGGATCAGCGCGCAGGGCCCCGCCGACCGCGTGTACGTCTTCAACCCGCTCCCCGGCCCGCGGACGGACTACGTGACAGTCGTCGTGCCCAAAGCGGATGCCAAGGTGCCTATCGCGCTCGTTGACGACGAAGGCCGGCGCTACCAGTGCCAGCGCGTCGAGGGGGAAGACACGGACGATCGCACGACTGTTGGCTTTGCGCCAGAGGTGCCGGGGTTCGGCTATCGCGCGTTCGAGCTTGAACATGGCGAGCCGGCACCGCCGAAGGCCGCGAAGCGCCGGATCGAGAACGACACGTCGATCGTCGAGGCGAACCAGCGCGACGGGACGCTGACGCTCGAGATCAAAGGCGCGGGTGTGCGCTGGACGGGCCTCAACCGGCTCGTCGACGGCGGCGACCGCGGCGACGAGTACAACTACTGCGCGACCGACCCCGACGAGCTCGTGCGCGGGCCCGCGTCGAAGCCCGAGATCAACGTCATCGAACACGGCCCGGCGCGACAGACGCTCGAGATCAAGATGACCTACCGTCTCCCCGCCCGGCTCACATCGCGACGCCAGCGGATCGCGCGCTCGGTCGCAGTGCCGGTGCGCGTCATCGCCAGCGTTTCGCCTGGCGTGCCGCGCGTCGACATCCGCACAGAGGTCGACAACCGCGCCGAGGACCACCGGCTGCGCGCGCACTTCCCGACCGGCATCGCGGTCAACAAGGCGTACGGCGAGCAACACTTCGGGGTCGTCGAGCGTCCGCTCGCGCTGCCGGTGGCCGACGATTCGTGGATGGAGCAGCCGATCGGCACGCACCCGCAGAAGACCTTCTGCGACGTCAACGACGGCCACGGCGGGCTCATGATCGCGAACCGCGGGCTCCCCGAGTACGAGGTGCTCGACACGAAGAACGGGGCGGAGATCGCGCTGACGCTGTTCCGCAGCGTTGGCTGGCTCTCGCGGATCGACTTCCCGTCGCGGAAGGGCGGGGCGGGCCCGTACCTCGAGACGCCGGCCGCACAGCTCATCGGCACCAACGTGGCCGAGTACGCGATCATCCCGCACCGCGGCGGCTGGGAGGGCGGCTACCAACAGGCGCACGCGTTTGCGACGCCGATGCGCGCCCGCTGGAACCGTCGCGGCTCCGGCATCTTGCCCGGCTCCGGATCGCTGCTCGACCTCGAGAGCGAGGGCCTCGTCGTCACCGCGCTCAAGCGTCCGGAAGGCGTCGAGCGCGACGGCACGACGATCTTGCGGCTGTACAACATTCTCGACACACCGACGAAGGGCCAGGTCCGCCTCAGCGAGCCGTCGAGCCGCGTGCAGGTCGTCAACATGCTGGAAGAGCCGCTCGCTCCAGCCAACGTCAAAAGCGGCTGGGCTATGCTCGATCTCAAGCCGAACGAGATCGTCACGCTGCGCTTCGACCGGTAGGGGAATCTCCCGAAGCACCTCGACAGGGCCCCGGCCGACAATCTCCCTATGCACGAACTACTCACCGGCGCCGCCGGCACGGGCGCGATCGTCCTCATGCTGCTTGGCCTGAACGTGATCCGCAGCCCGCGCGGGCTCTGGCGCTCCTGGTTCGCGGTCGAGCGTCGCTTTCGGCTGCGACGCTTTGGCGGCGGCTGGACGCACGCCGAAACGCGGCTGGGGCGTCGCGGGTACTTCTGGATCCCGCGGCGTGTCGAGCTGCGCACCCCCGACGACATCTACGCCTACGTCCTCAGCGACACGTTCTGGACGTCGCCGTACGCGTGGTTCGTGCGCGGCCTCTGCTGGTACGCGGGTGTCATGTTGGTCTTGCTCGGCCTCATCGTGATCGCGCTCGGGCTGCCCGCGCTGCCGTAAGCGCGAGCTCCAGGCGTGCTATGATCCCCTCGCTATGGCTGAGATGGTCACGTGCAAGACGCGGGATGGCGTCGCGTTCGTGCGGATGAACCGCCCCGAGAAGCACAACGCTTTCCACCGCGAGCTCTCGACCGCGATCGCCGACTCGATGCAGCGTCTCGACGCCGATGCGGCGATCCACTGCATCGTGCTGACCGGCTCCGGAAAGGCGTTCAGCGCCGGCGCCGATATGACCGAGGCGCTCGCGTCGGTGGAGTCGGGCGGGCGCGGCGACGGAATGGCACAGGCGGTCGTGAAGGTCGCGTCGCTGGGCACGCCGATCATCGCGGCCGTGAACGGCTACGCCTTCGGCGGCGGCGCCGCGCTGGCCGTGAGCTGCGACATCCGGCTCGCGTCGGAGCGGGCGAGCTTTCGCTTCCCCGGCGTAAACTACGGGCTCGTGGTCGGCGGGAGCCAGCTCCCCCGCATCGTCGGCGCCCCGAAAGCGAAGGAGCTGATCCTCACCGCGCGCGTCGTCGAGGCGGACGAGGCGGAGCGGATCGGGCTCGTGAACCAGGTCGTGCCGCACGAGAGTCTCGACGAGGCGGCGTGGGACATGGCGCTCGAGATCGCGAAGCAATCGCCGTCGGCGGTGCGCTGGTCGAAGGCCGTCATCGACGCGGCGACGACCGTCGAAAAGGGCGGACAGCTCGAAGCAGAGTCGAACCGCGTGTTGCGCGGCTCGGACGATCACGTCTCGCGCTTCCGCGAAGCGACGAACCGCGTGGCCGCGCGCGACGACAACGCTTAAGGGGGACCACCATGACCACCGAAACCCAAGACGAGACCCGCGACCGCGTGCGAGGCTACATCCAATACAACGCGACGAAGGGCGACGCCGACGTGCTCGGGATCGTCGAGCAGGGGCACGCCGATCTGATCAAGGAGATCGACGGGCTCTCGGAGGCGCAGGCGACGTTCGTCTCGCCGTCGGAGGGCTGGTCGGTGCTCGACACGATGCAGCACGTCGTCGCCGCGAAGAAGGGCACGGCGCGGCTCTGCGTGTCGCTGGGGCAAGGGACCGTGCCCGCGGGCGTCGGCGGCGAGGGCGAGGAGCTGAAGAAGCAGGACGGCGTGAAGGGTCGCGCCTACGAGTCGCTAGCCGAAGCGCGCGCCGCCGCCGTGCAGGCGCACGAAGAGCTGGTTGCGTTCGTTCGCGGCATGTCGGGCGAGACGGACACCGAGACGCAGCACACGCACTTCATCTTCGGCGACCTGAACTGTCGAGAGTGGGCCGTGTTCCAGCGCGTCCACGACGCCGACCACGCCCAGCAGTTCGCGAAGATCAAGGCCAGCGAGGGGTTCCCTAACTCCTGACACGCCGTTGTCACGCGCGCAGCGTATGGTGGTGCTGTGAGTACAGACATCGACGCACGCCGCGAGGAACTCCAGCGCTACGTCCGAGAGCATTCCACCCTGGACGCGGACGGTTCGCTAGCGCTGATCGAAGAAGGGCATGAGTTGCTCGCTTCGAGCATTTCGTCGCTCACACCTGCGCAGGCCGCGTGGAAGCCCGCGCCCGACGAGTGGTCCGCGCTGGAGGCGATGTCGCACATCATCGAGGTGAAGGAGGGCGTGACCAAGACCTGCGTGGCTCTTGCCAAGGGCGAGCCGCCACCGCCCGTGGAGGAAGCGCTGATTGCCGAATGGATCGCCAAGGGATACTCCGGCGAACCGTTCGCCACGCCGGGACTCGCGGTTGAGGCGGCCCTGGCCGCGCACGAAGGCATGGCCGCGTTCGTGCGTTCGATCACATCGACGGCAGATACGACCGCAACGCACGACCACCCGCTCGTCGGGCCTATGACGTGTATAGAATGGGCTGTCTTCCAGCGCGCTCACGATGCTGACCACGGGGCGCAGATCGAGCAGATCAAGGCGAGCGATGGGTTCCCGGCCGTGTGAATCTGCCCACTGACGGCCCGCTATCGTGCGGGGTATATAGGATGTGCCAAACAGCCCCGAACAGAAAGGACACCGCATGACCACCGCAACCTTCGCCACGCTCGACATCGGCGAGCAGTGGAAGCGACTCAACCAAACGCTGATCGACCTGCTCGAGTACATACCCGACGACAAGCTGGACTGGAGCCCGCGGGAGGACATGTGGGGGTTCCGCGAGATCATTTCGCACGTCACATCGACGCGGGGTAACTGGCTCTCGCGGGAGGGCAACGACCGTGAGGCGATCCTCGCGACCGTGAAAGGCAAAGACGACATCCGGCGCTTGCTCAACGAGAGCTGGGAGCGCGTCGAGGCGTTCCTCTCGGAGCAGCGCTATCTCGACCGCGCCTACGAGGGCGAGCGCGGCGGGCAGCAGTACTCGTACTCCGGCCACTGGATCGCGTTCCACCTGCTCGAGCACGATGTCCACCACCGCGCCGACGTCTTTCACTACCTCGCGCTCCTCGGCATCGAACATCCGGAAGTGGGGACGCCGTAATGGCCGACTACGTACCGCTCGAGATCTCGGCGCAGTGGGGCCGCCTGAACGACAGCATCATCGACCTCATCGACTACGTCCCGGCGGACAAGGTCGAGTGGAGCCCGCGCGAGGACCTGTTCAACTTCCGCGGCATCTTCGCACACATCGCGATCTCTCGGCACAACTGGCTCGGGTACACGGTGCAAGACGGCCAGCCGTTCGACATCATGGACGTGCTCTCGAACCTCGGCACGCCGGAAGCCGTGAAGCAGCACCTGCACGATAGCTGGCAGCGGCTCGAGAAGTTCCTCTCGGACAAGGACGCGCTCGACGCTACCTACGAGGACGAGTGGGACGGTGAGACCAAGGAAATCTCTGGCCATTGGATCGCGTTCCACCTGCTCGAGCACGACGTCCACCACCGCGCGGACATCTTCCACTACCTGGCGCTGCTGGAGATCGAACATCCAGAGATCGGGACGCCGTAGCGCTTCCGTTCCCGCGTTCGCGCCGCTATGCTTGCGGCGCATGACGCACGAACCGGACCCGCAGCAGCTCCAGGAGAAGGTCCGCCACATCGCGGGCATGATGACGGGCGCCCACGTGGCCGCGATGATCGTGCTCGGTGTGCGCCTTGGCCTCTACAAGGCCCTCGAACGGGCCGGCCCCGTGACGAGCGACCAGCTCGCCGCGAAGACAGACCTCCAGGAGCGCTGGCTGCGCGAGTGGCTGCGCGGCCAGGCGGCTGGCGGCGTGCTCGAGTATCGGGGCGAAGACAGGTTCGAGCTGACGCCCGAGACGGCGATGCTGCTGGCGGACGAAGACAGCATGCTCTACCTCGGCGGCAACTTCGACGGCCTGCCGCGGCTCATGAACGCGGTCGAGCCGTTGCGCGAGTCGTTCCGGACTGGCCTCGGCTACTCGTGGACGGACCGCGGCGAGGAGTGGGTCACCGGCACTGAGCAGCTTTTCAAGAACTGGTATCGCCAGCAGCTCGTGCCGGTCGCGCTGCCTGCGCTCGACGGCGTGATCGAGAAGCTGCGCGACGGCACGAAGGTCGCCGATGTCGGCTGCGGGACAGGGATCGCGCTAATCGAGATGGCGAAGGCGTTCCAGGCGTCCGACTTCCACGGCTACGAAGTCTCGCAGGCGGCGATCGAGCGCGGCGAGGAACATAAGCTGGGCGCCAACGTCTCCAACGTTACGTTCCATAACGTCGAGCGCGACCCGCTGCCGGACGATGAGAGGTTCGACGTGATTACGACGTTCGATTGCCTGCACGACATGACCCACCCCGATGACGCCGCCGCCGCCATCCGCGTGGCCATCGCGCCCGACGGCGTATGGTTCATTGCCGATATCAACTGCGGCGAGACGTTCGACGAGAACCTCGAGAACCCCGTTGCGCCGATGCTCTACGCGCTCTCGGTGCTGTCGTGTATGTCGTCGGGACTCTCGCATCCTGAAGGCGCGGGCCTCGGCACGGCTGGACTGCCGGAACCCAGGATGCGCGAACTGGTCGAGCGCGCGGGCTTCACGCGCTTCCGCCGCCTCGATATCCCGCACGCGATCAACGCGTTCTACGAAGCGCGGCCGTAGGTCGCCTAGGGCGCACCCAGTTTCGTCAACATCCGCCGGCCGACCTCCGGCACGGCGTACAGCAACGAGGTGAACTCCCTAAGGTCGTAGACCTGCAACCGCACCGGCGTTTCCGCGGTGACGGTCGCCGATGACGGCCACCCCGCGACCGCTGCGAGTTCCCCGATCGTGTCGCCTGCGTCATAGCGCGCGACGACGCGGCCGTCCTCGCTTGCCACGGCACGGCCCTCGATGACAACGATCACCTCGCGAGTTCGCACGCGCGGGCGGGCGAGGACCGCGCCCGCGTGCACACGCATCTCGCACCCGAGCCGGTCGATCGTGGAGCGCGCCGGACGTGGCAGGTCCCTGAAGAGCGGCGACGTCTCGACGATGGTGTCGGCTGCTTCCTTTTGCGACCTGAATAATGGGAATCCTGTTGAGGCGCCGTCCGCCACGCTATTCGGGCTTGCCATGATGTCCCTCCTGTCGAGTTCCGGACCTGCTTCCAGTCTCTGTGACTCGAAGCAGCATCACAATTACCCGCAAGGTAAGTATGCGCCTGCCCTTACGTTTTGTAAGTGTCGAACCTCACACTGGGGCGGTTGGGTGCCGGCACGGGCGATGACATGCTGGGCGGTGTTCCGCTTCTGCGCCAGCCTCGCTATGCTGGCGTCGTTGCGCCGGCTGGTGACCCGCGCGACGTCCAAACGAACCATGGCACACGCTAGAGAGGTTCACGATGAGCGAGAGCGAGCGCATTCTTGAATACTGCGGACGGATCCTGTACGGCGAGCAGCTCTGGGGCGGTGAGCTAGCCTCCGCCCAACGCGAGTTCGCGCTGCCGGGCGATAAGCCCCACTACGCCCGCGACCGCCTGGTCGATGTCGAGCACATCAAGCTCGACATCGAGATCGATCCAGACGCGAAGACGGTCGCAGGTAGGGCAAGCACGACGTTCCGACCGATCAACGATGGTGTCTTGCATGTCGAGTTCGACGCAGTCGAGATGACCATCGACGACGTGCGCGTGCAAGGGCGCAAAACGAGCGCGCCGTACAGCTACGACGGCGAGAAGCTGCGCATCGATCTGGGCCGTGGACGCAAGGCCGGTGAGCGCATCACGACCGTCGTGAGCTACTCGGCGAGCCCGCGGCGCGGCCTCTACTTCGTCGCGCCGGACGACGGCTACCCCGACAAGCCGCTGCAGGTCTGGAGCCAGGGCCAGGACGAGGACTCGCGCCACTGGTTCCCGTGCGTCGACTTCCCGAACGAGATGGCGACGTCCGAGACGAACGTTACGGTGCCGCGGCCGCTGACCGCGATCTCCAACGGGCACCTCACCGGCACGGCCGAGCGCGGCCGCAAGCGCACGTTCCGCTGGCGGCAGGACCAGCCGCATGTCGCGTACCTGCTGAGCGTCGCCTGCGGCGACTTCGCCGAGATCACAGACAGCGTCGACGGCATCGCGCTGCAGTACTACGTGCGCAAAGGCCGCGAGGCCGACGCCAAGCGCGCGCTTGGCCGCACGCCACGCATGATGCGTCTGTTCGCGGACCTCACGGGCGTGAAGTACCCATACGCAAAGTACGCGCAGGTTGTCGCGGCGGACTTCATTTTCGGAGGGATGGAGAACGTCAGCGCGACGACGCTGACCGAGAACGTCCTCCACGACCGTCGCGCGCACGCCGACTTCAAGGACGCGGCCGACGGCCTCGTCGCGCACGAGCTCGCGCATCAGTGGTTCGGCGACCTGATGACGTGCCGTGACTGGTCGCATGGCTGGTTGAACGAGGGGTTCGCGACGTACTTCGACGCGCTGTGGACGGAAGCCGACCGCGGCCGCGACGAGTTCCGTCTCCAGATGCGCCAGAACGGCGAGGCGTACATCCAGGCCGACAGGACGCAGTACCGCCGGGCGATCGTGAGCAATGTCTACAACGAGCCGATCGACATCTTCGACCGACAGCTCTACGAGAAGGGCTCGTGCGTCCTCGACATGCTGAGCCACCAGCTCGGCAGTGACCTCTTCTGGAAGGCGGTCCGCCATTACGTCACGAAGCACCGCGGCGGGAACGTCGTCACCCCTGACCTCCAGAAGGCAATCGAGGAGTCGACGGGGCGCAACATGGACGCATTCTTCGAGCATTGGGTCTACGGCGCCGGGCACCCGGAGCTGCACGTTTCCTACGAGTGGGACGAGTCAGCGAAGCAGGCCAAGCTGACAGTGAAGCAGACGCAGTCGAAGGACCACGGCTGCCCCGAGGTCTTCGTTACGCCAGTCGACGTCTCGTTCGAGGTCGGGCGCGGGCATGAGGCCTTCAAGATCGAGCTCAACGAGCGTGAGCAAGCATTCTACTTCCCGCTGGCCTCCAAGCCGAAGATGGTGCGCTTCGATCCGGGCGGCCACCTGCTCAAGGCCGTGGAGTTCAAGCGCAGCCCCGACCTGCTGATGCACCAGCTCAAGAGCGACAGCGACGGTCTCGGTCGCATGGACGCCGCCAGGGACCTTGGCAAGCTGGCGACGAAGGAGGCCGTCGACGCGCTGAAGACAGCCTTGCAGAAGGACGCGTTCTGGGCCGTGCGATCGGCCGCGGCGCGCGCCCTCGGCGACATCGGCACACAAGATGCGCTAGACGCGCTACTCGCGTGTGTCGATGTCGACCACCCGCGCGCGCGGCGCGCCGTGATGGCGGCGCTCGGGATGTTCCGCGATGACGACGTCGCGGACGGGCGCGGCGCGAAAGCCGCGGAGGCGTTGCAGCGACTCCTTCTCGACGGCGACCAGTCGTACTACGTCGAGGCCGAAGCCGCGGCGTCTATCGGCAAGACGCGCTCGCCAATCGCGTTTGGCGGCCTCGAGCGCGCGCTCGAGAAAGAGTCGCACAACGACATCATCCGCGCCCGCGCGTTCGAGGGCTTCGCCGCGCTCAAGGACCCGCGCGCAATCACGGTCGCGGCCGAGTGGACCGAGTACGGCCGCTCTTACCAGGCGCGCGACGCCGCCGCGACCTGCATGAGCATGCTCGCCGAGTACACGGAGCAGAAGGACCCCATCCGCGACCGTCTCGTCGAGCTGCTGGACGACCCCTGGCTGCGCACGCGCCTCACGGCGATCGGCGCCCTTAGGCGCCTGAACGACGAAAAGGCGATCCCTGCGCTCGAGCGGCTTGCCGCCCGCGAACTCGACGGCCGCGTCATCCGCACCTGCCGCGAGACGATCTCGGCGCTGCGCAAGGGCCGGGACAAGGGCGAAGAGGTCACGAAGCTGCGCGACGAACTCGACAAGCTCCGCGAGGAGCACAAGTCCCTCAAGGACCGCTTGATCAAGGTGGAGTCGAAGGGGCGGAGGAAGTAGGGGCCGGTAGTGCACAGCCTACTTTTTCTGGCGGTGCGCCTGCCACTCGTGGTACTCGGGCACCGGCTCGCGGACGACGTAGAGGAAGACGTAGGTGCCCATCTCGCCCATGAACTTGAAGCGCTTGCGGATGTCCTTCTCCAGCGCGTAGTAGTCGTCCTTAAAGGAGCGCAGGTACTTCTTGAACGTGCCGTGCTCCTTGTCGAGCCGCATCATCTCACCGGCGTTGTGGATCACGGCCGCGAGCTTGCGTCGATTGCGGATCACGCGCGTGTCGTTCGCCAGCTTCTCGACGTCCGGTTCGCCCATCTTGCCGATCTTCTTCATGTCCCAGTTGTGGAAGGCCTCGGTCGTGCTGGGCCACTTAGCCTCGACGACGTCCCAGGACATGCCGCTCTGGAACACGGACTTACTCATCACTGACAGGTAGTCGCCCAGGTGCTTGGGCCGGATCTGGTCGGGGGCGCCTTTCTCTCGGGGTGGCATGCGATTCTCCTCAGGCTGGGGCTGGATGCTCGATCAGCCTACGCAACGAGGCGGAGGCCGTCAATTCGCGAGGCGCCGTGGAGGGCGTTCGGTCGACTGCCCTACGCGGGTCGTGTCGAGCCAGTACCCAACTCCGCTTCTTGCACCCTCTCCACGCGCTCCGCTGGCACAGCTAGCCGCGCATCGTTGGCTGTCAGCACGCGCAGCTTCGCCAGCGCGTCCGCATCCGCGGCGGACGTCAGGGCCGCCAGGCGGTCGACGAGGTCCAGCTCGCGTTCCCACGTGCCGTCCTCGGACGCGAGGCCGTACCAGCCCCACGGCAGCAGCTCGACCTTCTGCAGCGCGGCGAGGTCCTGGAACACGTCGCCCATGATCTCCTCCAGGCCCCAGAGGTCGGTCCCGCCGACTCCGAACGACATCGGGTCGGCCTCGCCGCTCCGGCACATCCGCCAGGCGTCGCCCGCGATGATGAACCTGTCGCGCGGGACGTCCAGCGTGTCGAAGTCGGGTTGCACAAGCGTGCGCTGCAGCTCGTCGAGTTGGGCGTCGACGAGGATCCAGCGATCTTGCTCGTGGTTCCAGTACTCGCCCGTCCAGTGGTCGACGTGCTTGTCGGGTTCGAAGTAGCTTGCGAACCCGACACGCGCCCGCGCCGGGATGCCCTTGTGGCGCAGGACCGCGACGAACAGTGTCGCGAAGTGGCGGCAGACGCCGACGACGCGCCGGTCTGCGCGCGGCGGCGAGAGCAGCCACGCGTCCATCTCGGCCGCGCGACGCAGCATCGCGACGGCGGTGTGGAGCTCCTTTTCGGCGGTCCGTTTCTCTGAGAGCTTAACTTCGTAGGCAGGCGCCCACGCCTCGTGGAGCAGCAGACTCTGCACCGCATCCGCGATAGACGCGATGTCGTTGGGGAGGGCGTCGACTTGCTCCTCGAAGCCTTCGACGCCGGTGAACGGGCCGGGAGTAGCGTAGTAGGCGAGGAGGTCTTCGTGGTTCATGGGTCGTCTTCTTGAGCCCTTTGCTCTTGGAACAATCGGATGCCCAACGAGACTGGATCGGTGTCGACAGGCACTTCGTGCCATTCCCCAAGTGCATGCTCGAACTCAGACACTGCTTGCTCCTTGGCGAACTCCACTGTCTCGTGCCAGGTGTCGGTTAACCATGTTCCCTCTGCAGTGAAGCGGAGCAGGAAGAAGCCCCCTCCGTGGTCGTCTGTCCCCTCGACCACTATGAACGATGGGAGGGGCAGCCTCACCCGTTGGTCCTTGCCACCCGTGAGTTCGGGCGGTAGTCCGAGAAAACTCCGGCTTTCCGGCGGATCGTCGACCTCCCGAATTACCGCTACAAGAGGCCTTGCTTGCTCAATCACTGCGGCTACTCCATCATCCCATTTCGCTGCCGCCGGTCACGTTGATTGACTCGCCGGTGATGTTGTCAGCCTGGCAGAGGAAGACCGCGGCCTGGCCGATGTCCTCGACCGACTGCGGGCGGCCGAGCGGCACGCGGTCCTTGATGAAGCGGTCGAAGGCGGCCTGCTGCGCTTCCTCGCCTTGACCGCCGAGGGCCGGCAGCAGCACGTCGCGCCACATCGCGGAGTCCACCTCGCCGGGGCAGATCGCGTTGACGGTGACGTTGGCGCCCGCGAGTTCGAGGGCGAGCGACTGCGTGAAGCCGATCACGCCGAACTTGGTCGTACAGTAGTGCGCGAGGCCGGGCGCGCCCTTCTTGCCGGCCATCGACGAGAGGTTGACGATGCGGCCGGCGTCTCGCTGGACGAGGTGCGGGATGCAGGCCTTGCTCGCGAGGAACATGCCGGTCAGGTTGACGCCGATGACGCGGTCCCAGTCCGACTCTTCCATCATCGCGACCGCGGCGACGTGGACGACGCCCGCGTTGTTCACCAGGATGTCGACGCCGCCGAAGGTGTCGACGGCGGCCTGGGCCATCGCCTGGCAGTCGGCGAACTCGCGCACGTTGGTCTGGACGAACAGCGCCTTGCGGCCCTCGCCCTCTACGCGCTTGCAGGTCTCCGCGGCGTCGTCGGCGACGGCGGGCAGGTCGGCGACGACGATGTTCGCCCCCGCTTTCGCGAGCTCCAACGCGATCCCGCGTCCGATCCCGCGCGCGCCGCCCGTGACGATTGCGGTCTTCTCAGTCAGGTCCATGCTTCCTCCTCAGTAGCAATCCGGCAGGCTCGTGAAGAGCCAGCCGTCAGCGGTCCGTTGCAGCTCCCAGGTGCGCTCGACCTCTTCCGCGCCGGTCGTCCGCTGGATAGTTAGGGCGACGTCGACCTCAACGACATCCTGTTCCTGATCCGGCAGCGTCAGCAAGCCGAGACGGACGTCGGTACCGCGCGCGAATAGCGCCTGGATCTCGGCCTCGTCCGCGCCGCCGAGGACGAGGTCGCCCAGCGTGTCGGCGTCTTTCTCGCGGCAGGCGTTCACGGCCGCTTCGACGGCCACGCGCGGCGCTCCGGCGATCAAGGGCTGGGTCGGCGACGGCGATGGCAGGCCGGTCGGGCTCGGGATCGCCGCGCCATCCTTTTCATCGCCGCCGCACGCGACCAGCGCGATAGCGACGATGACGAGCACAGCGGTTAGCCCAGCGCGCCCTGCGATCGTAGCTCCTCGATCTGTTCCCAGGAACGGCCAAGCTCCTGCAGGATCTCCTCGGTATGCTGGCCGAGCTCGGGCGCAGCTGGCGCGATCTTCGTCGGTGTCTCGCTGAAGCGCCACGGCGCGCCGACGACCGGGATGCGCCCCTGGGTCGGATGGTCGACCTCGACAATGTAGTCGTTCGCGCGGACCTGTGGGTCTTCGACCAGGTCGCCGTAGCTCGCGACGGGCGCGCAGATGCAGTCGGCGGCCTTGAGCAGCTCCATCCACTCCTCGTTGTTCTTCGTGAGGAAGCGTTCGTCGAGGATCTCGTAGAGCGCGTTCAGGTTTGCGAGGCGCTCGCCGTAGTTCGCGAAGCGCTCGTCGTGCTCGATCGCGGGGAGGTCGAGCGCCTCGCAGAACTTGGGCCAGCGGTTCTCCGGCAGCCCGCCGACGACGACGTAGCCGTCGGAGGTCTTGAAGACGCGCCAGATCGTCGGCAGATACTGATGGCCCCGGCCGGCGCGGCCGGTCTGCTTGTGGGTGATGAAGTACTGGATCTCCCAGGCCTGCATCGCGACCTGCCCGCCCAGCAGCGACGTGTCGATACGCTGGCCTTTGCCGGTGCGTTCGCGGGCGAAGAGGGCGCTGATGACCGCGGTTGCGAGGTTAATCGCGCCGACGTAGTCGGCGATGGCGGCGCCCGCCGGCAGCGGGTAGCCGTCGGGCTCGCCCGTCACGCCGACGATCCCGCCCTGCGCCTGGGCCGCGAGATCGAACGCCGGGTGCTTGGCGCGCGGCCCCTCCGGCCCCCAGCCTGACGCGTGACCGTAGATGATGTCTTCGTTGCGCGCGCGCATCTCCTCGTAGCCCAGGCCCAGTCGCTCCATCACGCCGGGCCGGTAGTTGTGGATCGCGACGTCCGACTGCGCGGCGAGTGCGAGGCAGACCTCGACGGCCTGCGGGTTCTTGAGGTCGAGGGCGATGCTGCGCTTGCCGCGGTTGTGCGCGAGGAAATACGGGCTGAAGCGCTCCTCGCCGACCGACCCGAGCACGCGACCGAGGTCGCCGAACTGCGGCGGCTCGACCTTGATGACGTGCGCGCCCATATCGGCGAAGACGAGCGAGGCCTGCGGGCCCTGCTGGAAGATGGTGAAGTCGAGGACGCGGACGCCTTCTAGGGGTCCCAATCTGGCCTCCTTTCGCTGCGCGCCTGTAGCCTACAGAGCGCGGCGCACGGCGACAAGCCGCCGTTCGCGGACGCGTTGCGAATCTGGCGCAGAATTGCCTGACGCTCGCACGTGGCCCTAATATGAGCCAATGCGCCGACCGGCCGGACCTACGAGGCAACCTCATGGAAGATAGCAGCTTCCGCCTCGATCCCAGGGCCGCTCTCGCCATAGGCGCCCTTGCTCTCGTCATCTTCGCCATCATCTTCATCGAGCTCTGCGGCAAGGAGGATGTCGATCCGGAGGTGCAGGTCGATGAGCAGCAACCCGGCGTCGCGACGGCGACCCTCGGTCCCACATTCACGCCTGGGCCTTCGCCCACTGTGGGGCCGACGGTCCCGACCGAGGAGGCGACGCAGCAGCCCGGCGGCCAGGACCGGGACGCCCAACGCGTCTCCGACCTCCAGACGCTGCAGGGCATCCTCGACGACTACGAGGCCGAGAACGGCGGGTTCCCGGACAACGAGGGCAATGTCCAGACGCTCTGCGTCTTCACGGAGTTCGATATCGGCTGTGAGCTGCTGGAGGTGGCGGACCCGCTGCCCGAGGACCCACTCGGGGAGCCCTCCCTCAACGGCTACTGGTACGCTTCGAACGGGAGCACCTACACGCTCTACGCTCAGCGCGAGAGCGAGGCGTTCCCGGCCTGCGCCGAAGAGACGCCCGAGTTCCTCCAGGACTTCGAGACGTTGATCTGCGTTACGGGGCCGTAGCCCCGGCTCAACACATGGCGACGGCCACCAGCGGCGATCACAGCCCCAGTTGGCGTCGGGGCGTCGACGCGGCCCTCGCGTGGCTGAGTGAGCACCGCCTCGACATCGCCATTGTCGTCGGGCTAGGCGCGCTCGCGGCGAGCGTGCGGCTGCCGTTGCTGCCGAACATCCCGGACGGCCTCCACGGCGACGAGGCCTGGACCGGCTTCGACGCCGCCCGCGTGCTCGAGGAGGGCTGGATCGGTCCCTACGTCCCGAGCGCGCTGGGGCAGGCGGCAGGTCCGATTTACTGGGCGGCGCCGTTCGTCGCCGTCTTCGGCGAGACGGTGTTCTCGATTCGCTTCGCGATGGCCGTGCTCGGCATCGCGACCGTCGTGATGGCGTACCTCACATTCAAAGAGATGTTCGGGCGCACAGTGGCGGTGTTCGGCGCTCTGCTGCTGGCGTTCGGGATCTGGCATCTGCACTACAGCCGGCTGGCATTCCTTGTAATCTCGTGGCCGCTGCTCGAGCTGTTGACGCTGTTCTTCCTCTTCCGGGGGATTAAGAGCGGGAGCTGGTTCCAGTTTGGCCTGGCTGGCCTCTTCTTCGGCCTCGGGATCTACACCTACAACGCCTATCTGATCTTCGTGGTCCCCGTTGTGCTCTTCGTTGGCTGGATCGCTCTCGGGCTCGCGATATCGCCGGACCGTGTCGCGCTGCTCAAGCGCTACGTGCCGCGAGCGGCGCTCATGGGCGCGGTCGCGCTGATCGTCACGGTTCCGATGCTGCGCTACATAGCCGACGATAGCAACCAGTACTTCAACCATCAGGAGCTCATCTCGACGTTCGAGCAGGACGACTGGAAGGCGGCGGACTTCTCGGGCAAGCTCGACATCCTGCAGGACAACTCGTTCAGCTTCTACGGCGCGGCATTCTGGTCCGGCGACCCCGATGAGGCCGACGGCGCCGGCCAGCAGGCGATGGTCGACCGCATCACCCTCGCGCTCTTGATCCTCGGCACCGGCATGGCCGTCTGGCGCTGGCGCAATCCTGCCAGCGTCGCGCTGTTGCTGATGGTGCTAATCCTGCCGGTGGCGACCTGGATCACGATCCAGGGCACGTACCGGCAGACGCTGGGTGTCGTGCCGTTCCTGGCCCTGCTCGCCGCGCTGCCGCTGGCGCTCTGGTGGGAGCGGACGCCGCGCCTGCCGGGCGGCTGGCGCTACGCGTCGTATGGCGCGATGGCCGGCGTGTTGAGCGTGATCGTGTTCCTCAACCTCAACAACTACTTCAACGATTTCGCCGAATCCGAGCTTGCGCGGGCTACGTTCACGCCGGAGCTCGTCGACACCGCCGAGTTTATGGCGGATCTCCCTGACGACACCGTGATCTACTTCTACAGCGACCGTTGGGGCTTCGGCTACGAAACGGTACAGTACCTGGCCGGTGACCATGAGGGCGAGGACCGGTCCGAGGCCTTCGGCGAGTACAGCCTCGAGCCCGACCGGTCGCGCGATGTGGCCTACGTCTTCATGGACCCGTACCGCGACCGACTGCCGGACGTCGTGGCGATGTACCCCGGCGGGACGGAGGTTCAGGGTGGGGAGGATGCATACGTGGCCTACCTCCTGCCGCACTCGGAGGACGCGCCGGCGGACGGCCCGCCGCCTCCGCCGGACGGGGATGGCCCCGACGACGGCGATGGCGACGGTGACGGGGATGACGACGGCCAGGGGGCGCAGCGTGACCAGACGCGCACGCAGGATCTGGCCGGCATCCAGCAGGCTATCGACGCCTACGTGGCGGACGGAGGGACGTTGCCCAGCACGAACAACGACCCTCAGACGATTTGCGCCTTCCCGGACCTCGACGCCGGCTGCGTCTTCGATCTCGGCGACGAGCTGGCCCACGACCCGCTGGGCGACGCCAGTCTCAACGGCTACTTCTGGCGGTCGGACGGCGCTACGTACACGCTTTATGCGATCCGGGAGACAGACTCGTTCCCGGCCTGTGAGGGCCTGCCGGAGTTCTTCGACAGGTTCGATTCAGTCCTCTGCGTCGAAGGGCCAGACGCGCCCTAGGATCGTTTATCCACATTGCCAGGAAGGGACTTGACACACTTTCGGCAATGGTGTTATCGTCCTAGCAGAACACCAGTTCCGAATAGAAGATCGGAGTAGAGGTTCTCATGAAGGGACTGTCAGCCAAACAGCAATCGATCCTCGAATTCCTGCGCCAGTTCATCCGCGACAAAGACTACCCGCCCAGCATCCGCGACATCCAGCTCGGCTGCGGCATCAGCTCCACCTCGGTGGTGGACTACAACCTCAAGGCGCTTGAGCGGCAGGGCTACATCAGGCGTGACCGCGAGGTCTCGCGCGCCATCGAGCTGCTGGACGGCTCCGGCCGCCGGCCCCACACCGTCCCCGTGCCGCTCGTCGGTACGATCGCGGCCGGCAGCCCGATCCCGGTCTTCGAGCCCGGCACCAGCTACGAGAGTGTGGACGCCACGGAGGAGATGACGCGCGGCAAGGAGAACGTCTACGCCCTACGCGTCAAGGGCACCTCCATGATCGACGCGATGGTCAACGACGGCGACATTGTCATCCTCGAGGAGACGCACAGCGCCGACGACGGCGACATGGTCGCCGCCTGGCTGAAGGACGACGAAGAGGCCACCCTCAAGCAGATCTACACCGACGGCGATAAGATCCGGCTCCAGCCGCGCAACGTCACCATGCAGCCGATCTACAAGCACCCTGAAGACATCGAAGTCCAAGGGCGCGTCCTGGCGGTCATCAGCCAGTACTCCTAACCGTAACCGGCCCACAGCTCTAGCTATACTAGAGGGCCAGACTGAGGAGTCTGGCCCTCATTGCGTCTCATGAGCGAACCGATCCTCGAAGTCGACAACCTCCGCGTCGAGTACGCCGAGCGCTCGAAGCGGGTGCGTGCGGTCGACGGCGTCAGCTTCGCGCTCGAGCGCGGCAGCATCCTCGGCCTCGTTGGCGAGAGCGGGTGCGGCAAGACGACCGCGGCGCTTTCGATACTCGGCCTCCTGCCCCACCCTGGCAAGATCAAGGAGGGCGCCGTCCGCTATGAAGGTCGCGACCTCCTGACCCTCCGCGGCGAAGCGTTGCGCCGGCTCCGCGGTAGGACAATCTCGATGATCTTCCAGGACCCGGTGTCCGGACTGAACCCAGTACTCACAGTCGGCGACCAGGTCGAGGAGATCATCACCACCCACGGGACCGCGACCGGCCGCGAAGCGCGGAGTCTGGTGCACGCGGCGCTCGAGCGGGTCGGCCTCGCCGATCCAGACCAGCTCACCAGGCGTTACCCGCATGAGCTCTCCGGGGGCATGGGCCAGCGCGTCGCCATCGCGATCGCGACCGTCCTTGACCCGGCCGTGATCATCGCCGACGAGCCGACGTCGAACCTCGATATGACCGTCCAGGCTGGCATTCTTGGCGAGCTGGAACGGCTGCGCGAGGATCGCGGGACATCGATCCTGCTGATCACGCACGACCTCGGCGTTGTCGCGCAGATGGCCGACAACGTCGCCGTGATGTACGCCGGCCGGATAGCCGAGCGCGGGCCTGTTCGCCAGGTGCTGGGCGCGCCGCGCCACCCGTACACCTATGCCCTGCTTCGCGCGCTGCCGCGGCTCGACCGCGGTCGCTACCGGCTGGAGCCGATCAAGGGGGCGCCGCCGGACCTGGCGGAGTTGACCGAGGAGTGCGCGTTCGTCCCGCGCTGCCGGAAGGCGCTCAGCCGCTGCCGGACCGACGCCTCGCCGCCCCTGACCGAGCTGGAGCACGGCCAGTTGGTGGCCTGTTATAACCCGGTCTACCAGAGCGGCTAGCGGCGGCGGCCGCCAGGTCGAAGATGAGGACTTCGAAGGCCGTCTGCGGATCGTAGATTCCACGCTTGATGCTGAGATCCGCTTCGAGCAGGCGTCGGTAGGCCGCGCGCAGCTGTTCAAGCGTGTAGAGCCTGAGTTGCTTCAGCACCTTCTCGACGGCCCAGGGACTCTGGGTTCCCAGCGATTTGCCCATGTCGGACTGGCGAACGTTTCTAGCCTGGAGCTCGTGCGCGATGATGAGCATCCGGTACTGCCGGGCGACCAGGGAAAGCAGACGCAGCGGTGAGTCGCCGTCCGCGATGAGCTGCTTCAGGAGCCGGACGGCGTCCTGCGTCCGACCCTCGACGATCGCGTCGACCATCGCGAACGCGTTTGCCTCGCGCACTTGGCTAACGAGCTCGCGAACGAGGGCCTCCGTGACAACCTCGTCGTCGGCGTACGTCGCGAGCTTACGCAACTCGCTGTCGATCGTCCAGAGGTCACTACCGATGAGGTCGGCCATAGCTGCAATCGCCCTTCCCTCGAGGCGCGCGCCGTACAGTTCGGCGCGCTCACGTATCCAGGCGGCGAGTTCGCCTTTTTGGTCCCGAAGGTCGAACTGCGGGAACGGTATGATGACGACGCCGGCGACGCGTTTGAGTGCGGCCAGCATCGGGTTGCCGGGAGTGGCCGGGCCGTCCACGAACACGAGCGTCGTGCTCTTAGGCACCTGCGGCAACGCCTCGACAACTGACTGCCACTTGCCGAGACGGCCGTCGTCCTCGGCCTTCTTCTTGGCCTTCGTCTTGGGTTTCGCCGTCTTGCGCTTCCGCGGCCCGATCGGGCCGCCGAAACGGCGCAGCAGGCCGCTGACGACAACAAGCCGCTGTCCTCCGAGCAGCGGCATCGTCTGGGCGGCGTTGAGCACGTCTTCGGGCTGTGCAGTCGCGCCGTCGATCTCAGTGACGTCGCCGCCTATTGGGTCGCCCGTGACGATCTCGCGGCGAAGCTCCTCGAGCGCCGCGTGCGACGTAAACGTGTCGGGGCCGTAGAGGACCTTGATCATCAGTCGAGGTTCGCTTTCCACCCGAACCATACCATCGCCGCGACTGCCGCGACGATCAGCGCGCCCGGCCAGATGAGGCTTTCCAAGAAGTCGGCGGCCGCGCTGCCGTCACTGTTCACTGCCTGGTACGCCCCGAACGCCGAGGCCGCGCCAAGCCCGATGGCCAGCGCCCAGAAGAGCAGGAGCGCGTTCGCCTTGCTCAGCATCCGATTTGCCCGGCTGGAGAGGTGCCCGTAGTCTGGCCAGAGGCTCGTATGTTCATCGCGGCTATCGTGTTGCTGGTGCTCGGGTTCGGTCTGTATCTCGGCGCGTTCGCGCAGGGGCCGGGTCCCTCGATGAGCGACAAGCCGCTCCAGGCCTGGATGTTCTTCGGGGCCACGGCCTGCATCGTCACCGGGTTCCTGCTGCTGGTCGCCTGACCATCTGATTATGGGCCACGCCGATCTTCCTGGCTAGGGGCTCCAGTCCCGGGCCGCCCTGCCGAACGTACAAGTATGCGGCTCGAAGCACGGAAGGACGGTCGATGATCCCCCCGGAAGTCGCCGGATTCGCGATCCTCGTCGCGACGGCGGCCATGTTCCTGAGCAAGGCCCGCCAGCCCCGCTAGACCTCTTCTCCCGCGCGGCCATCGTCTATCATGCCGGTGCGATGACGTGCGACAGCGGAGCGCAAGGCTAGTGGACGACCTCTGGCGCCACGCCGACGCCGGCGACGACGCGATCGCGCAGCTCGTCTACCTCTCGAACCTGATCGGACGTGACTCGCGACTGGTGCAGCGCGGCGGCGGCAACACGTCTGTCAAGCTGCCGGAGCCAGACCTGTTCGACCAGCAGGCCGAGGCGCTGGTCGTCAAGGGAAGCGGCACCGACCTGCGCACGATCGACGCGGGCGGCTTCACCCACCTCTATCTCGACCGCCTTGCCGGGCTACGCACCAGGGGCGCTATCGACGACGCGGAGATGCTCGAGTTGATGCGGGCCGCCATGCTGTACCCCGGCCGAGACCCGCTGCCGAGCGTCGAGACGCCGCTGCATTCGCTGCTCCCGTTCCGCTTCATCGCGCATACCCACGACGTGGCCACGCTCTCGCTGAGCGATACGCCAAGCGCTGAGGACAATGTCATGCGCGCGTTCGGGGACGAGGTGGCCTTCCTGCCGTACGCGCGACCCGGCTTCCCGCTCGCGAAGCTGGTCGCAGAGCGCTACGCGGAGCGTCCGCCCGACGGAGCAGTCGCGCTCGTGCTGGAGAAGCACGGCCTCGTGGTCTGGGGCGACGAGGCAAAAGGGTGCTACGAGAACCTGGTACGCGTCATCTCGAAGGCGGAGGAGTTCGTCGCTGAGAGGGCAGGCGAGCGCGCCATCTTCGGCGACCTCAAGACCGAACCGCTGCAGGACTCCGAACCTCGCGCGCTTGCCGCCAAGGCGCTGCCTGCGCTGCGGGGCGCGCTCGCGCAGGAGGGCTGGCGACCAGTGCTCACCTGGGACGGCGGTGACGAGACGCTGGACGACATTGGGCGCGAGCGCTTCGCGGAGGTCGCTGTATGCGGCGTCATGACGCCCGAACACATCCTCCGCGCCGGCGTGTTGCCGCTGGTGCTGCACCCCGGCCTCACAGTACAGCCCGACGCCGTGCCGGACATCCTGCGCGAGTCAGTGCGCCAGGCCCGCGCGGTCTACGTGAAGCGCGTAGCGCGGCGCGGACATCGGACGCCAATCGCCGACGATATCAAGACGGTGCTGGTGCCAGGACTGGGCGCGTTCTACGCCGGCGCGGACCGTCGCGCGGCGCTGACCGCGCAGGAGTGCTATCGCGCGACGCTCGAGGTGATGCGGAGCGCGGAAGCCGTCGAGTCGTTCGCGTTCCTCTCCGAGGCCGACGCGACCGACATGGAGTACTGGCCGCTCGAGCGCCGCAAGGTCGAGGAAGTCCGGGCATCGCGCCCGCCACTCGACGGCAAGGTCGCCCTGGTCGTTGGGGGCGCGAGCGGGATCGGCAAGGCGGCGTCCGAGCGGCTTGCGGGAGACGGCGCGCACATCGCGATCGCGGATCTCGATAGCGACGGCGCTGCAGCGGTGGTCCGCGAGATCAACGCCACGCGTCCGGATCGTGCTGTTTCGTTGCGCGTCGACGTGACGGACCCGGCTTCCGTGGCGGAGATGGTGGGCGAGACCGTGTTGCACTTCGGCGGGCTGGACGTGCTGTTCTACTCTCCGGGAGTGGCGCCGGATTACGCGCCGGTCGTCGACATGCCCGACGACGAAGTCGAGGAGAAGCTGCGCGTGCACTACCAGGGCGCCGTTTCCGCGACCCGTGAGGCCGCGCGCGTCATGGTCGAGCAGCGGCTGGGTGGACGGCTCATCTACAACGCGTCGAAGGCCGCGTTCGCGCCGGGCGAGGGCTTCGCGGCGTACGGCGCCTCGAAGGCCGCGCTCGTCCATTACGTCCGCAATGCGGCGAGCGAGCTCGGCAAACACGGCATCACGGCTAACTACATCAACGCCGACGCGGTCGAAACGCCGCTCTTTCGCGCGTTGGTACGGATCCGCGCCGAACAGTCGGGTCGCAGCGAGGACGAGGTCCTGGAGTCGTATGCGCAGCGGAGCATCCTGAGGCACGCGATGGTGCCGCCGGATGCCGTCGCCGACGCCGTAGCGTGGCTGGCCTCGGAGCGGGCCGCTTACACCACGGGTTGCGTGATCACCGTTGGCGGCGGACACGAGGCCTTCCCGCGTTAGCCCGTGGCCTCCGGACGTGGTGAAATGACAGGGTGTTGGTCCTGACTGAAGGAGTCGCTGATTGGCGACACTAGAAGCCCGGCAGCCACGACCCTTCTCTTCGATCCTCTCCCACATCGCAACTCGCCCCTGGCGCCTGGTGCCGTGGGCGCTGGCCTTTCTCGCCGCTTACGAAGGACAGTCGCTCCTGGCCGAGCACAGTCTCAGTCGCGGCATGGCGTACATGTGCGCGGCAGCGGTGCTTATCGCAATCGCGACGTGGCGTTTCCCCTTCGAGCAGGACATCGAGAGCGACGCCGGGACGGACTGGCGCGAGCAGGTCCGCAAGTACGCAGTGCCGCTCGGGCTGGTGGCGGTCGCGCTCGGTCTTGGCATCGCGTTCCGGCTCTGGAAGCTCGACAGCCTGCCGGCGGGGGTCTGGTTCGACGAGGCGACGAACGGCATGATCGCGGATCGTATGCTCGACGGCTACCGGCCGGTGTTCCTGGAGGAGCAGGCGACGAACAGGCCGGCGCTGCCCGTCTACTTCTTCGCAGCCGGCGTGCAGCTGCTGGGCCGCGGGATCCTGGCGTTGCGGGCCGTCACGACCTTTGCGGGCATCCTGACGCTCGTGGCGATGTTCTTCCTCGCGCGCGAACTCTTCGGCTGGAGGGTCGGCGCGCTCTCGTTGTTCTTCCTCGGCATCATGCGCTGGCACCTCAACTTTAGCCGCATCGCGATGGAGCCGGTCTGGGGGCCGTTCTTCGCCGTCGCCTCAATCTATTTCCTCGTTCGTGGCGTGAAGCACGGTCGCTGGTACGATTTTGCCCTCGCCGGGCTGCTGCTGGGGATGGGCTTGCAGTTCTACTGGGCATTCCTGCTGGTACCGGTCCTCTTCGCGATCTACACCGCCCACGCCTTCGTCGCTAAACGCTCGGCACCGTTTCGACAGCTGGCTGTTGGCGCGTTCATCGTCTTCATCGTGGGCTTCGTGGTCTACCTGCCGGTCACGATCTACGGCATCCAGAACCCCGACCGGTACACGGCTCGCTCGTCCGAGGTCAGCATTACGAACGACAAGGACCTTGGCGAGACGATTGATGCCGTCCAGCTGACGTCGAAGAAGCACGTGCTGATGTTCCACTCGCAAGGCGATCCGAACTGGCGACACAATCTCGCGGGCGCGCCGATGCTCGACCCGTACACAGGCGCACTGTTTGTGATGGGCATCGCGATCGGCCTCACGCGAATCAACCAGCCGCGTTATCTGCTGATGGTCGCCTGGCTGGTATTGCTCCTGCAGCCCGCGATTTGGTCGGTCGAGTTCGAGGCGCCGCAGGCGCTGCGCGCGATCCTCGTAACGCCGGCGGTCGCCGTGCTGGCCGCGCTGCCGCTCGCCGCGCTCTGGTCGATGGTCGCCGACCGCGACAACACGCAGTCTGAAGGAGCGGCGCCGTGAGCGCGCTAGCGCGGTTCGACTGGTCTCGGTATGCGATGCTGACGCTGAAGGCGCTCGTCGCCCTGACGATTTGCTTCATCCTCGCGCAGGCCGCGTACCACAACTTCAATCGCTTCTTCAACGAACACCTCGTCCACTCGTCCACGTACGTCGCGTTCGACGGGCGCGCGACGCTCGCCGGCGAGCGGGCGAGCGACCTGGGTCCGGAGTATCGGGTGCTGGCGGCGGGGCTCCTTCAGGGGCCGGCGATTGACTTCGTGTTCCCGGCCGGGGACAGGACGAACGATATCCAGCTCGACCCGACGCGTGATCTGCCGCTGGGCGAAAGTCGACCGACCGCCATCTTCCTCGACGAGACAAAAGGGCCGTACGTGGAATGGCTACGCGCTCTCTACCCCAACGCTGAGGTCAGCGAAACGCTGCTGCCAGGCGAGCAGATCACCGCGCTCTGGGAGGTACTGGTGCCGGTTGAGGACATCGACGGGCGGCGCGGCCTCGAGGGGACGTATACGGGCGGTGATGGGACCGGAGGGGTCGTGCGCGAGGCCGACCTCGAGATCGACTGGAGCACCACGACGCCGGCGACGCTACCGTTCGCTGCCACGTGGACAGGCGTGCTGAAGGTCAATGAGTACGGGTCGCACGACCTCGTATTCGAAGTACCGGGCACCGCGCGGCTGAGTCTGGATGGCGAGGTCGTGGCGGAAGGCGAGGGCCGTGTTTCTATTTCGCGCGATCTCTTCCGTGGCGACCACCTCCTCCAAATCGAGGCGATCATCGCGGAGAGAGGCGTCGTATCGCTGACGGAAGCCGGCGCGCCGGTCGCTCCGGCAGCGTTTTTCATCGAGGATGAACACGCCCGCGGCGTCATCGGTTCGTTCTACACGAACCTGAAGGGTTCGGGAGAGCCGCTGTTGGTGCAGGCCGATCCCTTCGTTGGCTTCCGTTACCACAGCGAGATCAACGTTCCCAGCCCGTTTACCGCGGTCTGGAGAGCGAGCCTCGTCGCGCCTGAGACGGGCCTTTACCCGATGCAGATCACCGGCCGCGATGAGGCTGTTGTGCTGATCGATGGCGAGGAGGTGCTCAACACGGCGAATCGCGCCCTCACCGATGTAGAGTTGACCGCCGGCTTCCACGATCTAGAAGTCGTTCTGCGTAACAGCAGTGGTTCTCCGGAGGTCTACGTGTACTGGACTGTGCCCGGCCGCGAGCGCGAGGTCATCCCGGCGGAGAATCTGATACCAAGGTAATCCTGGCGGGAGTGCATGGGAGTCGAACCCACCTGGGATGGGGCTGCCACCCCACAACGGTTTTGAAGACCGCGGAAGCCACCGGGCTCCATCCACTCCCACGTAGTAGGGTCAGGGGTCAGGGGTCAAAGGTCAAGGGGCCGTCAAGGCTCAAGGTCAGAGGTCGAGGGTCGGGGCAAAGCCCGGCGAGGAAGCTAGCTGTCGAAGTGTTCGCTGATGAAGTGATCGGCGCGAATGGCGGCGGTCACGCCGTCGCCCGCCGCGGTCGCGACCTGCCGGGCGGAGTTTACGCGTACGTCGCCCGCGGCGAACAGACCCGGGACCTCTGTCTCCATCCACTCGTTGACGTAGATGTGGCCGTCGCCGTCTAACTTGAGCAGGTCCTTTACCAAGGTTGTGTTCGGTGTCAGTCCGATGAAGATGAACACGGCCGCGATGTCGAGCATCGATGTCTCATCGGTTGTGACGTTCTTCAGGAGAAGACGCTTGACCGCGTCATCGCCCTCGATTTCCGTCACGACCGTGTCCCAGTGGAATTGCATCTTGTCATTGGCGAAGGCGCGCTCCTGCAGGATCTTGCTCGCACGCAACTCGTCTCGACGGTGAATGACGTGGACCTCGGAGGCGAAGCGCGTTACAAAGAGGCCTTCGTCCATCGCTGCGTCACCGCCGCCCACGACCGCGCAGACCTGGTCCTTGAAGAACGCGGCGTCGCACGTTGCGCAGTAGGAGACGCCCTTACCGGTCAGTTTGACCTCGCCTGGAATACCGAGTTTGTTGTAGTCAGCGCCGCTGGTGTAGATGACAGTCCTGGCTGAGTAGTCACCGTTGCCGGTCGCGAGGCGGAAGCTACTCTCGCGTGGCTCGATGGCGGATACGGCAGTGAGCGCCATCTCCGTACCGTACTTCTCGGCCTGGCGCTGCATGCGCTGGCCCAGCTCGAAGCCGTCGACCTCGTCGATCCCCGGGTAGTTCTCGATAATGGACGTGGTCGAGATCTGGCCACCCGTGACCTCGCGCTCGAACAGGACCGTGGTGCGCCGGGCGCGGGCAGCGTACAGCCCCGCGGCTAGGCCAGCGGGGCCGGCGCCAATGATCGCGATATCGCAGTGCCGGTCAGGCACAGCAAGGGGCTCCTAGACGACGGCGTCCAGGCGCTGCGCCAGATCGCTCTTCGGCCGGAAGCCGACAATCTGACCCGCGACTTCGCCCTCCTTGAAGACGAGCAGTGTCGGGATGCTGCGAATGCCGTACTTGACAGCGGTGTCCGGGTTCTCGTCGGTGTTCAGCTTCACGAAGTCCACCTTGCCGGCGTAATCGTCCGCGAGCTCCTCGACGACAGGGGCAACCATGCGGCAGGGGCCGCACCAGGGAGCCCAGAAGTCGACCAGGACCGGCTTCTCGGCCTTGAGGACTTCCGCCTCGAAGGTGCTGTCAGTTACGTCGCGCGGCTTTGCCATTGAATGTGCTCCTTCTAACGGGGATTGACACCTGATGTCAGTATGCTATCATACCCCCTAGGGGTATGTCAATCAGAACAGAAGTTGAACTTACGCAGCAGGCTCGCACCCGCCTGCGTCGCATCGAAGGCCAGGTCCGTGGCTTGCAGGGTATGCTCGACAAACTCGACGGCTGCTGTGAGAACAGCACGCCCTGCGACCACTTGCTTACCCAGGTGCTGGCCGTCCGAGCGGCTATCGAGCAGGTGGGCCTCATTGTCCTCGATATCCATCTTCAGGAGTGCATCCTCGAGGGCGTCGAGGTGGACGACGCCAAGATCAAAGAGTTGCGGGACTCCATCAAACTGTGGTCTCGCCTGGGGTCGGGCTAACCGCCGCGGCGCCGTTCGCGCCTGCTATCCTCGTCGACTCTAGCGTCCCTCGTAGCGCGTCCAGCATCCCTGACTCCGCAGCGTCCTGCGCCAGCCGCAGGCCGTTTTTGATCGCCGCCGCGTCGGCCCTGCCGTGGGAGACGATCACGACGCCGTCGACCCCCAGGAGAGGCGCGCCGCCGTACTCACCGGAGTCCATCTTGCTGCGCATCTGCATGAGCGCGGGGCGGAGCACCGCCGCGGCGGCCTTGTAGTGCAGCCGGCTCATGATCGCCTCGCGGAGCTCGCGGAAGATGAAGTCCGCCGCGCCCTCGGTGACCTTCACGGCGACGTTGCCTGTGAACCCGTCCGTCACGAGGACATCGATGCCGACGAGGTGCACGCGATCCGGTTCGACGTTGCCGATGAACTCAATCGGCGTTTCGCGGAGCCGCCCATAGACCTCCTGCGTGAGCTCGTTTCCCTTCGTGTCTTCCTCGCCGATGTTCAGCAGCCCCACGCGTGGCTTCGCGATGCCGAACACCTTCTCCATATAGAGCGAGCCCATCTGCGCGAACTGCACCAGCCACGACGCCTTGCAGTCAGCGTTGGCGCCCACGTCGAGCACAAGGATGCCGGTCTCGGTATAGGGCGCCATCGCGCCGATAGCCGGCCGCTCGACGCCCCTCACGCGCCCGAGCTTGAGCAATGCCGACGCCATCACAGCGCCTGTGTTGCCCGCCGAGACGACAGCACTGGCACGGCCGTCCTTGATGAGCCCCATCGCGACGTTGATCGAGGCGTCCTTCTTCTGACGGACGGCCTGGGCCGGCGAGTCCTCCATCGCGATAACCTCAGTGGCTTCGACGATCTCGAATTCGTCGGCGGGCACCCCCTGGCGGGCCAGCTCTGACCGGATCGCGTCACCGGGCCCGACCAGGGCAACCTCGATCCCAAGTTCCCGCCTAGCGAGCAGCGCGCCGGCCACTGGCTCCTGCGGCGCGAGGTCGCCGCCCATTGCATCGAGTGCGATCGTCACGATGTCACCTCGGGCTTGCGTGCGACGGTGATCATGTATTCGCTCGCGTCATCGTATGGCCCCAACTCGAAGTCCCCGAACATGCTATCCAGTTCCAGCCCGGCCCGCTGCAGTAGTCCCTCCATCTCGTAACTCGTTGTGAAGCGTAGGTCAACCTCGACGACGACGCGCCGTGTGACGCCACCCTCACCGATGAGGTCGTAAATGTTCGTCTGACGCTTGACCTGGCGGGCGCCGTCGGCGTGGACGCTGTGCGAGCGCATCACCGTCTCGCCCGTCTCGGGCAGCGTTCGAGTCCAGTCGTGGAAGAGCGGCGTGCTCTCCCCGAACTCCCATTCCTCCTCCCAGGCTGGGCGCAAATCGCAGATGAAGATGCCACCAGGCTGGAGGTGATCGCGCACGCGTTCGAGGCACCGCATCTGGTCGTCGGTTGTGAGCAAGTGGTGAAAGCCGCCGAAGCCTGCGAAGATCAGCCCGAAGTCGCGTCCGAGGTCGAAGGCGCGCATGTCGCCCTGCTGCAGATGGACGCGGTTGACGACCTTTGCGGGCGTGTTGGCGTCCGCGCGCCGCAGCATCGCCTCATCGTTGTCGATGCCCCAGACCTCGAAGCCGGCTTCTGCCAGCGGGATTGCGACGCGGCCCGTACCGGCGCCGAGTTCGAGAACGGGGCCCTCGGCGCGGCGCGCGAACTCTTCGTAGAAGTCGATATCGTCGGAGAACGCGGTGTAGTCGAGGTCGATGAGGGCGGGCAGGTCGATTTGTAATGACGTCATGCGGGGCTGTCGGATTCTAGGTTGTGCGCGGCAGAGGCGTCAAGATTGTCAAGATTCGCTCGACGGTGCTGGTGTGGAATGCTAAGCGCTTGACAGCCTGCTTCCCACGGATGTATATGAACAGCATTCAGCCACGGACAGCATGCGGGGGTAGGGCTGCCGGGGATAGAGCGCCTTGCCACCGCTGAGGGAGGAAGCGATGGCACCCGTCTACGATAAGTATCTGCGCCAACGAGTAACACGACGGCGGCTGTTGTACGGAACGGGCGTCGTCGCCGCGGGCGCGGGCGCCATCGCGATCGGCTGTGGCGGAAGCGACGACGGAACGAGCACAAACGGCAACGGTACAGCGCCTGCGGACGAAGGCGAGATTACGAAGGATGGCATCCTCAACATCTCGCATAGCCAGGTGTTGCCGTCGCTGAACCTGTTCGGCGCAGCGGCCCTGTCGCCCAACCTGGCGTTCGGCTTCCAGGTCTTCGACCATCTCTTCTACGTCCCCTTGGATACGCAGGAGGTCGTGTACTTCCTGGCAACGGATGTCGAGGCGGTCGACCCCGAGGGGCTGGAGTACTTGATCACGATCGGTGACTCGGTTTTCCACGACAAGCCGCCGGTCAACGGTCGGGCGGTGCTCGCAAGCGACATCAAAGCCTCGTATGAAGCGTACGCCGCCGACAACCTCGCGCCGGGCCTGGACTGGCACCACAGCATCCTCGAGTCGATCGAAGCGCCGGATGACCACACGATCCTCATCAAGCAGAACCAGCCCTACGCCTGGTTCTTCCACCCGGGTGGCGCCGGCAGTCCGGCGTCGTCGAACATTCTTCCGGTCGAAGTGCTGGAAGAGTCGTTTGACCTGAACACCGACCTCATTGGCAGCGGGCCTCAAATGCTAACTGAGAATCGCGCTGGCGAGTTCTTCAGACTGGACCGACATCCCGGATGGCGTGTGGAAGGCGAACCGTACCTGGCCGGGATCACGAGCTCACTTATTGGCGAGTCGGCGCAGGCCCAAGCTTCGTTCCGCGCCGGCGACATCGACACGGTCGGCCTTTCTAACAAGCTGGAGGCGGACGAGATGCTGGCCCAGATGGGCGAAGACAGCATCATGGTTGAAAGCAGCTTCTCGCGCTCATACCACACGATCATGCTGCAACTCGATCGCGTCCCGGACTTCCAGGACCCGCGAAACCGCCGTGCGATTAACAAGGCGATCAACCGGGACGAACTAATCCAGGGCGTCGAGTTTGATCCCGAGGGAGGCGGGCCTTCCGGGCCGATCCCGCCGGCCCAGTCTGTGTACGAGCTCCCGGCCGACGAGATGGATGAGTACTTCCGCTTCGACCCGGACGAAGCACGCAGCCTTTTCGCTGAGACGGGCTTCGACCTCGATCGCAACTACACGCTGATCTTCTTCGGCGACTCTAGCGGCGAACAACAGGCGCGGGCCGAGTTGCTGAAGGGCCAGTTCGAAGCCGTGGGCATGAGCGTCACGATCGAGGAGCAAGACCTGCTGACCACGTGGCTGCCGCAGACCCTTCCTAACGGCGATTTCGATATGACGTGTTACACGCAGCTCCCATACGACGATCCGCACTTTCCGCTCAGCTTCTACACGACCCACTCGCCGCTGGGGGACGCGGAAGACCCGCGCGGCCGCAACAACATGGCCTACTTCAGCGAGGAGATCACGGCGGCTATCGATGATGCTGAAATGGAGATCGATGCAGAGGCACGGATCGAGAAGATCAAGAACGTTGTCCGGATGCTCATCGAAGACGAGGCGCCCATGATCAATCTCTACTCGAGCGTCTCGTACGGCGCTCGACACAACTGGTACAAGGGCACGTTGCCTCCAACGAAGGGGGCCTACGCGGGCTTCAACAACCAGCGCTGGATCGATACGAACCTCAGGGGCTCCTAGTCCGCGATTCCTATGTGGCGCTTCATCCTTCGCAGGCTGGCGTTCATCCCGATCATCGCGCTAATCATCTCGGCGTTTGTCTTCGTCATGCTGCGGGCGTTTCCGCAGATCACGGGCGATCCGGCTGTCCAGATCTGCGGCCTGAACTGTCCGCCGGAACGCCTTGAGGCGATCCAGCACGAGCTCGGCCTCGACAAGCCCATCATTGAGCAGTACATCGACTGGATGGGTGATGTGCTCACCGGCGATATGGGCACGAACTACTATGGCGGCCAGGACATTCAGGAGGAGGTCGTCCGGCGTCTACCGGTGAGCATCGAGATCATGGTGCTGACGCTCGTTTTTGGCGGCACCATCGGGATCACGTTCGGCATCTTATCCGCGGTGATGCGTAATTCACCGTTGGACTACGGCGTAAGATTTTTTGCAGTCTTCGGCCAGTCCCTGCCGGACTTTTTCCTGCTGATTCTGTTAATCGTCATCCCGTCGATCTTGTGGAACTACGCCGCACCCGTCGGAGGCTACGTCTCGCCCTGGGAGGATCCGTGGACCAACGCCCGGATGTTCGTTCCACCTACGCTCATCCTCAGCATCGGGGGCGCGGCGGGGCTCATGCGGCTGACGCGGAGCACCATGCTGGAGGTCCTTCGGAGCGACTATGTGCGCACGGCGCAGGCTAAAGGGCTCCACCCGCGCGCCGTAGTCCTTCGTCATGCGTTCCGCAATACGCTGGCTCCCACGCTCACGGTACTCACGTTCACGTTGGCGACCGCCTTTAGCGGGGCGCTGATCCTCGAAGTGGTGATGAGCATCGATGGGCTTGGGGCATTCTTCTTCCGCTCAGTCCTGTCGCGCGATCTACCCGTCGTCCAGTTCACCGTGCTCTACACGGCGATGATCGTCGTGTTCATCAACCTGCTCCAGGACGTGCTGTACGCCTACGTCGATCCGAGGATACGGTTCCGCTAATGGCTGCCACTACGACAATCGCGCTACCGGACGAGCAATCATGGGCCATGCAAGAGCGCAGCCGCCTGCGCGGCCTGGCGACGACGGCCAGGCGCAACCCACTTGGCGTCTTCGGCGCGATCATCGTGGCGGTGTTCATCTTCTTGGGAACCTTCGGACCGTACATCGCCCCGCACGATCCTCAGCAGGCTGAGATCGGGGCGGACGAGCAGTTCGCAGGACCTAGTTGGGAGCATCCCTTCGGGCAAGACAAGCAAGGCAAGGACATCCTCAGCCGCACGATCGCAGGAGCGCGCATCTCGATGGTGATCGGCTTCGCCGCGGTCGCGCTCGGCGTGATGGGCGGCTCGATGATGGGCGTCATCTCCGGCTACTACGGCGGTGTCGTCGACAGCTTCATCCAGCGGACCGGAGAAGCCGGCGCGGCCTTCCCGGGACTATTTCTCTATTTGATGCTGATCGCAGCGATGGGCCGTGGCCAGTGGACGATTATCACCGGCATCGCCATCTTCGCATTCATTGGAGGATCTCGCGTCCTGCGAGCATTGACCATCGTGGTCAAGACGAGCACGTTCGTCGAAGCTTCGAGATCGATGGGCGCTTCTGAGAAGCGGATATTGATGACACATATCCTGCCTAACGTGGCGCCGATCATCATCGTCGTTGCCAGCGGCGCAATCGGCGGCGCGATCCTGGCCGAAGCGGCCCTGAGCTTCCTCGGCATCGGGGTCGAGCCGGGCACGCCGTCCTGGGGCGCCGACCTCAACGCGAACTACCGCCAGGCTGCAACGCTCGGCTACTGGCACCTGATTGCTGCGTCGGGCGCTGCGATCAGCCTCGTGGTGCTGGGCTTCAACCTCCTTGGCGACACCCTCCGCGACGTGCTCGATCCGCGACTCCGCGGCAGCCTCAACTAACCATCTTTCGTCACGAAACGGGTTTCGTCTATCATGCAGCATTCATGCGCATGGAGGCGTAGGATCCGCGATGCCGCTACTGCACGTCGACAACCTCTCGATCCAGTTTGGGGGCCTGGTGGCCCTGGATGGCGTCTCATTCCACGTCGAGCAGGGCGAGATCGTGGGCCTCATCGGGCCCAACGGCGCCGGCAAGACCACAGTGTTCAACTGTATGAGCCGCTACTACCAGCCGACGAGCGGCGCCGTCACGTTCGACGGCATCGACGTCCTCGGCCTGCCCACGCACGACGTGCTGCGCGCCGGGATCGCGCGCACGTTCCAGCAGGCTGAGCTCTTCCCCACAATGTCCGTGCTCGAGAACCTGCTCGTCGGTGAGCACTCGCGTATCGGGACCGGCTTTGGCCTGCTGGACATCCTGCTGCCCAAACGCAGCACGAACAGTCGCTCCGAGGCGATCCTCGACTTCTTCCAGCTTGGGCAGTATCGCCAGATGCCGGCGGGCGCGCTACCGTTCGGCATCCAGAAACGCGTTGACCTTGCTAGAGCGCTGGTCTCGAGCCCGCGGCTCATCCTGCTGGACGAGCCAGCGGGTGGGCTCAATCAGGAGGAGCTGAAGGACCTGCAGCGGCTGATCCTGGCGATGCGCGACCAGCTCGGCGTGACGGTGCTCCTCGTCGAGCACCACATGGAGCTCGTCATGAACGTCTCGGACCGCGTGTGCGTGCTGGACTTCGGACGCAAGATCGCCGACGGGACGCCCGCCGAGGTGCAGCAGAACCCGGCTGTCATCGAAGCCTACCTTGGCAGCAGCGACGAGAACAGAGTGATTGGGAGCGGCGCCGGCGCGGACAGCAGCGGCGGGAGCGGCGATGCTGAAGCTGACTGACGTCCATGCGTCGTACGGCCCGATCACCGCGTTGCGCGGCATCTCGATCGAGGTGCCGGAGCGAGGGATCGTAGCTGTGCTGGGTGCGAACGGCGCCGGCAAGTCATCGACGTTGCGTGCAATCTCGGGACTTCTGCGGCCGTCGCAGGGCACGATTGAGCTCAACGGGGAACGCATCGACCGCGCCTCGCCGGAGAGAATCGTGCGCCTCGGCGTATCACAGGTGCCGGAAGGTCGGGAGCTCTTCAGCGATCTCTCGGTCGTCGAGAACCTGATGCTCGGCGCGTATACGCGGAATGACCGACCTGGCATCCAAAGCGACCTGGAGCGCGTCTACGAGCACTTTCCCGTCCTTGCGGAACGCCAGCACCGGCCGGCCGGCAGCCTCTCCGGCGGTGAGCAGCAGATGCTCGCGATTGGCCGGGGCTTGATGAGCAAGCCGCGACTGCTCCTCCTTGACGAGCCGTCCGTCGGGCTGGCTCCGCTCCTCGTCCGCGAGATCTTCACGATCATCGCGGACATCAATAAGGAGGAAGGGATCACCGTCCTCCTCGTCGAGCAGGACGCGAACGTCGCCTTGGGTCTGGCGCAGTACGCCTACGTCCTCGAGACCGGCGCCGTCGTCCTCGAGGACACCGCGGAGAAGCTCAGGAGCGACGAAGCGGTGCGCAAGTCTTACCTGGGGTATTGAGAGGGACGTGATGGACGCACTACTACAGCTCATAAGCTCCCCGCCGGTCCTGGTGACGCCGCCCTGGGAGAACTGGGACCTGTTCTTCGAGCAGCTCGTCCTCGGGCTCGCGACGGGAGGCATTTACGCGCTGGTCGCTTTGGCGATCGTACTCATCTATCGGTCGACCGACGTGATCAACTTCGCGCAGGGTGAGATGGCGATGTTCGCGACGTTCATGGCGTGGTCGATTGCTGGCCCGACA
>Ga0075326_1000016_pt1 | contig 38935 bp, 31 predicted proteins | sample MayberrySE_Catta_3_FD_120052 | JGI IMG/M metagenome (GOLD analysis project Ga0075326, IMG submission 120052) | Natural and restored wetland microbial communities from the San Francisco Bay, California, USA, that impact long-term carbon... | ecosystem: Environmental > Terrestrial > Soil >...
AGGTTAAGGATGCGGTCGCGCGCCTCGCGCAGCTCCTGATACGCGGCGCTCATCTGGTCGATAACGGCGGCGCAGATCTCGGAGACGAACGGCTCTTCAAGGCCGATCAACCGGCCCTGGTACGAGGCGCGCCGCAGGATCCGCCGGAGCACGTAGCCGCGACCCTCGTTCGACGGCATCACGCCGTCAGCGATGAGGAACGAGAGCGCGCGGGCGTGGTCGCCGACCGCGCGGTAGTGCGACCGCAGGTCGCCGGCAATCTCGTCAGCGCCGGTGATCTCGAGCAGGCGGTCGAACAGCGGCGCGAAGACGTCCGTCTCGTAGTTGGACTCGACGTTCTGGACGACGGCGCACAGCCGCTCGAAGCCCATGCCCGTATCGACGCCGGTCTTCGGCAGCGGCGTGAGCGTGCCGTCGGCGGCGCGGTCGTAGGTCATGAAGACGTCGTTCCAGATCTCCCACCAACGGTTGCAGTCGCATGTCAAGTCGCAGTCACTTCCGTCGCGCAGACACTTGCCCGCGCGGTCGTAGATCATCTCGGAGTTGGGCCCGCAAGGGCCCGTGTCGCCCATCGACCAGAAGTTGTCGTCGGCGCCCAGCCGGACGACCTGCGACTCCGGAATGCCCTTCAGCGAGGCCCAGATCTTTGCCGACTCGTCGTCCTCCTCGTAGACGGTCGGGTGGATGCGGTCGGGCTCGAGGCCCATGTGCTGCGTGAGGAACGCCCACGAGTACGCGAGGGCCTCCTCCTTGAAGTAGTCACCGAAGGAGAAGTTGCCCAGCATCTCGAAGAACGTCTGGTGCTGCGGTGACGGCCCGACCTCTTCGAGGTCGTTGTGCTTGCCGCTGACGCGCAGGCAGCGCTGTACGGATGCTGCTCGCGTGTACGAACGCTGCTCCTTGCCGAGGAAGACATCCTTGAACGGCACCATCCCGGCGTTGACGAACAGCAACGTCGGGTCGCCGGGCATGACGAGCGGCGAGCTCGGCACAATCGTGTGCCCGCGCTCCTCAAAGTAGTCGAGGAACTTCTGGCGTATCTCGGCGCTCTTCATAGTGCGATTATAACGAGGCGATTAGCCACGGATGAATTGGATGGACGTGTGGGTTCGGGCGTAGTGGAACTTGGCCGTGCGCCCTTCCGGCTACGGCGTGCCCGCGATCTGGGCCTCGCCTGGGCTGAGCGTGAGCTCGTACGTGTGCTCGAAGTCTTCGTCGTCCAGCAGTTCGACGTCATCGTCCGGGCTGGCGTCGACCCAGTCGCCGATGAAGCCCGGTATGCTGCCGACCTCCACCTTCTCTGGTTTGATGCGGAGCTGGTCGGTGATGTAGGCAGTGCCTTCGGCCCTGAACTTGATGTCTAGGAAGCCGGGGAAGTTGAGCGTTCCGCTGATCGCCCCTTCGCCGCCGTAGATGCAGACCCGGAATTCCTGCAGCCAGTCCTGGTCGTCGACCTTGCCCTCGGCCTCGCGGACCGCGCGCGAGGAGACTTCGCTCTCGGTGAAGGTGACGCTCGCCGACGAGCCGGCGTCGAGCGTGCCTTCGAACTCGTCCCACTTCTGTTGGAAGGAGTCGGCGTTGGCTTCGCTGATCACGATCGGCTCCGCGCCGCCTGGCTCGCACGGATCGGGGCCACCTGCAACGGCGAAGCCCATCACAATGAGGCCGACGATCGCGCTGAGGACGACGACCGGCAGGAGCGCAAAGGGAGCGTACAGGGGCGAGAAGAAGATCATGGCGAGTTCCTACTGCGGCCGCGTTAGCGGGAAGGCGACTACGTCGCGGATGGTGGGGCTGTTGGTGAGGTACATGAAGAATCTCTCGATCGAGACGCCGAACCCGGCCGTCGGCGGCATGCCGTACTCTAGCGCCTCCAGGAACTCTTCGTCCAGCATCTGCGCCTCGCGGTCGCCGGCCTCACGCAGCCGCTGCTGTTCCTCGAAGCGCGCCCGTTGGTCGAGCGGGTCGTTCAACTCCGCGAAGCCGTTTCCGACCTCCGACCCGCAGAACGCGACTTGCAGTCTCTGCACGCGCGAGGGATCATCGGACCGGCGCTTGGCCAGCGGCGAGACATCGACCGGATGGCCGACGAGGAACTGCGGCTGGATGAGTGTCGGGCGGATCTCCTTCTTGTAGATCATATCAATCAAGCGGCCGCGTCCGGTGTCGGGGCCGGCCTCCGGCAGGCCGATGGTCTGCGCGACGGGGAGGAGCTTCTCGGCGGTGGGGTATTCATGCAAGTCGATGCCGATGCCGCGGAAGAGCTCGAAGTAGTCGGATTCCGGCCAGGGCGGCGTGAAGTCCAGCTCGTGTTCCCCATACTGAAGCTTGAGCGTCCCGAACGTGCCTTCGATGATGTCCGCGTAGAAGCGCTGGACGAGCTCCTTCAGCATGTCGAGGTCCGCGTAGGCCAAGTAGAACTCGAGCAGGTCGTAGTCCTGCAGGTGCTCGCGCCCGATGCCCTCGTTCCGAAAGACCCGACCGATCTCGTAGATGCGTTCCAGACCGCCGACGATCAGACGCTTGTGGGCGAGCTCAAGCGAGATACGGAGGTAGAAGTCGGTGTCGAGCGCGTTGTGGTGCGTGACGAACGGCTCGGCGTCGGCGCCTCCGGGGATGTTCTCGAGAGCCGGGGTCGCGACCTCGATGAAGCCTTCGTTGTCGAGGAAGGCGCGCATCCGGCGCACGAACTCGGCGCGCTTGCGCAGGATGTCCGCGTACTCGGGGTCGGCGATCATGGCGAGGTGGCGCTTGCGGACGATCGTCTCGGGGTCGGTCAGGCCGTGCCATTTCTCCGGAAGGGGCCGCAGCGCCTTCGTGAGAATGGTGAACTCTTCGACCCCCACGGTAAGCTCGCCAGTGTTCGTGATGAAGAGCTTGCCCGCGACGCCGAGGAAGTCGCCGACGTCGAGTAGCTTCACGAGCTCGTACCGCTCCTCGCCGAGAACGTCGCGGCGCAACTGGATCTGGAGCTGGCCCGACTCGTCTCGAAGCTGGGCGAACGTCGAGCCGCCGTGGCGGCGCCAGAGGACGATGCGGCCCGCGATGCGCGCCGGCGTGTCGACGGGCTTCTCGCGCACGTCCGCGATTCGTTCGCGGTCTGCGAACGTGGTCGGGTAGGGGTCAACGGCGAGGTCGCGCAGCTTCTGGGCCTTATCGATACGACCTTGGCGGATCTGTTCCAGTCTGGACGGGGACTCTTCTTGGGGAGGCATTTGCGTCCATCTTAGCCCGATTGGCCCTTAGCGACAGCCCAGATACCACCGTGCTACAATCGCTCGCGCACGAGATTGTCTACTGGAGGAAGGAGCCATCCATGGCTACTGTATTGATCACAGGCTGCAGCACCGGCTTCGGGAAGCTGGCAGCCCTGCACTTCGCGCGGAAGGGCGCAACCGTCTACGCGACCATGCGCGACACGTCGAAGGGAAGCGACCTGCTCGAGGCGAAGGAGACCGAAGGGCTCGCGATCGAACTGCTCGAGCTCGACGTAACGGACGACGCCTCCGTCAAGGAGGCGGTCGCGGAGGCCGGGCAGATCGACGTCTTGGTGAACAACGCCGGATTCGGTACCCACGGCCCGATCGAGGAGACCGACGACGATGAAGCGAAAGCGGTCTTCGAGACCAACGTGTTTGGTGTGCTGCGCATGCTGCGCGCCGTGCTTCCCCACATGCGCGAGAGAAAGGCCGGCACGGTCGTTAACGTGTCGTCGCTCGCGGGCGTCGTCGCGCCGCCGTTCGAGGGCATTTACGCGGCCAGTAAGTGGGCCCTCGAGGCGTTGACTGAGGCGCTCCACTACGAGGTGCATCCGTTTGGTATCCGTGTTGTACTCATCGAGCCGGGCGCGTTCGCGACGAGTTTCAGGAACTCCAGAGGGGAGGCGCGTCGCTATGGCGAAGGGTCGCCGTACGCCGAGCTGGACCAGCGCTTCGACGAAGCGCTCTCGAAGCTGCCTGGCCGCGCCGAGCGCGCCGACCCGCAGTTGGTCGCTGAGAAGGTCTACGACGCCGTGAACGACCCGGAGCCGAAGATGCGCTACCTGGTGGGCCAGGACGCCGAGATGATCGGGGCCTTGCGCCACCAGATGGACGACCAACAATTTGAACATACGGTTCGCCAGGCGCTGGACTTCTGGGACTAGCTGAGTAGCCTAGCGCATGCTAGGATAGTGGCCTGTAAGGGAAGGTAGCAGGGCAGGGAGCAATGACCAACGGAACCGAGATCGAGCGGGTCTACCCACGAGAATTTCAGATCGACGATAAGGCTGTCACGCTAAGGTTGATGACGCCCGGGGACCGCGATGGCATGCTGGCGTTCGCGCGGAAGCTGCCACCAGACGACTTGCTCTTCCTACGGATGGACATCACGCAACCGGAAGCGATCGACGAGTGGGTCAGCAACCTGAAGGCCGGCCGCACCCACACGGTCCTCGCGATCGTCGATGGCGCCATCGAGGGGTACGCGACCGTCCACCACAACAACGTGCTGTGGACGCGCCACATGGGCGAGATCCGGGTCCTGGTCTCGTCCCAGTACCGGCAGCACGGCCTGGGTAAGCGGCTCGTGGACGAAGTGTTCGTGATGGCACGCGCGCTCGGACTGCAGAAGCTGACGGTCCAGATGACGCCCGACCAGAAGGGGGCGCGCGCGACGTTCGAGCATCTCGGCTTCCACGCGGAGGCCCTCCTCGCGGATTACGTCGTCGACCACAACGGCAAGACGCGTGATCTGCTCATTATGTCCATAGACAAGTCCGGCTTCCTGGACGTCGAACATCTAGCGGCCGCCGCCACCGCATAGCACCTAAGAGTTCAAGGACTACGCTACTGTCTGCGTAGCCGGCGTTTTCGCGTCCGCCGTGGCGCCGTTCGTCGACGGCCCGAGCGCCACGTCCGACGGTCGGACGCCGGCGGCGTCGCGCAACGCGAGGTACGACTCGTCGATGAGATGGCCCAGGTGCTCGATGTCGGGCACGGCCTTGGGGTCGGCCATCAGCCCAAAGTAGAGCTTGTGGTTATAGCTCGTCACCCCCACGCCGATCCCCATGTCCAGGCTGAGCGGCACGAGCGGGTAGTGCGCGAGCAGTAGATGACCGACGCTGTAGAGCGGGATCATCGGGCCGGGCACGTTCGTGCAGATCATGTTTACGGCGACATTGAAGGGCGGCAGGCCGAGTGTGAACTGATGCCACGCCGCGGGCGCGTATGACGTTGCCCTGGTGAAGCTCTCGATCGCGCTGGCCTGGTTCTCGTCCTTGAGGCTGTTCAGCCGTTCGCAGACAGCCTCAAGGCGCTTGCCCGGGTCGGCCTCGCCGATAGGGAGCGGCGTCAGCATCATCGAGATGCGGTTGCCGAGCGCGCCCTCCTCGCCCTCCTGACGGATGTTTACCGGGATCGCGATGCGCGGCTCCGGGCCGTCGAGGTTGTAGCCCTTCTCCTGCAGATAGACGCGGAGCGCGCCGGAAAGAATGGCGAGGACGACGTCGTTGACAGTGCCGCCGAGCGATGACCGGATCTCGCGGATCTCTGGGAACGACATCTCGCTGAACGCCACGCACCGGTCACGGCCGAGCTGCGTCGTAAAAGGCGTTCGCGGTGCGGGCCGCGAAAGCCACGGTGACGCGTTGTTCAGCGAGCGCATCACATCGAGCCCGCGCTGCACGCGCGGCCGGGGGTCGAACATGCCCTCGAAGGCCTCCTGCCAGAACTCTCGGGCCTGGGCCCAGTTGTCCGCGATGGCGTCCGAGATCTGCTGGGCGTTCGTGGGCAGCGGCTTCGGCATCCAGTTGTCAGGCTCCGGAGGCGACGCGGGCTCGGGCGTGATATCGACGACCGTCATCAGCAGCTCGATGCCAGAGACCCCGTCGACCATGCAGTGGTGGACCTTGGACAGGATCGCGGACCGGTCCCCCTCGACACCGTGGATCACGTGCATCTCCCAGAGTGGCTTGCTGCGGTCGAGCGGCTCTTTGAACAGCTCCAGCGCGAAATCGCGGAGCTGGTCGTCCGTGCCGGGACCGGGCAGCTCGGCGTAGTGAATGTGGCGGCGCACGTCGAACTCGGGGTCGTCCTCCCAGGTTGGATGGGCGAGGCCGAACGGCACAAACATCACGCGCTGGCGGTACCTGGGGATGAGCGGGATCCGCGATTCGATGTGCTCGACGAATCTGGTGAAGGGGATCTGGCCTTCGTATACGCCAAGCGACCCGATATGCATGGGCGCGTGCGGCCGTTCAAGATACAGGAAGGCCGCATCCTGCGCCGTCATGCGGTGATTGAGCTCTCTAGGCATCGGTAATCCTACACCGTTGGACTATCTAGCTTACTCGTCATCGGCTGCCGCGTCTAGTGCTTATTGGGTTGGCGCAGTGAACGGCTGTGGTAGTATGCTTCGCAGGACAGAAGGGGGTAGCGTTGAACGTTGACGTTAGCGCGACGAGGCTGGGCAGCCTGAAACCCGCAGCCGTTCCGCTTTGGCGTGAGGCACTCGTTGGCATGGACTGGCTCTCCCTCCGGGCCTCCCCCGTCTACTACGGCATCGGCGTTCCCCGCGGCGACGGCTCGCCCGTGATCGTCATCCCCGGGTTCCTGGGTTCCGACACCTACCTCATGGAGATGTACTACTGGCTGCGCCGGATCGGCTATACCCCGTACTATTCGCGCATCGGGCGGAACGCCGAATGCCCTGACGTCCTCCGTGAGCGTCTCTTCGCCACAATGGACGAGGCCCAAATCGAGACGGGCGAGAAGCTGCGGCTCATCGGCCACAGCCTGGGCGGGCTCTTGGCGCGGAGCGCGGCACGGGAGCGGCCCGAGCAGGTCCGGCAGGTGATTGCCCTTGCGGCGCCCTTCAACGATATTCGCGTTCATCCCATGGTCCTTGCGGCCGCGGGCTTCGTGCGAGATCGCATTCGCGGCCAGCGGAACGAGCAGGTCAACTCCGAGCAGCGCCCCGACTGTTACACCGGGGAGTGCACCTGCGCCTTCGCGTCGTCCCTCCGGAACGAACTCCCGTCGTCTGTGGCTCGCCATTCGATCTATACCGAGACGGACGGTGTCGTCGACTGGCAGAGCTGTGTTGAAGAGGACGAGTCGCTGAACACCAAGGTAAACGGCACCCACAGCGGACTTGCGTTCAACCCGCAGGTCTACCGCAAGGTAGCCCGGCTCCTCGCCGAGGCGAGCAAACCGACGTAACTACGAACTCTTGGCGGTCGTGCTGGACGCGCGGGCCGTCTTCGGCTCGTCGCTGTCCTTGCCGTTGATCCCGCTGCGCTCAGCGACGGATTGAACGGCGGTCGTCGCTCGCGAGAACGCGCCCCTGGCCATTTCGACTGAAGCCTCGCCAGCGGTTCGGTTGGCCTCGAAGATCTTCTGAATGACCTCGCGGCTTTCCTTCTGCGCTTCGGAGAGTTCGCCGAAGAGCTGGCGCGTAGCGTCCAGCGCCCGGCCCTGGGCCTTCGTGGTGTTCTCGGTCAGCTGGCTCATAAGGCCGATGACGTCGAAGGGCGATTCTGCCCACTTGCGGGTGAAGTCGACAGCTTCGCGCTGGCTCTCTTGCGCCTGCTCGATGAGTGCCGTCGTGAACCTGTGGCCCCGGTCGTTGGCGGCCCGGATCGCGTCGATAATAGCGTCAGAAGTCTCGTTGAGAGCGGTGTAGTACTTCTGTGCTGCTTCGTCGTTCGCCATAGTTGATGTCCCTCCTTGGATGTGTTCGAGACGTTCTCGAAACGTAATAGTCTCGATTACATCTACATGATGAAGGCCTCTCGATCTTCAGTCAAGCCTACCGTGTAAAGCCTGCGTTAAAGCTGAGGCGAACTCGCCTCGCGGGCCCCCAGCCCGGCCTCTGGGTTCTTGCCAAGTCTAGGTAAAGGTGCGAGAATGAGGCCCTCCAATGGTAAGAACGTGAAGGGTAGGCACGTTTGGACTACTGGGATGAAGGGGGAAGGACATGTCTGAACAGACTCAGCAGCCGCAGCCAGACGTCATGCAGGCGTGGCGGGAATGGCTGACCCAGACCGAGCGCCAGTTCAATGCGTTCTTCCAGGAGTCCATGAATCAGGAGCCTTTCGCCCGCGGGATGGGCGGCTACGTGGAGATGACCGCCGCCTTCCAGCGTATGATCGCAGAGAACATGCAGCGCTATCTGACGTTCATGAACATGCCCTCGAGGTCGGACGTTACCGACGTGGGCGAAACGCTACGCTCGATCGAGGACAGGCTCTCGCGGATCGAGGAGATGCTGCGGATCGCGGCCGAAGCGATCGACATGAGCGACGAACGCGCTGCGCCGCGGCCGGAGCCGATGCGAACGCGGATTCCGCAAGGATTCGAGCCGCCCGTCCGGCCACAGCGCTACCGGCCGCCGGCCGAACCAGTCCCGGAAGGATTCCGGCGCTAACACAAGTCGCAGGGGCAGCTCCCGAGAGAGGGGCCTGGCCGCGTCAAGGACGACGGGGCCGCACGACGCGTGAACGAACAAGCTAGCGTTCCGAACTCGCTAGTCGGGCAGGTCCGGCGCGAGGCAGCGCGGACGATCGACCGTTCGCGCAACAGCCTCGATGTGCTCCTGGGGCGGCACGACCCAGACGTCGGCGTCACGCCGCGCGACACCCTGTACCGCAAAGGCACCATGCGTCTCTATCGCTATCGTCCGGTGACGGACGAGGTGTATCGCGTGCCGGTCGTGTTCGTGATGTCGCTCGTCAGTAAGCCGTACATCCTCGACCTCGCCCCTGGCCAAAGCTTCGTCGAGTACCTCCGCAACCAGGGCTTCGACGTCTACATGATCGATTGGGGCGTGCCTCGTCCGCAGGACCATGTGCTGCGTTTGGAAGATTACGTCCTCGACATGGTTCCTCGCTCGCTCGAGGTGATCCGGGACAAGACCGGCGAAGACGAGGTCTCGCTCCTCGGCTACTGTATGGGCGGCGACTTCGCCCTCATGTACGGCGGTGCGTTCCCAGAGGCCCCTCTGCGGAACCTAATCACTGTCGCCACGCCGGTCGACTTCGACGGCATGGGCCTGCTGCGCACGTGGGCCGACCCACGCTGGTTCGACGTCGACCGCATCATCGATCTGTACGGGAACGTCCCGGCCGAGATGATCCTGCGCTCGCTCGAGCTGCTGCGGCCGCTGGAGCGACCTCTGAGCTACATCCGGCTCTGGGACAACCTCTGGGACGAGCAGTACGTGTACAACTGGCGCATCCGCTTCAAGTGGGTGCAGGACCAGATCCCGTTCCCCGGCGAGACCTATCGCCAGTTCATCAAGGAGCTGATGTGGGGCAACAAGCTCATCAAGGGCGACCTGCAGCTCAACGGCCACTCGGTGGACCTGCGCAACATCCACGCTTCGGTCTTGAATGCGATCGCCGAGTTCGATCACATCTCTCCGTACGACTCGACGAAGTCACTCACAACCTACGTCGGCAGCGAGGACAAGCAGGACCTGGTAGTGCGGGGCGGCCACGTGAGCCTCATCGCCGGGCCGAATGCGATCATGCGCCTCTGGCCAACCGTGAACGAGTGGCTGGCGCCCCGTTCCATTTAGCTTCGCTCCGAAGCTGACTTCGTCTCCGGTCACTTATTTTCCCTGCGTTTCGACCGATCTTCTCCTTAGGGGTTGCCCCTGTCGCCGGAAGGGGCTGCCGGAGGAGGAGACGGCTGGAATGGCCAAGGCCGAGACAAACGGCATCGAGATCTACTACGAGGAGCACGGCTCAGGCGAGCCCCTGCTCCTGATCATGGGCTGGGGTGGCAACGCCGCGAGCTGGCGGCCGCAGCTCGCAGGCCTTGCCGAGCACTTTCGCGTCATCGCGTTCGACAATCGGGGCGTAGGGCGCACATCGGCCCCCGAAGGGCCGTACACCATCCCCCAGATGGCCCAGGACGCGACCGGCCTTATGGACGAACTGGATATCCGGCGCGCGCACATCTTCGGCATCTCGATGGGCGGGATGATCGCGCAGGAGCTCGCGATTGAACAGCCGAACCGTATCGACAAGCTGGTGCTCGGCTGCACGAGCCCGGGCAGCACGCAGGCGGCGGGTGTGGCCCAGTTACACGGCGACGTTGCCTCGTTCCGCGATCAGAACGGTCAGCACGACCTGGAGTGGTTCCAGGAGTTTTTGCTGCGCCTCTGGACCCAGGACGCGATGACCAAGGCGACGGCGGAGCTGCAGGACTTTGTGCTCTCGCTCATCCGCTTCCCGCCGACGAGCCATGGCCTGATCCATCAGGCGGAGGCCGTCTTGTCGCACAACACCTATGACCGGCTCAGTCAGATCCAGCACGAAACGCTGGTGATCACCGGTGACGAAGACCCGCTGATCCATCCGGAAAACTCGGTCATTCTGGCCGAACGGATCCCCAACGCGCGTCTCATGGTGTTCGAGGGGCTGCGGCACGCGTTCCATCTTGAGAAGCCGCACCTGGCGAACGACGCGATCCTCGAGTTCCTGCTCGCTACGCGTCGAACAACGAGAGCTGCTCGCCGCCGGAAGCTGGCGACGCCGGCCGCGTAGCGCCGTCACCGAGCTGGACGCGGACGTCCGCGATCGCGCGTCGTAGGTCCTCGATCTCTCGCTCCCGCGAACGCCCCGCCTCCACGAACACGAACACACACTTGGCCACCGGCTTGCCCAGCGCCTCCTCGACTGCGAGCGCGTAGGTCGCGCCCTGCGGTGTGTAACGCGCGAGCGCCTCGTCGAGCTCAGCGTCGGTTGGGGCGCGGTCCGTCTTGTAGTCGACGACGACAAGGCCGCCGGCCGTCTCGTAAAGGAGGTCGACGAAGCCTTCGACGCTCATCTCGCCGACAGGCGCGGAGACGAACAGCTCTCGCCAGTACCGCCCGCCCGCGACGGCCTCGCGGACGGCGGTCGACTCCAGGGCCGCCTTCACCGTGCGGGCGACCTCCTGCCACCTGTTCGCGATGCCTTCCGCGTCGGCCTGCGCCATTGACGCGCTCTCGAGGTCGGCGCCGGTGTCGAGGTCGATGCTCTGGAGCACGGCGTGGACCGCGCGACCGAGGGCGGTGCCGGCGCGCCCGCGTCGCCACGGCGGCACCTCTTCGACGGGCGGATCCTTGCGTACGTTCGGGTCGTCGTCTCCGGCGATCTGGCGTACGAGTTCGGTCGCGGAGATCGTGGGCACGGTCTGACTTGCCTCGATTCGCTGTTGTCGTTCCGCGAGCCAGGCGTCCATCTTCTCCTTGGAGTCATCGAAGGGGACCGGCTCGGGCCTCTCGTCCGGAAGCGGGACCGGCACGACATCGCGCCAGAGCTCTCGCGTCGGCTCGCACAGGGCGTGCAGCCGCGAGGCCAGGCTTTCCTGCCCGAGCCGGTGGTGGAGGCTGACGATGAGGTGGTCCCGGGCCCGGGTGGCGGCGACGTAGAGGAGCCGGACCTTTTCGAGCGTGTCCATGCCGTCCTCATGCGTGGCACGCTCCTCGTAGCCCGGTGTCTCGAAGTGCTTCTTGCCGATGGCGGCTTCTAGCCGGCCGTCCGGGTGCCAGAGCACGGCCGTCTGCCTCCGCGACATCTTTTCAATGTTGAGGCCGTCCAGGAAGACAATCGGGAACTCGAGCCCCTTTGCGGCGTGGATCGTCATGACGCGGACGGCGTCGTCATCCGGCTCGGGCACGACGGTCTCGACCACGCGGGTGTCTTCCTCGCCCTGCCGCTCCGCCCAGTCGATGAACTGGCGCAACGTCCGACCGCCTGCCTCGGCGAAGGCGCGCGCCTGGTCGAGGACGAACCGCAGCCGCTGCCAGCGCTCGCGCGGGCGGCGGTGCGCGAACGCCAGCTCGAAGAGCTGCCGCTCGCGGATGACCGCCTCGACAATGACGTTGATGGGCTCCCACCAGCGCCGACGGTGGAGGGCGTGCAGCGAGCGCATCGCCGTTGCGACCCGGTCGTCCGCGGGAACCGTGTCGTAGTCACGGCGGTAGTTCCAGCGGCCGCCGGCCTTGTGGTAGGCGAGCAGGTCGGTGTCCGCGCAGGCGAAGGCCGGGGAGCGCAGCGCGGCGATCAGTGCCGGTTCGTCGGTCGGGTCGTCTATCGCGCGCAAGATCGACAGTAGATCGCGGACGTCCTGCGTGCTGTACACGAGCGATTGCGACTCGACGCGGTAGGGGATACCGGCCTGCTCAAGCGCGTCCTCGAGCTGCTGGAGAGGTGTGCGTGTGGGCAACAGCACGGCGATGTCGGCGTACCTGGCGTCGCGGACTTGCTCGGTGCGCACGTCGAAGACCTGCCAGCGCTCGTGCTTGGCGGCGAGGATCGTCTGCGCGATCTCACGCGCCTCCTGAGCGCGGATTGCGCCGACAGACGTGCCCTTCTTCTCGGACGGGCCGCCGAGGACCTTGAGCCCCGGGCCATCATGACGGTCTCCGCGCGTGGGTTCGAGCGCGAGATAGGCGGCCTGGCCAGCGGGCTGGCCCTCGCCCATGAGCCGCTCGAACATCTCGTTGATCCAGTCGATGATCGGCGTGATCGAGCGCCAGTTCTGCTGGAGCTCGACGACGCCCGGCGCATACCGCTGCTGCGCCGCCTGGTACAGCTCGATGTCCGCGCGACGGAAGCGGTAGATCGACTGCTTGACGTCGCCCACGAAGAAGAGCCGGCCCTCATCGACCTCCATGTCCTGCCAGCGCTTGCCGGTGGGATCATCAGCGCTCGCGAGCAGGACGGCGATCTCAATCTGGAGCGGGTCGGTGTCCTGGAACTCGTCGATAAGAATGTGGGTGAGCTTCGCGCGCAGGGCTTCGCGCACGGACGCGTTGGCGCGTAGCAGGTCGCGCGCCCGGACGAGGAGGTCGTGGAACTCGAGCCGCCCGTCGTGGCGGCGTTCGTCCGCGTACGCGAGGACGAAGTCGCGGATCGCGTTGAGGAGTGGCGGCAGAACATTCGCGCCGTACTCCGCGAGCAGGATGTCGCGGCGCTCCTGCGCGCCCGTCAGTTCCTTGCGTACCTCATCGATTGAGACGCGCGGCCAGTTGGGCCGCTGGCCCCGGTTGATCGTGTGGCGCGTCATCTCCGCGAGTACTCTGAGCTGGTCGAGCTCCGACTCCGCGGCGGCCAGCTTCGTGGCATCGCGCTCGAGCTGCGCGAGCTGACCGGCCATGATGTCGTCCTCCGGCGCCAGGCAGTGCAGCCGCAGCCCGGCGACCTCAAGGAGCTCGTCCGCGAGTTCGCGCGTGCGGACGGGCAACAGCGGCGGGACATCGATCTCGTGGTCCTCGACGCGGTCCCAGTTCTCGTGCATGGCCCAGGCGACATCGCGCAATTCCTTGAGGACGAGGCCCATCGTGAAGGCGCGAAGGAGCACATCTTCCAGGTCGGCGTTGCCGAGCAGCTCGTCCACGAACGCGTCCCAGCGCTCGTCGAACGTGATGTTGGCGCGGATCTCATCCTGGATTTCGACGAATGGCGGGAGGCCGGCCTCGAGCGGATGCTCGGTGAGGATGCGCTGCGCGAAGCCGTGCAGCGTTTCGATCGCGGCGCCATCGAGCTCGGTGAGGGCGGTGGTGCAGTGCCCCCGCTCTTCCTCGGAGAAGCGTTCCTCGTCTTGCTCGACCTCCTCGAGCCGCAGCCGGATGCGGTCGCGCAGCTCGGCGGCGGCCGACTCTGTGAACGTGATCGCGGCGATGTTGCGCAGCCGCGCCCGGCCCGACGTCACGAGCCGCACGATGCGCTCGATCAGCTCGCGCGTCTTGCCGGTGCCCGCGCCGGCCTCGACGAACAGCGTAGACGCCAGGTCGGTATGGATGCGCTCGCGGGCGGCCTGGTCGCTCGGCGCCGCGATCACCATCAGTCTGGGTTCCCTTCCGCGAGCGTGACGTAGGCGGCCAGCTCCGGCTCGCCCCTCTTGCGTTCCCACGCGCGCGCCTTGTCGCTGGGGCAGACGCGCGTGTACGGACAGAACAGGCAGCTTTCGTAGGACTTGAACATCTTGTTCTCATCGCCGGGGCGCGCCGGGAAGACCCCGTCCCGGATTCCTTCCACGATCGTGACGAGGGCCTCACGAAACCGCTCGTGGCGCTGATGGCTGATCTGGTAGCCAGCCAGCCCGTACGACTCCTGGTCGGTCGCGAACCAGTAGTAAGCGTCGGTCGGTACCTTAGCGAAGGCTTGCTGCGCGGCGAGGGCGTAGATCGGGAGCTGGAGCAGCGTACCGCGCTTCACCGGGTCTTTGTCGAGCTTGGTGTATGGTGACGCCTTGCCCGTCTTGTAGTCGAGGACGAGCAAGTGGGAGCCGTCGGGCGCCCGGTCGACCCGGTCGATGCGACCCCGGAAGGCAATCTCGCGGCGGCCGTCAAGGTCCATCAGGACGGCGGGCTCGCTGCCGTCTTGCACTCCGAACGCCAGCTCGAGATGCACGGGCGCGACGCCGAACTCGCGACGCAGTGCCTCGTCGGCGTCGAGGAAGCCGGCGAGGTCACGCATGATACGCGCGCGGTCGAGTTGCCAGAGCACGGCTTTGCCCGTGATGCCGGCGGCCTCGGCCTCGCCGCAGAGTTCGCTGCCGATGGCGAGGAGCCGATTGCGCTGGCCGGGGATCCACTCGTGGTCGGGCTCGATGGGAAGCTGCTCGTTGAAGAAGCGCTCGAGCGCGTTGTGGATGATGTTGCCGCGATCGATGGCGGTGAGGCGGAGCGTTTCCTCGGGCCGCACCGTCTCCGCGACGTACAGCACGTTCCCGAACAGGTACTTGCGCGGACACGATGCCCAGTTCTGCAGCGCCGTCGGGGAGATCGCGCGCTCGGCCGACGGCATGAGGTCGCTTGTATCCCCGAGCTTGCCGTCCCACTTCGTGAAGCGGTTGCCTGACCGGGAGAAGTCGGCGTCGAGGCCGTCCGCGTACTCGCTACGCGCGGCAGCGAGGTAGTGATCGATGGCGCTGCCGCCGTTGCGCTGCCAGCGCACGAGGCTACGCAGCCCGTACTCCTGCTCCGAGGCGGGCTGCGTGCCGTTGGCGAGCGCGCCCTCGAACGACGGCACGATCGTGAGCCAGGGCGGCGACGGCCGCTCGTCGAGGTCGTCGCTGTACATGCGCTTGTCCGCGAGCGCGGACGCGCTCTCGAGCAGCCAGCGCGCCGGGAGCCGGCCGCGCTGACCGCGCAGGTCCGCGCGCGGATAGACAAGTACGCGCCTCGCCGCGACCGCGAGCGCCGCGAGGTAGTCGCGGCGTTCCTCCGCGCGCCGCTGGGTCCGTAGCGGCACGTCATCGCCTGCGGCTGCGCGTTCGGTGTCTGGCAGCAGCGGGTCGTCGCGGCCCCGCGGCGGCACGAGGCCTTCCGTCATGCCGAGAAGGATCGCGACGTCGAAGCTCGTGCCTGTCGCGTCCCGGATGCGGCCGGTGAACGCGCCGTCGCCGAACCGTCCTATGCGCGACGCGGGGCCTTCGAGCTCGCGCTCGAGCGCGCGGCGGAAAACCGCTTCGTCGGTCGTCGGGCGCACGGCGTCGAGGCCGGCCAGGGTCTCGACCGCAGCCTCGACGCTGTTGTACGCCTCCAGCTCGCTGTCGGGCCAGTCCTTGCGGTGTCCCTCGCCGCCCAGATAACGATCGAGCAGACGGCGCGCCCACGCCGAGTGCTGCGACCAGCTCCAGTCGCGGCCGGTCTTCAGATTCTCCACGAGCTCCGCCATAAACCCGCCTAGGCGCTGGGCGAATTCGATCTCGCGGTTGAGGCCGAGGAGTTGGGACTCCGGCGTGTCGTCGCGACGTTCCAGCGACTCGCGGCGCTGTGTCTGGGTGCGGATGTAGCGGTCGAGGCGGCGCTGCCACTGCTCGCCTCCGGCGAGGACGCCGGCGTCGCGGGAGATCGTGTCCCAGCGGTGCGCAGGTGCCGGCCTGCCTCGCGCCTGTTCGAGGACGGGCGCTGTGCTGAGCCAGTCGAGAACCGTGTCGCGGCGGAAGTCGACCTCGCGCAAGCGCAGCAGCGCGAGCAGGGTTCGTCCCGGCATCGTCTGCGCGAGCGTGCGCACGGCCGGGCCGTTGTGGGGCACCTTGGCCGCCTCGAACTGCTCGTGGACGAGCAGCGCGTACGGCTGCGCGGTCGGGTATAGCACCGCGATGCGGTGCAGCGGTGTCCCCTCGGCCAGCAGGTCCGTGATGCGGCGTAGCGCGAAGCGCACCTCCTCCTCGGCGTCGGTCACCGCCACGATCTCATCGGCGTGGAGGCGCCCCAGCATGCTGCCGTTCGTCGAGCCCGCCAGCGACTCGACGAGTCGCCGTGCCGGGCCATCGGCCTCCTCGTCGCCCGTCTGGCCGATGATCACCGTGATGCCGCCCGCGCGCTCGAGCGCGTCGACGAAGCCGCGCTCGGCCGGCGAGAGCCGCCGCGGCAGGTAGAGGATCACGTGGCCGACGTCGCGCAGGGCAGGGGAGCCGGCGTCCACAGCGGCGGTTGCCGCCTCGATCAGGTCCTCTTCGTCGTAGTAGCGGTCGGCGAGCCCGCGCACGTGGCGGTATGCGCGCACGACCGACGCCGCGCGCGGCCCCTGACGCTCGATCGCGGGCAGCGCGTCCTCCGGCGTGCGGCGGAGGTCGCGGAACGTCGCGTCGAGGCTGCGCTCGGTCGCGGTGTGGTCGGCGACCTCGCGGAAGACGCCGGGGTCATCGGCGAGCGCCGCCCGGATCGCCTCCGCGCGGACGGCGCTTGTCAGCGGCCGTCGCTGTTGTGCCGCGAGCGCGGGCGCGCCGAGCAGCTCGGCCACTCGCGCCAGGACAATGAAGCGCACGTTGACGTAGCCCGACGCGTCCCCGAGCCGAAGCTCGCCCCGGCCGAGCCGGCGGCGGACCGAGAGGCCCGTGTAGTTCGAGGGCACGGCCACCGTCACCGGCGCGAGCGCGTGGCCGCCCTTGGCCGCGACGATCGCGTCGCGCAGGGCGCGTTCCGCCTCCTCGCCGTACGGGACTAGGATTGGCGCTGACATGCGCTCATTTCGTCAATCGCCCTCGCTGGCCGCCCGGACATTGTGCGGGGCCGTGTTGCCTGTTCCTGGTTCCTAACCCGGACGCACTCCCAACTCCGCGAGTTGGTCGGCGAGCACGTGGCCCTCGTCGACCCGGAAGTGGACGGCCTGCATGCCGACTTCGCGGGCCGCGACGACGTTGCGGTCCGCGTCGTCGATGAACACGCAATCTTCCGGCTCGAGCTCGAGCCGCTGCGCGGCGAGTTCGTATATCTCGCGCTTGGGCTTCGAGACGCCGACTACGGCCGACGAAACGATGTCGTGGAAGAGGTGGTGGATGTCCATCGTTTCCTTGATGCGCTGCTCCAGACTGAGGTCGGCGTTGCTCAGGATCGAGACCTTGTAGTGGTTCCCGGCGCGCAGCGCTCGAATCAGCTCGATGTTCTCGTCGATCGGGTGCCAGGAGTCGCGCCACTGTTGGTGTAGCGGCGGGAGCTTTTTCCCGGCCTCCTCCTCAAGCAGCCGGTGCGCGTTGATCGCCCACTGCATAACATCGCCGCGCCCTTCCTCAACCTCGCGCCACTCTTCGTTGCCGTAGAGGCTCTTGAGGATGGAGTTGCGCTCCAGGCCATGCTCGTCCTCGAGCCGCTGGGCCACGTCCCAGCGCATGTTGTTGATCACTCCGCCGAAGTCGAACAGAATCGCGCGTATGGACAAGGGCTCCTCCTCCAGAGATGGTCGGGATGGCCCATAGTAGCACGGCGAGCAGGTCGTTGGGAGCGAGCATGTCCGCTCGACGTAACTTCAAGGCTGGGCAGGCCGGTAGGCGATCGTCAGGCCGAGGACGCGCAGGCCGTGCTCGTACGTGTCCTGCGGATCGTCACCGTCGCGCTCGATGGACACGGTGACTTCTTCGCCTGGCTGAGCGTCGAGGAGGACGCCGAGTCTCGCTTCCTGCGTCACCAGCAGGAGCTGGTCCGCCCGCGCGTCACTCACGTCACGCACGCCCTGCGCAGGTAACATCTGCGGAGCTTCGTTACGAGGCTCGTCGTCGGGAACGGCTCTCGACAGCCGGAACGTCAGAGCGACTTGGTCCTCGTCTACCCCGTCTTCGGAAAGCGCGACGATCGCGCTGAGGTACAGTGCCCGATCGTCCGGGTGCAGGTTGTCCGGTACGCGCAACGTGATGGGACCGATCGCGTCAACGCCGCTCTGGTCATCCAGCTCCCACGCGTTCGTGGAGGCGAACATGCTGGTGGCCTGCTGGCGGACCATGGTTGGGTCGCCGGCCAGCGCTTGCATATCGTCGGCTGTCCACCCGCCGATGGCACCGGGTAGACCTGCCGAACCGTGTATGCGCTCGGTGAAGTTGACGCCGCTGGCCAGCACCCAGTAGTCAGCGGCGCGTGTGACCCTGATCAACGAGCCTTGCGCCGCCGGAGGGATGCGCTCGTAATTCAGCAGTAGGGTTTCCGCGTAGACGTTCTGGATTGCCGAACGTTCCCACGGGTAGATCCACTGCGCCCTCTGCTGCGGGAGCACAACCAGCTTCGGACGTTCGTCGAGAATCGGTTGGATGAGCGCCTCGTCGTGCCCTTCGCGGTCGCCGATCATCTCGAAGACGCCGCTCCAGAGGTAGTAGTAGGGCACGCCGACGTGCTCCCTGTCACTCGCGAGTACGAACCAGGGCTGGCTGATGGCGTAGATCTTGTCGCCGTCCGCGAGGCCGGCGCGCTCCTCGATAGAGTCGATGATGGCCTGCTCGTCGGAGCGTCCGCCCTGATTCCCGGGGTCCGGCAACCGCTCCCAGAGCCCGTGATGGCCGTACGCCAGCAAGGCGACCAGGCACACCACCGCCACGGCTTGCGCCGGTACGAGTCGCTGCCGCTTCGAGGCGTCGGTCACGCGGTCGACGAGCCAGCCAACCTAGAAGGCGATCCACGGCAGGAATGGAATGACGTCCAACGCCGCGGCGAAGTTCACGTAGGAGTAGAGCAGCACGGTAAGCGAGATCGCCGCAACCGGGGTGGCCTGGATGACGCTGTCCGGCACGGTCCGTCGGTAGAGGCCGTAGGGGCCGGTGACCATCCAGAGGCCTGCGCCGATAGCCGCGAGCAGGAAGACCCAGCGCTCCGAGTCGTACCCGGTCGCGATTCGATCAGCGATCAGGTCGATCTTCGGCACCCACTCGAACGTGTTGTTGACGTAGTCCTGGTTGAAGGTGACGGTGTCGCGCCAGAACTCGTCGAGCGCGCCGGCCAGGCCGAAGTATGCGAGGAGCACGCCCGTCGGGACGACGAAGCCGGCGACCAGGCGCGCGAGGCTCGCGTGAGGTCGCTGCCCCTCGCTCGTGAAGGCCCGCACGCCCGTCGCGAAGAGGAACGAGGCGCCCGGTTGCCACGCGAGGAACGCCAGCGAGCATAGCGCGCCGCTCGTTGCCCAGCGCGAACGATACGCGGCCAGCATCGCGAAGATGCCCATGTACGTGGCCAGCGCCTTACCCTCGAAGCCGAATCCGACCACCAGCGCGGCGAAGTCGAACGCGAGGTACGTACCCGCGACGGCGACGCTTGCGGCCCGCGACAGCTGCGCCGACCGGCCAAGGAGGTAGAGCGCCACCGCAGCCGACGAAGCGACGGCAATTGAGAACGCCCGGGCGCCGACGATGAGGTCGGTGCCGAAAGCTTCGCTGACGAGCGCGGGCAGCGCGTTGGCGTAGCCCGAGAGTGGCGTCTTGTGGTCGAAGAAGTCGCGATACGGCACCTGCCCATCGACGATGAGACGGCCGAAGAGCTGGAAGAGTGCCGTGTCGCCTATCGCGGGGAACGCCCAGGGCCGGAACGACGCGAAGACGAACGCCGCGAGGGCGAAGATCCCGGCGCAGATGAGCCAGTCCTGTCTCGCCATCAGGGGCGCCCGCGTCGCTCCCGTCCTCTCGCCGTCAGGAGACCCTTCGCCGTTATGTCGCGCCATGCGCGTGAGTATACAGGGGTGAGAGTTGAACGCGAAGGATGCCGCGTGCCTCACGCTGCGCCGGCTGACGGCTCTCCCCATCGGCCCGTGGCTGCCCTGAGCTTGCAGAAGTGACCCTGCCGCGTGTCCTGAGGTCGCCGAACGCGTGCTACACTCACGCCGCAAACGAGATCACACTGGAGGCCATACGATGTCCGAGTACAACGACCTGCTCTACGACGTGTCCGACCACGTCGCGACGATCACGCTGAACCGGCCCGACCGGCTAAACGCGATCAGCGCGCCCATGCTGGCGTCGTTCAGCGACGCCTTTCGCGACGCCGACGACGACCGCGACGTGCGCGTGATCATCCTGACCGGGGCCGGCCGCGGCTTCTGCTCCGGCCTCGACCTCAAGGACCTGGGGTCGGGCGGGATCGGCAGCGGGAACGGGGCGGGCTTCTCGCCCCGGTTCGACCTGATGGCGAGCCCACCCGTCGTGCTCCACACAACCGATAAGCCGGTGATTTGCGCGCTCAACGGCCCGGCCGCCGGCTACGGCATGGACATCGCGCTCGGCTGCGACATTCGCATCGCGTCGACGGCGGGCAAGCTCGCCGCGGTGTTCACGAAGCGCGGCGTGCTGCCCGAGAGCGGCGGGAGCTGGCTGTTGCCGCGGCTGCTCGGCTGGGCGAAGGCGGCCGAGATCGCGTTCCGCGGCCAGACGCTGTCCGCGGACGAGTGCCTCCAGTTGGGCCTCGTGAACGCCGTGACCGAGCCGGACGCGCTCATGAGCACCGCGAACGAATGGGCCGCCGAGATCGCGGCGAACGCGCCCCTCGCCGTGCAGGCGACGAAGCGCATGATGCGCCTCGGCCTCGACGAGACGTTCGAGGCGAACGTCCACCACGTCTACCTGCAGCTGCTGCCGCTGTTCCAGACGAAGGACTTTCAGGAGGGCGTGAAGTCGTTTATCGAGAAACGCCCGGCCGAGTTCCAGGGCCGCTAGAGCCTTACGCGGCGTTAGGCCACTCGCACCGCCGCCGTGACGCCATAGCGCGACTCTCTGAACTCCCACGACGCGAAGCGTGCGTCGCGCTCGATGACCTTCTCCCAGATGCGGCGGAGGGTCGGCACGATTACGAGGTCGTCGGTGACGACGATCCCGCCGATCTTGAGTCGCGGCAGGGCGTGGGCGTAGTCGCTCGCGGCGATCGGTACGGTCTTCGCCCCGTCAATCGTGATCAGGTCGAAGAACAGGCCGGGTTGTCGGTCGAGGAACGCCGGCAACGTTTGCGCGCTGTCGCCGGTCTCCAGTGTGAGCTCGCCATCGTGGCCAGCGCGCGCAAGCTCCTCGCGCACGAACTCAGGGCCGGGATTCGGCCCGCCGGCGTAGTCGGGCACCCAGAGGTCGAAGCCGTAGATCGCGCACTGCGGCCGCACCGACGCGACGACCGCGGCGCTGCGCGCGCGACACACGCCGATCTCGAGATAGGCCGACGGTTCGATGAGCGTGGCGGCGGCCCAGAGCGTGGTGAGCTGGTCGGCGAAGCGCCAGTGGTCGCCGTACTTGGCGCGTCCCATCGCGTGCCAGTACGCGCCTGCCTTCGCGTCGTGGTTCTGGGTGAGCTGCGCGAGCACCCGCTCGACCGCGACCGACGCCTCGATAGACATCGCGCCTGCGCCGAGCGTCTGCGCCGTCGGCGGCAGGTGCGGGTCGAGCGGGCCTGTCCCGCCGATCTTCGGAGTGTCCGGTAGGTAGCGCGGCGTGGGGAACGGGCGCACGCGGTCGAGCGCGAGCTGGAGCCTGTGGGAGAGGGCCATGAGCTGGCATGGTAGCGAGGCGAAGGTCTACGGCGTAGGGTCGAGCTCCTGGCGTCGGCGCCCGCGCTGTAGGCCGCCTTCCGGGTTCTCCGGATGGAGAGGGGAGAGATTCTAGACCGCGTCCGCCTCGTGGCCGATGACGCCGCCGGACTTGATCAGCATGTCCTCGAGGTGGGTCTGCCACTCCATCGCTTCGCGACGGCGCTGGGGCGTGTCGGCCAGCTCTTCGTAGATGGCCTGGCCCCACTTGAGGTGGTCCTCCTCCTCGAGGAGGATGTGGTTGAGGATGCGGATCGTGGGGGCGTCGCAGACGGTGTCAGTGGCGGCGATGTGATGGCGATAGTAGACGCACAAGTGCGTCTTGAGGACGCGGTAGAGCCCGACGAGACGCAAGAGCTCGTCGTCTTGGAGCTGCATCTCCTCGCAGAACTTGAGGAAGTCCTCGTTGGGCGGCTCCATCTTCGTTGACGAGCGCAGCGTCGGCGGCGCCTCGAGGTCGGCGCCTTCGAGGACGCGCAGCTCCGGGAGCCGCTGGCCGAGCCAGTAGGAGTGCATCGAGTCGTGGTAGCAGTGCTCGCCCAGATGGAACTTGACCTTGATCGTCGGGCAGGTCGACGCCCACGCGCCGGCCGATGTCATGCAGACGTTCTCGGCGAACCGGAAATGGATGATGCGCCGCGCCGTCTCGTCGACGGAGAACGCGCCGCCGACCTGCTTGGGGTCGAACGCGAGCTCACGCACGGACCTTCTCCTTCGCGCGCTGGGCGCGTTCACGACGGCCCGTCAAGATGCGCCGGTGGCGCTTGGCGAACGCGCGCGCCTTCTCCTTGGCGAACTCCAGCTTGACCGGGTCAGGCTGGTAGTTAAGGTCGGGGTGGATGCAGTCCATCGGGCAGAGCCTCACGCAGATGTCACAGCCGATGCACAACTCCTTCTCGACCACGTGCGTCCGGTGGCCCGTGGAGAAGTAGCTGATGGCCTCGGTGGGGCAGGCCCGCCTGCAGAGGCTGCAGTTGATGCAGGGCCCGATATCGATTTCGACGACAGGGAGCATGGAGCCAGTCGCCCGACAACTAGTCGGGCGACTCCTCAGAGCCGTAGCCGTGCGAGGCCAGCGCGGCGGTTGCGCGCTCCATCTCGTCGACGAAGAACTCCTTCAGCTCCTCGGTCTGCTGCTCGTCGAGACGCGTACGCCCGTACTCGGACATCGCGTGGATGCGCAGAGCGCGCTTCTCCATCTCGGGGTCGTTCTCGGTCAGCAGTTTGACGAAGTAGTCGCCGATGGCAGTGTGCGTGACCTCGTCGGCCCAGTTGTAGTCGAAGCAATGCTCCATGAGCGGGTCGTCGATCTTGCGTCCGAGCTCGGAGGTGCCTTTGAAGAGCACGAGCGCGCCGCCTTCGAGCGAGACGTTGACGGCAGAGAGCATCGAGACGGGCTCCTGCAACGTCTGCGGTGGCGCGGCGCGGCCACCGCCGCCGCCGTTCTGCGGCGCCTGGCCCTGGGTCGAGGGCGGGGGAGCGCCACCGGCGCCGCCGGCGAGCGTGTCAGGATACTCGCCGATCTTGCCGCCGTAAGACTCGAGCACGCCCGTGGAGAGCCGCGCGTGACGGACCTCGTCCCAGGTCTGGCGCGCGATAGCCATGATCAGGCTGTTTGGAACGTCCCAGTCCTGCCACTCGCACACCTTGCGGCTGAAGGCGTCGATGCCGGCGTACTCGGCGCTGGCGATCCCGCTGACGAGCGCCTTGCGGAACTCGATGTTGTCTGGGTCGGCCTGGACCATCTCGCGCATAAGTGCGATATCGTAGTTCGCCGCGTCACCCAGCTTCTCGTCGAGGCGCGCGGCCTCCTCCTTGTCGATGGTCATGGCAGGGCGGTAAGGGGGGTTCCGCCGCGAGGGCATTTGCCGGATGTGTTCAGCGAGCTTCGATGTCATTGGACTGCCTCCTTGTTGGACGCCTCTACGGGGAGTGTCGGCAGCTTCAGCCCGGCTTGCGATTGCAGCTCGGGCGTAGTCCGCCGTGAGTATACGGAGACCCTTCCGCGCACGTCAAGGTTTGAGTGTGGATCCGGCATGCTACTTCGTGTGCACGGGCAGGCGGATCAGGCCGCGGAACGTGGGGAGCCGGCGGTATTCAAGCGGCTCGTCGGCTAGACGCAGGTGCGGGAAGCGCCCGAAGAGCGTACCGAGCGCGACCTCGGCCTCGATCCGCGCAAGGGGCGCGCCGAGGCAGTAGTGGATCCCGCCGCCGAACGCGTGATGGTGCGTGTCCTCACGCGTGATGTTGAACACATCGGGGTCGGGGTAGACGGCCGGGTCATGGTTCGCGCCTGCGAGCGATGTGAGGATCGAGTCTCCCTTCGGGATCGGGCAACCGTCAATATCGACGCTGTCCTCGATGACGATGCGGCCGGTGTTCACCACCGGGCCATCGTAACGGAGGATCTCCTCAACGCCGTTCTTGATCAGCGACGGATCGTTCCGGAGCTTCTGCAGCTCCTTTGGGTGCTTCAGGAACGCGAGCACGCCGTTTCCGATGAGGTCGGTCGTGGTCACGTTGCCCGCCGCCAGCAGTAGCGACGACATCGTCACGATCTCCTGGTTCGTGAGCTGATCGCCGGCCTCCTCGACTGCGATCATCGAGCTGATGAGATCATCACCGGGTTCGTTGCGTCGCTTCTCGACAGCGGCGACGAGGTACTCGTACATCGCGTTGCCGGCGGCCTCGACGACCTTGCGCTCCTCCTCGGTCAACATCGGGTTGAATCCCATGACCGAGTCGTCGGACCAGCGTTTGAAGTCGGCTTGGTCGGCGGGATCGACGCCGAGCATCTCGGCGATGACGATCGTCGGGAGCGGCATCGCGAACTTATCCATGAGGTCGAAGCTGTCTTCACCCGCAACGGCGTCCAGCAGCTCGTCGACGATCTCCTGGATGCGCGGGCGCATCTTCTCGATCGAGCGAGGCGTGAACGCTTTGGTGACTAGGCCTCGCAGGCGCGTATGGTCGGGCGGGTCGAGGAAGAGGATGCTTGGCTGGTAGTCGGCATCGTCGGTGCCGAGCTCCCCACGAAAGAGGTTCATGTACGTGTCAGGGCCAGCCTTTCGGGGGTCGGCGGACATGGTGCGGTCATTGACCACGCGGTCGACGTCGTCGTGGCGGGTGAGGAACCAGCGCTTGAGCTGCTCGTCGCGGTGGATGGGCTCCTTCGTCCGCAGCTCCTCAAGGAGCGGATATGGGTTGTTCCGGAAGTCCTGGCCAAGCGCCGTCAGCTCGACGCCGGTCGGGACGTGTTCTTCCTGCGGCTGTGCGGTCATGATCCGTTCCTTTCGTTCTGGGGCTGGCCGAGGCCGTCGATGATCGTTCGGTACACGAGGCTTGCGGCGTCGCGATGGGCGATGTAACCGTCGCTGGCCGAGGACCAGGCGGCGTAGATCAACGCCTCGATTGTCTTGACGACCCATGCTGTGGGGATATCCGCGCTGATGACCCCCTCTTGCTTAAGTTCATTCACGAGATCGCCCAGCTCGTCCATATGGCGTAGGTAGCCGGCGCGGACTGCGGGATCGTGCACGTACGCACGCTCGTCGCCCACGACGCGGAAGCGATCACCCAGCGGCACCACGACGTCGAGTACTCGCCGCAGCGCTTCCGCGGCCGAAAGATCTTCGTCGCGAATGGGCTCGGTGACTTCGTCGATCTTCGCGATGCACGACAGCGCCAACTCGCGGATGAGGTCCTCGCGTTTGGGGAAGTAGCGGTGGACGGTCGCGCGGCCGACGCCGGCCTCGGCGGCGATCTCCTGCATCGAGGCGCCCGGGTCGCGCGCGAGGGTTGTCGCGGCGGCCTGAAGGATGGCCGATTCAGCAGTCGTCGTAGACGTGACCATGAGACAATTCTGTCTCATATGAGACTGAGTTGTCAAGTGGCCAAGTTCACACAGCCGAAACTACTTGCGAACCTCGGGCGGCGGAAGATGGCGCAGGAAGTCCTCTGCGGTTCGACCAAGCCACTGGAGCATGAACATGACGCCGTCGAGTTCCATGCGGCCGCCTTTGGCCGTGTTCCTGAGGGTCGTCGCGCTCATACCCATCTCGTCCGCGACTTGCTGCCACGTCATGCCTCGTCGTTCGCGCTCGGCATCAAGCGCCTCATGGAGCGCCGCGACGTCGAAACGTTTGGGGTTGAAGGTCATGCTGGGTGCCGATTGTATCATGGTCAGCATGACGAAACCCGCAGACGACATGCGCGAAACCGCCGTCGCATGGCTAGAGTCGTTGGACAGTGAGCAGCGGGCGAGGGCGTCGTTCGACTTCACGGATACCGAACAGCGTAGCGACTGGGCGTACTTCCCGCGCGACCACGCCGGCCTACCGCTGCTGAAGCAGGACGCGCGGCAGCAGAAGCTCTTGCACGCACTGCTGACCTCCGCGTTGAGCCTTCCGGCGTACGCGAAAGCGACGTCGATCATGGCGCTCGAGAGCGTGTTGAATGAGATCGAGGGGCGGTCCGCCGATGCGGTCCGCGACCCCGGACGCTACTTCCTCAGCGTGTTCGGATCGCCTGCCGACAATCAGTGGGGCTGGCGCTTCGAGGGACATCACGTTTGCCTAAACTTCACCATTATAGACGGTGAGGTGGCGTCGGCGACGCCGATCTTCTTCGGCGCCAACCCAGCGGAGGTGGCGCGCGGTGACAACGTCATTCTGCGGCCGTGCGGCGAAGAGGAGGATGCGGCACGCGAACTATTGCTGTCGCTCGACGCTGACCAGCGACGCGAGGCCGTGATCTGCGACGTCGCGCCGCCTGACTTCGTGCTGTCGAACGCGCCGCTCGTGCCGGATGAGTGCTTGCCTGGCGAGGCGCCGGGCGCGTCGCCCTTTGTCACGCGGCTGTTCGGCGAGACCTCGAACGACGTCAAGGACGCCGTGCGCTTCGACCGCGCGACGCCGAAGGGCTTGCCCGCGTCGCAGATGGACGCGTCGCAACGCAACCTGCTTTCGGAGCTGGTCGATGTGTACGTCTCGCGGCTGCCCGAACCGCTTGCGGAAGCCGAGGGCCGGAAGATCAACCTGGACGCCGTCCACGTCGCATGGGCTGGCGCCATGAAACGCCACGGGCCGCACTACTACCGGCTCCAGGGCGGGAGTCTCCTCATCGAGTATGACAACACGCAAGACGACGCGAACCACGTCCACGCCGTCTGGCGCGATACCGACAACGACTTCGGCGACGACGCACTGCGCGGGCATCTGCGCCGCGAGCACTAGCATGACACTAGAGCGACGCTGGCAACCGGGCGAAATCGTAGCGCTCCGCTACCTCATGCGTATCACCGGCTTGCCTGGTGCGGCGTGGCCGCTCACGGTCGTCGAGGACCGCGACGATCTCGTCGCGCTCTACGTGCCAAAGGGAACGCTCTACACGCAGATGCGAGGGCCTGAACCCAAGCAACGCGTCTGGGACAAGTGGCATCGGGACATGCTCCGACTGATGTTCCCGGAGCGTAGCTATTCAGTCTGGCTGTTGTGGGAGGGCGGGGGCGTCAAACGGTCATTGCACCACTACTACGTCAACATGGAAGAGCCGTTCCGCCGCACCGAGATCGGCTTCGATACCAACGACCACCAGCTCGACATCGTGATCCGTCCAGACATGTCGTGGACGTGGAAGGATGAGAACGTTGTCGAAGAGTTCGTCCAGGCAGGCAACTACTCACCGGAGTTCGCGGCCGAACTGCGACGCGACGCAGAAGGCGCGATCGAGTTGATCGAGTCTCGCGCGTCGCCGTTTCACGAGGGGTGGGAGAATTGGGAGCCCGATCCTGCCTGGCCCGTGCCGGAGCTGGCCGAGGGCTGGGCGGATGTGCCGGTCAACCCCTGGGATCGTCGAGACTGGGCGTACCCGAATCTCGGTTGACGATGCGAGAACTTCGGGGTACATTGCATCGCACAGACGTTCTGCTACTGAGAGCCACCCCATGCCTGCTTTAGAGTCGTTCCATCCTGCGGTCCGTACATGGTTCGAGCGGAAGTTCGATGCGCCGACCGAGGCCCAGGTGCAGGGCTGGCCGCAGATCATGGCGGGGAACGACACGCTGATCACAGCGCCGACCGGCTCCGGCAAGACGCTGGCCGCGTTCCTGGTCGCGATCGACGCGTTGATGCGCAAGGCGGAGGCGGGGCCGCTCGCGGACGAGACCGAGGTCGTCTATGTTTCGCCGCTCAAAGCGCTCAGCGCGGACATCGAACGCAACCTCGAAGAGCCGCTCAAGGAGATCGCGGCTATCGCGCAGGAGCTTGGCTACGCCGACCCCCGTATCCGCACGATGCTCCGCACCGGCGACACGACACAGCGCGACCGGCAGCAAATCGTCAAACAGCCGCCGCACATCCTGATCACGACGCCGGAGTCGCTCTACCTGATGCTGACCGCACAGCGCAGCCGCGAAATTCTGCGCACCGTACGGACAGTGATCGTCGACGAGATCCACGCCCTGGTGCGCGATAAACGCGGCAGCCATCTCTCGCTGTCGCTCGCGCGCCTCGACCACGTGGCCGGACGTGCTGCCCGCATAGGCCTCTCGGCGACGGTGAAGCCGCTTGACTACGCGGCGCGGTTCTTGGTGGGGAACGATGCAGAGTCAGACTGCACAGTTGTGGACGCAGGTCACAAGCGCGATCTCGACATCGCGATCGAAGTGCCATCCACGGACCTCGAGGCCGTATGTCCGGCTCCGCAGTGGGCCGACACCTACGACCGCGTCGCGGAGCTGATCCGTGAGCACGACACGACACTGATCTTCGTGAACACGCGCCGGCTCGCCGAACGAGTCGCGCACAACCTGTCGGAGCGCCTGGGCGATCAGAATGTCGCCTCGCACCACGGCAGCCTGTCGAAGGAGCGGCGGCAGACCCTTGAGACGCGGCTGAAGAGCGGCGACCTGAAGGCGCTGGTCGCCACAGCATCGCTGGAACTGGGCATCGACATCGGCTCGGTGGATCTGGTCATCCAGCTCGAGTCGCCGCGCAGCATGACGACGTTCCTGCAGCGCGTAGGCCGTTCGGGCCACGCGCTCGCGAAGACACCCAAGGGTCGATTGTTCCCAACGACACGCGACGAGCTTGTCGAATGCGCGGCGCTTGTGCGCGCCGTGCGGTCGGGCCGGCTCGATCGCTTCTTCCCGCCAAAGGCGCCGCTCGACATCCTCGCGCAGCAGATCGTTGCCGAGTGCGCGTGCGAGCCATGGTCGGAGGACGAGCTCTTCGCGCTGGTGACCCGCGCGACCCCCTACGCCGAGCTCGAGCGCAGGCAGTTCGACGAAATCGTCGAGATGATGAGCGAAGGTATTCGGATGGGAACGGGGAGCGCCGCGTCGTACCTGCACCGCGACCGGATCAACGGCGTGTTGCGCGGCAAACGCGCCGCGCGCATGACAGCGATCCAGTGCGGCGGCGCAATCCCGGACGTCGCCGACTATCGCGTGCTGGCCGAGCCGGACGGCGCGTTCATCGGCACGCTCGACGAGGACTTCTCGGTCGAGAGCATGGCCGGCGACATCTTCCTGCTCGGCTCGACGTCATGGGTCATCACGCGGATTGAGCCGGGCATCGTGCGCGTCGCCGACGCCCACGGCGCGCCGCCGACGATCCCGTTCTGGCTGGGTGAAGCGCCCTCAAGAACGCAGGAGCTTTCGGAGGAGGTCTCGGCGCTGCGACGTGAAGTCGCGGAGCGGATCGACGACAAAGAAGGCGCGATGGCTTGGCTAGGCGAGCACGCGCGCCTGCCCGACGTCGCGGCGGAGCAGGTTTGGCGCTATGTGAAGGCGCAGAAGGAGTCGATCGGCGTCGTGCCGTCGGGTACCGACGTGGTATTCGAGCGCTTCTTCGACGACTCGGGCGGGATGCAGCTGGTCGTCCATGCGCCGTTCGGCGGCCGGATCAATCGCGGGTTGGGGCTCGCGCTGCGGAAGAATTTCTGCCGGACGTTCGACTTCGAACTGCAGGCCGCGGCGACTGATGACGCTGTGCTTCTGTCTACGGGGCCCCAGCACAGCTTCCCGCTGGAGGACATGTTCCATCTAGTGCGCCCGGCCCACGTGCGCGGCGATCTGGAGCAGTCGATCCTTTACGTGCCGATGTTTGGGACGCGATGGCGCTGGAACGCGACGCGGGCGCTGGCAGTGCTGCGTATGCGCAACGGCAAGAAGACGCCGCCGCCGATCCAGCGCATGAAGTCGGACGACCTGCTTGCGTCGGTGTTCCCCGATCAGGTCGGCTGCCAGGAAAACCTCACCGGCCCGATCGAGCTGCCGGACCATCCGCTCGTGAATCAGACGGTCGAGGACTGTTTGAACGAAGTGATGGACATCGATGGCATCCAGGAAATCGTGAACAAGATGCACAGCGGCGAGATCCGGCTGCACGCCAAGGATACGATGGAGCCGTCACCGTTCTCACACGAGATGCTGAACTCGAAGCCGTACACCTATCTGGACGACGCTCCGCTGGAGGAAAGACGCGCGCGGGCGATCACACTGCGCCGCACGCTACCGGAAAGCTCGCGCGACCTTGGTCGTCTTGACGAGGAAGCGATCGAGCGCGTGCAGGATGAGGCGTGGCCGGAGCCGCGCGATTCCGAGGAGCTGCACGAGACGCTGTACTCGTTCGTCGCATCGCCGCCGGTGGAGGACTGGCGCGTGTGGTTCGATGAGTTGGTCGACCTGAAGCGAGCAGCCACGGTTGACGTCGACGGTCGCGAGCTCTGGTTCGCTGCCGAGCGCTTGCCGCTGATCGAGGCGCTCTACCCGGACGCGCGAGTCACACCTGCCGTGAAACTGCCGGCCGAGCTGCGGACGGACGTCACGCAGGACGCGGCGCTGGTCGAGATGCTGCGCGGCCACATGGAGTGCCTTGGACCGCAAGGCGTCGACGACATCGTGCGCCGCACGGCCATGACGTCGGGGAGGATCGCGTCGGGGATGGCGCAACTCGAGGGTGAGGGGGTCGTGCTGCGTGGCTACTTCCATGGCGACGAGCGCGAGGAGTTCTGTGATCGACGCCTGCTGGCACGCATCCATCGCTACACGCTCGACCGGCTGCGCAAGGAGATCGAGCCGGTGAGCGCGCAGGACTTGCTGCGCTTCCTGCTGCGCTGGCAGCACGTCGCGCCGAATACCCAGCTTGAAGGCAAGCGTGGACTGCTTGAGGCGATCGGGCAGCTACAGGGCTTCGAGGCGCCGGTGCTGGCGTGGGAGCGCCACATCCTGCCGGCGCGCATCGCGCACTACAAGCAGAGCTGGCTGGACGAGCTGTGCCTGTCCGGCGACGTGACCTGGGCGCGACTGAGTACGCGGAAGGCCGGCAGCGGCACGAACGGAACCGCGACATCGTCGACGTCGCTGATCTCGCTCGCGCAACGCGCCGACGTGCCGTGGCTGATGGCCGGCCTGCGTAACGGACAGCAGCCGGAGTCGCCGGAGGTTGGCGCGCCCGCCGATGTGCTGGAGCTGCTGCGCGAGCGGGGTGCGCTCTTCTATGACGATATCGTCGCCGCGAGCGGACGCCTTCCGACGGATGTCGAGCGCGGGCTGTGGGAGCTGGTCGCGCGCGGGCTCGTGACCGCCGACGGCTTCCAGTCGCTGCGGTCGCTCATGAGCGCCAACAAACGCACGCCGATACGAGCCCGTCGCAACGGCGGCAGTCGCCGGTACAACTCCATGTCGGCCGGGATCCCGGCTGGGCGCTGGTCGCTGCTTCCGCCTGCCGGCGAGGACATGGACGTCGAGGGGCTGGCCGAGGCCTGGGCCGAGCAGCTCCTGTTCCGCTACGGCGTCGTATTCCGCGACCTGATCCAGCGAGAGAGCATCTCGATCCCGTGGCGGGAGGTGCTGCGCGCGCTTCGTCGCATGGAGGCGCGAGGAACCGTGCGGGGCGGGCGGTTTGTCGCCGGGTTCTACGGCGAGCAGTATGCGCGTCCGGAAGCCGTCGAACTGCTGCGCAGGGCACGCCGGGCTGACCGGCCCGAGGAAGAGGCGCACGTGAGCGCCGTCGACCCGCTGAACCTGGCAGGTATCCTCACGCCGGGCGCGAAGATTCCGGCCGTACACACGAACGTCGTCTTCTTCAAGGACGGACTGCCGTTGCTCGCGGAGGGTGGCTCCACCGCGTCCAACAGCCAGTGGCGTCGTGCCGCGAGACCCTACGAAACGAAGTAGGCCGGGCGAGCACAGCGTTGACCGCCGGGCAGCTCCGTAGTACACTCGCGAGTACAACCGAATAGCACCTCTGGTAGAGGTGGTCCGTCGCCCGGAAGCGGCGGGCCGCAAGAGGGGAAGCCGGTGAGAGTCCGGCGCTGTCGCGCAGCTGTAAGCTGAGCCATCCTTCGACAAGCTCAGGATGGTAGTCGGTGAGCCAGGGTACCTGCCTCTACCACCAGTCCGAACGCCTTCGCGTCAAGGGGGTAGGGCACATGCAGCAGGCAACCTAACGAAGCCCCCGAACGAGAGTTCGGGGGCTTCGTTCGCGTTCTACGCTAGTCAACAGAAAGGACCTCTATGCGTTTCCTTGCGCTATTCATAGGAGTCGTGCTTGCGCTCGCCGCGGGCACGTTGCAGGCAGTCGAGCCGCAGACCGACGCGGCCGGCGCCGCGATCGACTACATTCGGACACAACAGAACGCGGACGGCGGGTTCGTTGGCTTCGGCGACGAGTCGTCGGCGGGCGTCACCATCGACGCGACGTTCGCCCTGGTCGCGGCGGACGTCGATCCGGCGAACGTGACGGACAATGGCCATTCGCCGCTCGACTACCTCGAGACGCAGGCTGCCGCATACGCGATGGACCCGGGGTCGGCGGCGAAGCTCGCCTACGCGGTCTCGCTGACGGGCAGGGACACCAACTCATTCGGCGGCACTGACCTCAACGCGATCATGGCGGATGGCTACGATGCCGGGACGGGCAAGTACGGCATCGATTTATTCGACCACGTCTTCTATCTGTTCGCATTGGACGCGACGAACGAGCCGGTGCCCGAGTCTGCGCTCGACTACCTGCGCTCGGTCCAGCTCGACGATGGCGGCTGGGAGTTCGATGCGGGCTTCTTGAGCGACACGAACACGACTGCGATGGTCGTCCAGGCGCTGATCGCGGCAGGCGTCGAGCCAGCTGATCCGGTGATCGGCGACGCGCTCGCGTACTTCGCATCGACGCAGGCCGAGACCGGTGCGTTTGCCTTCCTCGCCGACACCGAGCCCGATGCGCAGTCGACGGCGCTGGTGATCCAGGCGCTGATCGCGGCCGGGGCGCACCTTGACGGTTGGGCGGTTGGCGATGCGACGCCTATGGACGCGCTGCTGCCGTTTCAGAACCCCGACACTGGCGCATTCCAGTTTGCGGGCGAAGACAGCCCGTTCGCGACCTATCAGGTCGTGCCCGGAACGCTGCTGGCGCCGTTCCCAGCGCTGGAATCTCTGCCCGACGGCGGGCCGGTAGCCACGGCGACAGAAACCGAATCTGACGACGAACCTGCAACTCCTACGCCGGAGCCTACGGTGGAGGCGCCGGTCGCGCTCCCCGACACGGGGACTGGCTCAGGAGGCACAGCGACACCTTGGGCCGTCCTGGCGCTGTTAGGTGTCGGCGTGGCCGCCGGAGCCGGTGGCCTCGCGCTGAGGCGCAGGTAGCGGTATGGCCGTCGCGGCGGAGGCTCGCGGAGCGGCGCAGATCGGTGCGCTTGCGGCGGTCGACGGCGGGCTGCACCCTGGGGCGTGGCTCGCGTGGCTCGCGGCGGGCTGCGCAACGGTGTTCCTCACGTCGAACCCGCTGTACTTGTCGCTGGCGTTCCTGGCCGTCGGTGGTGTGTACCTCAGCGTGCGCGAGTCCCCGAAGGGGCGCGTCTTTGGCCCGTTCGTGCTGATTGGTCTCGCGTTCGCTGCGCTGAGCATCCCTCTCAACGTCTTGACAGGTAGCAGCGGCCCAAGCGTGCTGTTCACATTGCCCGAGATCAGCTTCCCTGACTGGTTCGGCGGTGTGACGCTCGGCGGCGCCGTTACGGCCGAAGCGCTGGTAACGGCGACGACGCTCGCAATCGGCATCGCATCGTTGGTGCTGCTTGCGGGCGCGTTCAACGCGTCGATCGATCACTTCCGGCTCATCAGGCTCGCCCCGTCCGCGCTCTCGCAACTGATGTTGACGCTGAGCGTCGCGATCGTCGTGATTCCCCAGGCCGTCGCGCATGCGCGGGCCGTAGCAGAGGCGCGGCGCCTGCGCGGGAGGACGGCGCGGGGCCTGCGCGCGCTACCCGGTCTGCTGCTTCCAACGCTGCACGGCGCGCTGGAGCGATCCGTGCAGCGGGCGGAGTCAATGGAGGCACGTGGATTCGGCGGCAGCGAGCGCACAGGCGGGACGGCCGTTAGCTTCCTCGGCGTGGTCGGGCTTGGCGTCGCGATGTGGGGCGCGTTCGCGCACTATTGGTACGGCCCTGGTCTGTGGCCGTCGGCCGCGATGGCAGCCGGGGTTGCATTGGTCGGATTCGGCTTGTTTCGCACCATTGGCCCTCGGGCCACCCGGCTGCGCGCAGACTCGTGGGGACTGCTGGATGGCATTGTCATCGCGGCGGCGGTTACCTCGCCGGGCCTTCTACTCGCGCTGCGCGTGATGGGCACAGGCGACGTCTCCTATCTCGCGTATCCCGAGGTGGTCGCACCGGCGTTCCACGCCGCCGCCGCGGTCGCGATGCTGCTGTTGCTGACGCCGGTTCTGGCGTCGTCGCGAGGCGGGGCTCAGCGATGATACGCGTCGAAGGCTTGAGCTTCCGCTATCCACAAGCGGCGTGTCCCATCCTGAACAAGGTGGACCTAGAGATCCCGACTGGCGAACTCGTGCTCGTCGTGGGGCCTTCCGGTGGCGGCAAGTCAACGTTCCTGCGCTCCCTGAACGGGCTTGTGCCCCACTTTCACGGCGGGACGTACTCAGGGCGAGTTCTCGTGGCTGGTCGGAGCACGGTGGACAACCAGCCGCGCGATCTGGCGGGCACTGTTGGGATGGTGTTCCAGGACCCCGAAAGCCAGGTCGTGGCGGAGACCGTCGAGGACGAGTTGACCTTCGGGATGGAGACCGCCGGGCTGCAACAAGCGACAATGCGCAAGCGCGTCGAAGAGGTGCTCGACGTCATGGGCATCGCGCAACTGCGCAACCGCCGGCTCGACACGCTGTCGGGCGGTGAGCTGCAGCGCGTCGCCATCGGGGCCGTGCTCACGATGCAGCCGCGCGTCCTGCTGCTCGACGAGCCGACATCGCAGCTCGATCCGCAAGCAGCTGAGGATCTGCTGACGGCGGTCCAGCGTCTGAACGACGATCTCGGCCTGACGGTCGTCGTCGCCGAGCACCGGCTCGAGCGGGTCATCCAGTACTCGAGTCGCGTACTGTACATACCGGGTGATGGTTCCGTGATCGCGATGGAGACGCGCCAGGCCATGGAGTCGCTGTCGCTCGCTCCTCCGGTCGTGCGGCTTGGCCGCGGACTGGGATGGAGTCCGCTGCCTTTGTCGGTGCGCGAAGCCCGGACGTTCGCGCCGAGCTTCTCGCAGAACGGCATGCACAAGGAACAGGGAACCAGGAGCAGGGAACAAGATGAAGAGGTAGGGAGTAGGAACCAAGACGTCAGCGCGCCGGCCATAGCAGTTCAGGAGCTGCAAGTTTCGTACGGGGAGTTTGAGGCGCTCCGGGGAGTGTCGCTTGAGGTACCCGCCGGCGAGATCGTCGCATTGATGGGACGCAATGGGGCCGGCAAGACGACGCTGCTGCGGACGCTGATCGGGCTGGAGCGGCCAGTGCGCGGGTCCGCCAGCGTGCTCGGCATCGACGTGACGAGCGCGGAGACCGAAACGCTGGCACGCGATATCGCCCTGGTACCGCAGGCGCCGGACGCGGTGCTGTACCGCCAGACAGTTGAGGAGGAGATCGCGGAGACGCTTGAAGCCTCCAGCCGCACGGGCGAGGTCGATGCGACATTGCGAGAGTGGGGGCTGGAGGACCTCCGGAGCGCGAACCCGGCCGATCTGAGTGTTGGCGAGCGGCAGCGGACCGCGCTCGCGGCGATGCTGGTCGGCGCGCCGCGTGTTGTGCTCCTCGACGAGCCGACGCGGGGCATGGACTACGAGACGAAGGAGCAGCTGGTTGTGAATCTAAAGCGACGTGCGCAGGCCGGTTGCGCAGTGGTCATCGCGAGTCACGACGTCGAGCTCGCAGCCCAATGCGCGTACCGCGTGGTGCTCCTGTCGGAAGGGGAACTGGCGGTCGATGGTCCGACGCGAGAGGTGCTTACGGAGTCGCTCACGTTCTCAACCCAGGTGAACCGGCTGTTCGGCGGGCGCTACCTCACGCCGGAGGACGTGCTGGGTGAGGGAGTTCTGACGTGACCATCGCGAGGACTGGCGTGGCGCTGTTGCTTTGGGCTGCGGTGCTGGTGCTTGTCGCGGCAATCGTCGGCGGTGGCGAGACAACCGCGCTGGAGACCAATCACGCTAGCCTGGTCATTGTCTTCCCCGACGGCCGAACGCAGACGATGTGTATTGAGTTCGACGAAGAGTCGATCAGCGGTGCCGAACTGCTGCAGCAGTCGGGTCTCGACGTCGTGTTTGCCGGCTCCGGGGGGCTGGGCGATGCGATCTGCAAAATCGAAGACGTTGGCTGTGACGACCCGGGCAACTGCTGGTGCCAGTGCAGCGGCGGTGACTGCAACTACTGGACGTATTTCTCGCTGAACGACGAAGGCCAGTGGCGTTACCAGCCCGTCGGCGCGTCGCAGCGCACGCTGCGCGACGGCGACGTCGACGCATGGGTGTGGGGCTCGGGGCGCGCGCCGCCTGCCGGGACGGGCGCAGCGGAGGGGTGTGGTCCAACATCACAGGAGCCGGACCCGCCTGAAGGGCCAACGGCGACACGCGTACCGCAGCGGCCACGCTCGATTGAGCCGCCGGCAGAGGCCGGCGTCCAGGACGTGGCGCCGCAGATTGAACAACAGACGGCCGGTGCTTCAGGTGGCCCTAACGAGGGGCCTCCTGGACCGCGTGATCCGACCGAAGCGGACACACCTCAGGCCGCGGTTGGCCCACGCTCGCTCACCTCGAACGACTCGGTCGACGGCGACGGTGAACCAACACCGCAAGCCACGCTCGATGTGGATGACGAAGGCGGCGGCGGAGTGCCCGCCGAACTGATCGCGTTCGGCGTCGTGGCGGGCGTATTGGTTGCGGGGATGGGAGCATTCGCGCTGCGGAGGCGACTCAGTGGCTAGCGTCGCTGTTGCAGATGGCGGCTTCGCGCTGCGGACGCGGGGTGCGGCGCTGTTGTCGCCGCTGCTCCTGACGGCCGTGTCCGCGGTCGGCGTCGTCGCGTACCTCTATCCGTTCTTCCTTGCGGAGATCGATCAAACGACGAGCGTCAGCGCCCGCGCAGACGAAGCGCCGCTGCTGTTCGCGGGACTTCTTGCGCTCGCCCTCTTGCTCTTTCTCGCCGAGCTGACACGGCAGGGCATGAACGCGAAGGTGATATCACTGTTGGCGGTCGTGATCGTCGCCGCGGCTGCGCTGCGGATCCCGGCGCTACCGGCTGGCGCGACGGCATTCTTCTTCCTCGTCATCATCGCGGGCTATGTGTTCGGGCCACGACTGGGATTTCTGGTCGGGTCCGGCGCGATGTTCGTGTCAGCGTTCGCCATTGGCGGCTTCGGTCCGTGGCTGCCGTTCCAGCTCTTCGCCGCGGGCTGGGTCGGGATGACGGCGGGGTGGCTGGGCCGGGTGGCCCCGCGAGTGCGCGGACGCGGACGCACAGAGCTGATCGTCATCGCTGTGTTCGCCGGCGTATGGGGGATGTTATACGGGGCTATCACGAACCTGTGGTTCTGGCCGTACGTCGCGCAGGGCGAGTCGATCTCGTGGGCGCCCGGCATGGGGGTTGTCGAGGCAATCCAGCACTATTGGTCGTTCTATATCCTCACGTCGGCGGGGTGGGACGCGTGGCGCGCGGTCGGGAACGTTGTGCTGGTTTTGGTCGCGGGACGGCCGCTGCTCGATCTGCTCTCGCGCTACCGGGACCGGTTTCAGATCCGGTTCGAGTAGTCCAAGGTTAATCCCCCAATTGCGCCGCCAGCGCGTCCGGCTCGGTGACGGGAAGCTGGCAGGTGTAATTCTCGCAGACGTAGGCCGCAGGCCGACCGTCGACGAGGGCGCGGTCGGTGAGGAGAGGCCACGAGCCGTCAGCAACTGGCGTATCGGCGCCGGCGAGCGCGCGATTCGGCAGATATCGGCCGCGCGCCGTTCGTAGCAGCGCCTCCGTGGCGGGGTCGGACGGTGGGCCGATGACAACGATCTCTTTCGGCGTCGAGAGATAGAAATCGAGCGCAGAGAGCCAGTTCGCGAAGCCGGTCGGGGCGCGTGGCAGGAACTCATGGACGGACCGCAGCGAGGCCACGGCCTTGCGCTGGAAGTCCTCGTTCGCGGTGAAGAGCGCGAGCCGCAAAAGCGCCATCGTTGCCGACGAACTCCCCGAGGGCGTCGCGTTGTCGAAGATCTCGCGCGGCCGGAAGAGGAGCTGCTCGTGGTCGCGGCCGGTGTCGTAGAAGACGCCCTCGCTGTCCTCCCAGAACAGTTCGATCATTCGCCCTGCCCACGTCGTCGCCTCGTCCAGCCAGCGCTGCTCGAAGGTGGCTTCGTAGAGGCAGATGAGCGCATCGACGAGGTAGGCGTAGTCCTCGAGGTAGCCGTTGAGCTTCGAGCGAGCGTCCTTCCACGTGCGAAGGAGCCGGTCGCCGCTGACCAGTGATTCCAGCAAGAATTTCGCATTGCGGCGGGCGATATCGATGTACCCCGGCTCGTCGAGAGCCGCGCCGGCCTCGGCGAACGCCTTCAGCATGAGGGCGTTCCAGGCCGTGAGCACCTTGTCGTCCAGGCCCGGCCGGACGCGCTTCTCGCGCTCCAGGAAGAGCGTCTCGCGGATGCTGGCGACGGAAGTCGCGAGCTCTTCGCCTGAGATGTCTAGCTCGTGGAGGACGTCTTCCTCGGGTTCTGGAGTCGAGAGGATGTTCCGGCCCTCGAAGTTGCCGTGGTCGGTGAGGCCGAAGTGCACGCGGGCGACGCGGCCAAGCTCGTCGCCGAGGATGTCATCGACGTCAGAGGCTTCCCACACGAAGAACTTGCCTTCCTCGCCTTCGCTGTCGGCGTCTTGGGCAGAG
>Ga0075326_1000017_pt1 | contig 38531 bp, 40 predicted proteins | sample MayberrySE_Catta_3_FD_120052 | JGI IMG/M metagenome (GOLD analysis project Ga0075326, IMG submission 120052) | Natural and restored wetland microbial communities from the San Francisco Bay, California, USA, that impact long-term carbon... | ecosystem: Environmental > Terrestrial > Soil >...
CACCACGGAGAGGACGGGGCGGTGGCCCATCAAGGCACAAAACCATTGACCGCGATCGGAAGGGCTTGGCCTTCGGTCGTGATCCAGCCACATGGTCTCTAAATAACGGACTCATTAGTAACTCCTTCCGAGATGAACGATCATTGAATCTTAAACCGCTGGGTCGCACACGTGCGGTAAGGTGTCGCACGACAAGCGTGAAAAACTTTCACGCCCCGCGGGCCCAAGACGAGTCTTAAATATTTCTCGAATAAGTCATTCGGCCGGGATGCGACTCCACAGCTCGGTGCGAAATAGCGTGATTTGCATCAAACATTCTCGCCACGGCGACGTCGGCAAGCAAATCGATTTGCGATAATTCATACAAACATTTGCATCGCCGGCGTCGTTCTTGTATCGTTCGCGGGTTCTCGTTAACTCGCGATGTGGACGATCACTGTAATTTTTGTCCTTTTCTTGGCAGTCGCAGGCAATTTCGGTTGTGCCTCGACCGCGCATTTGAATCATCGCAGCGTGCCGTCGGCCGATGAAATTCCGACCGCAAGCTCCCTCGCCGACGATCCATCTCGTCCGCCGTTTGATATTCCCGCTTCGGAATTAGCCCCGAATGCTGCGCCGGAAGGTCCGTTGCCGGAGCTGGAGGGGCCAATGATTACGCATGACCTTGATCCGACAAGCGTCCCGGAGCCCACGCTGCAGACGACGCAGCAGCCCGCTGAAAGTCGAGAGGGAAGCAGCCCATCCAAGGATTCATCGCGCGATCAAGCCATCGCCGACAATCGCTTGTTGGAATTGCTCGATCGGGAGCTTGATAAAGCCGTCGAACAGCCGAGCGAATCACGCCGCCTGCAGTTTTCGCAAGAAGTCATCGATCATCCGAAAGTGCGCCATTTCGTGAAATACTACTCGATCTCCGCCAAAAGCGCTTTTCACGAAATACTGGAACGTTCCGGTAAATATATGCCGATGATCGCCAAAGTGCTCAAGCAGGAAGGCCTGCCTGAAGAGCTTGGTTATCTTGCTTTACTCGAAAGTGAATTTATCGTGAACGCGAAATCGCCGAACGGCGCGGTGGGCTTATGGCAATTTATTGCGTCGACGGCGCGGCGATATGGATTGCGGATCGATCGCTGGGTTGACGAGCGGCGCGACCCGGTCAAGTCGACTCGCGCCGCAGCCGCCTATCTCAAGGATCTGCACGATTACTACGGGCGCTGGTTTCTCGCGACCGCCGCATATAATGCAGGGCCCGGCAAGGTCGACAAAGCCTTACGGCAGAGCCGCGCGAAAGACTTTTGGAGCCTTAGAGCCAAAGCCCGGCTCAGCGAGGAAACGCGCAATTTTGTGCCGAAATTCATCGCGATTGTTTTGATTGCAAGCGACCCGCAGAAATATAGTTTTGACGAGCTGGTTTACCAGCCGCCGTTGGATTATGAAGAGGTCGAGATTGCGGCGCCGATAAAGATTGAATCGCTCGCCAAGCTGGCGGAAACCAGAGTATCGACGATACGAGATTTGAATCCCGCGCTCCTGGGCCATGTCACGCCGCCCGGTGAATCGGTCTATCGTTTGAATGTACCAGTCGGACAAGCGTCGACGTTTCTTGCCAAGCTCAACGACAACTTGTCGGAGAAAAACCGCGAGCCCGTCGAAGTCGTCACTCACCAAGTGAAAAGAGGAGAGACCCTGTTGTCGATCGCGCGACGTTACGGACTGACGGTGCGCGCGCTCATGGAATTTAACGGACTTAAAACCGCGCAGATAAGGATCGGCCAGAAATTAGCAATCCTGTTGGAAGGATTTCGCGGCGCGTTACCGCGGACTCAGTCGCGCTTCTCGATCGGCAGGTAATCTCGCGGCTCCGCGCCCAGATAGACTTGTTTCGGACGCGCCAGCTTCTGATCTGGATCGGTCAACATCTCTTCCCATTGGGCAATCCAACCGCTGGTCCGTGGAATCGCAAACAAGACGGGGAACATATCCATCGGCAGGCCCATCGACTGATAAATCAGGCCGGAATAAAAATCCACGTTCGGATAGAGTTTTCGTCGGATGAAATACTCGTCCTCGAGCGCGATCCGCTCCAGTTCCAAGGCGATTTCAAGCAGCGGATTACGCCCTTTAACTTCGAAAACCTGGTCGGCGATTTCTTTGATGATCTTGGCGCGGGGATCGTAATTCTTATAGACCCGATGACCGAATCCCATCAGGCGCCCCTCGCCGCCTTTGACTTTCTTGATAAATTCGCCAACCTTACTCTTCGCGCCGATCGCCATCAGCATCCGCAGCACGGCTTCGTTGGCGCCGCCGTGGAGCGGTCCGTAGAGTGCCGCTGCCGCCGCGGCCACGGCTGAGTAAGGGTCCACTTGCGAGCTTCCTACGCTGCGCATAGCGTTCGCGCTGCAGTTTTGCTCGTGATCGGCGTGCAAAATAAATAGAATGTCGAGAGCGCGCTCGAGCACGGGATGCGGTTGGTACTTGAGCTCGGTCATCTTGAATAGCATGTTGAGAAAATTTCCGGTGTAGCTCAGGTCGTTGTCGGGGTAGGAGTAGGGCAATCCGAGGCTGTGCCGATAGGCGAACGCCGCCAAGGTGGGCATCTTGCTGATCAAACGGTAAGTCTGATCGTGGCGCGATTTGACGTCGAAAATCCTCTTGGCCTCGGGATAGAAGGTGGAGAGCGCGCCTACCGTGCTCACTAAAATTCCCATCGGATGGGCGTCATGGTGGAAGGCGTCGATCAGCTTTTTGATATTTTCGTGAATGATCGAATGAAATGTGATGTTGTGCGTCCATTCCTCAAGCTGTGATTGGGTCGGCAGCTCGCCGTAAAGAATCAGGTACGATGTTTCCAGATAGGTGCTCTTCTCGGCGATCTGTTCAATCGGATAGCCGCGATAGCGCAGGATGCCACGGTCGCCGTCAATATAAGTGATCTTGCTCTGGCACGAGGCGGTGTTCATGAACCCGGGGTCGTAGCTGACAAGTCCGTCATCTTCGTCGACTTTGATCTGAAATAAATCGGTCGCCTTGATGGCGCCGTTCTTGATCGGAATGTCGTACTTTTTGCCGGTTCGGTTATCAATAACGGTCAATGTGTCTGAAGCCATCGTATCAACCTTTCACCTCGACCTTGGCACGATTCTTTTTAGACTATCCCCCTGCCTCGGTCAACTCCGTGTCCGCCCGGCTAAGACACGATGCGCCAACTGATTTTCCACCGTGCCGCCGACTTGTCGAAACACACCATCGTCGCCGGAAAAAACTCCACGACGACCGTTTCGGGGTCGTTGCTGACAAGTAATCCGGCGAGCCGGCTCATAAAAGGCAGATGACCGACCAGCAGAATCGGGTCTGTCGCAAGGTCGATCTCAGCTCGGACTGCCGCCGGATCGTCCTCGGGGAGTAAGCCGGAGAGTTGCGTCGTGCCCAATGTGGGCTTGACGTGCTCGGCCAAAATTTCCGCGGTCTCTTGCGCTCGCAAGATCCCGGAATGGTAAATCGCCGAGACCTGAACCTTGCGCTCCAGTGCCAACCGGGCGGTCTGTTCGATGCGTCGCCGGCCCTCGGAAGACAGCGGCCGTTGCGGATTTTCCGCGGCGGAGACGGCATCGCCGTGCCGCACTAGATAAACATTCACACTAACGATGACCTCGCGATCGGTATCGGGGGAATTCAGATGCAAACGCGGCGAGTGTCATCCGCAACTTGCGGTCAGCGATGAGCGCAATCACTCGCGCGAGGACTTCGTTTCATCGTGGTTGCAAAAGACCCTCGTTGATATAGTATGCCGATCAGAAATTTGCAATCTCGTCAGGCGACGCGCGTCCGGTAGCCGTGATCGAATTTCGCAAGGTCAACAAATGGTTCGGCTCGCTTCACGTCCTCAAGGACATCGACCTCCTTATTGAAGCGGGAAATGTCGTCGTGGTTTGCGGCCCGAGCGGCGGCGGTAAAAGCACTCTGATCCGCTGCATCAATCGGCTCGAAACGATTCAATCCGGGGACCTCATCGTCGATGGGCGATCGCTTTGCGATGCGCGCCTGAACACGGCCAGCTTGCGCGCCGATGTGGGCATGGTTTTCCAGTCTTTCAACTTGTATCCGCATATGACCGTCATGCAGAATATCACCCTGGCGCCAACCAAGGTGAAAGGCCTGTCCGGCGCGGAGGCGGAAAAAATCGCCGCTCAGCTGCTCGAACGAGTCGGCATTCCAGACAAAGCCGGCGCGTATCCCGCCAATCTTTCCGGCGGCCAGCAGCAACGCGTCGCGATCGCGCGCGCGCTGGCGATGAAACCGAGGATTATGCTGTTCGACGAACCGACCTCGGCACTCGATCCGGAAATGATCAATGAGGTTTTGGAGGTCATGACTGGCCTCGCTCGCGACGGTATGACGATGGTCGTGGTAACGCACGAGATGGGCTTTGCTCGCCGGGTTTCCCACAGAGTGGTTTTCATGGATCAAGGGCAAATCATCGAAGCCAACGACCCGGAGAAGTTTTTTGCCGCACCGGAATCGCCTCGCGCGCAGCAGTTCCTAAGCAAGATTCTGTCACATTGAGGAGAGACCGATCATGAAGCGCCCTCTGGTTTTCATCTGGCTCGCGGTGATTTTCTGCGTTGGCAACGTCCCCCTTGTCGGCGCAGAGAACACCTTGGCGAAAATCGACAAAAGCGGCAACCTGACCATCGGTACCCGCCGGGGATCGCCGCCTTTCGCCTACGTCAATCCCAACAATGAATGGGTTGGTTTCTCGATCGACTTGGTCGAAAAGGCAATCATTCCTGCGCTGAACAAAAAACTGAACAAGCAAATAAAGCTCGAGAGAAAGGAATCGACCCCGCAGACCCGCATTCCATTGCTGACCGCAAATGCCGTCGATCTTATCGCTGAAACCATGACCGATACTCAGTCGCGTCGCGAAAGCGTCGATTTCAGTTTGACCTTTTTCGTTACCGGCGCGCAGTTTCTGGTCAAAAAAGGCAGCCCGATAAAAGGCATTCAATCGATCGCAAACCAGCGCATCGCGGCTCAGCAAGGCTCGACCAACGCGAAGATCATCCGCGCCCGCGTGCCGAATGCCAAGTTGCTCGAATTCCCCGATCAACCGGCGGCCTTTCAAGCACTGGCTCAGGGACAGGTGCAGGCCTATACCAATGATGGCATCCAGCTCGCGGGCTTGCGCGCCAAGGCGCCAAAGCCGGATGATTGGGCCATCGTCGGTGAATTTTTCTCCTATGAACCTTACGGCATGGCGATGCGCAAAAACGATTCGGATTTTCGTCACGTGATCAACGTCGGTCTGATGGACGCCATTGAATCGGGCCTTTATTTTCAGCTTTATGAAAAATGGTTCGGGCCCAAAGGCGAAGTGCCCTACCCATTACCCGCCGAAACCAAGCGTTTCCTGCAGATGCAAGTCGTTCCGAAATGAAAAGCAGGCCGCCGGCGATAGGCACCCGGAAATTGTCGACGTTATAATCCCTGTCAAGCCTCGCCCTTCGCCTGAGGCTGCCGCACATTCGCTGAATGAATTACCAGTTCAACTGGAGCGTCCTCTGGAGCGGCCAGACCGGCGCATGGCTGCTCCAGGGCCTGCTTGTCACCCTGGAGATTTCCATCCTTGGCTGGTTGCTGGCGGTGATGCTCGGCCTTTTCTCCGGCGCGCTTCGCACCGTGCCGATCGCTCCGATGCGTTGGCTGGCCGCCGCTTACGTGGAATTCTTCCGTAACGTTCCTTTGCTCGTGTGGATGTTTTTCTGGTACTTCGGTATTTCACCGCTGTTGCCGCAAGTTTTGCGAGATTGGTTGCTCGAGCACGGCGCTGAGTTTTCGGCGGGCGTGTGTGCTCTAGGTTTTTATCACGGCGCGCGATTCTCCGAAGTGATCCGCGCCGGCATCCGCTCGATTCCGAAAACCCAGTTTGAAGCCGCGCTCTCCACGGGACTGACGATCGCGCAAGCCTACCGACTGATCATCCTGCCCATCGCCTTGCGCTTAATTCTTCCACCGGTGACCAATGAGACACTCAATCTGCTCAAGAATTCCTCCGTTGCCTTGACGATCGGCGTAGCGGAATTGACCTTCCAAACGCGCCAAATCGAAACTTACACGGCAAAAGCATTCGAAGCGCTTGCTGCCGGCACGGTGGTTTATTTGGCGCTCTGCCTGGCAATCGCCGCCGCCATGGCCCGCATCGAGCGGCGCGTGGCGATACCCGGGATGATCAGCCGCGGCCGCACCGGCGGGGGCTAAAAATGGACTTTCAAGTCATCGTCGATAATTTTTCATTTCTCATTCTCCAGGGCTTCATCGGCTTCGGTCCATTTGCCGGCGGCACTCTGCGGCTGGCGGTGCCGGCCATCGTGTTCGGTTTTGTTCTTGGCACGCTCATCGGGCTCGCGCGGCTGGCCCGGTCACCTTGGATCAGTTTACCGGCGAAGATCTACGTGGAGTTCTTTCGCGGCGTGCCGTTAGTCATGGTGATTTTCTGGTTCTGGTTTATCATTCCCGCCCTGCTCGGACGGTCGCTGCCGGAATACTCCGTCGCCCTAACCGCCTTCGTCATCTTCGAAGCCGCCTACCTAGCGGAAATCGTACGCGCCGGAATTCAGTCCGTGCCGCGCGGTCAACTCGAAGCCGCGACAGCGACCGGTCTTCCAGCCACGTCGATGATGCGTTACGTCATCTTGCCGCAGGCTCTGCGCAACATGATTCCCGCTTTGGTAACGCAGTTTATTGTGCTCCTCAAAGACACTTCCCTGGCGTCGATTATCGGCTATGTCGACCTGACCAAAGCGGCGCAAATCGTCAATAATCGGGAAATCCGTCCGTTCGAGCTTTACCTATTCATCGCCATCGTTTACTGGATTTGCAGCTACGCGATGTCACGGTATGCCGGACGGTGGGAGCGCAAGCTGGGTACAGATACGGCGTAGTCCTACGGATCCTTTTAGCTACGGCTTCTTGAAAGCTACGGCCGCGTGCGGTTGACGCCTACAGCGCCGCTCGATAAAGCTTTGATGGATACCACAGTTTACGTCGTCGGACCTGATTGTCGCTGCGTCTTCTCCGCGCCACGCTATGCTCTTTGTTAAGAACACGCCCATTAATCAGATTCTTTCGATGGCCGAGATGATCGAAGTCATCGAAGACACGCTTAAGGAAGTCGCCCTCGGGCGCGGTTTCGATCTGCCGAGGCGAAGAATCCATCATCCGAACCGGATGATCTTCGGCCTCCTGCCCGGCTCGGTCCATGGCGCCATGGGCGCATACCTTCAAACCGATCTGGACCGGCGCATTCATCACGAAACGGTCATTCTGTATGACACCGAAACGGGTGAGCCGCTGATTCTGTTTCAGGATTGTTCGATCAACGAATCGCGGACCGGCGCCGCCGGCGGACTCGGCGCGAAGCATCTAGCCCGCGCGGGTGCTAGCCGCGTCGCAGTCATCGGCAGCGCGGTTCACGCCCAAACCCAGCTCGCCGCCGTCGCCGCCGTCAGAAATCTGACGCAGGTCAAAGTCTATAGTCCGACCATCGAGCACCGCACGGACTTCGCTCGTAAAATGAGCCATCAACTAGGAAGGGAAGTATCGACCGCGGCCGAGCCGCAGGAGGCCGTCGACGGCGCGGACATTTTGATTGCCGCAACCAACTCCAACAAACCTGTCATCAACGGGAGCTGGCTCACGCCTGGAATGCACGTGACTTCGATCGCCAACGGCGATAAGACCCGCACGCGCCAGGAAATCGACGAGGAAACGTTGCGGCGCGCCGATCCCATCTTCGTCACGTCAAAGGAAACCGTTTGTGTCAACGAGAGCGACGTCTTCCGCGCAGTGCGCGATCAGATTATCTCGTGGGAGCGCGTCCATGAAATTTCCAGTCTGCTCCTCGGCGAGACGCCCGGTCGAACCAACGACCGACAAATCACCTTGTTCAAGCTTCAGGGCACCGGGATCATGGATGTAGCCATCGGTCTGCGCGCCTACGAGCGCATCAAAGGCGGCAATCTCGCGCTCAGGCTGTAAACCCCTTCGCCCCAGGAACAACTCGCGCACGTTACGACATGCGGGTGATCGGCGCGCGGCGCGTGCAAAAGTCCCTCCCTTAAGAATCTGAGCACCCTGGCCATGGGCAATCATCCCATTGTGGAAATCTTATCCGGGCGAATCTTGTACATGACGCGCACCTCCCCGGGCGCGCGGAAAGGATAGCGGTCTTTGTCGAGATATTTCTTAGCCAAAGCATCGATATGTTCGTCCGCGCCATCCTGCGTAATCTCGTCCACTTCACCGCGAATGGCGATACTGCGATAAGGATTGTCGGGGTCCTGGATCGACAACGCCACCCGCTTGTCGCGGCGCATGTTCTTGTCCTTCAGTCGCCCTTTCGCGGAATTGATGCGAATGTGAGTTCCGTCATAATCGTACCAAACCGGCGTCACCTGCGGGCTGCCGTCCTTCATCGGCGTCGCCAGATGTGCGAACCCGCGCTTGTTCAGGACGTCTCGAAATCCTTCAGGAATGGTCTGCGCCATAAATTCCTCCTTTTTTGAGCCTCCCGTCAGCAAAAATATTTCGGGAGTTCGGTCAAGTGATCGATCAGGACATCGGGCTTGGCGGCGATCAGCTGGCGGCGATCGCCTAGACCGTAGGTCACGCCGCAGGTCATCACAGCCGCGCGCTTTCCCGCCTCCACGTCGATATCACCATCACCGACCATGAGTGCTCGAGGCGCGGCGACGTTGAAGCGCTTCAGGCTCATGACCAAAAGCGCCGGATGCGGTTTCTTTTCCATCGCGCTATCGCCGCCGAAAATCGCGTCGAACTGACCCTCCACTCCCAGGCCTCGCAACACCGCTTCGGTCAAGCGATGAATCTTGTTGCTCACGATCACGCGCCGCTTGCCCTGGAAGTAAGCGAGTACATCGTGCACGCCGGGATAGAGAACCGTCTTGTCGAGCAGATGTTCCGAGTAGTGTTCGAGAAAGACGCGCATGATGTCACGAAGAGGGTCGCCGTTCCGTTCCGGCAAGGTCTGTTTGAGCAGGTGCTCGACGCCACGGCCGACATGGGCGTAGACCCTCTGCTCCGCCAGCGGCGTCAAATCGAAATGCGCGCGGGTGAAATTGACCGAATCCGCCAGGTCGTGACCCGTGTCTGCGATCGTTCCGTCGAGATCGAACATGATCAAGTCCACGAGCCGTTTCATAGCCATTGATTCAAATTGAATTCCGGCGCGATGTCAACGTCGGCGGCGCCGCTTTGCGCTCACGCGATAAACTGTGTACTTTAGCGTAAGTTCTTCGAACGATCAGCTTACCCGGAGGTTATTGATGCAGCGAAAAACTCGATATCGCGTCTCGATCCTCGCTTCAGCTTTGATTGGTCTGCTCGCACAGCGATCCTCAGGCGCAGACAAGTTGAATACTTCGTATATCTCGACGACGCCCGGTTCTTCTTCGGTTCTGTGGGTCGCCAAAGAAGCCAAAATCTTTGATAAGCACGGCATCGACGCCACCGTCATTTTTATTTCCGGCAGCGTGCGCGGCATTCAATCCATATTGGCCGGCGAGATCATGATCGGCGAAGGCGGCGGACCCGGGTTGGCGAGCGCCCGCCTCGCCGGCGGCGACGTGGTTGCCGTCGCGGGCAACGTCAACGTGTTGCCCTACTACCTCGTGTCTCAACCGAGCATCAAGAAACATGAAGAGTTGCGCGGCAAGATCGGCGGCACGCATATCGCCGGCACGACGGCCGAGTTCGCGCTGAAAGTCGGGCTGAAAAAAATCGGCCTCGATCCGCTGAAGGACGTCAATTTGCGCGTCATCGGCGGCGCCATCGAGCGCATGGTGGCGCTGCAGAAAGGCATCGTCAACTTCACCGTGGTCACCGAAGCGGGCAAGGCGATGGCGGAGCGCCTCGGCTATCCGACCGTGGTCGATATGGTCACGCTCAAGATACCGTTCCCGCAAAACGGCATTTTCACTTCGACAAAATTAACCCGTGATAACCCGGAGTTCGTCCGTCGCTACCTGCGCGCCTATGTCGAAGCGATTCATTATTTCAAGAGCCATAAGGAAAACACGATCAAGATTATGCAAAAATACTCTCGTCTGAATGACCGCAAGATCCTCGAGGAATCGTGGGACTGGCACGCCAAGTTTATGCCCGAATACCCCTACCCGCCGGCCGACGGTTATCAATTAATTCTGCAAGATATCGCCGAGAAAAATCCCAAAGCGGCCCAGGCCAATGTCAAAGACTACATTGACACACGTTTTATCAAGGAGCTGGAAGACTCGGGGTTCATCAAAAATTTGTCGCGAAAGTAGCTGCAAAAGAAAACCGTCAGTTCCAATCGCTCCAAAGTTCCAATCGTTTCAGTCGTGAACAAAACACGTCTGAACAGCTTGGAACGATTGGAACTACTGAAACCCCTGAAACGCTTTAGAGTTTTTCTCGCGAAGCTTCAAGCACCTGATGCATGGGCTCCACGTCGATGACCAACGACGATAGCTGCAGCTTTTCCTGGCGCAGTGGCTCCGGTACCGTGGAGAGCACTTCTTCTTCGAGGATGTGATACACGGGAATTTTAAGCGCCACCCCGGCAAGCGGGCCGGCGTAGCTGGGATCCCCTTCGGTCACGGTCTCGGCGAAGACTTCCACGCCGTTCGCTTCGCCGTTGCCCAAAACCACCGTTAAGTTTTCCGGACCATACTGGTCCGCCAGGCGCTTGATGACTCCCTGGTTTTCGAAGTTCATCGCGCCCGCGGCGGTTCAAACAAAGCACTCGGTGACTTGAAATACGACGTCGTAACCTGCGCTCTCGAGGCACTCGGCGATCACCGGACCGGGCACGCCGTCGCGCTCGCCGATCGCGATGATTTTTTTTCCTTTCTGCATTCAACCTCCGCTAAGACTCGTTGCGATCGACCAGGAATGAGCAGCCGTCCGAAAGCTGCGTCATACGGCCGAGAAATAGACTGCCCTTGGCGATCAATAGCGCTTGACGAATTTTGCCGCTGCGCAAGCCGTCGAGCGCATGGCCCAAATAGACGATCGCCGAAGGAATATGCCCCTGGGTCGGGGCGTAACCAAGCATCCCCCGCGCGCGGACGAAATCTTCCATCTGGTTTCTTTGGATTTGGCCGCGCATCACCGCTAGGGCGGCAAGGGTCAAGTAGTTCGTCCGCGGCACGTCGCCGCTACCGGAAGGCGCCGTAATCTCGGCATTATGCAGCTCGACGGCATAACGATCAACGTCGGTCAATTTCATGCCCAACTTCGCCAGCGGCTTTTCCGCCAGAGATTCCGCCAACGCCTGGGGCGATGCGCCGGCGCGCACGGGATGAAAGGCGGCGGAATCGAGACGGATGCAAGGTTGCCCAGGCTTAGCGGGAGCCAAGACGGCGGCGAAGCTACCGAGCACGTCCTCGAGGATGGGCATGTGCTTTTTTAAATGCGACTCGAATTTCATGCCGAGCTTGGCCAGCGATCCACCGGCGACAACGGCAACTTTTTGAGCCACACCGGCCTGAATCAGGCTGGCGCCATGGACCATCGCGTACATCGGTCCGGCGCAGAAAGCCTTGGTATCGGACCCCGAAGCATTTTCGCAACCCACTTCTTCGGCGATCGCTTTGGCCAAATTGCCACCGCCACGATTGTACCGGTCGCCGACGGCTTCCTCGGAGCAACTGATCACGTAATCGATTCCGCCCGGATCCAGCTGCAACCGATCTAAAATCGCGCGCAGCGAATGGGCGGCCCCGATTTTCGCCGCGAGATTCTCGAGCAACACTTCGGCCGCGAGATTGGGGTCTTCGTCATGACCGTGCTCTAAAGCGCCCACCAGCCGCTCGCCTGAATAGAGCCCCAGAGCGCCCTTGGCGCAGCGCGCCTCGAGGTCTGCCGATGAACTGAGCCGTGGCATGCGGCCAGGTGAATAATTCGCCGCCCGCGTGCGAAACCAACTTTCTTCGAAGGTTAGAAGATCGAAGCGATCCGCGCTGCCTAGTTGCAGGTAAAATTGGTCTTGCTCGACGAGATCGCCAAAGCGGCCGTCCGCGGTGGCGCTCTCGATCAGTTTTTCATACCAGGGCTTATCGATCTCGCTCAACTTCTCGGGCGCTATGTTGCCGATATAAACCTGGTGCGGGGCATAGGCGGTCGCTGCGGCGAAGCTGCGAAGGTGCATCGCCAGTTGCGCTTCCAGAGCGGGCTGCCGGCGCAGCTCGCGCCACGGCTTGGAGCCGTACCTCACTAGATCCGGCACATGGGTCAACGAATAGAAAACTCCTTCTATGCCGACGCGTCTCGGTTTTAGTGAATCAACCATGTCGATCTTCGCTGGGATGCACCTTCAATCCAAATCGGCAATCGAAAATCTAAAATAACGCCTTGCCCTTCTTCTATCCGCTAAACACGTGATGTTGCAAGAATACCGCGGCGTCGGCGGCGCCGAAGAACACCAGACGAACTTCTTCGAGAAGACGATCGCCCTGCAAAAATGATTCGATGGTGCGCGAAGCGACGCTCGCCGCCTCATCCTGCGGATAGCCGTAAACACCCGTCGAGATCGCCGGAAAAGCGATCGTCGCAAGCCCGTGCGTTGCTGCCAACCTCAACGAGTTCCGATAACAGGCCGCCAGCAGGTCGGTCTTCTCGCGTCCGCCGCGGCCGTACACCGGACCCACGGTGTGAATGACATACTTTGCCGTGAGCTTGCCTGCGGTGGTAATGACCGCCTCGCCGGTCGGCACGCCATCGGGATACTGAACACGGCGAATTTCTTTGCACGCCTCCAGGATCGCGCGCCCGCCTGCCCGATGAATCGCCCCGTCCACGCCACCCCCGCCCATCAGAGTACCATTTGCCGCATTGACGATCGCATCACTGTCTTCTTTGGTGATATCCCCGACCTTAACGCACACGCGACCCTGCAGAAAGTTGCGCGTTGAATCCATGGGGCCTCCATATTTCGGACGTCACTCCGAAGAAAGATCGATGCAAGCACTCGCCACGGCACAATCCGATTTCGCGCAGATCAAAACAGCCATGAACCATAGCACCCGCAATGACGATCCCGTCAATGCCGCTACGGACATTTTCCTTGACTCCGCCATGGCGTTCAAGTGAAAGTACAAAGACCGGCAGACGGCTGCGAGGCACCCGATGCTCATCAACTGCGTGGCGTATCAGAACGGTCGCAAGCTCGCCGATATATCCATAGCCGAGGTCAGCTCCTATATCGCCCGCCCCGACTGTTTCGTCTGGGTCGGTCTGAAAGATCCCCAGCCCACCGAGCTTGACGCTATGCGCAACGAATTCGGCCTGCACCAGCTTGCCGTGGAAGATGCGCAGCATGGCCACCAGCGGCCAAAAATCGAAGAATACGACGGTTCGTTATTCGTGGTGCTCCATCTGATCGAGCTTCAGAACGATCAGCTGAACGTCGGCGAAGTGGCGATTTTTGCTGGAACCAAATACGTGCTGTCGGTGCGTTCGCGCGCCGAGCGCGGCTTTATCGACGTGCGCGCCCGCTGCGAACGGGAACCGGAGCTTTTGCGCCATGGCGCCGGTTACGTTCTTTATGCGCTGATGGACGAAGTGGTCGATCGTTATTTTCCGGTGCTTGATAGTATCGAATCCGCCATCGAAGACATCGAAGGACATATTTTCGCCGATCAACCCACGCGCGAACACATCGAAGCTCTATATTCCGTGAAACGGAAACTCATGATCCTGAAACATGCAACCGAGCCGTTACTTGAAGCCACCGCCAAACTGTTTGGCGGCCGAGTACCCCAGCTGTGCGTGGCGTTGCAGGATTACTTTCGCGATGTTTACGACCATCTCTTGAGGCTCAATCAGGCGATTGACAGCTCGCGCGACATGGTCAACACCGGCGTTTCCGTCACCATCTCCTTGATCTCGATTCAGGAAAACGCCGTGACCAAGCGCTTGGCATCTTACGGTGCCTTGGTCGCCGTACCGACCTTGATCGCGGGCGTCTACGGAATGAATTTTCACAATATGCCGGAATTGAATTGGGGCTGGGGCTATCCTTTGGCGCTGCTGTTGATGGGTGGAATCGACATCTACCTCTTTTACCGTTTTCGCCAAGCCAAGTGGCTCTAGCAAAACGCGCCCGGCCGCTCACCAACCTCAGCGGCGCTAAGGAATCTGGCGACCTCAGCCCAGGGGCGCCAACCGCTTTAATGTCGGCAGTAACTCGTCCAAGCTGTGAATGAGCGCCCTGGGTTTGGCCGCGGCAAGAGTGTCTGCATCGTTGTACGAGTAATCGGTCGAAAGCGCGATCGGAATGACTTCCAGACGGGTGTCGCCGACCTTGCAGCCATCGGCGTTGTGACCGGCCTTTAAATAGGTCGCCGTGCCGCTGAGCAAGACGACGCGCATATACGGCAATCGGTGCTTGCGATAAAGATAATAGACTCCTTGTTCTTTGGCATAATAGGTTTGATCCCGATCGACGATCTCCTCGAAATAACCCCCGATCCCCGCCTTCTCCATCGCTTCGTGTTTATAACGCCGCCCGCCGGTGGTCAGCAGGATGTTTCGCAGTCCCGCCTCTTTGGTCTCGCGTAGAGATTTTTCAATGCCCGGAATGAAATCCGGAGGATTGATGTCGTACCCATGTCTTTGCGCGATCTCGAGAGCCTGCCTGCGGATCTCGAGCCGCTTGGCTTCGTTAAAAGGCAAATTCCGATCACGCGCGGACTCTTTGGCAAAAATGAGCGGGATGAGAAACAGATCGAAAGGGCCATCGGCGATCTTCCTCAGCCGCTCAAAGCTCAGCGGCGGCAAATTGTAACGCGGCAGAAGCTCGTTGGCGATCGTCATGACTCGTCGGATGTCGGTCTCGACCGTATCGGACATCGTGCGCATCAGAAAAGTATCGATTGCCATAGTCCCACCTCCGATCGAGCCGATCTTATTGAACGGCAGGAAATCGCGCAAGCGAGCGTTAATCGCCGTTTCGTTCGAACGGCAGCCTATGCTTGCGCGCCGCGTTGCACTTCTTGCAGCTCGGCACCAAATTACCTTTGGTCGATTTTCCGCCGCGAATGATCGGCACCAAATGATCCATCGTTAGTTCTGCCGGAGAAAATTTTTCGGCGCAATGATGGCAGATTCCCGCCCCGCGCCGCCGCTTCCACCACTGGCTGGCGCGCAGCTCGCGCGCTTTTTGGCGCTCGCGGCGAATGTGCTCTTCGGAGACTTCGACAAGAAACGGCGCGGGTTCCATGGAGAGCTTTCCTACTTATACCGGCGGTTGAAGTTTTTCAGGTAAATTCCAAAGCCGAGTGCGACTAGAAAGTACAAGATCCCGCGCGCCATGGTCCACACGTCGTTGCTGTTGGAATATCGATTCAGCTCCCACAGCGCAAAGAAGATGAAAAAAATCGTCGCGCTGATCATTAGTATTTTGTGCGCCGTGATGAGTCTCATGATCCGTGAGTTGTAGTCAAGCACACCCCGCGCGCCCAGCGCAACCGAGAACTGATTTCGGCCAGGGTGAAGATAACACAGTCCGGAAGTTCCCGGGCGGCATAAACATACTTTTTACGGCGTTCCGAAAGTCAGCGGCTAAGAAGTGCAGGGGGGTAAAAAAAAAGCCAAACGACGCAGGGCGCCGCATGCTGGCGCGCTGCGCCGCACTCATTGCCACCGGCCAAGATCCTGTATAGGTTCTGTTCAACGACACTATCCAGGAGCTTTCCCGAAGATGAACAAACAGATTATCAGGACAGACCGCGCGCCCAAAGCGATCGGTCCCTATGAGCAAGCGATCAAAGTCGGCGAGTTTGTTTACGCCTCCGGGCAAATCCCGCTCGATCCGAAGACCGGCAATCTCGTCGAAGGCGAAATTAAAGTCCAAACACGTCGCGCGCTGGAGAATTTAAAAGCCGTGCTCGAAGCCGCCGGATCGTCGCTCGACCGGGTGGTGAAGACCACCGTGTTTTTAAAGAACATCGCCGATTTCGCGGCCATGAACGAAGTCTATGCGGAATATCTCGGCGCCGCCAAACCGGCTCGCTCGACGGTTGCGGTGGCGGATTTGCCGCGCGGCGCGCTGGTCGAGATCGATCTGATCGCGCTCGTTTAGAACCGCTGCAGCAATCAAATGCCGAGAATCATGCGCCCGAGGCTTTGCAGCACGAGCTTGGCCGCTCCGGCGATGCTCTGATCGACCAGCTCGTCATCCTCCGCCGAGCCGCGCGGGTAAGCGAAAATCCCTCGCGTCCCGGTGATCACCCACGACTTGGGATCGGCGTAGACCTGCGGCAATTTTGCGATGATCTTCGCCTCGCTCATCTTTTTGAGCCGGGTGCTTTTTTGATATTCCTTGTAGCGGCGAAATTGACCGCGGTTGAGCCACAAACCATCGCAATGACGGCAGCGCCGCAATTGAATTTCCTTGGGCAGGATCGGGTCGGCAAATCGATCCAGCTCATCGGCGCAACGCGGACAATATAGAGTTTTTTCAGCCAGGCGGATCTTGTCGCGCAGCAAGCTCTGGTCAAGCGGATCCAAGCGTCTCGCTTCGTCGCCATCGATCGGATAGAGCTCCCACTTATCGCACCAGATACCGCCGCATTTGCCGCACTGGTCGAGCTGAATGAGCGAGCCCGGAGCCGCCCGCGCGATCACCTCCGCCATCTCGAGGTTGCATTGAGGACACTCTAGCAAAATTCACGTTCCGGCTTATTGCACCATTTGCACTCTTGAGCGTTGAACCGCGCTTTGCGGCAGGCCGGCCATTCTGTAAAGCAACCCAATCCTGCGAGCGATCGGCGGATGACTGGCGAGCAAGTCGGCCAGCCTTCCGTCCCGATCGTTGACGCGCCGGCGCAGCGGATTGACGAAAAATAAATGCGCCGTGCCGCGGGTCGCTTTATGAAAAGGCATCGACGCGTCGCGGATTTTTTCCAGCGCTTGCGCCAGGCCGCGCGGGTTGCGCGTGTACTGGGCCGCGCCCGCGTCCGCTAAATATTCTCTTTGCCGCGATACCGCCATCGCCAGCAGACGGGCGATCAGCGGCGAGAGCGCGATCAGGATCAACAACGGAATAAATACCAGCGGATTTTTCTTGCTAAGCTGCCGGCCCGAGCGCGAGCTGTAAAAACCGCGCCGGCCCCAGTCCGCCAGGATCGCGATGCCGCCGAGGAGTATGCTCACCAGCGTCATGAGCAAAATGTCTTCGTTCCGAATGTGCGAGACTTCGTGTGCCACCACTCCCTGAGTCTCTTCGCGGTCCAAAAGCGTCAGCAAGCCCGTCGTGACGCAGATGGCCGCGTTCTTTTCGTTGCTCCCGGTGGCGAGCGCATTGGGTGCGGGATCGAAGATGACGTAAACCCGTGGCATCGCCGAACCGGAGGCCAAAGCCATCTCGGTGACGATGTTGTGTAATTCGCGGTGCTCGGGAATCCGCAAATTGAGCTTTTCCGCGCCGAGCGACGAAAGAATGATGTCGCCGCCGCCGTAGTACGCGGTCAAGGTTGTCAACGTCGCGAAGCTCAAGGAAAAAATCGTCGCGATCGGAAACGTCGGTCCCGCCGCCGTAAAAGCATCGAAGTAGAGATAATCGATCGTCGTGCCGATAAACAGGAAGAACAAGATGAAGATCGCCACCAGCGCGGCGCTCCAGCGCTGGTTGTGCGCCTGCCTGGCGACGAAGTCCAACAGTTCCGGCGTGTCCAGGGCGGGGCCTAACGGGACAGCGACAGGTTGACGCGCGGCACGGCTTTCTCCGCCTCCGCGACTTCGAACAACTCGCTGGGTTTGAAACCGAAAAATCCCGCGAGCATGTTCGACGGAAAGACCTGCTGTTTGGTGTTGTACTGCGTCACCAGGTCATTATAGTACTGGCGCGCGAAGGTGATCTGATTCTCGGTCGTCGTAAGCTCTTCTTGCAAGTCCAGGACGTTTTTGTTCGCCTTGAGATCCGGATAATTTTCCATCAGCAGAAAAATTTTGCCCAACGATTGATTGAGCATGTTTTCCGCTTCGGCCGCCTGTTTGGCGCCCTTGGAGGCCATCGCCTGGCTGCGTGCTTCGATCACTTTCTGCAAAGTATCCTGCTCGTGCTGCATGTAACCTTTGACCGTTTCGACCAGGTTCGGAATCAGATCGTAGCGACGCTTAAGCTGCACGTCGATTTGGCGCCAGGCGTTTTGGATTCTCAAGCGCAGCGCAGTGAGCCCGTTGTACGTCGAGATCAACCAGATGCCGATAACGAAAATGACGCCCCAGATAACAAAAATCATAAGCCGCGCAATCCTCCCGTCTCGTCGCGAAACAGAATCGCCCCGGTCACATCGCACACGCGCGCAACCCCGGTCAGGGTCAGTACGCGCTGCATCTCTTCGGCAAAGATCGCGAATACGCGCTCGACTCCGGCGGCGCCGAATGCGCCGACGCCCCAGGCGACCGGCCGGCCCGTCAGCACGGCTTTCGCGCCGAGCGCCAACGCTTTGACGATGTCGCCACCGCTGCGAATACCGCTGTCGAGGAGCACCGGGACTTTGCCTCCGACAGCATCGACGACCTCCGGCAGCGCTTCGAGCGCCGCGCGGTTAAAGTCGAGAATGCGCCCACCGTGATTGGAGACCACCAGCGCGTCAGCGCCGGAGTGGATCGCCATGCGCGCATCATCGGCGCCCATGATCCCTTTGACGACTACCGGTAGCTTCACCTGCTGTTTCATCCATTCGATATCTCTGGGTGTCGATTTGTGCCCTTTGCGCGGTTTGCCGTCCTTGGTCGAAAGCGGCACTTCGTCGCCGATCTTGACCGGCCGCACGGTGTCCATCGTGATCCCCACCGCGGCAAAACCGAGATCCTCGGCCGTCTTGGCATACTCGGAAACTTCTTCCTTGCCGCGATTCATATAAGCCATGAACACCAGCGGCGATTGAGCCGCGCTACGCCATCCTTTGGGATCGAGCTTGGCAGCCTGACTGGTAAACATCATCGCGCCGGCGCGCTCGGTGCCTTCGGCCACCTCGCGCTCGGCATCCTTGCCGATCAAGCTAAAACTTCCCACCGGCGCGGTGATCGCGGGTGTGGGGAGCGTATGACCGAACAACTGGATGGAAATGTCCGGCTCGGCGACGTCATGAAAAATTTTCTGGCGGAAGAGATATTGGCGGAACGCGCGCGGATTGCGATGAAAAGTCGCTTTGGTTTCGGCCGCGCCGTTAAAATGCTTCCAGGCCTCGGCCGGCACTCGCTGGCGCATGACCTTGCGCAGATCGCGCAGGCCCATCTGCTCGAGCGGTTTCTCGGTCATAGCACGTCAGTTTGGAGAAGCAATTTCCCAGTAATTGGTGCCGGGATCTCGGAAACAGAACGACGCGAAGCGTTGACTTTCCTGGAGCGGTAAGAGCTCGCTCACGCCCAGCTCCTTGGCGCGCTCGCTGAACTGCCGATAAGCTTCTTTGACCGCCGCTTGGGATTCAACCGTCAAAGTGTTGCGGAAATTCGGTGAGAACATTTTGATGTTTTTGCGCTCGGCGCAAACCACGTAGGTGCGCGTGCTCGGATGTTTTAGATACATGACGATGGTGCTGAAGCGATGGACCTCCAGGCCGAGGACGTTGGTGTAGAAATCCCGGCTGATATTGAGATCATGAGCGACCAGCGTGCCATGTGTGAAAGCCTGGGGCACGTAACCGCGGCCGGGAAATTTTTCTACCGGATAAACTTCTTCCCAGTGGGGCTTTTTGACCCCGCCGAATTTCTGCGCCGCCGCTTCCTTGCGCGCAAAATCCTCGTAGCACTCGATTTCCCAACCGTTGGTGCCCGGTTCGACGAAGTAGCAGGAATACGAGCCATGGCTCCAGGTCGGCTTGCCGATAGCACCGAGCTTGTACTCGGCCTTGTGCGCCGTCAGATACTCGTAGGCCCGGTCGACTTCCTGGGTCGTCTGAACCCGCACACCCCAGTGATTATGCATCGGCTTGGCTGGAGCCTCGGGCCCAGCTTCATGCAACACCAGAACCCATGGCGAGTTGGGGTGCTTGAGGGTCGCTTCGCCGTGGTTTTCAGAAAGCTTCTCAAATGCCAACAAATCGGTCATCACGGCCATGGAATCCTGCAAATTACGGCATTCCATATGCGTCCTTGAAAGCGCGGTCGGCTTGATCATGTCTCCTCGGCCAATGCCTTCGGCTAATCGCTGAAAATTTACAGCGCTATCACTATCCTGTCAAATCGACTCACTCCCGAGGTGCACCCGGGAGCCAGTCGCCCTGAGCAAAGCCAAGGGCCTGCTTTTCCAAAACGCGATCCGGGCACAACCGTCTGGGCACAGCGCCTTAATCGATTTCGGCTTGACACGGCCTGCCCTTTTCCATAAATTCGCGCAACTTAAGGCGCGACGAGACCTCATCAATGGAATACGCGATGTTCTCATCGACTTGCCCACAGGATCGGCCTGCTACGTCACCGCCTCGAGCTTCGTTGCGAATGCGAAGTCGCCTCGTTTAAAAACAAGCCGTGGCTAACCGCGACAGCGGCGCCGATGATTTTGCCGCATTCTATCGTCTAATCAGTGGAGGAAGCATTTATGAAAATCATCATGAGATCAGCGGTGCTCACTTTATCGCTTTTCCTCGTCTTGCCGGCCGGCAACGCTTTCGCCCAAACAAATTTTTACGAAGGCAAAAGCATTCGTATGATCGTTGGTTTTAGCGCCGGTGGCGGTTACGACACTTACACGCGCACGCTCGCTCGCCATATGGGCAAGCATATTCCCGGAAACCCGGCGATACTCGTCGAAAACATGGCCGGCGCCGGCAGCATGATCGCAGCTAATTACTCCTACAAAGTGGCAAGGCCCGACGGCCTGACGATCGGCCACTTCATTGGCGGTCTCTTCCTCCAGCAACTGTTGGGCAAGCCTGGCATCGAGTTTGACGCCGCTCGTTTTCAATTCGTCGGGGTGCCGGCGCAAGACAACTTTGTGCTTGGCGTTTCCAAGTCCAGCGGCGTGACCGATCTCGACTCGTGGCTCGCGTCCAAGCAGGTGGTCAAATTCGGCGGCGTAGCCACCGGCTCGGGAACGGACGACTTCCCTAACTTACTGAGAGTTACCATCGGTTTGCCTACACAAATGGTGTCCGGCTACAAAGGGACAGCGGACGTCCGCCTGGCGTTCAACAGCGGCGAGGTCGCCGGCCTGAGTAATTCCTGGGAATCGACCAAGTCGACGTGGCGCAACGAGCTGGAGCGCGGCGATCTAAAACTGATCGTGGCAGCGACTCTCAAGCCCCATCCCGACCTGCCGAAGTTGCCGCTCGCCATCAACTATGCCAAGACCGACGAAGCGAAGCGGCTGATCTCGACCGTCGCCCGCGTGCATGGGCCGACCGTGCGGCCCTACGTTTTGCCGCCGAACACACCGAAGGATCGGGTGCAGGTCATTCGGAAAGCGTTCATGGACACGATGAAAGATCCTGAGTTTCTCGCCGAGGCGAAAAAGGCCAATCTCGACATCAATCCTGACGACGGGGCGACCCTGGAGCAAAACGTCAAGGAAGTTCTGAAGCTCGAACCGGCGCTGATCGCCAAGCTGAAGGAAGTTTTAAAATAACGGCGCGAAGCGCCGGTTGTCGCCACGAGCCGAAGGATTGCAACGCGGCATGGCTCTTACCGCCGGCGGCGAGACTCTGAATCCTCCGTTCGTCTCGAGAGCGGCCCGGCCCTGGTTGGCTAGGCCGCTCTTTTTATATAAGAAGGAAATTCGGAGGAGCGCATGTCAGATTACCTCGTCATCGATGCCGATTCTCACGTCGAAGAACCGGAAGAGGCATGGAATTATCTGCAGGAAAAATATCGCGAGCGCAGACCGTTTCCGATCGCGGTGCCGAACCGGCCGATCCTTGCCAACTTGAATGCCTTTTGGTGGATCGACGGCGTCATCTATCCGAAAATTTCAGGATCGAACCACACGGTGTACGGCACGCCGCCGGTTTCCTACCACGCGACCCACAAGAAATATTCGATCGGCAGCCAAACGTTGCAATCCCCGGCCGAGCGCCTTAAAGACATGGACGCTGCCGGTGTCGATATTCAGGTCAATTTCCCGACGGTCTTTCTCGAACCGCTCACCGAAGACATCGAATTCGAAGCCGACTTGATGCGCAGCTACAACACTTGGATCGGCAACGCGTGTAAAACAGCGCCCGATCGCCTCAAATGGGGCGCGGTCATGCCGCTTAGAAATGTTCCCGCCGCCGTGGAGGAGTTGAAGCGGGTCAAAGACCTAGGCGCAGTGACGGCGATCATTTACGGGACCGTGGGCGAGAAGCTTCTCGACCTGCCGGAGTTCAATCCGTTCTTCGCCGAAGCCGAGCGGTTAAATTTTCCGGTCAGCGCTCACACCGGTTGGAGCCACCCCGGACTAAAAGCCAGCGGCACGACGATCATGGCGGCGCATGCCGTTACGTTTACCTTGCCGCTGCTGCTCGGCTTTTACGGCGTAGTCGGCGGCGGGGTGCTGGACCGCTTCCCCAAGTTGAAAATAGCCTTTCTTGAAGCCGGCGCCGACTGGCTGCCTTACATGCTCCAGCGCATGGATCACTATTTTCACTCCGAAAAGGCGATCAATCGCCCCGGCTTGCCCCAGCGGGCACCAACGGAATATTTCAAGGACTGCGAAATCTATTTCACCTGCGAAGGCGATGAACAACTGCTGCCGGAAGTTTTGCGATGGATCGGCGATGACAAGGTCATGATCTCGGGCGACATGCCCCACGCCGAAGCGCGCGACAACTCGATCACCGAGATCAAAGAACGTAGCGATATTTCCCCAACGCAAAAGGAAAAGATCCTCGGCGAGAACGCCAAGCGATTTTTCGGCCTGTAGAACACCGGCGACCGATTAGCCGGTCCGGAACATTGGCTGTTTGAACCGCGAACCTTGAACGACTTTTCCGGTAAGAGGCCTTATGAAAATCACCATCGACCGAAACAAATGCGACGGTTACGCCAAGTGCGTCCAGGCCGCGCCCAAAGTCTTCCGCCTCGATGCCAAAATGATCGCCGAAGTGATCGATCCGAAAGCCGAGACGGATGAAAAGATTTTGCTGACCGCCAAGATCTGCCCGACCAAAGCGATCATTTTGGAGGAAGAAGCAACGGGCAAAAGAATCTTCCCGACGGATTGAGCGGACATGGCTGGTTGTGAAAGGTGCTGTAATCGGCCGCGGTGACCAGCTACCTTTCCGTCTGCTTGTCGCGCACCGTCTGTATGTCCTCCAAGCAGCCGGCGCACATGTAGGCCGCATGCGGCAAAAAGATCAGTTCATCACTCTCGCGCGCTTCCATGCAAATGCCGCAAAGGCGGTTTTCTTTTGTTTTCGATTTCGCGGTTTTTCTTTTGGCTGATTTACGGTCGTCGACCTCCTGGGCGACGATATCCTTGCATAGCCCGACGCATTCGTCGCAGATATGCACCGACGGGCCGGCGATGAGCTTGCGCACCTCGGCCTGGGATTTGCTGCAAAACGAGCAGATCGGATGCCGGGCGTCATCGTCGAATTTCGGCACGTGGGAATCCCAGTCGTCGCCGATCGCTCTCTTGAGCGTCTCTTCCAATGCGGTACCGATTTGAAGCAACTGGCGGGCGATCTCGCCGCGCTTGGGAGGGCTCTTCGAATCGAGGAATTTGCCGACCGCTTGCTGAAAAAGCCGCAAGGCGGCGCCGTATTTCTGTTCGTTGACCAAGTCGGCGCACTCTACGAACCCGAATCCGGACGGCTTTGTCGCCATCTCCCCTCCTTCGAAATTGCCGAGCCGTCTCCGGCTCCGCAACACTCAAACAGCCAATAGGACTACCGACGAGACCACCGTTGAATTGCGACGGCCGCAGCAAGAAGCAATTCTCGTCGTGGCCGCATGCGGGGCACAACCCTCGAACCCGCAGCAACAAACCGCCTTTGGATCTGCGCCGTTGTCCGCCATCCTCTTAACAGACGACTTGGTGCCGCCGGCGGCAAGTGACTTGGAGGCGACATGGTTGCACCTTGACACCAACCTGCTGTTCAGGCAACCGGTAGGTCGCGTATTGATTATTCGAAGAAAGCCGCGGTTGCTCGCGCTCACAGCGCCTTAACGGTTCAGGCGAGGCAAACGGTCCTCGGTCGAGTGAGGGCGTCGATGACGCCGCTCAAAACATATAACTGCCGCTGTTGATATTGTATGACTGACCGGTGATATACGCGGCGGCGGCGCTGGCCAGAAACAAAATGGGCCCGGCGATGTCTTCGGGCTCGAGAACATGCGGCAAGGGGGTGGCACGCAGCCGCGCCATGACTTCTTCCTCGGAGCGGTGTTGGCGCGGCATGGAGGTATTCGCCGAGCCGGGACAGATGGCATTCACGGTGATACCGTCGGGGCCGACTTCGCGGGCCAGCGCTTTGACGAACCCGATAACCGCGGCCTTGGACGCGGCATAGTGCGCGAACTGCCGCATGCCGTAATGGCCGATGCCCGAAGCGAGGCTGATGATGCGCCCGCTTTGTTGCGCGCGCATCGCCGGCACGAACTCGCGGCAACAGAGAAAATTGCTGCCGACGTTGATGTCGATAGTGCGATCCCAGTCTTCCTCGGACAGCTCCACAACCGATGCTTTAGGATAATAAATACCGGCAGCGTTGACGAGAATATCGGCGCGGCCAAATCGCTCAAGCGTGCTTTTTGCCATCCGCTGGACCGATGATTCATTGGCGACGTTCACTTCGATCGCGGCCGCTTCGGCTCCGAGAGCCCGTAGCTCGTTGGCCACCGACTGGGCCTTTTCCGCCTGCAAATCGGCGACGACGACTTGGGCGCCTTCGCGGCCCATGCCGAGCGCCACCGCCCGGCCGATCCCCTGGGCGCCGCCCGTGACCACAGCGACTTTATCTTTCAGTCTCATGGCATCACCACTCCGCCGTTGACGTGAAATGTTTGTCCGGTGATCGCCGCGCTCTCCGGCGTGGTGAGAAAATAATACATCTCGGCGAGGTCCTGCGGCACGGCCGTTCGTCCGAGTGGAATGTTGGGCCACCAGCGCCCCCGGCGCGCCTCGGCCGATTCTTTCTCCATGACGCGCGGCGTATCCGTCGGTCCCGGCGCCACGGTATTGGCAAGCACGCTGTCCGGCGCCAGCTCGAGGGCCAAAGACTTGGTAAACGTGATGATGCCCGCTTTCGCAGCAGCGTACGGGGTGCGCAGAGCAGATCCGGTTACGCCGTAATTCGATGCCGTATTGATAATCCGGCCGCTCTTCTGCCGCTGCATGATCGGGGCAACCTCACGGCACATCAGGAACGTGCCCTTCAAATTGACGTCCATGACTTCCTTCCATTGCGCCCAGGTCAGTTCCTCGATCCGTTTGGTATACGCGCTGCCGCCGGCGATGTTCGCTAGAATGTCAATTCGGCCGAAGCCTTTCTCGACATCGGTGACGAGCGTTTTGACCTTATGGGCAACGGTTACGTCGAGGGCAAAGGCATCGGCTGCACCGCCCGCTCCGACGATTTCATCTTTGACCTTTTTAGCGGCCTGACCGTCGTAATCGGCGATCACGACCGCGATGCCGGCGGCCGCCATTCGGCGCGCCACTGCGCCCCCGATTCCGCCGCCCCCTCCCGTGATCAATGCCACTTGACTCACAGCAGGCCTCCTTCCGAGTCGTTCTATGCGAGACGAAACAGCACAAATCATCAAACGGAAGACGATCAATGGCTCTGCGCCGCCGAAGAGCGGCGTTGGCTTTGGCGCGCGCGCAAAACCGACATGGCCCGGTGCACCATTTTGCGCTCGGTAGCGAACTTGAGCTGCTTGATCGCCTGCTCGATGGGAAACCAGCGCACGTCGTCCGCCTCATGATCGTGATCGTGAACGTCGCCCTTGAGATAGCGCAGGAGAAAAAAGTGTACCCGTTTGTAAATGCGTATCGGCTCGCCTTCCGTGGCCTTGTCTCGATAGGAGTAGCGAATATCCCCGAGTTTACGGATCAACTTCCCCTCGAGTCCGGTCTCCTCGCGCACCTCGCGCAGCGCCGCCTCCTCGTCCCGCTCACCTTCCTCGACGTGTCCCTTCGGCAAGCCCCAGCGACGGCGCACGTGAATCAGGGCGATCTCATAGTCGTCGGCATTTTTGCGATAGATCACGCCGCCGGCCGAGATTTCCCTTACCGTGCGGATGGTCTCCTCAGTCGTATTTGCTTCGTTGGCGACCTGATCGCGTAACCAGCGTAAATAGGCCGCACTGCCGGCGATAACCGGCAGTGCGATCACTTCCGGCACCGAATAGCTGTGCAGTTCGCGAACGCGTTTTTCCAGGGCATTGAATAAATCTTTGCGCGTCTTGATGATCAGCAACTCTTCGTCGCTCTGCTCGACCTCGCCCTGCCAGCGATAAACCGAGTGCACCGACTTGATGCGATTAACGCACGCCGCCAGTCTCTCGCCGACCAGCGTCTGCGCCAATTGCTCGGCTTCCTGGGCAGATCCCGCGGTAACATAAACGACGATAAAACCATCCATTAACAGTCATCTTATAACCGCGCTTCCGGGGCAGTCAATGAATCGACGGAGAAAGACAGCCAACGGCGCGACTCATCAGGTATCTACCGCACCGTCTCGGTTGCCGAAAAAATCCGCCTCGATTACGGTGTTCAAATGCGCAGCAAAGACGCCATCCGCGCATCGATCTGGGAAACCCTGCAGAACCAGAAAGTCGCGCGGTTTCCAGGCGCCACCGGACGCATTCCCAATTTCATCGGCGCCGAGGCCTGCGCCAAGCGGTTGGCCGAAACCCGCTTCTGGAAAAACGCCACCGTCCTTAAAATCAATCCCGACTCGCCCCAGCGAGCGATTCGCCGGCTCGCCCTGTCCGAAGGCAAAATCATCTATATGGCGGTGCCGCGGCTGCGCAGTGATCGACCGTTCATCGAGCTCGATCCCAAAAAGCTCAAGTGTTCGCCCTACGCCGCGTCTTCGATCAAAGGCGCGTCCCAGCACGGCCGCGCTGTAACGGTCGATAGAGTGCGCAAGATCGATCTCGTCGTTTGTGGTTCCGTCGCCGTCAACCGGTGCGGCGCACGCGTCGGCAAGGGCGGCGGCTTTTCCGATCTTGAGTTCGCTCTGCTCACGGAAAACAAATTGATCGAAAGGAACACGCCGATCGTCACTTCTGTCCATCCACTGCAGATTGTCGACGAGGAAATCCCGATGACCGAGCACGACATTCCGCTCAGCGCCATCGTCACGCCGCGCGAAATCATCGCGGTCAAAGCGCCCTTTGCGCGCCCGAAAGGGATTTACTGGAAGCTTTTGCCGCCGGAAAAAATCGCCGAGGTTCCGGTGCTAACAATGCGCGCACGTGCGCGCTCGCACGGCGTCAAGCCCGGTTGAAGCCCCTTTTCATCTATGTTAGCTAAACGAGTTCGAGAAAGATTTCAGATGGCAGCGCCGAAGATCGATTTCGCCAAAGGCAATGGCCTGGTGCCGGTGATCGTGCAGGACTATCGAACACGCGACGTCTTGATGGTTGCCTACATGAACGAAGAAGCGTGGGAGAAGACCCAAGAAACCGGCAAAGCCCATTACTACAGCCGTTCGCGCAAAGGCCTGTGGTTCAAGGGCGAGGAATCGGGTCATTTTCAGGAGGTCAAAGACGCGTTCATCGACTGCGATAACGACACGATCCTGCTGCAAGTCGATCAGATCGGCGGCGCCGCCTGCCACGAAGGATATCGCAGTTGCTTTTTTCGCCGAGAAGACAGGGACGGCTGGAAAGTCATCGCCGAGCGAGTTTTCGATCCCAAAGAGGTTTACAAGAAGTGAGTGAGTTAAAACTGGGCTTGCCCAAGGGCAGCCTGGAGCAAGCAACCCTGGATTTGTTCAAAAAGTCGGGTTGGAAGATCACCGGCTCGAGCCGCAGTTATTTCCCGACGGTGGACGACGAAAGCCTCCATTGCAGCCTTGCCCGGCCGCAGGAGATGTCGCGTTACGTCGAGTCGGGCACCTTGGATGCCGGGATCACCGGCAAGGATTGGACCTTAGAGAATCAATCCGACGTTATCGTCGTCGCCGAGATGGTTTACGCCAAAGCGAGCTTCCGGCCGACCCGCTGGGTGCTCGCCGTGCCGCAAGACTCCCCGATCAAGAAAATCGAAGATCTCAAAGGCAAGCGGGTCGCCACCGAGATGGTCAATTTCACCAAGCGTTATTTCCAAGAGCTCAACGTTGAAGTCGAAGTGGAATTTTCCTGGGGCGCCACCGAAGCCAAGGCCGCTCAGGGGCTGGTCGATGCCATTGTCGAAGTAACCGAGACCGGCACCACGATCCGCGCGCACGGTTTGAAGGTCATTGCCGAGATGATGGAGAGCTGTCCCCTGCTGATCGCCAATAAAGCAGCCTGGCAGGATTCCTGGAAGCGGAAAAAAATCGAGCAGATTAAAATGCTGCTGCAAGGTGCTCTGTCCGCCGAAGCCAAAGTCGGCATCAAGCTGAATGTCACCGAGGCCGATCTCGAAAAGGTGATTGGCCTCATCCCCAGCATCACGGCGCCGACAGTAGCAACGCTCTACCCCTCGCCGCGTCTCAAAGGCATCAAATGGTTTTCGGTGGAAAGCGTGATCGACGAGCGGCAGGTGCGCGACCTGATCCCCCAGCTGATCCAGAACGGCGCCGTGGGGATCATCGAATACCCGCTCAACAAGATTATCTAATTGTAGGGGCGACCGGCCGGTCGCCCCTACACCTTTTCCTGCCGTCCGTCGCGGTGCAGAAAATAATCTTTGGCGATCTCCGGAAAGAGCGCGTAGCTCAAAACGTCTTCTTCGCTGGTGGCGAGGCTACCGGCTTCCTTGCGCGCCCGCTCGAGGCCGGGCTTCAAAAGATCGGCGGGCCGGCAGCGGATCGGTTCCTTTTTGCCCAGAACCTTGTTCTTCATGTCATCGCTGATCGGACCCGGCGGTTCGCCATAAAGGCCCATGACATAGTTGCGCGTTTCCATCGCGACCACGGAATAGCGCTTGCCCATCATCACGTTCAGGGCGGCCTGCGAGCCGACGATCTGACTGGTCGGAGTCACTAACGGCGGATAGCCGAGATCCTTGCGCACATGCGGCATCTCGGCGAGCACGGCTTCGAGCTTGTTTTCGGCATTCTGCTGGCGCAATTGCGCGACCAGATTCGACAGCATTCCGCCGGGAACCTGCGAGATCAAAACATCGGTTTTGATCTGGTTGTTGACCGGGCTTTCGAACTCGGCGTAGTTCCGCCGCACATCGTAAAAATAGTCGGCGATCTTACCCAGCTTGCCGAGATCGAGGCCGGTATCGTGCGGCGTGTCCTTGAGCGCGGCCACGATCTGCTCGGTCGCCGGTTGCGAGCTGCCCTGGGAAAACGGCGCGATCGCGGTGTCGAGAATGTCGGCGCCGGCCTCGATCGCCATCAGGTAGTTCATCGGCGATAACCCCGCCGTGCAGTGCGAATGAAGATGAAGCGGCAGTGAAATGCGCGATTTGATTTTTTTGATGATCTCGTAGGCCGCGTAGGGCGCCAGCATACCGGCCATGTCCTTCACGCAGAGGATCTGCACGCCCATGTCGGCGAGCTTCTCGGCGACGCGCAGAAAATAATCCGGCGAGTGGACCGGACTGATGGTGTAGCAAACCGAGCCTTCCACCAACTTGCCGGTTTTTAGCGCGGCTTCAATGGCGGTTTTCATATTCCGGATGTCGTTCATGGCGTCGAAGATGCGGAACACGTCGATGCCGTTGGCGGCGGCGCGAGCCACGAAAGCCTGCACGATGTCATCGGGATAATTGCGATAGCCGACGACGTTCTGGCCGCGCAAAAGCATCTGAAAGCGGGTCTTGGGCATGGCCGCGCGCAGCTTGCGCAGACGCTCCCACGGATCTTCTTTGAGAAATCGCAAAGTCGCATCGAAGGTTGCGCCGCCCCAGGTCTCCAGCGACCAATAACCGATATCATCGAGCTGAGCGGCAATCGGCAGCATGTCCTCGGTGCGCATGCGCGTTGCCACCAGGCACTGGTGCGCATCGCGCAGCACCGTCTCCATGATCTCAATTTTTCCCGCCATGCTCGAATGTCTCCCTTCGCCGGTTACTCGTAGAACTCGCTTTGCTTCTCTTCCAGCCGCGCTTTTTCCTGCGGTTCGATGACGAAAAGCCCGTCGACTTCCTTGATCTTGGTGATGTCGTAGAAATATTCCGAGACTTGCAAGCCGTCGTCGAACTCGTACATCTTGATCGCATCCCAGGGGCAGATTTTTTTATCCAAGCGGTCCTCGGACTCGGTGCCGATCAGTTGCAGCTGAAATCGCTTGGGCACCTGATCCGGCGGCACGGGCTTGCGGTTGCTGTCGAAAAATCGGTTATTGTACTCGAAAAAGATCTCTCCGGTCTCCTTGTGCTGCTGGATTTTGGTCAGGTCGTCGCTGTAGCACATCTGGCAGCCGATGCACTTGTCGTTGTCGACGAACACCCGGTAGGGTTTGAGCCCGCCCTGGGGCAACTCTTCGTAGAGCAGGTTGATGCAGCCGTCCACCGGGCAGTGCGCTTCGCACAACGGCGAGCCGGCGCAGCTCGAGCAGTTTTCATCCATCACCGCCAGCAACGCCGTGCCTTTACGCTTTTTCGCTTCAGCCATTCGTTTCCATCCTCGCTTTCTTAAACCGCGCCCGCAGAGCCAGCGCGATCGCGATCGATAACAGTACCCACCAGTATCGGATCAATCCTATTCTGCCCCATTCGAGCCAATAAACGAAATTGGGCGAACGGGAAATCAGCTCGCCGAGCACTTGTTGGGCGCCGCCGTAATCGCGCGCTTCGCGCAGCGCCTGCGACAGGCCGTAAAGCGCGCCATCGTCGTGCGGATCGAGTTTGAGCGCCGCTTCGAAGTCGCGCCGCGCCTCGGCCCATTGGCCTTGATCCGCCAGAATGCCACCGCGCGTGGTCAACGCCGCGCCATAGTGCGGCCTTCGCTCCAGCGCCTTGTTCAGATTGGCCAGGGCCTGGTTGAGTTCTCCCTTGCGCTTTTGCGCTACCGCTAGATTGCTGTAGGCTTCAGGCACTTCCGGATGTAATTCGATAATTTTTTGATACTGGCTGATCGCGGCGTCCGGGTCACCCCGCACTTCCAACTCGATCCAGGCCAGGAACGTTCTTGCGTCGATATGTTGCGGATTTAACGCGATTGCCCGTTTGGCCGCCAACACCGCCCCGTGTGGATCGCGCAAGCGCAAATTGGCCATCCCCAGGAACAAGTGCAAATCTGCTTCCTTGGGATAATCCTTGAGCAACTCCTCAAACGACGATTTGGCCTCGGCGGCGTTGCCTTGCGCCAATTGCTTGCGCGCTTGTTCCCATCGTTTATCGCTCGGTAACGGAGAGTCAGTTTCGGCAGCGTGAGATAAACCAAGCCCGATGAGGACGGCCAGGACGGCCAGCCACATCTTTACCATTAACTATTTCCACATTTCATTGGGGATCTCGTCTTCTTTTCCTTCTTCGATGAGCTTGTCGTTCTTGAATGCTTGGCGTAGCCCGACCCAGGAGAAGAAAATGACGAGAAACAACATGCCGACAATTGGGATATTGTCGGGTTTGGTGACGATTTCAAGAAAATTCTGCAGACCGCTGGCTTCTTCCATAAAACTTAAGCACCCGTAAACTCAATGATTTTTTAAAAGCTATTAATTTTAAAAGCTATTAAAATAACAGGGCAAAGTCAATTCGCCGCTCGGCGACCAACCGGTCGCCGCTACATCTTGTTTGCGTCCTTTGCGTTCTCTGCGGTCAAATTCTTTCTTCTTGGGTTGCCGCTCTGCCGCGCTTGGACTCGCGGCGCGCCACACTATCTTAGCGTTGGTGGGTATGGCCGCGCCCGTGCTCGGTATGACGGAAGATCAGCGATTTGATCACCACCGGCACCGCTTTGGCATCGGGCAGTTCCTGGCCGATGTCGATGAAATCGAAGTCCTTCAAGTCGATGCCGTCGATCGAGATGATGCCGGCGCCGGGAATCAATTCGCGCTCGATGATATTGCCCATCAATTTAGCGATATCGGCATCAAACACCAGAACCAGCGGCTGGCCGTTGTCAATGTGCCCCTTCATGGCGCCGACCAAACCTTCGGACAGCGTGCGGATCAACGGATAGGAGGGTCCGAGCTCCCAGCGAATCGCCAACGCCACGGTGCGCTCGACGTCGGTGGCGTCGAAACGCTGCAGCGCCCGTTGCACGGCGCTGGTAATTTCGGCCGGGGTGATCGCCTCGGTTTGCTCGAACTCTGGCGTCACGACCTGCAAATTGCGCAGCGGCAATAGATCGGGATGGGAAAGATAAATGGTATTGCCGCTCACCTGCACGGTGTACTGCGATGCGCCGATTACGGTGGCGCGAATACGCACCTCGGCCGGGCGCAGCGGGATGTTGCCGCCGCCCAGCTGATTGACGCGGGCGCGGACCTTTTTCCCCAGTTGAACTCCCAGGTCGCCGAGATTGCGTTTCTCGTAGCCGTAGACAAACTCGGAAACCCCACCGGAGAACATGATCGCGTGAATCGGATCGCGATATTCGATATTGGGCGTCAGCAGCAGGCTCTCGACCTCGGGCGAGAGCGGCCGCCGCTCCAAAACCTGGAACAGCGAATCGCACAGCACCTGCGAGAATTTGTCCTTTTGATCGTCGCTCATGGTGTCGCCTACCGCTAAATTGGCAATGCCGGCGATCTTAGCGATCTTGAGAGCGGTGTCCTCGAGCCGGTTGATTTTCCCTCTCTCATCCATGGCGATCAAGCGCGCGCCCACCTCCAACGCGCAGGTATCGATCACCTTGCCGCCCTGGACGATGGCGATCTTGCTCGTGCCGCCGCCGACGTCGACGTTCATCACGGTGAAATCACCGCCCTCGTGATAGGTCATGTGCACGGCGCCCGAGCCGTACGAGGCGAGAATCGCTTCGAGGTTGTGCCCCGCGGTGGCGCAGACGAATTTTCCGGCTTCGGCGGAAAACAGCGCGGCGATCGCTTCGGCATTTTTCTTCTTCGCCGCCTCTCCGGTGACGATGATCGCTCCGGTGTCGATATCTTCCGGCGTCAAGTTGGCGTTGCGGTAAGCTTCGTGGATAAAATCGCCAAGCTGATCGGTGTCGATGGTGGTCTTGTCGATATAAGGCGTCAAAAGAATCGGCGATTCGTGAATAATCTCGCGATTGATGACGACGAACCGGCTTGACAGGGCCACTCCCTGGCGGCGCAAGGTCAAGCGCGAGAAAATCAGGTGCGAAGTGGACGAACCGATGTCGATCCCCACGGAGTTGAGCGTGATCCGCTCGGAGCGCCACATCGGGTGCTCTTCATCCATGAGCGCTTCGTCGTCGCCGAACTCATCTTCATGACCTTCGTGTAGGCGCACTAACTCCGTCTCCAGGATCTCCATGCTCGCGGCTCGTTCCTTTCTCGCTGTATCGAATTTGCATAGCACAAGACTTTTGCTCATGCCACCGGCGCTGCGCGCGCGGGATAGACAAGCCTATTTATCGGGGATAAGATGCCGGGGTATTCGTCGACCATGGGACAAGAGGAATACCAAGAGCTATCCTCGTTTCTTAGGCGCTTCATCCGCCGCCTCAAACTGCTGCAAGGACTCGAGGGGTTGTGCCTGACGGCGATCTGCGGGCTGCTGCTGTTCGCTCTCGGGCCCGGCGTCTCCGAGCTAAAGATTTTTTTTCCCTACGCACCGCTCGTCTATAGCATTCTTACCGCCGCAGTGCTGATCACGGTGGTCGGCCGGTCGCTCTTGCGCTTTGCGCGCCGCTTATCCCAGGAACGCGCGGCGCTTTACATCGAGCAAAAGCAGCCCAAACTGCGTAACAATTTAATCAACTCGCTGCAGCTCTATCCGCAAGTCTCGGCAACGAAGGATTCTCCCGGTTTCTCGGCCTCGATGGTCATGGCGCTTTTGCGCGCGACGCGAAACCAGGTGGCGACGCTCAAGATCGATGAATTGATCGATAGCCGGCGATTTAAAAGCAGTTTGCGTCTGCTCGCCCTCCTGCTCGTGCCTGTGGCGGCGATGGTGCTGTTTCATCCTGCCTGGGTCGGCGGCACCATCAGCATGCTGACCCGGCCGCTCGACCATTTGCCGCCGAGCGTGACGACGATCGCTGTCGAGCCCAAGGGCGTCCGCGTGGTGCGCGGCGCGCCGGTCACGATCCAAGCCGCCACCGCCGGCGCCCTACCGGAGACGCTCACGCTCGTGACCTGGAGCGGAACCAATGAGCGCGGCGAGCTCATTGGCGCCGACAAAGTGCCGATGGAAAATCTCGGCGCGGGGAAATTCAGCGCCAAGATTGCGCGCTTGGAAAAATCACTGCGCTATCGTGCCGTCACCGGTTCGTTCACCTCGGCCACCTACAGCGCCGAAGCCGTTGACCCGCCGGAAATCGCCAACGTGCAGTTGGTGCTCTACCCGCCCGCCTATACTTCGCTCGGCTCGGTCTCCGTTTCCCAAGGCAGCATCGAAGGGCTCAAGGGGTCGACGGTGCGCCTCGAGGCAGTCGCCACCAAAGAGGTGGTCAAAGCCGAAATCGTCATGGATGACGGCAAGAAGATTCCGCTCAAAATCGACGGACGTAAATTGCAGGCGAATCTGGTGCTGTTTCAATCGCAAACGTACCGGATCATGGTCGAAGACACGTATGGCTTCCGCAACTCGCCGATCAACTACGAGCTGAGAGTCAAACCCGACGGTTTTCCAACCGTCGATCTGTTACAGCCCACGGTCGACCTGGAAATCAATGGGGATGAGATTTTAACACTGGAATACGGCGCGCGCGATGATTTTGGCATCGCCGAGATCGCCCTCGTCGTCAAAGTCGGCGAGCGCGAGGATAAAATCACCTTGCACAAGGAAGATTCAAAGCGTCTGATTCTGCGCGACCAGCATAAATGGGATCTCGGCAGGCTGGCCTTGCAGGAAGGCGACGAAGCGGTCTTTTTTCTTCAGGTTTTCGACAATGACACGATCTCGGGGCCGAAGATCGGCACCTCCCGCACTTTGCGCTTGAAGCTTAAGAATCTGCGCGGCGAGCACCAACAGATCGCCGAGATGGTGCGCGACTTGAACGACCGCATGGTCAACCTGCTGGGCGACCATTTGGAAGCGCCGCTGCCGGGAGAACCACCGACCCCGCCATCACAGGAAATCGACAAGAAGCTCGAACAGAATCTCACAGACGCGGCCAAGCGCACCGAGGAGATCATGCGCCGAACGGAGAAGGACCGCATGTCCGATTTTGCCACTTGGACCGACCTCCAGGCGCTCCAACGCAATCTTGAATTCACTAAAGACGAACTGTTGCGCAAACAAGAACAGGCGGCAACGACGGAGGAAAAACTCCAAGCCCGCGACGAGATCGCCACGGAGCTCGAGCGCATGTCGTTGTTATCCGAAGACATCGGCAAGCGCATGAAGGCGCAGGAGCTGGCCTCGACGGCGCAGGATTTGGCGCGCAGTCAGGAGCGTTTGATGGACGCCCTGGATAAGCTTCAAAGCGGCGATAAAAATCTCGATGCTCTGATGAAGCAGATCGGCGAGCTGTCGAAGACGCTCGAGGCGCTGCAGCAAGCGGCCGCCCAGCTCGCGCAGCAAATGCCCGATGATTTTATGAACCCGGAAGCGATGCGGGGTCTCGGCTTCGACGACATGCAACGCGCGCTGGACGAAATCCGCAAAAAACTGATGCAAGGCGATCTCGAAGGCGCGCGCCAGCTGGCGCGTGAGTTGTTCAATCAAATGGCGCAAATGGTCGCGGCTTTGCAAAATGCCCAGCGCTCGGCGATGGCCTCGAGCATGGGCCGCATGCAAGGCGAAATGCAGCGCCAGAGCAACGAGCTGCAGGAGATCGCCCGCGAGCAGCAGGAAATTCTGCTTAAAACTGAAGGCATCAATAACAGCGCGCTCAAGGAGCGCGACGCCGCACTCAAGACCAAGCTCGACGCTTTTCTCGGCAAGGCGGTCGCCGAGCTCGGCCAATTGAGCGAGCTATTTCCCGATCGCGAAGGACCCGATGATCCGAGCCTGCTCACCCAGCTCGATGACGCGACCATGAACTCGCTGTTGAGAAACTTGATCGCCAAGCTGAGCAACCGGGACTTTCCCGGTTATAACGAAGGCGATGGGCAAACGCGCAAAGAACTGGCCAAGAAGCGCACCGACGCGCAGGAAGAACGCGCGCAGCGCGCCGAGAAGAGCCTCGACAGCATCAAAGCCGATCTCCAGGCGCTGTTGGGCGAGCAGGCGCAAGCGCTTTCGGACGATGACAAGCGCACCTTGCGCGAGCTGGCGCACCGCCAGGACGTGCTCAAGGAACGCACCGGGGAGCTGCACGAGAAGCTCGAATCGCTGTTTCAGCTCTTTCCCCAACTCGATCCCAAAATCGTGCAAAACATCGGCGAAGCCGGCAAATCGATGGGCAGCGCGCAGAACCGGCTCGGTGAATTGGACTCGCGCGGCGCGGTGCCGCCCGAGCAAAACGCCCTCGACCGTCTGGCGCAGTCGCAGCAGCAAATGCAATCCTCAATGCAGCAAATGGCCCAACGCGGCCAGCTCGGTAATATGCCGATGACGCGGCTGTACCGCCAGGGCCGTTTTCTGCCGTTTGGCTCGCTCACGCCGCTTCCGGGCATGCCGCAGTTCCCCGAGTTCGATGTTGAAAGCGGTTTTACCGGCTTGGATACGGAGAAATTCCGCTTGCCCGGCAAAGATGAATACAAGGCGCCGCGCAATTTCCGCGAAGAGATCTTGGAGTCGCTCAAGCAAGGCGTGCCGCCGCAAATGAAAGAGCAAATCGAGCGTTATTTCAGAAATCTCTCCGAGTGATTCCCCATTGAAAACTCGACCGTCGTTTTTCTCCGCTCTGCTGTTCTGGCTCGTACTCGCGGTACCCGCGCTCGCCGCCGAGGCCGATCCCAAGTTCAAGGCCGGCGACGAGCTGCTCGATGCCTGGCGCCTCACCCAGGCCGAAGAGTTCGCCGCGCGGGCATTGAAAGAAGATCCGCAATCGGCGGACGCCCTTGAGTTCGATGCCCGCGTCAAGTTTTATCAAGGCCGCTACCGCGAGGCGCTCGCCGCCTACGAACGCGCGCTCGCCATCGACTCGACCAACCAGCGGCGCCAGGCGCTTAAACTATTCACTCAACTGACCGTCGATGTGCACAAAACGTTGACGCGGCACGAAAGCGCTCATTTCATTTTGTTCGTCGATGATAAGCGCGACGGCATCCTGGTCGGCCACGCCCTCGACGCCCTGGAAAGAAGCTATCAGGCGATCGGTGACGAGCTCGGCTACTATCCCAAGGATAAAGTCCGGATCGAGATCGCGCCCGACGCCACCAGCTTCAACGCCATTTCGACTTTGTCGCTGCGCGATATCGAAGAGACCGGCGCCGTCGGGATTTGCAAGTTCAACAAGCTGATGATCATCTCGCCGCGCGCGTTGAGCTTCGGCTATCGCTGGCTCGATTCGCTCAGCCATGAATATCTCCACTATGCGATCGTCGGCTTGACCAACAATCAAGCGCCGATCTGGCTGCACGAAGGCATGGCGCGATTTTACGAGACGCGCTGGCGCAAGCCGGCGCCGCCGGCCGATGCCGCCGAGGATTACTTGACCCCGGCCAACCAGACCCTGCTGGTTCAAGCGCTGGCGAAAAACCAATTTGTCGGCTTTAAAAAAATGGAACCGTCATTGATTCATCTCGAGTCTCCGGAGCAGGTTCAGCTCGCCTACGCCGAAGCCGCGTCGGCGATCGATTTCATCAACCAGAGCAAAGGCCGGGCCGGCATCCGCGAGCTGCTCGGCGCGCTCAACGACAAACCGACGCCGGAAGCGATCGCAACGATCTATGGCCTGCCATTCGACGCCTTCGAGTCGAGCTGGAAGGGCTTTCTCAAAGCCAAGGGCCTGAAAGAAATCGAAGGCAGCCGGGTGCGCAAGCTCAAAGTCAAGAAAGACGGGCGCGAAGACGAAGAAATCGTCGAGCTCAGAGAAATCCAATCCGCGGTCGCACGCAACCGCACCCATTTGGCCGATCAGTTGCTCGGGCGCGGGCGCGCCGCAGCCGCCGCCAATGAATACCAGCGCGCCTTGCAGGCGAGCCCGCACTCGCCGATCATTCTCAACAAGCTCGGCCGCGTGATGATCGCGATGAACCGCGCCGACCAGGCTCTGGCGCATTTCAAGAAAGCCCTGGATGTCGACCCCGACAACGCCAACACCTATGTTCAGTTGGGTCGGGCGCACCATGCGATGAAAAATTTTAAGGAGACCCGCATCGCGCTCGAGGAAGCCATTCAGATCAACCCCTTCAATCCGCTCATCTACCGCTTCCTCGGGGATGCGTACGCGAGCCTCGGCGAGCACGAAAAAGCCCGGCTCGCCAAGGCCACGCTCGATAAGCTC
>Ga0075326_1000018_pt1 | contig 37489 bp, 36 predicted proteins | sample MayberrySE_Catta_3_FD_120052 | JGI IMG/M metagenome (GOLD analysis project Ga0075326, IMG submission 120052) | Natural and restored wetland microbial communities from the San Francisco Bay, California, USA, that impact long-term carbon... | ecosystem: Environmental > Terrestrial > Soil >...
CTCGTCGCCAATCAGCGCCGCGCGGCCGTTGCGCTCGAGGGCAACGTGCCGATCGAGAACGGTGGCGGCGAGCGCTGGGCCGAGACAATCGCTCTCGATCTGGGCGGGATCCCCGGTGGCTACAGCTGGCTGTTTCCGAAGGGCGACCACGTGAACGTCGGCGTAGGCGGATGGAAGTACGTCGGGCCGACGCTGCGCGATCGCCTTTCGGCGCTTTGCGACCACCTCGGCCTCGACGAAGCGAAGGTCACGAACGTTCGCGGGCATCATCTCCCGCTGCGCGATCGCGACACGCCGATCGCCGAGGGCAACGTCCTGCTCGTGGGCGATGCGGCAGGATTGGTCGACCCGCTGTCCGGCGAAGGGATCTTTGCGGCGTTCACAAGCGGACGGCTCGCAGGCGAGGCCGTGCAGCGCTACTTGGCTGGCGAGACCGACTCGTTGGCGTCCTATCAGGAGTCGATCGACCTCGAGCTGATGTCGGAGATCGACGTCTCGTACAAGCTGCAGGCGGTGTTTCATCGCTTCCCGCGACTGAGCGTCGCGGTGTTCCGGCTGAGCGACCGCTTCTGGGGCCGGCTCGCGGGGCTGGTCCGAGGCGAGACTTCCTATGCTGAGACCGAGGCCCGGCTCGGGCCGCTGCGCCACTTCTTCAACGGCCTCGCGAAGGTGTCGGCGGTCGGGATGCGGCGGTAGGGCGTTCCCTAGTTGACATCACCCAAATGCACGAGTACACTAAGCTCGATACATAAGGCGGCGAAGGGAAGTAGTAGGAGCCCGCTTCGCCTCAGAAAGCCGGTGGCGCTGCGAACCGGCGCGAATGAGGCTCCGAACCCGTCCTGGAGCTTCCGGGCTGAGAGCCGCAAGGCGGTAGGCCCGGACGGGATCGCCCGTTATCGCGACCAGAGAGGGTCTGCCACAAGCGGCAGGCCAAGAAGGGTGGTACCGTCCCGCTCCCTCGGGATCCCTTTAGGGAGCGGGTCGTATTGATCTTAGCGATGAGTAACACAAACATCGCCATGTTGAGTTCGGAGGTGGGCGCGGATTCCCCGGTCGGCCGGGGAAACCGTGTCGTAGTCGTGTCTCTTCTGAACCTCAGCCTGCTCGTACTGCTGCTGGGGTTGGGCCTGCTTAGCGGGCTACGGACGTGAGGTCCTCGGACTAGATCGACAGACACAGGACGAGATCCGAGGACCGGCCCCGATTATTCGGGGCCGGAACGCTATCACCGAGGAGGAATGAACAAGTGAAACTGACAGGCGCACAAATCGTGATGGAATGCCTGGCCCGAGAAGGGGTCGAGCACATCTTTGGCTATCCCGGCGGCGCCAACCTGCCGCTCTACGACACGCTACCGCAGTACCCGCAGATCCAGCATATCCTGGTCCGGCACGAACAGGCGGCCGCCCACGCGGCCGACGCGTACGCGCGGCTGACCGGCAAGGCCGGGGTCTGCTGGGCGACGTCGGGCCCGGGCGCGACGAACCTGGTGACGGGGATCGCCAACGCGTGGATGGACTCGGTGCCGGTGGTCTGCATCACGGGGGCGGTGGTGAGCTGGCTGATCGGACGCGACGGCTTCCAGGAAGCAGACATCACCGGTATCACGGTCCCGATCACGAAGCAGAACTATCTGGTCCTGGACATCGACGACCTGGCCGAGACCATGCGCGAGGCGTTCTACATCGCCACGACGGGCAGGCCGGGCCCGGTGCTGATCGACATTCCGCGCGACCTGCAACAGCAGGAGACGGAGTTTGAGTACCCGGAGAAGGTCAGCCTGCCCAGCTACGAGCCCGACATCAAGGTGGAGACGGCGGCGGTGAAGCGCGCGGCGCAGGCCATCAAAGAGTCGGAGCGGCCGCTGATTCTTGCCGGGCACGGCGTGATCATCTCGAAGGCCTACGAGGAGCTGAAGGAGCTGGCCGAGCGGGCCGACATCCCGGTGATCTGCACGCTGCTGGGCCTCGGCGGCTTCCCCGGCTCGCACGAGCTGTTCCAAGGCATGCCCGGCATGCACGGGATGTACTGGAACAACATCGCCATCGGCGAGGCCGACGTCGTGATGGGTATCGGTATGCGCTTCGACGACCGCGTGACGGGCGCGCTGGCGGACTTTGCGCCGAACGCGAAGATCATCCACATCGACATCGACCCGGCCGAGATCGGCAAGAACGTCAAGACGGCGGTGCCGATCCACGGCGACGTCAAGCAGGTGCTGACGGACCTCAACCCGCTGGTCGAGCCGGCCAAGCACGCGGCGTGGCGCTCGCGCCTGGCTGACCTGCGGGAGAACCACCCGTCGATTGCGATCCCGAAGGTCGACAAGGTGTTGCCGCAGTATGTGATCAAGAAGATCTACGAGCTGTCAGGCCCGAAGGCGTACATCGTCACGGGCGTCGGCCAGCATCAGATGTGGGCGGCCCAGCACTTCTGGAGCGATAACCCGGCGAGCTTCATCACGTCGGGCGGCCTCGGGACGATGGGGTTCGAGGTGCCGGCGGCGATCGGCGCGCAGTTCGCGAAGCCGGGCGAGATCGTCTGGTCGATCTGCGGGGACGGCGGCTTCCAGATGACGATGCAGGAGATGGCGACGTGCGTGGAGTACGAGCTGCCTATCAAGTTCGCGATCATCAACAACAGCTACCTTGGCATGGTGCGCCAGTGGCAGCAGAACTACTACGACGGCAACCTGCAGTCCGTCAGGATGTACCAGCCGGATTACGTGAAGCTGGCAGACGCCTACGGCATGGCGGGATTGGTTGTCTCGCAGAAGAGCCAAATCGAGCCCGCGATTGAGGACGCGCTGCGGCATCCGGGGCCGGTGATCATCGACTTCCAGGTGGAAGAGGCGGAAGATCTGTTTCCGGCGATGCCGCCGGGCGCAGCGCTGGCCGAGACGATCGACCAACCGAAGTACGAGCAAGAGCTCGAGCAAGACACGAAGGTGAAGGCAAGAGCATGAGCACACATACGATCGTGGCCCTGGTCGAGAACCGGCCGGGGGTCTTGAACAAGATCGCCAGCAAGTGGCGACAACGCGGCTTCAACATCGAGAGCCTGGCGGTTGGCCACAGCGAGGTCCCGGGCCTCTCGAGGATGACGTTTACCGTGGACGGGACGATGAACGACGTCGAGCAGGTCAGCAAGCAGATGGACAAAGTGATCGAGGTCGTGAAGGTTGCCGACCTGACGGAGCACAACATGGTGCACCGCGAGCTGGCGATGGCGAAGATCGGGGCCGCCGGCAAGGACCGGAGCGCGATCCTCGAGATCGTCGACATCTTCCGCGCGAAAATCGTGGACGTGTCGGCGGAGTCGGTCATCGTCGAGGTGACGGGCACCGAAGACAAGGTCGACGCGTTCCTGGAGATGGTCGGACCGTACGGCATCACGGAGCTGGTCCGCACGGGCCGGATCGCGATGACGCGCGGCCCTGCCGCTCCGATGACGATCGACGAGAGCAAGATCGAACAGCACAAGTACCGAGCGGCCGGCGAGGGCAAGGCGAAGATAGGGACGTTGATCTAGGAGGAGCGGCTGGATGGCTGAGATCTACTACGAAAAGGACGCCGACCTCGATCTTCTGAAGGACAAGAAGATCGGGATCATCGGCTTCGGGAGCCAGGGTCACGCGCACGCGCTGAACCTGAAGGACAGCGGGCTGAACGTGATGGTCGGACTCTATCCGGGCTCGAAGAGCTGGAACAAGGTCGAGGAGAGCGGCCTCACAGTCGGCACCGTGGATGACGTCAGTAAGGAGTGCGACGTTCTGATGATCCTCGCGCCCGATACGGTACAGGGCGAGTTGTACGAGAACCACGTCGCGCAGGGGCTGGAGCCTGGCAACATGCTGATGTTCGCCCACGGCTTCAACATCCACTTCAACCAGATCGTGCCGCCAGAGGACATCGACGTGACGATGATCGCACCCAAGGGCCCGGGCCACATGCTGCGCCAGCTCTACGTAGACGGCATCGGCATGCCCGCGCTGGTCGCGGTACACCAGAACGCGACCGAACTCGCCAAGCAGCTCGCGCTCGCCTATGCGAAAGGCATCGGCTGCGCGCGGGCGGGCGTGTTGGCGACGACGTTCCAGGAGGAGACGGAGACGGACCTTTTCGGCGAGCAGACGGTGCTGTGCGGCGGTGTCACAGCGCTGATCAAGACGGCGTTCGAGACCCTGGTCGAGGCGGGCTACCAGCCGGAGGTCGCGTACTTCGAGTGTCTGCACGAGTTGAAGCTGCTCGTCGACTTCATTCACGAAGGCGGCATGGCGTCGATGCGCTACACGATCAGCGACACGGCGGAGTACGGTGACTACACGCGTGGTCCTCGTGTGATCGATGACCATGTACGCCAGAGCATGCGCCAGATATTGGGCGAGATCCGCGACGGCTCGTTTGCGCGAGAATGGATCCTCGAAAACCTAGCCGGCCAGCCGGGGTTCCTTGCACAGCGCCGCATCGAGGCCGAGCATCCGATCGAGGAGGTCGGGGCGGAGTTGCGCGGCATGATGAGCTGGCTGAAGAAGGACGGGAAGTAGCCCGACAAGACGATGTACAGACACCGATCTGCGTTGTTACTCGACCTGCTCCGGCCCTCTGTCCCGCAAAGGGGGCGAGGGGGCCTAAGCGAGCTACACCTGTCAGGCTGAAGCCCAGACGGGCAGGCCTGACTAGCGGCGCAGGCGACGCCTGCGCCACAAGACTCTGAAACGGAGGTTGAGAACAGAGCAATGGCAGAGATAGTCAAGATCCTGGACACCACATTGAGAGACGGCGAGCAGTCGCCAGGGGTAGCGCTGACCGCGAACGACAAGGTCGAGATCGCGAAGCATCTCGAGCGGTTGGGTGTCGACATCATTGAAGCGGGCTTCCCGCTGACGTCTCAGGGCGACCTGGAGGCTGTCGCGCAGGTCGCGCGAGAGGTGCGGACCCCGGTGATCGCGGCGCTGGCGCACGCGCACCCTGAAGCCGTGGACGCGGCGCGAGACGCGCTGAAGGACGCCGATAGGGCTCGCATCCACGTGTTCCTGTCGACGTCGGACATTCACCTCGCCCACCAGCTCCGCAAGAACAAGGAGGATGTGCTGGAGACGGCGGTGTCGATGGTCCAGCGCGCGAAACAGTACCAGGAGGACGTCGAGTTCAGCCCGATGGACGCGACGCGGTCGGACCGCGAGTACGTCTACACGATGTTGCAGGAGTGCATCGACGCGGGTGCGACGACGGTGAACATCCCGGACACGGTGGGCTACGCGATCCCGGAGGAGTTTGAGGACTTCATCCGCAAGATCTTCGAGAACGTTTCGAATATCCACAAAGCAACCGTGTCTGTGCACTGCCACAACGACCTCGGCATGGCAGTCGCGAACTCATTGGCGGCGGTGCGCGCCGGGGCGCGGGCGGTCGAAGTCTGCGTCAACGGCATCGGCGAGCGCGCCGGCAACGCCTCGCTGGAGGAGATCGCGATGGCGATCCGAACGCGGCCGGACTTCTTCGGGCTGGAGACGAACATTAACGCGAAGGAGCTGTACCGTACGAGCCGGCTCGTCTCCGACCTAACCGGCATGATGGTGCAGCCGAACAAGGCGATCGTCGGGGCGAACGCGTTCCGGCATCAGTCCGGGATCCATCAGGACGGCATCCTCAAGATGCGCGAGACGTACGAGATCATGAACGCGGAAGACATCGGCTGGCCGGCCGGAGCCGAGATCGTGTTGGGGAAGACATCTGGACGGCACGGGTTCAAGAGCCGCATCGAGGCGCTCGGCTACCACCTCTCGGACGAGGAGCTGAACCGCGCGTTCCTCGCGTTCAAGGAGCTCGCCGACAAGAAGCATGAGGTCGACGACCGCGACCTCGAGGCGATCGTCGCTGACAAGATGCGCACGGTCGAGGAGGTGTACCACCTGGACTTCGTGCAGGTGACCTCTGGCGACCACTCGACGCCGACAGCCAGCGTGCGCCTGATCGGGCCGGACGGCTCCGTGGTGGCCGACGCCGCGCTCGGCACGGGTCCTGTGGACGCGATCTACCAGGCAATCAACCGCATCATCCAGGTGCCGAACGAGCTTACCGAGTTCTCAGTCAAGAGCGTGACCGAAGGCATCGACGCTCAAGGCGAAGTGATGATCCGGGTCGAGAGCGACGGGCGCAGCTACGTCGGCCGCGGCGCCGACACCGATATCCTGGTAGCCTCGGCGAAGGCGTACATGAACGCGCTCAACCGGCTGCTGTCCGTCCAGCGAAGGGCGGACAGCGAAGTGAGGACGAGTCCGTAGCCATGACCAAGCGTCAGGATAGAAGTAAAGCATCTAGTAGCTTGACAAGGCAGCAGGGCAGTAGTAAAGTACAAGAGCCGCAGTAGCATACGTAGTGACTGAGGCCGGAACCATGCCAAAAACCACCATCAGCAGCAAGAACCAGATCACCCTGCCTGCGCGCCTTCTGCGTGAAATCGGGCTGAAACCTGGAGACCAGCTGGCTGTGGAGATAGATGAGGGAAGTCTCGTGCTGCATCCCAGACCCCAGGACTGGGTGAGCTACAGCGCCGGCGCCCTGAAGGGCCTGTACGGAGAGAGCAAAGAGGAGATAGACGCCTACCTGCAAGAGCTGCGCGGCGAATGGGGTGAGGAGCTCGAGCCGCTGGAGTCTGAGGAGGATGGGGAATCCAGCAGCTAGAGGCGGCGCAAAGGATCTCCTTCGACACGAACGCACTCATCTACTTCCTGAACTCGGAGGAGCCGTACGCAGCCCTGGTGCGGAACCTGCTGGATGACGTGCGTCTGGGGCGACGGCAAGCCGTGGTCTCCGTCGTGACCGAGATCGAGCTGCTCGTACGGCCGCTCAGGGTAGGTACACCGCAGGACGTGGAGCGCGTCCGAGTCTTGTTGGACGGCGTCGATGTCGTGGAGCTGGACCGGGAGATCGCAAGCGTGACCGCAGATGTTCGCGCGACGCTCGGCCTGAAGGTCCCGGACGCTACGATCGTCGCAACGGCGATGGTGACAGGCTGCCAGGCGATCGTCGGGAACGATGTCGAGTGTGCGAAACGTGTGAAGCAGATTCCGTATCTGCTGTTGGACGAATTGGTCGGAGTCGCGTAGGAAAGGAGCGTGTCATGTGGCGGCGCAAGTTGGGCTTGATAGCGATCGTCACGCTGGGCGCTGCCTGCTCTGGCGACGACGGCTTGACCGACGAGGAGGACTTTGCGCGTCGTGTCGAGGCGCACAAGGAAGCGACGTTCGCTGTGACATTCCCCGAACCTAGGCCCGCTCCACGACACCAGGACGTGGTATCAAGATGGAGACCGCGAGAGGCTGGACTACCGACAGGAGAGCGTGAAGGCGGTATCGCTGTGGACCGGAGAGCACGCGTATGAGTGTTCCGCGTATCCGAACTGCATCTCTGGTGAGTCAGGCTGCTTCTTGGATGTTGGCTCAAATCTCCTCTCCATCTCCCCGATGAACGAGATCTTGCCCGCGATCAACGAACCGGAGAGGTACGACATCACACGCATCGAGAACCGCGAGTTCGCTGGCGCGGAGTCGCACTGCTACATCGCTGATGCGATACGCCTTCGCGAACGAGACCTGACGATGTGCTTCACCGCAGATGCCCTATTACTGAATTCGGCCCAAGATGGGGACGGGCCAAGCTGGGAGGCGACGGCGGTCTCTCGCGAAGTCCCCGATGGCCTTCGAGCCACCGATGGAGGTGACCGGCCAGCATCCAAGCTGCAGTACGCTCGATTGCTAAGTGAGCTACGATTAGAGTACGAACTAGTATCTGAGAGGCAACACCATGGGAATGACACTAGCTGAGAAGATCCTGGCCGCGAAGTGCGGCCGGAAGGAAGTTTCGCCGGGTGACCTGATCAACGCGAAGGTCGACCTGGTGATGGCCAACGACGTCACGGCGCCGATCGCCATCCGCCAGTTCTACAACCTGGGCGTGAAGGACGTCTTCGACAAGTCGCGCGTGGTGTTCGTGCCGTCGCACTTCATGCCGCCGCGCGACATCGCGACCGCCGAGCAGGGCAAGATCATGCGCGAATTCGCCCACGAGATGGGCATCGTTTGGTACGAGCTGGGCCAGGCCGGCATCGAGCACATCCTGCTGCCATGGAAGGGCCATGTCGTCCCGGGCGACCTCTACTGCGGCGCTGACTCGCACACGCCGACGTGCGGCGCGCTGGGTGCGTTCGCCTGCGGCATGGGCAGCACGGACATCGCTGTTGCGATGGCGACCGGGGAGACGTGGATGAAGGTACCCGCGACGATGCGGCTCATCTACCACGGCCATATGCAGAAGTGGACGCGCAGCAAGGACCTGATCCTCCATACGATCGGCGAGATCGGGACGGACGGCGCGACCTACAAGGCGATGCAGTTCGAAGGTGAGGCGCTCAAGGATATGTCGATGGACGCGCGGTTCACGATGGCCAACATGGTCGCGGAAGCGGGCGGCAAGACGGGCTTGATGGTTGCCGACGAGGTGACGATCGAGTACGTGAAGCCGCGCGCCCTGCGCGAGTGGACGGTCTACGAGCCGGACCCGGACGCCGAGTACCTGGAGACGTTTGAGTTCGACGCTTCGGCCATCGAGCCGACGGTGGCGCTGCCGTTCAGTCCCGGCAACACGAAGACAGTGTCAGAGGTCGCGAAGGAGGACATCAAGATCGACCAGGTGTTCATCGGGTCCTGCACAAACGCGCGTATGGAGGACCTGCGAGAGGCAGCCGAGATCATGGCCGGCAAGACGATCGCGCCGTGGGTGCGCTGCATCGTCATCCCGGCGACGCAGGACATCTTCAAGGAAGCCCTCAGCGAGGGGCTTATCCAGACGTTTACCGAGGCAGGCTGCCAGGTCAGTGCCGCCACGTGCGGCCCGTGCCTGGGCGGCCACTACGGCGTCCTCGCCGAGGGCGAGCGCTGCGTGTCGACGTCGAACCGGAACTTCCCGGGCCGGATGGGCCATCCGAAGGCCGAGGCGTTCCTGGTGAACCCGCCCGTCGCAGCTGCGGCCGCCATCGCGGGCCGGATCGTGCATCCGGACGAGGTGGTTGCAGAGAAGGCGGCGGTGTAGATGTACGTACGCATTCGCGGGTGGGAGTCGTACCCCGGCAAGGAAGCCGAGTTCGAGGCGGCGCTCAAAGAGATCGTAAGCTGGATCCGCGAGACGGAAGGCTGCGTCTCGGCGGACATGGTGAAGGCGGTCGGCGTGGGGCAGGAGGGACGGTACTTCAGCCTGATCCGCTACGAGAACGAGGACGCCTACTACCACATGCAGGACACCGTACGGAACCCGAAGATCGTGCCGCGGCTCGAGGGCCTCGGGCACGAAACGTGGGAACTGGTCGCGGGCGAAACCCTGGAACCGGAGGCAGCATCATGACGGCGAAGGCCCACAAGTTCGGCGACCACATCGACACGGACCAGATCATTCCGGCGCAGTACCTCGTTACGACCGACCCTAAGGAGTTGGCCATGCACTGCATGGAGACGGCGGATCAGGACTTCGTGAAGCGTGTGAAGGAAGGCGACGTGATGGTCGGCGGCGTGAACTTCGGCTGCGGCTCGTCGCGCGAGCACGCGCCGATCGCGATCCGCGGCGCCGGCGTGCAGGCGGTGATCGCGAAGAGCTTCGCGCGCATCTTTTTCCGCAACGCGATCAACCTTGGCCTACCTGTGCTCGAAAGCCCCGAGGCCGTCGATGCGATCGAACAGGGCGACGAGCTTGACGTCGATCTCACGACCGGGACGATCCGCAACCTGACGACGGAGCAGGTCTTCAAGGCGAAGCCCTACGAGCCGTTCATGATGGAGATCATCGAGGCCGGCGGCCTAGTGGAGTACACGAAGCGCAAGCTGGCCGCAGCAGGCAAGTAGTCAGATGCTCGTGGACATGGCGTAGATCGCCACGAAGCCAACCGCGGCAGCGACAGCAGCGGACTGCTGATACTGACGTTCCTCGGCCTCGGGGATGAAGTCGGTCACGACGAGGTAGAAGAGGCTGCCAGCGCCAATCGCAAGCATGGTCGCCAGGACAGCGTCCGACAGATCTCGTAGCGCTGCCCAACCAATCAACGCCGAGACAAACAGAGCAACACCCGGAGCTGAGCTCCAGGTGAGGATCCGCCTGGCGAGATGGAGCTGGCCGTGGCCGCTGGCATCGGCCTCCTCTCGTAGCAGCGCCCCGATACTAAACGCCTCGGTCAGGTTGTCGATGCCGATCGCCAGGGCGATCAGAAAGCCGAGTTCGCCGCTCACCGATATGCCGACCCCGATGACGATGCCCTCGATAATCTCTTCCGCGGTCGTTCCCCAGGCGAGCACCAGCGCCTGCTCTCCACGCGGATGCTTTCGCCGGTGGAACGCCACGACCTTGCGGTGCTCCGCGGCACGGTGGCCCGCAACGCGCCAGCGGTTGAAAAAGAGGTCGAGGATGTAGACTGCAGCGAACCCCACCGCGAACCCGATCACGACCGTGAGCGGAGAGTCGAGATCCTCAGCGCGCGGGATCATCTCGAGCGCGACGGTACCGATGACAACGCCGCCTGCAAGCCCGAACGCTATGGACAGCAGGAGTGTCGCCGGCCGGGAAACCGCCGCAACGCCTGCTCCGGCGAACGCGGCGGCGGCCGGGAGACCGGCCGCGATCACGATCGTCAGTGGCTCACTCAAGCCTACGACCCGCGCATGAGCATCGCATTCTATTCGCGGCCAATTGTCGCATGGGAAGGATCGGTCAACAAGCCCTTAGGGGAACTGCCGTGTTCCGCGGGGCACCGACGATGTGGTATCGTGTCAACAACATGGACAACGCGTTCCTGATGGAGAACGAGTCAAGCCCCCGACTACGTCGGGGGCGGGTGATTGGCGTTACCTCCGCGCCACGCGCCTGAACGTGACGCCCGCTCGAGGCGGGCTCGATTCCCACTCGGAGGTACCCACATGCAGGTTCAACTGTACGACACGACGCTGAGAGACGGCGCCCAGATGGAGGGCATCTCGCTCTCGGTCGAGGACAAGCTCAAGATCGCGGCCAAGCTCGACGAGCTCGGCGTGCACTACATCGAGGGCGGCTGGCCCGGTTCGAACCCGAAGGACGTCCAGTTCTTCGAGCGCGCGAAGTCGCTCAAGCTGCGGAACGCGAGGCTGGCCGCGTTCGGGAGCACGCGCCGGGCGGGCGGGAACGTCGACGACGACGCCAACCTGAAGGCGCTGATCGACGCCGAGACGCCGGTCGTGACGATCGTCGGCAAGGCCAACGACGTCCACGTCCGCGACGTGCTCGAGACGACGACCGAAGAGAACCTCGCGATGATCGCCGATTCCGTGCGCTTCCTCAAGGAAGCGGGGCGGGAGGTCGTCTACGACGCCGAACACTTCTTCGACGGCTACGCCTCGGACGCGGACTATGCGCTCCAGTGCCTGAAGTCGGCCGCGGGCGCGGGCGTCGACGCGATCGCGCTGTGCGACACAAACGGCGGCACGATCACGTCGAAGATGGTCGATGCGCTGCGCGCCGCGCGCGACGCGGTCGACGTCGACCTGCAGATCCACTGCCACAACGACGCCGGCCTCGCGGTCGCGAACTCGCTCGCCGCGGTGACCGAGGGCGTCGCGGCGGTGCAGGGCTGCGTGAACGGCTACGGCGAGCGCTGCGGCAACGCCGACCTCGTGGCGATCATCGGCGACCTCAAGCTCAAGATGGGGATGGACGTGATTACGGACGAACAGCTCGCGCGGCTGACCGAGGTCTCGCACTACATCAGCGAGATCGTGAACGTGGTACCGTCGCCGTTCCAGCCATACGTTGGCGCGAGCGCGTTTGCGCACAAGGCCGGCCTACACACCGATGGCATCATCAAGGCGGAACAGTCGTACCAGCACGTGCCGCCGGAGGCCGTCGGGAACCACCAGCGGCTGGTGATCTCGGAGCTGGGCGGCAGCCGCGGCGTCATGGAGATGGTGAAGAATGCCGGGATCAACGTCGACCTCGACCGCGAGGACGCGCGCAAGGTGCTTGAGCAGATCAAGCAGCGCGAGAGCGAAGGCTACCAGTACGAGGGCGCCGAAGGGTCGTTCGAGATGCTCGTGCGCCGTTCGCTGGCCGGCTACACGGCGCCGTTCGAGCTGGAGGACTTCTGGGTGGTGCAGCGTCGCGCAACCCACGCTGCTAACCACGACAGAGAGATGCAGACCGAGGCGATGGTCAAGGTGCGCGTCGCCGGGGAGCTGGTCCAGACCGCGGCCGACGGTGTCGGGCCGGTGAACGCGCTCGACGCCGCGGTGCGGAAGGCGCTGTTGGAGTCGTACCCGCGGCTCGCGCGCGTGAAGCTCGTCGACTACAAGGTGCGCATCATCGACTCGGCCGCCGGCACCGGCGCGTCCGTGCGCGTGCTGATCGACTCGACGGACGGCGAGGACACGTGCAGCACGGTCGGCGCCTCGACCGACATCATCGAAGCGTCGTGGCTGGCGCTGGCCGACGCTCTCGAGTACTGGCTGCTGGAGGGGTAGCGATGCAGTCTCTCGACTACATCCGATCGCTGTACGATTACAACGCGTGGGCCAACGGCCATGTCCTCGACGCTGCCTCGAAGCTCAGCGACGCCGATCTTTGCGAGGAGCTCGGCGCGAGCTTCGGGAGCGTGCGCGGTAACATCGTGCATGTGCTCTGGGCGCAGGGCGTTTGGTTGAGTCGGTTTCGTGGCGAGGGCATGCCGACGCAGCTCGGCGACGAGGCGACTCTCTACGACATCAATACGGCGTACGCCGCGTCGCACGACGCGCTCACCGGATACGTCGGGTCGCTCACTGAAGCCGGCCTCGCCACGGAGCTGACGTATCGCGACACGCGCGGCATCGACTTCGCGCCGCCGTTGTGGCAGCCGCTCCTGCATATGGTGAACCACGGCACGCACCATCGCGCCGAGTGCGCGATGCTACTGACCTCGCTCGGCGCGCCGCCCCGTCAGCTCGACTTCATCTTCTTCGAGCTGGAGCGCGCCGGCGCGCCGGAACGGCTGACGTAGGCCGGGCACTTGCAGGTCGACCTCCGGCCGATCACGCGGGGCGACGCCGAGGCGATGCTCTCGTGGCACTACGACGAACCGTACTCTCTCTACAACCCGGCCAACGGCTCGTTGGAGACCATGCTCGATCCGGCGAACCGGTACTACAGCGTCCTCGATGACGTCGGGGACGTCGTCGGATTTTGCTGCTTCGGTCCCGACGCACGAGTGCCCGGCGGCCACTATGCAGACGAGACCTTGCTCGACGTCGGGCTCGGCATGCGCCCGGACCTGACTGGGCAGGGCCACGGGCCGGTGTTCTTCCAGGCGATCCTGCACTACGCGGAGCGCGAGTTTGCGCCGGCTGGCTTACGCGTGACGGTGGCCTCGTTCAACCGGCGAGCGTTGCGTGTCTACGAGCAGGCCGGGTTCGAGGAGTCAGGTCGGTTCGTGGCAGATGACGGAGGTCGCGAGTTCTTCCAGCTTGTGAGGTCGGCGTAGAAGTTGTCCAACCAACGATACGGTATCAGAAGTTAAGTAGTCAGGGCGGCAGCGCGGCCGCTAGCGGCCGTTGGTCGGCGGCTTGACGGGCAGGTCGACGACGAACTGGGTGCCGCGGTCGCGGGCGCTCTCGGCGCGGACGGTACCGCCGTGAGCGTGGACGACTTCGCTGACGATGGCGAGGCCGAGGCCGGAGCCGGTCACGGCGCGGTTGCGGTCGAGCTGGAAGAAGCGCTCGAAAACGCGCGGGAGCTCCTCCTCGGGGATGTAGGAGCCGGTGTTGTGGACGGCGACCTTCACGTGGCCGTTCTCGGCCTCGGCGCGGACGGTGATCTCGCGGCCGTCGTCGGAGTGGCGGACGGCGTTCTCCATCAGGTTGGTGAACACCTGCTCGAGCCGGCGGCCGTCGCCCTGGATGCGCGGGAGGTCGTGGACGTCGAGGTCGATCTTCGTGCCGTCGCCGTCGGTGGCACGCTCGACACGCTCCGCGCAGGTGTGGAGCACGTCCTCGAGGTCGACCGGCTCGCGGCGGACCATCGCCTGACCCGACTCGAGGCGCGAGAGCTCGAGGAGGTCCTCGATGAGGCGGTTCATGCGCTCGGCCTCGACGCTGATGATGCGGCCGGCCTCCTTGTACTCTTCGTCGGAGGAGATAGCTCCGTCCTCCATCGCGTGCGAGAAGCCCTGGATCGAAGTGAGGGGCGTCTTGAGTTCGTGCGAGACGTTGCCGAGGAGGTCGCGCATCATCTGGTCGGAGCGGCTGACCTGCGTGGCCATGTCGTTGAAGGCGTTCGCCAGCCGGCCGATCTCGTCCTCGCCGCCGGCCTCGACACGCTGGTCGTAATTGCCGGTGGCCATCGCCTGGGCAGCGCGCGTGACGCGGGCGAGGCGGCCGGTGATCGAGCGCGAGAAGAGGGCGGCGACGGCGAAGGCGGCGACGAGCGCGATCCCGCCGGCGATGGTGATCTGCGGGAGGACATCGCGCCAGGCGGCCGTGATCTCCGCCGAGTCCACGGCGACCAGCGGCCGCGACGACGGGAGCGGGATGCTGAGACCGGCGCCGATGTTCGCGGCGAACTCCGAGACGAGACTTTGCAGGACCGCGGGGTCGGAGTCGCCCGTGGCGGCGTAGTCGGAGATGAAGGCCTGGATCTGGCCGAGCTGGGCCGAGGTCAGCTCGATGCTGTCACTGGCTGCAGCAAACAGGACGAGGTCCTCGCCGCCCTCGTCGTAGGGCGCCATGCGGAACTCGGCGCTCCCGCGCCGCTCGACCTGGCGTGTGTCGATCGCCGGGTCGACCACTCCGCCGCGCAGGCCCCCTTCGGTGTCGTAGGTCACGTTGCCTTCGTCGTCGACAAGGAGAACGCGGACGTCGAAGCTCTCGGCGAACCCCTCGACGGTGTTCTGGATCTGGTCCGGCGGGACTTCGGAGCGCTCGAGGAGGGCGAGCATGACGGCGATCGGCTCGGCGAGGCGGCCGACGCGCTCTTCGGCGGCCTCCTCCTGCTGTTCGCGCAGGAGGAAAAGCGTCCCGACCGCCGAGATCGCGAGCGTGAGGACGACGATGAAGGTGAAGGCGAGGAGGAGCCGGCTGCTAAGACTCTTCGGCAGCATCTGAGTTCACCACGAGCTTGTAGCCCACACCCCAGACGGTCTCGATCTTCACGCCTCTTGCGTCGCCGAGCTTGTCGCGAAGCCAGGCGACGTGGACGTCGATCGTGCGCGTGTCGCCGTAGTAGTCGGCGCCCCAGACGAGCTGGAGCAGCCGCTCGCGGTCGAGGACGGTGCCGGCATAGCGCATGAACGCGGTGAGCAAGTCGAACTCTTTGGCGCGCAGCGTGATCTGGGCGCCATCGAGCGTGACCTCACGGCTGGCAGTGTCGAGCCGGAGGCCGTTGGTCTCGAGGACGGCCTGCCTTGGCGCTTCCTGGGCGGTACGGCGGAGGACCGCCTTCACGCGCGCGACGAGCTCGCGAGGGTTGAACGGCTTCGTCACGTAGTCGTCGGCGCCGATCTCGAGGCCGACGACACGGTCGACGTCGTCGCTGCGGGCGGTGAGGATGATGATGGGGACGTTGCTCGTTTTGCGGAGCTCTTTGGTGACGGCGAGGCCGTCCATCTCGGGCATCATGATGTCGAGGATGATGAGGTCGGGGCGGATGCTCTTGGCCTTCTTGAGGGCGTCGGCACCGTCGTGCGCCGACTCGACCTCGTAGCCTTCCTTATTGAGGTAGAGGCGGGCAAGCTGGACGATGTTCTTTTCGTCGTCGACGACTAGGACCTTGGTGGCCATTACTCTCTCCTAGAACGGCCGTGTGCCGCGGGCAGAATGCTTCTTTACTATAACGCGGCAATGGGGGATGTCGTTCGTGGTGAGGGTGCGGGGCGAACCACCCGCACACCCAGCCTCCAAGCTTAGGATATCGCGTACCTTGCGATGCCGCGGGCGGTTCGCCCTCTCTAGATGGTGGGGGACGGGGACTAACGCGCTGCAAACGAACTGTAAAGGATATGTCAACTGTCGAGCAGAGACGGTCTCACAGATGGCGCTTGCGCACTGTGCTATAATCGCTCTGCCCAAAACACGGTAGGGGCTGGTGGCTGTCCCGGTGCCTTGGGCGAGAGTTGCTGGGGAGGTGGCAAGTGGACGTCAATGGCCTGTCGAACGGGCTCCCAAGGTGCCAGAAGTGCAAGGCTGGGGATCTGGTCCCGCTGTCCGATTTCGGCAGCCAGGGTGCCGCGATTCATTTCAAGGCGTGGGCCTGCACCAACCCCGAATGCGGGTTCAATCTCAAGATCCGAAATGGCGACCTCTATGTCGATGAGCCGATCACCAGCGGCGCATCGCATACGCCTCGCGTGCGCTAGCTAACGACCGACCCCGAGATAGATCATCCCGGCAGCCTCGACCGATGCCCGGTCGAGGCTGTTGCGTCCGTCGAGCACGGCGCGGCAACCTCTGAACGCCGCGAAGTCGAGGTCCGCGTAGGCGTTATGCCAAGCCTGCACGACGATTGCATCGACGCGTTCCGAAGCTAGATCGCCTGACGGCTCGAGCCCAAGCGACATAACCTCCTCGTTCGAGAAGTACGGGTCATGCACGAGGGGCTTCGCGCCACGTTCGCTCAGGGCCTGAGCGAGGAGTAGCGCGCTCGAGTGCGAGGCTTCCTTGACGTCCGGCCGGTAGGCGAGCCCGAGGATGAGCACGGTCGTGTCCTTCAGCGAGCCGAGGGTACCTTCGAGCTTCGCAACGCCGTAGCCGGCCATGCCGTCGTTGATCTCGCGGCCGGCGCGAGTGAGCGTGGCGTTGACGCCTTCCGGGATGAAGTGCGGGTAGACGGGCAGGCAGTGGCCGCCGACGCCGACGCCTGGCTGGTGGATGTGCGAGTACGGCTGCGAGTTCGCGGCCTCGATCGCCTCCGTGACGTCGATACCGAGCGAGTCGGCGTATTTCGCGAGCTCGCCGGCGAGCGCTATGTTGACGTCGCGGTAGATGCCTTCGGCGAGCTTGGCGAACTCCGCGGTCTCGGGATCGCGCATGCGAAGGAGGCAAGGCGCTTCGAGCGACGCGGTGTAGAACGCCTCAGCCATGTCCCAGCTCGGTTCGTTGATGGGGCCGATGACTTTGGGATACGTCTTGAGGTCGCGGAAGATGCGGCCTGACGACACGCGTTCCGGACTCGCCGCGATGAGCGCGCCCTCGAGGGCGGCGCCGACGCGGTGGCGGGTCGTGCCGACGGGCACGGTCGTCTCGACGACGACGAGGCTGCCGGAGCGCAGGCCGCGCTTCACGTCTGCGACGGCGTCGTCGAGGTGGGTGAAGTCTGGGTCGTTCGCGTTGTCTAGGGCCACCGGCACGATGATGATGACGACATCGCTCTCGGCGACGGCGGCCGGCGTGTCGGTCGTGGCGGTGAAGAGCCCGGCTTTCTGGGCGGCCCTCAGGCGTCCTTCGAGCTCTGCCTCGCCCTCGACCGGGCAGCCGCCGGCGTTGAGGTCGTCGACGCGGCCGGCGTCGGTATCGCAGCCGCTGACGCCGAGGCCACGGCTGGCGTACTGCGCCGCGAGCGGAAGGCCGACCTTCCCCAGCCCGACGACCGCGACCTTCACGACGGCCCCGCGACGGCCTGCGGCCGGCCGCTGCGTGCCGACTCGATGAGCGCCTCGACGACGCGCATGGCGGCGATGGCGTCGTGAGCGCCCACACGAGGTTGCGCTTCGCCGCGCGCGACCGCGAGGAACGCGCGCAGCTCGGCGCGCAGCGGCTCCTCAGTTTCGACGGGGATGGGAGTGCCGGTGGAGGGAGCGTCTTCGGACGGCTCGCGCGAGGAATCGTGGAACGTGAGCGCCTGCGTGATGTAGTCGAGGCGGTACTCGCCGCGCTCGCAGAGGACGCGCAGCTCGCGGGTCTTCGACGGTGCGAGCCAGTTCGTCTCGAGTGTGCCAACGATCCCGGCCTCGAAGCGCATGACGGCCGATAGCGCGTCCTCGTGCTCGGTGCGAATGCCGGACTGCGTCTCGGCGCGGACGCTCTCGACGTCGTTGCCAGTGAGGTAGCGGAGGATATCGATGTCGTGCGTCGCGAGGTCGTGGACGACGCCGACGTCGCGCTCGCGCGCGAAGAACGGCCCGACGCGGCGCGCACTGATCTGGAGGACCGGGCCAGCGTCGCCGGCTTCGAGCTGCTGCTTGAGGGCCACGACAGCCGGGTTGAAACGCTCGATGTGGCCGACCTGCAACGGGGCGCCTGCGTGTTCTGCGAATGCTCGGACGCGTTCGGCCCCGGCGACGTCTGCGGCGAGCGGCTTCTCGACGAGGGTGGTGACGCCGCGTTCGATGCAGGCAGTGGCGACCTCTTCGTGGAGGCGAGTCGGGACGGCTACGGAGACGGCATGGAGCTCTTCCTCGGCGAGCAGGCTGATGTAGGTCGCATATGCGCGCACGTCGCGCGCAGCCAGTCGCGCTTCGTTGGCGTCGGCAACGGCGACGAGGTCGGCGTCGGGCAGCTCGCTATAGACACGGACGTGGTGGGCGCCCATCGCGCCAACGCCGATGACGGCGACACGGAGGCGGTCAGCCACTGCGCGCCTCCGTAAGCGCGAGCGCCTTGCCGGCGGCCGTGGCGATCTCGTGCAGGTCCTCCGGTGTGAGGCCCGGATGGACGGGCAGCGAGAGGACTTCGCGCGCGGCCTGCTCGGCTTCGGGGAACGAACCGCCGATGCCGCGCTGGTGGTAGAGCGGCTGCTGATGCAGACAGCGTTCGTAGTAGGGCACGGCCTCGATCTGCTCATCAGCGAGCGCCGCGCGGAGAGCCTCACGGCGCCCGGCATCCACGCGGATCGTGTATTGCTGGTAAACGTGGCGCGCCGCAGGAAGCTCCACAGGCGTCTGAACGCCATCCAGGTGTCCTGTCAACCACAAAGCGTTGCGGCGACGCGTCTCGTTCCAGGCGTCGAGCTTCGCGAGCTGTGCGTTGCCGAGTGCTGCGGCCATCTCGGTCATGCGGTGGTTTGCGCTGAGCAGTTCGGTGACGTAGCGCTCACTCTCGCCCTGATCGCGAAGGCGGCGGAGCGTCTGCGCGACGTCGCCGTCATCGGTCGTGACCATGCCGCCTTCGCCGGTCGTGATCGCCTTGGTTGCGTAGAACGAGAAGCAGGCGTCGCCGGTCGCGCCGACGCGTTCGCCCTGCCATTCCGCGCCCAACGCCTGACAGGCGTCCTCGATGACGTCGAGGTTGTGGTGCGCGGCGAAGTTGCGGATCGTCGTCATGTCGGCAGCATGGCCGAAGAGGTGGACGGGGATGATCGCACGGGTGTTCGGCGTGATCGCGGCTTCGGCGGCAGCAGGGTCGATGGCGTAGGTACTGGACGTGATGTCGACGAGGATGGGCTTCGCGCCAGCGAGCATGACGGCGTTGCCTGTCGCCGCGTACGTGAACGCCGGTACGAGCACTTCGTCGCCGTGGCCGATGCCGTGGGCGAGGAGCGAGAGGACGAGCGCCGATGTACCTGACGACACGGCAACCGCGTGCTGCGCGCCGGTGTAGCGCGCGAAGGCGTCCTCGAACGCGGCTACCCGCGGGCCCTGCACGAGGCGTCCCGAGCGGAGGGCTTCGAGGACGGCCTGCTCCTCCTCAGGACCGATGATGGGCTGCGCGATACGGATCATGCTCTCGCCCTCACCGCGCCGAGTTCGTAGGTCTTGCCACACTTGGTGCAGCGCCAGACGGCGCCTTCGTCGCGGAGATGGCGGCCGCATGTGCAGACGTAGCCCCTCATCGTGGCCGGATTGCCGAAGACGAGTCCGTGTTCGGGAACGCCGCTGGTGACGACCGCGCCTGCGCCGACCATCGCCCAGCGGTCGATGGTGAGGCCGGGGAGGATAACAGCGCCCGCGCCGATGGACGCGCCCTCGCGGACAAGCGTGTGCTCGGCCTCCCAGTCGTCATCGCCCTTGAGGGAGCCGTCCTCGTTGGTCGAGCGCGGGTAGCGGTCGTTCGTGAACGTGACGTGCGGGCCGATGTAGACCGCGTCTTCGATCACGACGCCGCGGTAGAGGGAGGCGCGGTTCTGGATCTTCACGCGGTTGCCGACCTCAACACCGGTGTCGATGTAGACGCCCTTGCCGATGATGCAGTCGTTGCCGAGGACGGCCCCTTCCCGTATCTGGGCCTCGTTCCAGACGCGAGTCCCGGGGCCGATCTTGGCGTCAGTCGAGACGTCCGCCGTGGGATGGATCATGCTGTAGCAAATCTACCATGCGTCGGGCAGACCGACCATCTCCGAAGGCAGGCTCGGGAGCGGACGAAGGGCGGGCCCGCAGTGCCGCCTCGACAATGCGTTCGACGTCGGTGCTGGTGAGGACGTTCCAGCCGCCAGATGTGGTCTCCGGCCACTCCGTTTCGTCGCGGAGGGTGACGCACGGCGTCTCGAGGAGGTAGGCCTCCTTCTGGACGCCGCCGGAGTCGGTGAGCACCATGCGCGCGCTCGCCTCAAGGGCGAGCATGTCGAGGTAGCCGGCGGGGTCGATGGCCCGGACGTTTGGCGGCAGGTCGACCTTGGCCGCGGCCAGCGCGGCCTTCGTGCGCGGATGCAGCGGCAGCACGATCGCCTCGTCGATCCGGCCGAACGCGGTGATGATGCGGCCGAGCGCGGCGTGGTCATCGGTGTTGGAGGCGCGGTGTACCGTGGCGAGGCAATACGCGCCGGGGGCCACGCCGAGGCGTTTGAGGATCGCGGCGCGCGCTTCGATCTGCGGACGGTGTTGGAGGAGCGAATCGTACATGATGTCGCCGGTGAGGCGGGCGCGATCCGCGAGACCCTCGTCCTCCAAGTGATCGATGGCGGTCTGCGTGGGGCAGAAGAGGAGGTCGGCGGCGTGGTCGGTGAGGACGCGATTGATCTCTTCGGGCATCGAACGATCGAAGCTGCGGAGGCCGGCCTCGACGTGGGCGAGTGGCATGCCGAGCTTCGCTGCGGCGAGCGCGCCGGCCAGCGTCGAGTTCGTGTCGCCGAAGACGACGACCCAGTCCGGCTTATCGGCAACGAGGAGGGGCTCGAGGCGCAGCAGCATCTCGGCGGTCTGCTGTCCGTGGGATCCTGAGCCGACGCCGAGGTTGCGATCCGGCTGTGGGAGATCGAGCTCAGCGAAGAAGACGTCGGAGAGCGTCTCATCGTAGTGCTGCCCGGTGTGGATGAGAAGTTGTTCGTGCTGCTCGCGCAGGACGCGGCTGAACGCGGCCGCCTTGATGAACTGGGGCCGGGCCCCGACGATCGTTGCGACCTTCACGGGGAGGGTTAGTTGTTCGAGCGCGTCTCGGCGGGGTAGGTGTCTCGCAGGTCGAGGCGGGCGAGGGCGTGGAGCCGGGTCGCGAGCTCCTTGGGGTCGTCGGGCATGTCGCGCTGGAGCTCCTCGATGCGGCCGATCAACTCCTGCGCGTCGACGGACGGCGTACCGGCGACCTCGAACACCTTGGGGTGGCTGGTGTCGATGAAGTCGCCGCGCTGGTCGAGCGGCACCTCGGCGACCTGCTCGCCGGGTCGGAGGCCCGTGTAGACGACCTCGATGTCCTTGCCAGGTTGGTAGCCGCGCAGACGGATCAGCTTCTCGGCGAGGTCCCCGATCTTGACCTCTTCGCCGAGGTCGAGGACGAGGACGGGTGTGTCGCCGGCCTGGGCGCCAGCCTGGATCAGGAGCCGCACGGCCTCCGGCGGCGACATGAAGTAGCGCGCGATGTCCTTGTGCGTGAGCAGCACCGGACCGCCGCGCTCGATCTGGCGCAGGAAGAGCGGGACCACGCTGCCGCGACTGCCCATCACGTTGTGGAGGCGGACGGCGGTGAAACGCGTCGAGCTCTCGTTGGAGAGGGAGGCCGCGAGCAGCTCGCCGATCCGCTTGGTGGCGCCGTAGACGCTGTCGAGTTCCGCGGCCTTGTTCGACGACACGAAGACGAGGCGCTCCGCTCCGGCGGTATCTGCGGCGCGGCAGAGGTTCATCGTGCCGACGACGTTGACGTGGAACGCGGCCTCCGGGTGGTCCTCGATGACGGGGATGTGCTTGTAGGCGGCGGTGTGGAAGACGACGTGAGGCCGCGCCGCCGCGAACGTGCGGTCGAGCTGGGCGCGGTCGGCGATGTTGGCCATCCAGATGCGTACATCGGCGCCATCGGCGGCGAGGTCGCGCTGGAGGTCGTAGAGGCCTGTCTCGTTCGTGTCCAGCAGATGCAGCGAGGCGGGGCCGTAGCCGAGGAGCTGATGGGCCAGCTCCTGCCCGAGGTACCCGGCCGCGCCGGTGATGAGCACCGCCTTGTCCCTGATGAGCGCCGAGCAGGCTGCGGCGTCGATTGGGGTTTCTTGCGTGCCAAGGAGATCATCGACGGTGATCTCGCGAAGCTGGCCGCCGGAGCCCGCGTGGACCATCTCCGGCACGCCGGGGACTGTCCGCACGGCGACGTCGGCCTGCTGGCAAAGGCCGACGAACTCGCGGATGGTTGCACCGGATGCCGACGGCATCGCGAGGGCGACGAGCTCGATGCCGTTGTCGCGGACGACCTCCGGGATGTCCTCGCGCGTGCCGAGCACAGGCAGGCCGTGGATGCGCGTGCGGTGCTTCCTGGGATCATCGTCGATGAAACCGATCGGCTTGTACTGCCACTCCTGATGTTGCAGGAACTCGCGCGCGAGCATCTGGCCGGTGCTGCCCGCCCCGACGATCAACACAGGTTGCACAACACCTCCCCAGCCGAGGAACGGGGCTTGTGTACGCAGGCGCGGCCAGAGCTTCGCGACGCCCATGGAGAGGAAAATCAGGACCGGCGCGATCGCTGTGACCGTCAGGGGGATGTGGCGTGGGGTGAGGAAGACGTTGATGCCGAGCAGCAAGATCGACACGAGCCCCACGGAGGACGCGAGCGTCACCGCGTCGGCAAGGCTGGCGTACTGCCAGGCGGTGCGATAGATGCCGAAGAGGTAGTTGCCGACGAGGTAGGCCAGGACGATGATGCCGATCACCTGCCCGAAGAAGACCATCGACTCGCGCGGGATGGCGCCGTCGAAGCGGAGCGCGAGGGCGGCTGCGTAGCTCGCGATGATCAGAAGGGCGTCGAGGAGGAGGACGGGGAGGAGGTTGATGAAGCGCGCGGCTGCTGCCGCGGTACCCGAGGCTCTCTTGGCGGGGATGGTCTCGTCTCTCAACGCGCGCCCTTCCGGCTCAGCACAGTCGGGACCGTCTTCGCCAGAATCGTGATGTCTCCCCAGAGGGAGTGGTTGTCCACGTACTCAAGATCGTATTGCATGGTCTCTTCGTAGGTCAATTCTCCCCGACCGCTCACCTGCGCGAGGCCGGTGATCCCGGGCCGGACGTTGTGCCGCCGGTGATACTCGGGCAAGTACTGGTCGACGAGCTCGGGGACCTCCGGTCGCGGGCCGACAATGGACATGTCGGCACGAAGGACGTTGATGAGGTTCGGGAGCTCATCGATGCTGGCGGATCGCATGAAGCCGCCAATTCGCGTGTACTGCTTGCCGCCGTACAGCGGGTCGAACACGTACTCCTTGAAGTCGGACACCTCCGGAACGGGTGTAGATTCCTGGTCGCCGGGTGTGGAGCGCATGGTACGGAACTTGAGGACCTGGAACTCACGCCCGTTCATGCCGATCCGGCGCTGCTTGAACAGTACAGGTCCGGGCGACTCGAGGCGGACAAGAACTGCGACGACGAGCACAAGCGGGGATAGCACGATGAGCGCCGCGGCCGCGACGACGAGATCAAAGGCGCGCTTCACGTGTTAGCGGCGTGCGTTCGCGGCGATCTCGCGCACGGCGTCCGCGACGCGCTCGACGTCGCCGTCGGTCATGCGCGGGTAGATCGGGAGCGAGATCAACGACTCGTAGATCCCCTCCGCGATGGGGAAGTCGCCGGGCTTCATGCCGAGGTGCTCGATGTAGTACGGATGGAGGTTGATCGGAATGAAGTGCACGGACGTGCCGATGCCGCGGTCTCGGAGCTCTTCGATGAACTGGGCGCGGTCGATGGTGAGGCGGTCTGGGTGGAGGCGGATCGGGTAGAGGTGCCATGCGTGATCGATCGCCGGATGGACGGTCGGCGTACGGACTTCCTCGAGGGCGGCGAACAACTCATCGTAGAGCGCTGCGATAGCGGCCCGACGCGTCTGAAACGCCGCGATCTTCCTTGCCTGGTGGATGCCGATCGCGGCCTGGATGTCGGTCATAGCGTAGTTGAAGCCGGGCGCGAGGACCTGGTACTCGGCGCTGCCCTTCTCGGTGTAACGGTTCCAGGCGTTCTTGCTGAGGCCGTGCAGGCTCAGCAGCCGGACACGGTCGGCGAGATCCTCGTTGTTGGTCGTGAGCATGCCGCCCTGGCCGGTCGTGATCGGCTTGATCGGGTAGAAGCTGAAGACGCTGGCGTCTGTGAGCGCGCCGATCGGGCGTTCCTTGTAGCTCGCTCCGAGCGCGTGGGCGGCGTCCTCGACGATGCGGAGTTCACGCTGTTCCGCGAGGGCCACCAAGCCGTCCATGTCGCAGGGCTGGCCGCCGTAGTGCATCGGGATGATCGCCTTCGTCTTGTCGGTGATGCGCGCCGCGACGTCGTCCAGCGAGATGTTGTGGTCGTCGTCATTGACGTCGGCGAGCACGGGGGTTGCCCCGGCGTGGAGAATGACGTTGACGGTCGCGGCGAACGTGAGCGGCGTTGTGATGACCTCGTCTCCGGGTCCGATCTCGAGTGCGAGGAGCGCGAGGTGGAGCCCGGCGGTGCACGACGAGAGCGCGACCGCATAGTCGGCGCCGGCGACCTCGCGGATGGCCTCCTCGAACGCGGCGACCTTCGGGCCGCCGGTCAGCCAGCCGGAGCGCAAGGTGTCGACGACCTCGTCGATCTCCTCCTGCCCGAGGTCAGGCTTGGCGAACGCGAGGAATTCTTTCGTGCTTGGCTCGGTCACCTGGGTCATGCGGCCCCCTTCGTGACCGCCGCGAGCAGGTGGGTGCGCAGCAACGGGACCTGCTCGAGAGCTCTACAGAGCAAAGTGCTGCCACGCAGCAGTCGCACGAGCGGCGGTGCGAGCGTGACGCGCTCGATGTCGAGGTCATGACCTGCGAACAGCGACCGGAGCGCTGTCTCCGAGACCGGCGTGGTGTTCGGGTTGGTTGGGTTGAGGTGGAAATCGTAGACGAGCAGTAGGGCGCCGGGCCGAACCACGCGCAGCGCTTCGCAAGCGGCGGCCTCGCGGATCTCATCGTTGGCCATCGAGCTGAGCGACGTGAACGCGAACGCGAGGTCGAACGAGGCCTCGCGGTAGGGGAGCGAGGCGGCGCTCGCAAAGGCCATCGCCGGTGACGACGGCGCAATGTCGATCGCCTGAAACAGGCTCGGCTCGGCTCCGTAGTGGTTGAGCGAGCGCATGAGCGCGCCCTCACCGCAGCCGATCTCGAGGATGCGCCGGCCTGCGAGGCTGTCGACACCGTGGCGGCGAAGCATGGCGAGGAAGGCGCGGTCGCGGGTTTGGTGGATGTAACGCTCAGCGGAAGAGAGTTCCGGATACGGGGCTATGCCTTCGTCTGCGGTCACGGGTTGCGATTGCGCGAGAGCGGTCACGAGGCCCCGGCCTCCTTGGGGACCGCGACCGGCTGGCGGACAAGGCGGCGGGCGACGCCGCTCAGGAAGCCCAGGCCGTAGGCGAGGTGCATGCTTGCGAAACATAGCGGCAGGCGAACGAGGTGCTTCCAACCGTGTCGCCACGAGAGCCCGATTGAAAAGCCGATCGAAGCGCCGAGGTACACGCCCGACAGGATGGCCAGCGGCAGCAGCATCATCCCACCGAACAGCGAGACGATGGCGGTGCCGAGGATGCCGATGACGAGACCGGCAGGCGCGAGCTGGCGGAGCCGGACGCGTCGCGGGTGGCGGGAGAGCACGACGACCTTGGCCTGGCCGTAGGCGAAGTATTGCCGCGCGAGCTGGGCCAGGCTCTCGCGTCCGTAGTAGGTCGAGCGGATGGCGGGCGTTAGTAGGATGCGCGCCCCGCCGTCACGGAGACGGTAGTGAAACTCGTCGTCCTCGCCGGCCTCGATTTCGGCGAACGCTCCGAAGCGATCGAAGACGTCGCGACGGTAGGCAGGAAAGGCGACGGTGTCGGTCCATCCTTGACGCTGGCTGTAGCGGAACGTCGCGTTGCCGACGCCGAACGGCGAGGACATCGCGATTGCGATCGAGTCGCCGGACCGGCTCCCGCCCAGCGTTTCGATGGGACCGCCGACCACGTCGGCGCCGGTGCGCTCCAGCGCGGCGACGCTCTCGCGCACGAAGTCAGGCGCGGCGGCGGCGTGGGCGTCGAGCCGGGCGATGACATCGCCCTTCGCGAAGGCGAGTCCGATGTTGAGGCCGCGCGCCGTCTGCTGGCTGCGGTTGTCGATGACCCGCAGGGAAGCGAACTGGGAGGCCATGCGGTCCACGATCGTGCGGGAGCCGTCGCTGGACGCGCCGTCGACGACCAGGACTTCGAACCGGTCGCGCGGGTAGTCCTGCTCGAGGAGGCTGCGCAGGCAGCGCTCGATGAAGCGGCGCTCGTTGCGCATGGGCACGATGATGGAGACGAAGGGGAACTGGTCAGGCATGGGCGGGTCTACCTTCTCGCTTCTAGGGTAACGTAGCACGCTAGACGGCTACGTCAAACGGCCACGAGGCTCTCGTAGAGACGCTCCATCCGGGCGGCGTTGTCTCCCCAGCGGTAGCGGGCCTCTACAAAGGCCCGGCCGGCGGCGCCCATCCGGGCCCGGAGGCCCGCGTCGTCGAGGAGGCGCGCGAGCTCGGCGGCGAGGGCCGCGCTGTCTCGGGAAGGGACCAGGAGCCCGGTGCGATCCTGGTCGACGACGTCGGGGATTCCGTGCACGTTCGACGCGACGACCGGCAGGCCGGTGGCGGCGGCCTCGAGCGCCGCGACGCCGAAGCCCTCGGCGAGCGAGGGCATCGCGAAGACGTCCATCTCGCCGAGAACGGCGGGTACGTGGTCGTGCCTCACCTCGCCCCTGAAGTCTGTTGTAGCGGCGATGCCGAGGCGTTGCGCCTGCCGTTGGAGCTTCTGCCGTTCGGGGCCATCGCCGGCGATGAGGAGTTGGAATGTGCGGCCTTCATGGTGGAGACGTGCAGCGGCGTCGAGGAGCACAGAGAGGCCCTTTTCCTGGGAAAGTCGCGACATCGTGCCGATCACAGGCTCCGCGCGCACCGGACGCTCCTGCATCGCGAATCGGTCGACGTCGACGCCGTAGGGGACGACCGTGACCGGCCGTGCCTTCGGCATGTAGGCGAGCGTGGCGCTGGCCAGCCGCATGCCGGTCGCGGTGACGTGGTCGGCCTTCTGGAGAGCGAACTTGGTGAGGCGATGGTGAAGCGGCGTCCACGTTGGCGCTTCGAGGATGTCGGTGCCCCAAACGGAGGCGATGGTGGGGGTGACGCTGCAGAGGCCGGCGAGGAAGCCGTAACTGGTGAGGTGATGGGCATGGAGGAGGTCGGGGTTCAGCGACGAGACGAGGTTGCGCACGCGGGTGGCGTGTACGATGTAGCGCGCGCGGCCGATGCGCTCGTAGCCGTCGACGTAGTGAACGGTGGCGCCGGCGATATCGGCAGGACGGAATGAGATGACGTGGACGTCGTCGCCGCGCGCGACGAAGTGCTCGACCCAGCGGCGCGTGTGGATGTAAGGGGCGTCAGCCAGATAGACGACGCGCATGACAGGTTGAGTGTACGCTCGACCGCCGGCGAGGTGCCAGTGCCGTCTATCCCGAGACCAGCTTCTGGTAGAGCGTCTCCATACGTGCCATGTTGTCCTCGAGGATGCCGTAGTCAAGGACGAACGCGAGGTTGCGTTCGGCTGCTTGCCTCCTCAGACTGGTGTCCTCGAGACCGCGGACGAGCGCCTCGGCAAGGGCTTGTGTCTCGCGAAGAGGGAGGCGGAAGCCGGTGACGCCGTCCTCAACGAGTTCTTGCTGGCTTGGCAGGTCTGAGACAACAGGGAAGCAGCCTGCGGCCATCGCCTGCAGCAGCGCGACCGACGTCGCGTCCGAGGATGGGACGGAAACGAAGACGTTGGCGCCCGCGAAGGCGCGACGGAGCGCGTCTTGCGAGAGCTGGCCCGCGAATGTGATGCAGTCGTCAAGATGGAGCGACGACGCGAGCGCCTCAAGCTTCGGCCGCAGCAGTCCGTCGCCGGCGATCACGAGCCGCGCGTCCTGCACGCGTTCGCGCACCGCGGGTATCGCGCGGATGATGGTATCGACGTTGTAGAGCGTGTCGAGCGCGCGCGAGCTGATGATCGTCGGATGGTCGGCCATCACTGCGGCGCGGTCGACCTGCGCAGCAGCGACGTAGTCGCGCGGGATGCCGAGGACGATGTGCTCGACGTTGTTCGCGCCCAGCGCGCGCATTCGGTCGGCCATGTGGCGGTTGTTCGCGGTCGCGAGGCTGGACTTCGAGAGCACGTAGCGCGCGAGCGCCCGGTTGAGCCCCAAGCCAGCCCCGTCGACGAGCACGTCGGATCCCCAGGCGCTGACGACGTACGGCTGCCTGCCGGCCGCGGAGGTCGCGTAGAAGCCGTGCTCCGTGACGTAGTGGGCGTGGAGGACGTCGGGCGCGATCTCGCGGACGGCATCGCTCAGCCCGGCGCGTCGATAACGCAGGTAGTGCGCGAGACGTTGGAGGCTTCGCGGCAGTGCCGAGGTCCTGCCTGGCCGGGCACCGCTCGCGGCGCGCCCGCCTCCGGAAGCGGCGGGCCGAAGGGCGTGCAAGACGACACCTTCAGGCGGCCTGGCCGGAAGGTAGTACGAGACGCCATGCACGTCATGGCCGCGTGCGACGAAGTACGTGAGCCAGCTATGCGTGTGGATGCCGTCGAGATCACCGACGACGCAGATGCGGAGACGTTCGCCCGGAGCGACTAGCTCCACGTTCATGACGAGCGCGCAAACGGCACCTGGCCGCGCATCGCGACGATCATCGTTTGGACGTCGTCGCGATGCGGGAACACGGCGTCGAACATCGAGTTGCCGGAGAGGCGCTGGTAGGCAAGAAGCGACAGCAAGAAGTGGACAACGTACGCGATCGATGACGCGATGGCCGCGCCAGTCACGTCGAAGACCGGGATCAGGGCGAAGTCGGCGATGAGCGTGACGGCAAGTGTCGCTATCGTGATCGCGCTGTTGAGGAGGGGCTGGCCGCGAGCGAGGATGTAGCTGGCGAGGATTTTCGAGCCAGCGAGGGCGACGGTCCCCGGCAGCAGCCAGAGCAGTGGGATCAGCGCGTCTTCGAAGGCGGTGCCGAAGAAGGTCGGAACGAGCCACGGCGACACCGCGGCGAGCCCGCCCGCGGCGATCGCGCTGAGGAGTAGCGTGCCCCGGCAGACGATCGGCGTAGTGCGGGCGGCGTCTGCTTCGGTGTCGGCGGTGAGGCGGGGCAGGAGGACTGCCGAGATCGCGTTCGCGCCGAACCAGACGCTCTGGCTGATCGCGACGCTGACGGCGTAGATGCCGACGCCGGCGGTGTTAACGAAGATCAGCACGATGTACTGGTCGAGACGGTAGTTGAGGAGCTGGATGAGATTGCCGACCTGTCCCTTCACACCGAACACGACCTGACGCCAGAGCGAGGTGCGGTCAAGACGGACGAAGTCGACGAGACGGAGGTCGGTGCGGACGAACCAGAACGCGACAACGATTGCGGCGAGGGACGCGATCGACCAGACGATGATCGCATCTGTCGTGTCGATATCTCCTACGGCCGCAAGTGCGACGACGAGCAGGAGCATGACGAACGGCTGGGCGAGGATGACGAGGTTCATTGCCTGAAAGCGGCTCACGCCCTGCAGTACGGTCGCGAGGACGTTGTAGTTCACGAATAGCGGCACGACGAACGCGAACGCCCAGTAGGGGGCGCCGTTGTCAAGGAGCGCGTCGCCGATCGTGGGCCAGGCGAGCAGGACGAGCGCGGCGCTCACGGCCGCGGCGAAGATGACGACATGCTGCGTGTTCGCGACGACCCGCGACACGGTCGCGAGCTTCTTGCCGAGCTCGTAAACGGAGGAGACGTTCATGCCGAGGCTCAGCACCAGCTGCGCCATCGACGCGGTGAGGAGGAAGAGCGCGTAGACGCCGCGGCCCTCCGGCCCAAGCTGGCGGGAGACGATGACGGTGACGCCGAAGACGAGCGCCGCGTTCGCGACATGCGCGAGGAAGACAAGATTTACGTTGGCGATGAAGCCGGCGCGTGGCTGGCCGGTCTCGGCGTCGGTGGCGCCTCCGGTCACAGAGCGCTCACCGGAACGGCGGGTGCGACCAGCGCCTCAACGGCCTCGAGCTCGGCGGCCATGCGCTCGTCCCACGTCCAGAACTCGGCCTCGGCGAGGGAGCGCGCGCCGGCGCCAACCTTGTCTCGCAGATCAACATCCCGGTCAAGCTCGATGACGGCGTCGGCGATGCGGTTCGGGATGCCGGCGCGCAGGAGGATGCCGGTCTCGCGATCGCGGATCAGGTCGCGAGTGTCGCCGGCGTCGACGCTGACGATAGGGAGAGCGCAGCACATCGCCTCGAGGAGCGGGTTACCGACGTTCGAGAGGTCCGCAATGGCGAGAACCACGTCCGCGGCGCGCATGTAGGCGGCGACGTCCTCCTGCGGGACGGAGCCAATGAATCGCACCTTGGATGCGACGCCGACGTGGCGCGCCTGGCGCTCGAGGTGCGTGCGTTCCTCACCGTCGCCGACGACGACGAGTTGAGCGTTCGGGACAGACGCGACGATCCGCGGCATCGCCGCAATGGCGCGGTCGACGCGCTTCCAGGCCGCGAGACGGGAAGCCGTCAGCAGCACGAAACCGTCTGCCGGCATGCCCAGGCTGTCGCGCTGGACGGCGCGTTCGGTTACGGTCGCGGGCCGGAGCCGTTCCAAGTCGAGGCCGTTGCGCCAGAAGCGGACCTTGCCTTCGGAGGCGGGATTGAGCTTCGCCAGCACTACGTCGCCCTGGGTGCCGTCGTTAGTCATGATGTAGAGGTCGGCCTCGGTGCGGATGGCGCGGACTTCTTCATAGCGGCGAGCCAATCCGATCCGGCTATCAAGGTGGGGTCGGAGGACGGTGCCCTGGAAGCGCGCGACGAGTGGTTGCTTGCGGCCGTGCGCGCGGAGCAGGCGCCCGGCTAGGACGCCGTGCACCTCGTAGCCGTAGATCAGGTCGAACGACTCTGTGCGCAGCGCGCGCTCGGCCTGGCGCGCGGCGAGGCGAGGGAAGAGTAGCGCGAAGCGTAGCTTCTGGTCGGCGGCGCGTGCCGGTCCCGGCAGCGAGAACCGCGACTCCTGCAGGCTGGGCATGTGGAAGCGCACAAAGTCGACGTTTTGGAATGCGGGGAGCGGCGCCTGCTCCGCGTACCTGAGGCCGTCCTGTGGGACCTGCGCGTTTGCACCAACCGTGGGTGAGATGAACGTAACGCGATGGCCGGCGTCGCCGTAGGCCTGCAGCGTGCGATAAAGACTCGGAGCCCCTCCCTGACCTTGAAGCGCCCATACCTCGAGTGCGGAGAGCATCAGCACGTGCATGGTTCGCCTTCGCGGTAGTGTAGCCGCCGTACGGTGGAACGGCAACGTGACAGCAAAATCTACGTTCTGATACCATGCATGGGCTCCCTCGGTCGGGGTGTAGCTCAGCCAGGCAAGAGCGCACGCTTCGGGAGCGTGAGGTCGGCAGTTCAAATCTGCCCACCCCGACCATCTTCACCTCGGATTAGGGGCTTTACCCTATGGATTCCACAGACCCCGGCCGAGAAAATCAGTTGTGACAAAGTCGCAACACGTTATGTGCCGTTAGGCCTTGCCGACCATCTTGGGCGGCGCTACAATCCTGCGGACTTTGCGGGAGCAACAGCCACGAACGAGGTCCTCTAGAAGCACATGTACCAGGAAGAGGAACAGGTCCAGGTCAAGCGGCGGCAAAGCGAGCGCGCCGTTCAGCTTGCCATGGCCAAGCGCTGGCAGGATGCTGTAGCCGCCAACAAGGCGATCCTCGACGTCTTCCCGAACGACACCGACTCGCACAACCGCCTTGGGAAGGCCCTCATGGAGTTGGGACGATACCCGGCCGCCCGGAAAGCGTACAGGAAGGCGCTTGAGCTCGATCCCGCGAACCAGATCGCGAAGAAGAACCTCGAACGCATCGCGGTGCTGTCGAAGGAGAAGAACGGCGATCGCGCGTCGGCCCAGGCTGACCCGTCCTTGTTCATCGAGGAGATGGGCAAGTCCGTCCTGACCGTGCTCGAGCAGACCGACGAGAAGACCCTGGTGAAGCTGCGGGCTGGTGATGAAGTGCAGCTCACGAGAAAGAAGGACGACCTGATCGTCGAGACGATGAGCAGCGATCGAGTCGGTTCGATCGAGCAGAAGCTGCGAAGCCGCATCCTGAAGCTGCTCGAAGGCGGGAGCACCTTTGCCGCGGCAGTGACGGCGATCAACGGCAACGAATGTCGCATCATTATCAAGGAGACGTACCGCGATCCGAGCCAGACCGGACCGTCATTCCCGACGGCGATCACCACCGAGAAGCTCCGCCCGTACACGAAAGACACGTTGATCCAGGACCGTAAGAAGTCTGCTTCCTCGCGAGACGATGACGAGATCGAGGACGACGTCCCTGACGACGACACGGAGAACGAGTGGGACGAGGACTCGCTGGACCAAGAGGGGCACCTCAGTATCAACGACGCCGCGGACGCGGAGGACGAAGCGGAGGCGGAGGAGATCGAAGAGTAGCGCACTCCGTCGGAGCGTACGGATGTACAGACCCCTGACACGCTGCTGTCAGGGGTCTTGTGTATGGTGGCGTAGGCCATTCTGATAGAGTCTAGGAACGCCGCCTGGGGCCGCGGCGTCTCACAGCTACGCACGAGAATCGAGCATGTCAGGAATCATACGCGCGCGGGGACTCACCAAGCAGTTTCCCGGCCTGGAGGCTGTGAAGGGCATCGACTTCTCAGTTGAGGAGGGCGAGTGCTTCGGCCTGCTCGGACCCAACGGGGCGGGCAAAACCAGCACCATCCGGATGATTACCTGCGTCTCGCCGGTGACCGCCGGGGAGCTGTTTGTAGACGGCATGGACGTGCGGACGCACGGGCGCGAGATCAAAGCGAGGCTGGGCGTCGTCTCGCAGGAGGAGAACCTCGATCCGGATCTGAGCGTACGACAGAACCTGCTCGTGTACGCGCGCTACTTCGACATTCCGAACGACACCGCGCGCAAGCGCGCCGACGAGGCGCTGGAGCTCTTCCAGCTTGATGACCGCGGGCGCGAGATCGTCGATAACCTGTCGGGTGGTATGAAGCGCCGGCTGATCATCGCGCGGGCGTTGATGAGCGATCCCAAGATCCTCGTGCTCGACGAACCGACGACCGGCCTCGACCCGCAGGCTCGGCATGTGGTCTGGCGCAAGCTGCGGGTGCTGCTCTCGCAGGGCATCACGATGCTGCTAACAACGCACTACATGGAGGAGGCCGCGGCATTGTGCCACCGCCTCGTCGTGATGCACCTGGGCAAGATCATGGCCGAAGGCACACCCGCGGACTTGATCGAACGACACGTCGGCCCGCAGGTACTCGAACTCCACCTGCGCGACAACGGACGCGCGGAAGCCATGCGCGTGCTCGACGCGCACGACGGTCTCGAGATCGAGGACGAACTGGAAGACGTGATCTACGTCTTTAAGCAACGCCAGCCGTGGGAGCCGCTGCTGCACGACCTGTCGGCGTTCGAGCCGCACATGGAGTTGCGCAAAGCCACGCTCGAGGACGTGTTCCTCAGGTTGACGGGGAGGGGGCTGTTCGATTGAGTGTGCTCGGCGTGTCCTATCGCAGCTATCGCGTGTGGCAGCGCAACCGCGACGTCGTGTTCCGCCTCTGGTTCGCGGAGCTGATACCGCCGCTGTTCGGCCCGCTCATCATGATGAGCGCGCTCGGACTCGGGCTCGGCGTGTTCGTGGACATCGAGGGCGAAGCCTCGTACCTGGCGTTCCTCACACCAGGTATCCTCAGCATCTTCCCGATGATGTGGGCGATGTTCGACTGCGGTTGGGGAGCCTACGGCCGCATGACGATGCAGGGGGTGTACGACGCCGTTGTCGCGACGCCGCTCAACGTGGAGGACGTGATTGGGGGCGAGATCTTCTTCGGGGCAAGCCGCGCCACCCTGCAGGGGGTGCACATCCTGATCGCGGCGGCGCTCTTCACGCCGGCCTACGATGTCATCCAGTCGCCGCTTGCGGTCTTCACCATCCCGGTCGCGTTTCTCACGGGGCTGATCTTCGGATCGATCGCGATGTCATTCACCGCGTACGCGCCTTCGATGAGCGCGTACAACTTCATGTTCGCGTTCATCATCAATCCGATGTTCTGGTTCAGTGGCGCCTTCTATCCGCTGGAAAGCCTGCCGCCCGGGCTCCAGGTCCTGGCGTACTTTCTGCCCATCACGCATATCGTCGAGCTCAATCGCGGGCTTCTTTCCGGCGACATGGAGTGGACGCACCTCGGGAACCTCGCCGTGGCGCTGGGGTTCGCGGCGCTGTTCTTCTCATTCGCCTTGTGGGCAATGCGCCGGCGTCTGGTGAAGTAGCTAGCGAGCGCCGGAACCCGCTTGCAAGGTGAATGCGTCGATCAGGCCCGCATCGAACTGCAAGATCAGCGAGGCGTCAATCGCGTTGACCGAGCCGCTTCCGTTGACGTCGGCGAAGGACGCGCAGATAAGGTCGTCCAACACGCCTGCGTCGAACTGCAAGACGAGGGCGGCATCCACGCTGGTCACGTTGCCGTCGCAGCTGGCGTCGCCCAGGGGCGGTTGCGGGAGGGCTGTGGCGGTACCGGATACGACGTTCGAGTAACCGGAAGTGCCCACGGTGTTGGTCGCCGCGATGCGGTACCAGTAGGTCACGCCGTCGGTCAGCCCGCTGTCGTTGTACATGGTCGTGTCAGCAGGAAGCGTGACCACCTCAGACCACGGGCCGGTCGGGCCAGCGGTGGAGCGCTCAACGATGAACTCGTCTTCGATGTCGGACGTGTCCTCCCACATGAGCGAGATCTTGAGCGCGTCCTGAACGACAACCGCCTGGAGGTCCGTAGGAGAGGCAGGCACAGCAGGGCCAGCCGCGGCGAACTCCGCGAAGAGGAGTGAGAGGGCTAAAGCTAGGAACCCTGGGAAGGCGAATTGAGGTATGAGACGGGTCATGACTGACTACCTTTCCACTCATGATAGTCCTTCGAATCTACCCCTGCTAATAGGACGCTCCGGCCCGACTCTTGGTTCCCGTCAGACTCGAACCAGACTCGCCAGCATGGTATCCTTTGGCTATAGGAGGACTCCGTGGCAGCATCCCGGCCCCGCATCGGGGTCACGCGCTGGGAGGACGTGCCCGGCGAGCGAATCGAAGACTACTGGGAACGCATAGCGGAAGCAGGCGGCGAAGCAGTCGACCTGCGCGGCAAAGACGTCTCTGTTCCTGACTTGGACGGCCTCATCCTGACGGGAGGTCTCGATATCGACCCGTCACGCTACGGCGAGGAGCCTCACGAGTGGACGAAGGTCGCCGAGGCGGAACGTGACGAGTACGAGTTCGGCCTGGTGAAGCGCGCGCTGGACGCCGATCTAACCGTCCTCTGCATCTGCCGGGGTTCGCAGCTCCTCAACGTGGCGCTCGGCGGGAGCCTGCTCCAGAACATCGAGTCCGCAAATCACAGGGCGGACTATAGGACCGAAGGCTACCCTTCGCGATGGCACACGGTGACGCTGGCAGCGGGGAGCAAACTACGTGAGGTCTACGGCGGCGACGAGATCGAGACGAACTCACGCCACCATCAAGGAGTGACGCGCGACCGGCTCGCGCCGGGACTGCGGGCGGTCGGACTGTCGTCGGACGGCATCGTCGAGGCGGCGGAGAGTATGGAGCATCGCTGGGCGGTCGGTGTGCAGTGGCACCCGGAGCGCCCGGAGCGAGAGCAATCGCCCTTTGCGGGCCAGCAGCAAGCGTTATTTCGCACGTTCGTCGGTGCTGCGAGAACGCAGCCCGAGGGCGTGCGGTCAGGATAAAGCCGGCGTAGTGGAGAACACGGATGACAACGGACAGCAGTAACATCGGGAACATTCGCCCCATCAAGATCGAAGAGGAGATGCGCTCGTCGTACCTCGACTACGCGATGAGCGTGATCGTGGCGCGCGCTCTGCCATCGGCGCAGGACGGGTTGAAGCCCGTGCAGCGCCGCATCCTCTACGCGATCTACGAACAGGGTATCCGGCCCGGGTCTCGCTATCGCAAGAGCGCCGGTATCGTCGGCGAGGTGATGAAGAGCTACCACCCGCACGGCGACGCGGCGATCTACGACGCGATGGTGCGTATGGCCCAGGATTTCTCACTCCGCTACCCGCTCATCGACGGGCAGGGCAACTTCGGCAGCATCGACAACGACCCGCCGGCGGCCATGCGCTACACCGAGGCGCGCCTGGCGCCAATCGCAATGGAGATGCTGGAGGATATCGACAAGGAGACCGTCGATTTCGCGCCCAACTACGACGACAGCATGCGCGAACCACTCGTGCTGCCCGGGCGCCTGCCAAACCTGCTGGTCAACGGCGCCAGCGGCATCGCCGTTGGCATGGCGACGAACATCCCGCCGCACAACCTCAACGAGATCTGCGACGCGATCATCAAGTTGATCGAGGAGCCGGAGACGACCACCGAGGAACTGACGGAGATCGTCAAGGGACCGGACTTCCCAGGCGGTGGCATCATCTATCGCATGCGCGAGGAGCGCGAGTACGACGCCGAAGGCAACCGTCGCGACGTTCAGCGGGACGCGATCAAGCAGACGTACGGCGACGGTCGCGGGCGCATCGTCGTGCAAGCGCGAACGCATATCGAGGAGGCGGCGCGCGGCAACAAGATGCAGATCATCGTCACGGAGCTGCCGTTCCAGGTGAACAAGGCGGCGCTCGTCGAGCGCATCGCGGACCTGGTGCGCAACAAGAAGATCGACGGCATCAGCGACCTGCGGGATGAGTCGGACCGGCACGGGATGCGCATCGTGATCGAGCTGAGCCGGACGGGGCAGCCGCGGTCGGTACTCAACTCGCTATACAAGCACACGGCCATGCGCAGCACCTTCCCGGTGAACCTGCTGGCGCTGGTCGACAGCCAGCCGCGCGTCATCAACCTGAAGACCGCGCTGGAACAGTACATCTCGTTCCGGCAGGTCGTGATCCGCCGGCGCACGGAGTACGACCTCGAGAAGGCGAAGGAGCGCGACCACATCCTCCAGGGGCTGCTGAAGGCGCTGGACAAGCTCGACGCCGTGATCAAGACGATCCGGGGCGCGCAGTCCGCCGAGAAGGCCAAGGAAGCGCTGATGGTGAAGCCGTTCAACCTGACGGACCCGCAGGC
>Ga0075326_1000019_pt1 | contig 37063 bp, 35 predicted proteins | sample MayberrySE_Catta_3_FD_120052 | JGI IMG/M metagenome (GOLD analysis project Ga0075326, IMG submission 120052) | Natural and restored wetland microbial communities from the San Francisco Bay, California, USA, that impact long-term carbon... | ecosystem: Environmental > Terrestrial > Soil >...
ATCGCGGGCACGAGCGGGGCCGGCAAGTCGACGCTGCTCTACGCGCTGACTGGCATCATCCCTCCGACCACGGGCCACGTGCTGGTCAACGGTTCGGACCTGTACGAATCATTCGACGCGCTCCAGCCCTTGCTCGGGTACGTCCCACAACGAGACATCCTGCCACTCCAGCTCCCCGTGGAGCGCGCCCTGCACTACGTCGCCCGCCTGCGCCTTCCGACCGATGTCACCGCCGACGAGATCGATCAGCGGGTCGAGGATGTCATGCGCAGCCTCGATCTGTATCACCGCCGAGACGTGCCGCTGTCCAACCTCAGCGGCGGCCAGCAGAAGCGGGCCAGCATCGCCGCCGAGCTGATCGGGCGGCCGGGCCTGTTCTTCCTTGATGAGCCGACCTCCGGCCTCGACCCGGGGCTGGCGCGCCGTGTCTCGCAGATCATGCGCACCATGGCCGAAGAACACAGCACTGTGGTCGTCATCTCGCACGACGTCGAAGGCCTCCAGGCCGCCGACCGCATGTTGCTGCTCGCCTCGGGCGGCAGGGTCGCGTACCTCGGTCCACCGCAGCAAGCGCTCGAATACTTCCAGGTCGACGACCTGGCCGACGTCTATCCAAAGGTAGAGTCCGAGGACTCGGAGCTCTGGCAGCAGCGCTACGAGCGGTCTGATCTCTTCCAGACAGAGGTGCTGCCGCTGCTCACGCATCGAGAGGCCGAAGGTGAGATTGGAGCGCACGAACGCGATGACGAAGCCCCGGTCGTCGTGGGTGCCCGTCACCCGACGGCGTCGGCCTGGCGCCAGTTCGTCGTCTCCGTTCAGCGCTACGCCGAAACGATGTGGCGGGACCGGACGACCCTCATGGTCCTGCTCGCACAGGCGCCCGTCATCGCGCTCCTGCTCGCGCTCGTCGCGAAGTCAGGCGACTTCTCGCCGCCGCCCCAGACCGCGATCGACCAGGCGGCGCAGTTCGGCATCCCGGCGGCGAAGCTCGCCGCCCCGCTGACGGTGATGCTGGCCGCCACCGCAACGTGGTTCGGCGCGATCAACGCCGCCAGGGAGATCATTAAGGAGATGCCGATCTTCCTTCGAGACCGGCTGTCCGGCCTCCGCGTCATGCCCTACCTGCTCTCGAAGGTCGTCGTGCTCACCGTCCTGTGTGTCATCCAGACCGTTGTCCTTGTCGCCATCCTCAGCCTGGCGGTGGAGTTGCCCAGCGAAGGCGTCATCATGTGGGGGCCGCTCGAGATCTGGATCAGCCTCCTGCTCGCGGCGATCGCGGCGCTCGGCATCGGCCTCCTCATCTCCGCCTCGGTCGGTAACCCGGACAGGGCGCAGAGTCTGGTGCCGATCATCCTCATCCCGCAGCTCATCTTCATCGGAGGGCCGAGCCTGGGAGCGGCCGGTCAGTTCATCTCCAACTTCACCATCACGCGCTGGGCCGGCGAAGCGATGAAGATCACGGCGGGCATCCCCTACGAGGAGGAATTCAACCCGCCGGCCGGCTTCGAGACCGCCGACCTCCTCGTCCACTGGCTGGCGCTCGTCCTGATGGCAGCCGCGTTTATCGGCCTCGCCGCCGTCCAGCTCTGGCGGCGACGCGCCAGCTAGAGGGCCTCCGACAACCGGCCGCTACCATAGAGGCGCGATGCCCGCCTCCACCCAGCAGCCCGACCACTTCCGGTCCGACCTCGAGACGATGGCGAAGATGTTCTTTCGCTTCGGCGACGTCGAGTGCCGCATCATCCCATCGCCCCTCTATCGCGCGTTCTCGTTCGCCATCGCGGATGACCAGGAGATGCTGCAGCTCGCGGCGGCGCGACGCGAAGGCCAGCCCCCTCCCAACATCCTCTACGCAGCCGCCCACTATCTGCTGCTGGAGGGAGTCGACCACGAGCTCCGAGAGTTCTACCCCGCACTAGCGAACAACCCGCGACCCGCCGGCGACGCCTACCCGGCCTTTCGCGACTTCTGCTTCGCAAACGAGGTCCGCATCCGCGAGTTGATGGCGACGAGGACCGTCCAGACCAACGTCGTCCGGCGCTCCGCCGTGCTCCTGCCGGCCTTCGCGCTCGCCGCGGTGCTCAGCAACGGACTCCCGCTCGGGCAGATCGAAGTCGGCGCCAGCGCCGGGCTCAATCTTCTCTGGCACCGCTACCACTTCGACTACGGCGACGGCCTCACGTGGGGCGACCCGGCCTCGCCTGTCCGCCTCGAGATCGAACGCCGCGGCGACGTGCCGCTCCCCGACGTTCCCGCGAACCTGCGTCCGGTGTGGACGCGCGGCGTTGACCTGCATCCCGTATCGGTCACCGACGACGACTCCGTGCGCTGGCTCCAGGCACTCGTCTGGCCGGAGAACACGCTGCTTGCCGAGCAGCTCGCCGCCGCGATTGAGATCGCGAAGGGCGACCCGCCGCAAGTCCTGGAGGCGGACGCCTCCGACGCCCTGCCCAGCCTCCTCGGCGAAGCTCCCGAGACTTCGACACTCTGCGTCTTCGGCACTCACACGCTCTACCAGTTCCCGCATGACTCGCTGCGGACCCTTCTGAAGTCGATGCAGACGCACTCAGAGACGCGCCCCGTCTACTTCGTCTCGATGGAGGGCTCCGGCGACGAGCACTCGATCCTCCGGCTCACGGTCTATCGGGACGGCGAGCGCACGATGACGGACCTAGCAAACTGTCACCCGCACGGCTACTGGATCGAGTGGCTGGCCAAACGCCCGATATACTGAGAGAAACCCAGCCTCGCATCCAGGAGTAGCCATGCCCGCCGTCACCGCCGATACTCTCTCCCTTCCACGCCTGCCCGCGCTCACCGTCGCCGAGACGCGCTGGCGGCCCGTGGATCAGATCGTCACGGCGCAGCGCCAACTCGAGGGCGAAGGCTTTGTCGTGCGGCGCCCGTTCCCGAGCGTGACGCTACCCCTCGCCGATCCCTTCCTCCTACTCGACCAGATGGGCGCTGTCGAGTACGCGCCCGGCGAAGCCAAGGGCACGCCGTGGCATCCACACCGTGGCTTCGAGACCGTCACGTACATGATCGACGGCGCGTTCGAGCACCAGGACACGACAGGCGGGGGCGGCCTCATCACCGACGGCGCGACGCAGTGGATGACGGCGGGTGCGGGCATCCAGCACATCGAGAAGCCGCCGGAGAGGTTGGTGATCTCCGGCGGGCTCTTCCACGGCATCCAGCTCTGGGTCAACCTGCCCGCCGCGACGAAGTGGACGCCGCCGCGCTACCAGGACATCGAGGCGCAGGACGCGGCGCTGCTCTCGAGCGCCGACGGCTCGTCGCTCGTGCGCGTCATCGCCGGCGAGCTCGACGGCCACGCCGGACCCGGTGTCACGCACACGCCGATTACCTACCTCCACGCCACTGTCGCCCCGGATTCGAAGCTCGCGCTCCCGTGGCCGCGCGACTTCAACGCGCTCGTGTACGTCCTCTCCGGCCAGGGCTATGCCGGCGACGATGAGCGCCCGCTCGACGAGGGTCAGCTTGCGGTCTTCGGCCCCGGCGACGCGATCTCGATCCGTTCCGCCGCGAAGCAGCCCTCGAACTCACCGACCGGCTGGGAGTTGCTCATCCTCGGGGGGCTCCCGATCAACGAGCCGGTCGCCCGTCACGGCCCGTTCGTCATGAACACGCGCGAGGAGATCTTCCAGGCGGTCGAGGACTACCACGCCGGAAAGATGGGCACGATCCCGGCCCAGAAAGTCCCGCACCGCACCAGCGCCGACGACAACCTGACGGACGAACCGGAGTAGGCCCGCCACGGCGACGGACGAAGACCGGATCTACGCCGAGGAGATCATCGCGAAGCTCCAGCCGTTGCCGGTCTCAACGCGCGGCCTCTTCGGATCCGTCGGGCTTTATCTGGACGGAGGCTACTTCGGCTTCGTGGCTGGAGGCCGCCTCTACTTCCGCACTGACGACGAAGGCCGTGCTGACTACCTGGCGCGCGGCATGACTGCGTTCCAACCAAGGAGCCGCCCCCGCGGCCCGAAGACCGTCGACCGTAACTTCACCGTCCCTGACGAGGTGACCGCGGACGCCGAAACGCTGCGCCAGTGGGCCCTTCGCGCGGCCAAAGCCGCCGGGAGGAAGTAACGCCTAGGTGAGGTGCATGCCCGAGATCGCCCGCGCGACGACCAACCGCTGGATCTCGGATGTGCCTTCGAAGATGGTGAAGATCTTGGCGTCGCGGGCCCAGCGCTCGACGGGCGTCTCGCGCACATAGCCCATCCCGCCCAGGATCTGGATCGCCCGCTCTGTCGCCCAGACGGCGACCTCGCTCGCCTTCAGTTTCGACATCGAGCCCTCGGCGTTGAGGAACGGCTTGCGGGTCTTCGCCATCCACGCCGCGCGCCACACCAGCAACCGTGCCGCGTCGATCTCGGTCTTCATGTCGGCGAGCGTGAACGAGATCGCCTGGTTCTCGATGATCGGCTCGCCGAACTGCTTGCGCTCCTTGGCGTACTCAAGCGCGTACTCGTAGGCCGCGCGCGCCACACCGACGCCCATCGCGCCAACTGCGGGCCGCGTAGCTTCGAACGTCGACATCGCGGCCTGCGTACCCGTCGAACCGCCCTCGCGCGCCTTGGCCAGCCGCGCATCGAGCTTCTCCTTACCACCGAGCAGGCACTTGCCGGGCACGCGCACGTCGTCGAGGAACACCTCCGCGGTATGCGATGCGCGGATCCCGTGCTTCTTGAACTTCGTGCCCTGCGTGAGTCCCTTCGTCCCCGGCGGCACCACGAACGACGCGTGGCCTCGAGATCCGAGTTCCGGGTCAACGCTCGCGACGACAACGTGCACCGCCGCAATGCCACCGTTGGAGATCCAAGTCTTCTGACCGTTGAGCACCCACTCGTCGGCTGCCTCGTCGTAGACGGCGCGGGTCTTCAGCGCCGCGACGTCAGAGCCGGCGTCCGGCTCAGACACGCAGAAGGCGCCCATCTTGAGGTCGCCCTGGTCGCCGTAGCACTGCGGTACCCACTCCATCATCTGCTCTGGGGTGCCGTTGCCCGCGATCGCGGCCACGGCCAAGCCGGTGCCCATGATGGCCATCCCGATGCCGGCGTCGCCCCAGAACATCTCCTCCACCGCGATCGTCAGCATGAGCCCCGCCGGGTCCGAGCTGGCGTGCGCGAGGAACCCGGGTGCGTAGATGCCGACCTTCGCGGCCTCTTCGAGGACAGGCCACGGCGTCTCCTCGCGCTCGTCCCATTCGTGGCCGGCGGGCCGGATGACGTCCTGAGCGAAGCCGTGGACCCACTGCTGGAACTGCTTCTGTTCGTCGGTGAGGTCCAGCGAGTAGCCGGCGACTTCCGGTGGTGCTTCAGCGACCATAATGCCCAACTACCGTAGCAGGTACGGCGCATCAATGCGAGTCTGAGTCTGGGCATCTTCCAGGGCTGGCCGCCTCCAGGCGTGGCTACGCAGGCGGTACAATGCAGGCCGCCTATGACCTGGGAACCTGAACTCGAAGAGATGGAACGGCGCCGAGAGCTCGTCCGCAAGATGGGCGGCGAAGAGCGTGTCCAGCGCCACATCGACGCCGGCCGCAAGCCTGTCCGCGAGCGCATCGATCTCCTCCTGGACCCCGGCTCCTTCCGCGAAACCGGCTCGCTGGCCAGCCGCGTGGAGTACGACGAGCGCGGCAAGCTCAAGGGCCTCACCCCCTCCAACTTCGTGACCGGCCGCGGCGAGATCGACGGGCGGGCCGTCATCATCGGCTGCGACGACTTCACCGTCCGCGGAGGCGCGGCCGACGGCGCGGTCGGCAACAAGATGGGCTGGAGCGAGCGGTCGGCGAAGGAGCTCCGCATCCCCATCGTCCGCCTGGTCGACGGCACGGGTGGGGGCGGCAGCGTCAAGACCAACGCCGCGCTCCGCCGCTCGTACGTGCCCGTGAACCCAGACTGGGACGTCTCGGTCTCGCTGCTCTCGGAAGTGCCTGTCGTGGCCGCGGCACTCGGGCCCGTGGCCGGGCTTGGCGCGGCGCGCGTCGCGGCGTCGCACTTCTCGGTCATGGTGCGCGGCTCCAGCCAGCTCTTCGTCGCCGGTCCGCCCGTCGTCTACCGCGCGTTCGGTCGCGAGATTGAGAAGGAGGAACTCGGCAGCTCGGAGATCCACACCCGTCTTAGCGGCGCGGTCGATAATGAGGTCAACACGGAAGAGGAAGCGCTCGGCCAGATAAAGCGCTTTCTCTCCTACCTACCCTCGTCCGTCTGGGAGGTCCCGCCCCTGGCCGAGGCCGACGACGATCCGGACCGGCGCGAGGAGTCGTTACTGTCAATCATCCCGCGCGACCGTCGTAAGGCGTACGACGCCCGCGAATTGCTCGGTCTCGTCCTCGACCGTGAGTCCTTCTTCGAGATCGGCGAGCATTTCGGCCCGTCGTTGATCACGGGCCTCGCCCGCCTCGACGGCATCCCGGTTGGCGTCATGGCCAACGATCCGCGGTTCAACGCCGGGGCCATCGACGCCGACGCAGGCGAGAAGATGACCCGCTTCGTCGACCTCTGCGACACGTTCCGGCTGCCGGTCGTGAACTTCGTCGACAACCCCGGGTTCTTCGTCGGTGTCGAGGCCGAGAAGCAGGGCACGATCCGCAAGGGCGTGCGCGCGCTCGCTGCCGTGTACCAGGCCACGACGCCCTGGTGCTCGATCATCGTCCGCAAGGCGTTCGGCGTCGCCGGCGCCGGCCACCGCAATCAGAGCCGCGCGAGCACGCGATACGCCTGGCCTTCCGGCGAGTGGGGTTCCCTGCCAATCGAGGGCGGCGTCGAGGCCGCCTATAAGCGCCAGATCCAGGCCGCCGACGATCCAGACGCCCTCCGCGCCGAGCTCGAGGAGAAGCTCGCGTCGCTCCGCGACCCCATTCTCACCGCGGAGGTCTTCGGCGTCGAGGAGATCATCGACCCGCGCGACACGCGCCCTCTCCTTATCGAGTTTGCGCGCAGGGCCTACGAGATCGTCGCGTCCGAGACGCGCGGCCCCAAGGCCCGCGGCATGCGCCCATAGCGAGATGGGGATACGGCCGCACCTCACGCATCTCTTCATGGAAGTCGGCGACCTCGAGAAGGCAAAGCGCTTCTGGCTCGACGCGCTCGGCCTCCAACTCCTCGACGACCGCGGCGCTTACATTGCGGTCGGCGGGAACGGCGGATTCGCGATGGGTATCGAGCAGGCGCCATCCGGCACTGTCTCGCCGGACGGCCCCGAGATTACGCTGCGCGTCGACGACGTGGACGCGGCAGTCGAGCACCTCGAGCAGGTCGGCATCAAGATCGACGAAGGTCCTGCCGACCAACCGTGGCAGGCGCGCCACGCCTGGCTCCGCGACCCGGACGGCCGTCGCATGTCGATCTACTCGACGGACACGCCGACGATGGCGATGAAGTCCGTCGAGGAGGGCTAGGCGTACCCGAGGCCCACCGTCAGCACCGCCTGCCATCCGGCAACGGCCAGGACGAACAGTCCGAGCGCCACCCGATAGGCCACGAAAGGATACAGCGTGTTCGACGTCAGGAATCGCAGCAGGAACCGGATGGTCAGATACCCCACGACGGTTGCGAAGGCGAAGCCAACCGCGAAGAACGCCGCGTCCTCGCCGCCGAGTTTCCCGTCCGCGAAGTCCTGCACCACGTCGACCAGCTGCGTCAGGCCCGCGCCCGCGATAATCGGTGCCGACAGCAGGAACGCGAACTCAGCCGCCTCGGCCCGCCGCACATCGCGGAACAGGCCTGCGCAGATCGTCGCGCCGGCCCGGGACACGCCAGGCACCAGGGCCAGCGCCTGCGCGAAACCGACGAACGTCGCGTCGCGCCAGTTCAGGTCAGGGATCGATCGCGTGCGCCGGCCGAACATCTCCGCCAGGACGAGCACGCCGCTGAACGCGATCAGCATCACACCAACCAACACAATCGAGCGGAACGTGTCCTCCGCCGCGTCCTCCAGCACAAGACCGATGCCTGCGGCCGGCACGGTGCCGACCACCAGCAGCCACGCCAGCCGGCCGTCGGCGTCCTCGAGGGAGCGCTGCTGCACCGTGCGCACCCAGCCCTCGGCGAGCCGCACCCAGCGCATGCCGAAGAACCACAGCACGGAGCACAGCGTGCCCAGATGCAACGCCGCGTCGAACGGCAGCCCGTACTGCTCCTGGTCGACCTTCAGGAGCTCCTCGAAGAGGATCAGGTGGCCGGTGGACGATACGGGGAGAAACTCGGTGATGCCCTGGACGGTGCCGAGGATGGCCGCCTTGATCAGATCGAGCAGCATCCCCGCCATTCTACAGCCGGACGCTGCTATGCGAGACGCGGCCTAGCGGAGGCGGATCAGGCTGATCCCGTCGCGGACGGACAGCATGACGTTCGTCACGCGGTCGTCCTGCTGGACGTGGTCGTTGAACGCGACGATCGCCTTCGCGTTCTCGTCCTGGGGGTCGAGCACGTTGCCGCTCCACAACACGTTATCGACGGCGATAAGGCCGTGCGGCGAGAGGAGATCGAGCGCGCGCTCGTAGTAGGCCGTGTAGTTCGTCTTGTCCGCGTCGATGAACACCAGGTCGAACGGGCCCTTCAGCGCCTTCAGCGTGTCCAGCGCAGGCCCGCGCCGGACGTCGATCTTGCCGCCGTCCGGATGGCGGTCGAAGTAGCGCTGCGCGAGCGTGATCGCTTGGTCGTTAATCTCGCACGTGACGACGCGCCCATCCGGGGGCAGCGCCGACGCCATCATGAGCGCGCTGAAGCCCGTGAACATGCCGATCTCCAGCACGTCGGTCGCGTCCAGCGCCGCGATGAGCGTCTGCAGCAGCGCGCCCTCAACCTGCCCCGACAGCATGGTTGCCCGCTCGCCCATCACGTCGTGCGTCTCGGCGATGAGGTCCTGCATCAGCGGCGGGAGCGGCTGCGAGTGCGCGGAGACGTACGCCTCGATCTCTTCCGGGACGAGGGTCAGCATGTGAGCGGGCTAGTACTTGGAGACGTTGAGCTCGTGAAGCTTGCCGTCCACGAGGTATACGATGCGCTCGCAGATGTTCGTCGTCCGGTCGGCGATGCGCTCCAGGTTGTGCGCAACCCAGGTTAGCTGCGTGGCGCGCTCGATCGTTGATGGGTCCTTCGTCATGATCTCCAGCAGCTCGCCGTAGATCTGGTCGTAGAGCGCGTCGACTTCGTCGTCCTGGTCGGCGATCTCGCGAGCGCGTGCCGTGTCACGGTCCTTGAACGCCTCCAGGCTCGCCAGCATCATCGACTTCGTGATGTCAGCCATTCTGCGGATGTGCGTGTACTCCATCAGCGGCGGCTCGTCGGTTGACAGGACCGCCACGCGCGCGATGCCCTCGGCGTGATCGCCCATGCGCTCGAGGTCGACCGAGATATGAAGCACCGAAGCGATCGTGCGCAGGTCGCTCGCGAGCGGCTGCTGGGTTGCGATCAGTTCGAGACACGTCTCCTCGAGGTCGTACCGCTTGTCGTTGATCTTGACGTCGTCTTCGATGACCTGCCGCGCGAGGTCGACGTCGCGTTCGCTGAGCGCGGTGACGCTGCGCTCCAGCGCCGCCTCAACTCGCAGCGCAAGCGCAAGCACCTCTTCCTGGATTTTGGATAGCTGCTGTTCGAACAGAGTGCGCGTCATGACTACATCCTACCCGAACCGGCCGGTGATGTAGTCTTCGGTGCGCTTTTCCTTCGGATTGGTGAACACCTGGTCGGTCGGCCCGTACTCGACGAGACGGCCCGCGCCGTCCTCGCCGGCAAGCATGAACGCCGTGTAGTCCGACACGCGGGCAGCCTGCTGCATGTTGTGGGTCACGATGATGATCGTGAATTCTTTTACAAGCTCGCGGATCAGGTCCTCGATTCGCAGCGTCGCGATCGGGTCAAGGGCCGAACACGGCTCGTCCATCAGGATCACATCCGGCTCCACGGCCAGCGCTCGCGCGATGCAAAGACGCTGCTGCTGCCCACCAGAGAGCGCGAGCCCAGACTTCTTGAGATCGTCAGAAACCTCGTCGAAGAGCGCCGCCTGTCGCAGCGACCGCTCGACCAGCTCCTTCATGTTGCCGGAGTAGCCGTTCACTTTCGCTCCGAAGGCCACGTTGTCGTAGATCGACTTGGGGAACGGGTTCGGCTTCTGGAAGACCATGCCAATCCGGCGGCGGACCTCCACGGGGTCGATGTCCTTCGCGTAGATGTTCTGCCCGTGATAGGCGACCGTTCCTTCCAGCCGCGTGCCCGGTATCAGGTCATTCATGCGGTTCAGGCAGCGAATGAGCGTGCTCTTCCCGCATCCAGACGGGCCGATAAGAGCCGTCACTTTCCTGAGCGGAAAGTCCATCGTCACATCGGCAACGGCGTGCTTGGACCCGTACCAGAAGTCAAGATCCTTCAGAGCGAATACGGGTTCGCCAAGGTCCATCTGGTGGTCCGGCTCGCGCATCGGGTCGCCGAGCCGTAGCTTCTCGTCCGTTCGGTCTTGCATCTCCGTCGTTCTGTCCGTCCTCAGAACCTCTGGTGGCTGAATTCTGCCCATTGCACTGCCCTCTGTTATATCACGCTATTCACGCCGGAAGCGCTCACGGATGATTGCCGCTATCAGGTTCAGCGTCAGCACGGCGGTCATGAGGACCACAATCGCCGCGGACGCATTCACTTGGAATCCCTGGTTCTCGGGCCGGATGGTCCAGTTGTAGATCTGGATCGGTACTGTCGTGAAGTCTTCGAAGAGGCTCGTGTTGTCGAACGCGATGAACGTGAACGCGCCGATCATGATCAACGCGGCGGTCTCACCAGCCGCCCGCGAGACGGCGAGGATGATCCCGGTGATGATGCCCGGCATCGCTTCGGGAAGCACATGATGCCTTACGGTCTGCCACTTGGTGGCGCCCAGCGCGAGGGAGCCGTCGCGAATGGTTGACGGCACCTGGCTGATCGCTTCTGCCGAAGCGATCACGGTCATTGGGATGATCATCAGCGCAAGCGTGAGGGCACCAGCGATAATCGTGGATCCAAGGTCGTAGAACCGCACGAACACCGCGAGCCCTAGGATGCCGTAAATGATGCTTGGAACTCCCGCCAGGTTCGCCAGGTTCAGTTTTACAATCGAGAGGATTGCGTTCTTGGGCGCGAACTCCTCGATCCACACAGCGGTCCCGATGGCTACCGGAAACGCCAGCACGACGGTGGCGCCCAGCACCCACAGTGAACCCAGTATCGACGAGCGAAGGCCCGCGCGTTCCGCAAAGCGCGACGGATAGTGCGTGAGGAAGTCCCAGCTTAGCGCATCCCAGCCCGTCTTCAGGGTGTCGTACCCGAGGTAGACGAGGATGGCCACGCCCGACAAACTCGCCACGAGCAGCACGTACCGCGAGGCGCGCGATACGAGTTGACGGCGGGCAACCTGGCCCGTCGCTCTCAGCGCTGGCGCATCAACGGCCATTTACTCGTACTCCTCGCGGAATCGGGCCACCAAGGCCTGGGCCGCGATGTTGAACACGAGCGTAATCACGAACAGCATCGCGCCAACCGCGAACAGCGATTGATAGTTGACCGTCCCTCGAGCGGCGTCTCCGAGTCCCACCTGAAGCATGTAGCCTGTCATCGTCTGAATGCTCTCGAGTGGAGACAAGGTCAAATTCGGCGTTGACCCGGCGGCGACCGCGACAATCATCGTCTCGCCTACGACCCGGGCGATCGCGAGCAAGACCGCTGCCATGACGCCCGAAAGCGCTGCTGGCACCACGACTCGAGCTGCAACCTCGAGCCGCGTTGAACCCAGGCCGTAGGCCGCCTCGCGGAGGTCGCGAGGCACGCTCGCCATCGCGTCCTCCGAGATCGACGCAATCGTTGGCAGGACCATGACGGCCAGCATCACGCTGGCTGCCAGGCTATTGAAGATCGGGATGTCGTTCCCCAGGAGCGGACGCAGCACTTCCAGCGTGATCACGTTGATTGCGAAGTAGGCGTACACAACCGTCGGCACGCCGGCGAGCGCCTCCAGGATCGGCTTGAGAATTCGCCGAGTCCGCGGCGCGGCATACTCGCTCAAGTAGACGGCTGCCGCCAACCCGATGGGGAGCGCTATCACGAGGGACCAGAACACCACGTTCATTGTCCCGGCCACCAATTCCCAGATGCCAAACGAGTAGGGTGGAATGAACGGCTGCCATTCCGTCTCGAGGAAAAAGTCACTGAACGAAGCGTCTTGAAAGAAAGTCGCGGTCTCAGTGAAGAGGACGAGGATAATCAGAGCGGTTGTGACGAAGGAGATGGTGGCGCAGCCAATCAGGGAGCCGATGATCAAGATCTCCCCGCTGCGCTTCAAAGGGCGCTTGCGCAGCGCCCCAAAGACGGTCTCGGGACTGGCTCCTAGAAGGGACTCTTGCAACGTATCTGTTCTCGTGCCGGGTGGGCTCTGGGGCCGGCGGCCGGAATGATCCGGGCCGCCGGCCTCAGGTTAGATTGTTGCTTGCCTTACGGCAAGAACGGCTCTAGTTTCGCGGTCTGCTCCGCGAGTAGGTCGTCGGGCAGGTTGATGTACCCCACCTCAGGCACCAACTCGGCCGAGTTCTCGAGACTAAACGCGAAGTAACCGAGCACTTCGGGCCGCTCTGCAAGGAAGCTCTCGCGCGTGTACATGAACAGCGGGCGGCTAAGGGGTTCGTACGAACCGTCAAGCGCCGCCTCGAACGACGGCGCGACGCAGCCCGCGCCGCCATCGATCTCAACGGCCTTCAGGGCGTCGCCCGCCTCGAGGAAGTACGCGAAGCCGAAGTAGCCGATCGCGTTCGCGTCGTTCTCGATGCCGAGCGCCAGCACGTTGTCGTCCTCGGACGCCGTGCCATCACTCCGGTGCGCGGCGGTCTCGTCCACACCCTCGATGATCGCCTCGACGAAGTAGTCGAACGTACCGGAGTCTGCGCCCGGGTAGTACGTCACCAAGGAGTCGGCTGGATACTCGGAGTTGATGTCCGCCCAGGTCGATGCCGTCGTGAACGCCGTGTGCAGCTCCTCGACAGTCATACACGTTACGAAGTCGTTGCTCGGGTTGACCATCACCGTCAGCGCGTCGATGGCCACCTGAACCTCGACGATGTCGGTGATCCCAGCGTCGGCGCAGGCCTGGATCTCGTCTTCCTCGATGGGACGCGAAGCGTTGCTCACTTCCGTCTCGCCGCGACAGAACGCCTCGAAGCCGGCGCCGGTACCGGAGAAGGCGACGTTCACACGAACGTCCGACACTAGGCCGAACTCTTCCGCCACGGCCTCCGCGATCGGGAACACCGTCGACGAACCGTCGACCCGGATCTCGCCGCTGAGTGAACCCTTGTCGTCGTCGTCGTCCCCGCAGCCGAAGGCGAGGAACGCGACCATCGACAACACCAGTACGCCTGCCAGAATGCGCCATAGGCCCTTACCGCCAAACCCTCGTTGCTTTCCTGTGCTCATGCGATGTCTCCTCCTAACTTAATCTCTCCACCATGACTCCACGATTCCGTTCGGGCTGGTTGCTTGTCCGTCTGGGTGAACGACGATGCCGCCCCGCGTCCCGAATTGCCTCATCCGCCGACGTGAGAAGAGACCACGGCAGGGTGGCAAGCGGGAGGGTGCTTGTCACCCTGCCGTTAAACCCAAGGCCGGCCAACAACGTGGCGCGGCTCGAGTCCACTCGATGGCGGGGCGTGTGGTTCGGCATCGCTGCGCCGGCCTCGATGGCCGGATCGACGCCGTCCTTGCCGTCCGATGACCGGCGAGGAACGACGGCGCGACTACCAGACAAAGGGCCCCCAGGCCCTTGATAGAGCGAACGCTCTGTGTCTCCCCCTTGCTTCCAACCTGTAACCTCCTCACCTGCTTGGACGGGCATGTCCCCAAACGATATCCGCGGTTCGATTAACGAAGGGTTAACGCCAGATAACGGTGGGTAAAAGGTGTCCGGCCTTCAGTCAGGTCAATCAGGTCGAGCAGCCTCGATGTCGGCCCAGGTTTCGCGCCAGTCCGTCATCACCGACTCGAGCAGGTCGACAGCCTCCAGCCCGATCCGCACCTCGGCCGGAGTCTTCGCCTCGCGGAGGGAGCCGCGCAACCGCGCCAGGCTGTCCTCGCAGCCTTCCACTAAGTGGCGGCACACGAGGCGCTGTGCCTCGAGCTGTTCGACCGCGGCAACCTCCGGCAGCTCTGAGAGCCTGGTCGGAGGATTGTCGCGGTCGATGGTCGTAGGGTTGGAACGGCGCCGGCTCGGCGTCGGAGCGTGCAGGGACTCGGTCGTCATAAGGGGTGCATTCAGCGGGCGCCCGCTGTTTCACGCTCCGTTGAGAGAGAGTGGGAGGGCTGAGCCGGTCGCCGTTCCGAGGGGGCACACAGGCGGGCGCTGCAGGACCATCGCTGTTCGAGGAGTGACGACAGGACCAGGCGGTACGCAGCGGTCCCCGCTACCGCTGCGTACCGTTGCCCGTTGAACTGTTCAGCCCGGCGGGCCCTGGCCTCTGGATTAGTAGAAGGCGCTGTTCGCGCCCGGGAGATTCCTAACAGTGTTCCGACCTGCTCCATGATCACACTGTAGGCCGGCGAGGTTAAGGCCGGATGTGCGGTGGTTAAGGTCAGGTAAATCTTGCGTAAATGGCCCGGCCGGACTAGTGCTCCGAAGCTACGGGCAGTGTGAAGGAGAACGTCGAGCCCCGCCCTTCCTCGCTCTCAACGCCGATCGTCCCGCCGTGCACCTCCACCGTGTGCTTCGCGATCGCGAGGCCCAGCCCCGAACCGCCCTGGCCCCGCGCCTTGTCCGCCTTGTAGAAGCGCTCGAACACGCGCGGCAGGTCCTTTGCCGCGATCCCCACGCCGGTGTCTGCGACACTCACCGACACGACTCCGTTCTGCTGGGACGCCGAGACCCGGATCGAGCCGCCGTGCTCGGTGAACTTCAGGGCGTTGTGGATCAAGCTCTCGGTCACGCGCTCCAGGCGTTCCGCGTCCCCCCGCACAGGTGGCAGCGCTGACGCCACGTCCAGCTCCAGTGCCACGCCCTGCCTCCGCGAGTTCGGCAAGAGCCGCTCGACCGCTTGGTTCAGCACCTCACCGACGTCAACCTCGTCGTCCGCAAGCGGTTGCGTGCCCGACTCGAGGCGCGACAGCTCCAGCAGCTCTTCTACCATCTGCGCGAGGCGGTCGACTTCGCCGTCCGCCCGCGCCAGGAAATCGCGCGTCGCCACCTCATCCTCCAGCGCCCCACCCTCGAGCGTCTCGATCACGGACTTGATCGACGCGATCGGCGTGCGCAGCTCATGCGAAACGTTGGCGATGAAGTCGCGTCGCACCTGGTCCGCGCGGTGCACGCGCGTGAGGTCGTGGCAGACGACCAGCGACGCCCACTCCCCACCGTCGCGAATGGGAGTCGAGATGACGCGCAGGTGCTGGCCGTTTGGCAGTTCGACCTCGCAGTCGGCTTCTTCTCCCAGGTCGCGGCTCACACGCACGGCTTCGGAGACGCCGTCATCGGGAAGGATCATCCCGAACGACGCCCCTACCAACGTTCGCCCTTCCCCTCCGAACAGTCCTCCGGCGGCGCGGTTCGCGAATTCGACGGTGCCGTCGTCGCTCAGCGCGAGCACAGCGTCCGTGCTGCTGTCGAGCATCGCGATGAACCGCTCGCGTTCTCTGGACGCCGAGTCGATCCTCTGCCTCAGATCAAGGACGGTTGCCCGCACCGCGCCCGTCACGTCCTGGTTGAGCGTCGAGACCTCCGAATCGTCCGCCTGAGCGTCGATCGCGCGAGCCGCGCCGACCACATTCCGCAGCGAGCCGAGCGCCGTCTCCAACACGAAAAGACTTGCCACCAGGCCAAGGCCCGAGGCCACGCCGGCGACGGCAAGCGCGCCCCACCCCAGGTCGCCGGCGGCCACGGCGATCGCTAGTCCCACGAAGAGGAAGAAGAATGTCAGCAGGAGCTGGACGCGTAGCTGCTTCACCGCACTTCAGCCGTCGAATCGATAGCCGGTCCCACGGACGGTGATCAGCCTGGTCGGCTTGCTCGGCTCCCGCTCGATCTTCTCGCGGAGCCAGCGCACGTGAACGTCCACGGTGCGGGTGTCGCCGGCAAAGTCGTACCCCCAGACCTGATTGAGGATCTGGTCTCGCGTGAACGCCTGGCCCCGGTTCTTGATGAGGAACGCGAGCAGGTCGTACTCGCGTGGCTTCAGCACGATGTCGTCACCGCCGACCGACGCCTTCCGCGCCGACACGTCGATCCGCACGTCGCCTGCAGCCAGCACCTGCCGGTCCGTCTTCGCCGTGCCGTCGGAACGCCGCAAGAGCGCCCGCACGCGGGCCAGCAGCTCGCGCATGCCGAACGGCTTCGTCACGTAGTCGTCCGCGCCCAGCTCGAGGCCGACGACCTTATCGACCTCCTCGTCTTTGGCCGTGAGGATCAGGATCGGCACCTGCATCTCGCGACGCAGGATGCGACACACGCCAAGCCCGTCGAGCTTCGGCAGCATGAGGTCCAGCAAGATGAGGTCCGGGCGTTCCTCTCGCGCCACGGCGACCGCCTGCTCGCCGTCCTCGGCGGAAACGACGCGGTAGCCTTCGCGCTCCAGGCTGTAGCGGAGAGTGGAGACGAGCGTCGGCTCGTCTTCGACAACAAGGATGGTCTTGCTCACCACGATCCTTCCTTCAGTCGAAGTATAGACCTGAAGTCGCCGCGCGGCTAGGCAGTTGCGCGCGAGGTTGCGTAACATATCGTCATGTCCGCGATCGAACAAGCAAACGAACATCGTCTCGCAGCCGAGCGCGCGGAGAACGCGACGCAGTGGCGGGACGCCATCGACGAGTACGAGGCCTGTCTCTCGATCGTGAGTACCGAGCAGGACGGCGCCGGTCAGGACGAGGCGGCGCTGCTCACGGCGCTCGGCCGCTGCTACTGGAACCTTTCAGAGGCGCGCACCGCCTGGCGCACGCTACGCCGCGCCATGTCGATCTACAACGAGCGCGACGACGGTGTCGGGTTCGCGCGCGCGACCGTCGAGATCCTGCGCATCTGGGGCCCGCCCGAGCGCCACCGCGCGATGGCCGAAGAAGCCGTAGAGATGCTCGGCGATCAAGATCCATACCTACGCGCGCGACTGCTCCTCGATCTAGGGTGGCCTGAGCACGGGGACCGCACCGCCTTCGAGGAAGCGCTGTCCCTTGCCGAGACGCACGGATTTCAAGATGTCCTGACCGCGCGGACACAGGAGGAGGCGTGGAAACGTTTCGACGAAGGCGATATCGAAGGGAGCGTCGGCCTCTTTGAACAGGCGCATGCCACGTACGCGGCACACCACGCTCATCACCCGGCGGCCGGCGTCCTTCGCGGGGCCGGGTTCAATCTCATCGAGATCGGCGAACTCGATCGCGGATACGCGATCGCCGAGCGCGCGTTCACGTACGCCCGCGATGTCAATCTCTTGTTCAGCAGCCAGCTCGCGCTCCTGGACATGATCGGCGTCGCCTTTGCCCGCGGCGAGTTCGATCGCTGCGAGGAGCTGCTAGCCTTATCGCCGGGCGGCTCCGACTTCCGCGCCGACTGCTACCGGATGTGGATCGCAGAGGCGCGCGGCGACTTCGACAGCGCCCTCGGCCTTCTCGTCGACCCGGAGCGCGCCGGCAAGGCCCCGACCGCCGAAGGCCAGATCCACGCGTCGTCGGCCGGCGTCCTCTACAGCGCGGGCAAGCAGGACGCCGCCGGCCAGGCGCTCCAAGCGTGGTGGAGGGTCGACCGTGGCAGCGACATGGAGCCGTTCTGGATGGAAGCGCCCGCCGCGCTCGAGTGCATCCTCGCGCTGGGCGATGAGGACATGCACCGCAAGATTTACGACGCGTTCCGTCAGCGCGACGAACGCGGCGCCATTCCCGCGCGCTTCTCGACCCTGCAAGGTCGCGCTGTCGCGCCGGTCCGCGCGGGGGTCGCGCTGAAGCTCGGTTTCGTTAAGGAAGCGAATCACATCCTCAATGAAGGGCTCGCCTGGTGCGAGCGCGAAAGCTGCGCCCGCGACGCCGAACGTTGTCGGGATGCCCTGGCGGAGATCGGCGGCCGACCAAGCTAACCGTGTGCTGACATCGATCTCGAAAGGAGGCATCCTATGTCCCTAGCCGACCGCACTGTCCCTCCACCGGACGAGTTCAACGCCTATAAGGAGCGCTTCAGCAATTGGGGCCGTTGGGGCGACGACGACCAGCTCGGCACGCTGAATCACATCACGGCGGACACCCGCCGCTACGCCGCCGGCCTCGTCAGCGACGGGCGCACCGTTTCCTGCGCGCGGCCCCTCGCCACCGAGAAGATCATGTCAGGCGAGCGGAACGCGAACCCGGCGGAGCATCGCATGAGCGTCGGGCCGATGGGCTCCAGCGACTACATCGGTGTCAGCTACCACGGCTTCGCCAACACGCACATCGACGCGCTGTGCCACATCTTCGCTGATGAGGGCAAACTCTATAACGGCCGTCCCGCATCCGACGTCACCGAGGCGGGCGCCGTAAGCAACTCGGTCGACCACTGGCATCACGGGATTGTCACGCGCGGCGTCCTGTACGACGTCCCGCGCCATCGAGGCGTGGACTTCGTCGCGCTCGACGAACCCGTCCACGGATGGGAGCTCACCGACATCGGCGCGGCGGAAGGAGTCGAGCCAAGACCCGGCGACGCGGTGCTGGTGCGCTGCGGCTCCACGGAGTTCTGGGCTGCTAATCCGGACTTCACGCCGGTCTGGCAGGCGCCCGGCCTCCATGCCACCGTGCTGGAGTTCCTCTACGAGACAGACGCCTCGCTGCTCGGTTGGGACCTCATGGAGGCGCCCCACCAGGGCTACGACGCCGCCGCCTTGCCCATCCACTCCACCGCGATCCCGTACATGGGCATGCCCCTGCTGGACAACGCCGACTTCGACGAGCTCGCGGCCACCTGCGCGGAGGCGGGCCGTTGGGAGTTCCAGCTCGTGATCGCGCCGCTCAACGTGATTGGCGGCACGGGCTCGCCGGTGAATCCGATCGCCGTGTTCTGAACCCGCCCAGGCTCCGAAACAGCGCATCCGGTTGATCCTTATAACTTCCCGTACTACCGTGGGGCTTGGTCAGCCAGCGGAAGAGCGGAGGGAGCAAGGTTGAAACGAAGACACCGAGCAGTTCTGCTGATTGGGGTCCTTGCCGCGATCGCGATGATCGGCCTCGCTTGCGGCGACGATGAGAACGGCGGCGGTTCCGAGATCCCGAGTGTCGCCATCACGGGTAGCGACTTCACCTACGACGCTCCTACCCAGATCGCTGGCGGCCTCGCGCGCATCGACTTCACAAACGCGGCCCCGGCCGAAGACCATCAGGCGCAACTCCTCAGGCTCAACGAGGACGTCACGTACGCTGACTTCACCGAAGTGCTCACCGCCGAGGACAGCACCGAAGCCGACATCTTCGCGCTCGTAGCCGCCGCGGAAGGCGGGCCCGGCACAGGCCCCGGCGGTGAGACCAACAACGTCATCGATCTGGCTGAGGGCACATACGCGCTCATCTGCTTCATTCCCAGCCCCACGGACGGCGTACCGCACTTCGCGAAAGGCATGGTCCAGCAGCTCGACGTCACCGCTCCCGCTGAAGAACAGCCGGAGCCGCCAGAGACCGATCTTATCGTCGGCCTGTCCGACTTCGAGTTCGAGGCGCCCCAAACGCTGGAAGCGGAAGAAACGTCGTTCGACGTCGTGAACAACGGCCCGCAGCCGCACGAAATGGCCGTCTACCGTCTCGAAGAAGGGATCACAACCGACGACGCGCTCGGCATCCTCACCGGCGAAGTCACGCCGGAGGGACCACCGCCGTTTTCGTTCGCGGGCCAGGTGGCCGTTCTCTCACCGAGCGAGTCAGGCATCATCACGATGGACCTCGAAGCAGGCACGTACTCGTTACTCTGCTTCGTTACCGACCCCGCATCAGGCATGCCGCACTTCGCCCTGGGCATGGCACAGGACCTCGTCGTCGAGTAGCAGGCCAACATCCTTGCGAAAGAGAGTCGCTCTCACGGACGGCTCTCTTCATCCGTTGATATCGTCCCGTCTAGGTCGTGTTGGCGCGCCGGCGTTGGCTCCGGCTCGCCGCCTCGCGAGTCGACCGGCGCGTCACCTGGACGCGCGGCCGTCGGCCGGACGTCCACAGGCCGGTCGTCCGGGACATCCCGGACGAGCGTCGCAGTCGCTGTCGGACGCACCGGCCGACTCGGACCGTCGCGCACAGGGGTGGCCGTCGGGTTATCGCGGACTGGCGCCAGAGTCGGCCTCGCGTCGGGCGCGGGCGTCCGTATCGGATCAACGTCGCGGATGGGCGCCGGCGTCGCTGTTAAGCGCTCGCGCTCGCGCCTAGGTTCGACAGCGGCCGGAACGTCGGTTGGGGGTGCGTCGGTCGGGAGCGCGCTTGGTGCATCGTCCCGCTCGTCACCGCCTCGTTCTGGCACAATGCGGAACCGCTCCAGCACGTCGCGGGCCGGCGCTAGCGCTTCCTGCGCGGGCTCGAACCCGCCCGCCGCGGACGCGCCCAGGACGCCGAGCGCCAGCACGACGATCGCCGCCGCCAGCGCGGCGCCCCGCCCGAGGGCGGCCCGGCTCGACGTCCAGGCCCAGACGCCCGCGCGAGCCGGCGTCGCCTCGACCTCGGCCAGCAACGTCGCCCGGCCGCGCGCCATGGCGCCCGCCGGAACGATTGCCCGGTCCATGCCGAACAACGAAGTTCGCATCTCGAGAAACGTTCGGAGCGCGTTGACGTCGTGCGGATAGCGCGACAGTACTGCTTCCGGCCCCGCGCCGACGTCTAGCTCGCGGAGGCACTCCTCCAATGCGCGCTCGCGTTCGGGCGTCAGATCGTTCACGGCTGACTCATCCCCTCCGATCTGTCTATCTCCCTGACGCGCCGGTTCTTGTCGGCCCGCGTCGGCACGGCGCCGTCCCGCCTGTCCTGCGTCAACGCGCGCCGCAACGCCGCAAGGGCCCGCACCTCGAGCGAGTACACCGCAGACTCGCTCTTGTTCATCGCCGCTGCGATCTCGCGCGTCGACGCATCCGCGAAAAACCGCAACGCGATGACCTGCTGCTGTTCGTCCGTGAGGTTGGGCAGCACCGACCGCACCGCCTCGCGATTCACCACGTCGGTCGCCGGGCCGGGGTCGTGCTGCTCGGCCAGCAGCAGGGACTCCTGCACCGCCTGTTGTTCTCGCCTGTGTTTGCGCAGGTGGTCGCTGAGCAGGTTGTGCGCGATGCGGTACAGCCACGCCAGCAGCGGCTTGCCTCGATACTCATAGCGATCGATGCCGCGGAGCGCCTCGAGGAACACGCTCGAGGCCAGTTCCGCAGCGATGGCCTCGTTGCCGCAACGCGCGTGGCAGTAGCGGTAGACCTTCGGGTAGCAGGCGTCGTAGATCGACGACCACGCGTCAGCCGAGCGCCCGCGCGCCTTGCGCACGAGCTCAGCTTCCGCGCGGTCGTCGGGTATCGCCTCTGGATCGGAAGCCATTACGCCATGTCTCGGTTTCGCACTCCCTCGACTGCGTTATCGGTCGTCAGGCTTCCCCACCGAACTGTAGATCGAGATCGAGCGTTCCACCAGGCCCACTAGCTAACCAGCCGGCGCGACCACCGGGCCCGGACGAGCGTCCGGCCGCGAGTCCGTCGGACGCTCATGGACCGGACGCGCCCGGTCATGGCAGCGGTCCGGATGCACGATGCACTGGACCAGATGACGGCAGCGCTCCGGATGATGGGAACAGTGGCTGAGGACTGTCAGCAGCGTCCGGCAGCGCACGTCGTGTGTCTCGCAGAACTCGATCAGTCGCTCGCAAAACGCCTGATGCGTGCGGCAGAAGTGCACGATGTTCAGGCATCGTTCCGGGTTCTGCACGCACAACTGCAAGAACGCGCGACATCCAGCCGGGTACGTCTTGCAGAACTCCGCGAGCGCGCGGCACGCATCCGGGTGCTCGCGGCACAGGTCCGCCAGGCGGCGGCACAGCTCTGGATATGTGTGGCAGAAGCCGCCGTCGCTGCACAATTCCGGCGCGACATCCGACACCTCGTCACAGACGTCCGTCACCGAGACATCTGCCGGACGACCAGCTCCGGTGCCGTCATCCTCCGTCGCGGCACGAACCGTCAGGGTCGTCAGCGCGACAAACAGGGCAACGATCACGGCGACAAACAACATCTGGATCCTCATGGTCGAACCTCCTACTCCGTCCCCCTTCTACGCTGCTTATCTCCGGACCGACAGCGTTCTTGTCGGCTCGCACGAAAAGAGCCCGTCCGGCTCTGGCAGGGGCGTTGCCCTGGCTGTATGCTTACGCGGCAACAGCCCGGGATGGACCCGAATGTAAACCGGAGGTCAGGATGGCTCTGTACATGTATCAGATCGCATACGACCAGGACGGCTGGGCGTCCCTCGTCAAAAAGCCCGTCGACCGCATCGAGGCCGTGAAGCCGGCCGTGCGCAAGCTCGGCGGCAGGATCATCGACGCCTACTTCTGTTTCGGCGAGTACGACCTGGTTGTCATCGCGAACATGCCCGACAATGCATCCGCCGCCGCGATCTCGATGGCAGCGTCGGGCGGCGGCGCGGTGAAGTCGATGAAGACGACGCCGCTGATGACGATCCGCGAGGGTCTCGGCGCGATGCGCAAGGCCAAGCGCTCCGGCTATTCGGCGCCGGAAGGCTCTCAGGTCTAGCTAACGCGAAACGCTTCGAGCGCGTCCCAGTCCAGCTCAACACCTATGCCCGGCCCGTCGCCAAGGTCGACGTAGCCTTCGCCGTCCGCCGCGATTGGCGCGGGCAGCAGGTAGTCGCGCCGGTCGAGCGTCCAGCTCGGCGGGTCATACGGGAACTCGACGAACGGCGCGTTCGACAACGCGGCCGCGACCTGCAAGTTGGCCAGCAGCACCAGACCATCGCCCCACGTGTGCGGCGTGTACATCTCGCCCGCCGCCGCGACCTCCTTCGCGAGACGCGCGGCACGCAAGACTCCGGTACTCCACGGCACGTCCGGCTGGTACACGTCGAGCGAGCCGTGGTGCAGGCACTCTTGCATCTCCACGAAGTCGCGCGCGCTCTCCCCGCCAGCGATCCGGACCGGCGATCGCGCGCGCAGCTCGGCCATGCCGCGGTAGTCGTGCCGCGGCAGCGGCTCCTCGAACCAGAAGACGCCTAGCCCGCCCAGCGCCTCCGCGACGCGCGTCGCAGTCTCGAGCGACCACAGCTCGCGCGTATCGCCGGGGACGCGCCAGCCTTGATTCGCGTCGACCATGATTTCGATCCCGTCACCGAGCGCGTCCCGCACAGCCCGCACTGTCGCGAGGTCGACCTCGGGGTCGTCGTGGTACATACGCAGCTTGATCGCCGGGAAGCCTTCGCCCGCGATCCGGCGCGCCACCTCTACGCGCTCCTCCAGCGGTAGCCGCGCGCCCGTGGACGCATACGCACGGATGCGACTTGTCGTGCCGCCGAGCATGCGCCAGACCGGCTCGCCACGAAGCTTCCCCATCAGGTCCCAGAGGGCCACTTCCAACGCCCACATGCGCCCGAAGTACGACGTCAGGTCGTCGATCACATCGACGTGACGGTCGATGTCGAATGGATCGTGGCCGAGGAACAGATCTTCGTTCCCAACGAAGCCGTCCATCGTACCCGAGCAAACCCCTTCGTAGCCGCCTGCCCGCGCGACGACGACCGTCGCGGCGAGCGCCGTGCGCGAATTCGGGTCCCACGCGGCGTGGAATGGCGGATCGAGCGGAAGCCGGTAGCGCCGCAGTTCGATAGCATCGATGGTTGGAGCCATGAACCGCTATTATACGCGGCGCCTCAGATGAGCCTGCGCCACGCCGCCGCGCTGGCAGGCCTTGTGGCGTTCGCGTCGGGGTTGCTCCTGCCGTCCGACCATCCCGCTCACGCAGTGGGTTCGGCCATCGTTGTGGACCCTGGCGGCGCTCACACGTGCGCCTTGAACGCCGACCGCGAGACCCGCTGCTGGGGATGGAACTTCTACGGCCAGCTCGGCGACGGCAGCGAGGAGAGTCGTTACGAGCCAACCGGGATCGACTTACCAGCCTCGCTGGATATCGCCACCGGCGGCTTTCACACCTGCGCCGTGCTGCTTGACGGCGCCGTCCAGTGCTGGGGCCTGAACGACGCCGGCCAGCTCGGCAACGGCACGTCTGAGCGAAGTCTGACTTCCGTGCCCGCCTCCGTCGGCAACGCGACGGCGATCGCTGCAGCGACATCACAGACCTGCGCGATCACGAAGGACGGCGTAGTCTGCTGGGGCGACAACGCGTCGGGCCAGCTTGGCAACGGCACCTTCGACTCCTCGGCCCTCCCTTTGCCCGTCTGCGCACACGACGCCTGTGATCCGCTGGACGATGTGGAGTGGCTCGCGCTCGGATCGTCGCACGCCTGCGCAATAAGCTCTTCGCAGGGCCTGCTCTGCTGGGGAAGCAACGCCTCGGGCCAGCTCAGCGCCGCGTGCGACGGCGTCTGCGCCACCCCGGTCGCACTTTGCCTGCCCGGCCCGGGCAGCGAGTGCCTCGACAGCGCCGGCATACTGGCCATCACGGCCGGCGCCGCCCACACATGCGCGCTCACGTATGACGATGTGTTCTGCTGGGGCGACAACACCTTCGGCCAGCTAGGTGACGGCACGGAGGAAAGCACCGCCTTGCCGGTCGCCGTCGTCGGCCTCGAATCGCCGACCGCGATCGCGGCCGGACTAAACCACACCTGCGCGTTATCGGCGTCCAACGATGTCACTTGTTGGGGCATGAACGCGTTCGCGCAGCTCGGCAACGGCAGCGGCGACAATGCGTCGACACCTATCCCGGTCGAAGGTCTCGCGGACGACATCGTGGACATCGCTGCCGGCAGCTCGCACACGTGCGTCGTTCTGTCGGGCGGCGCTCTTCAATGCTGGGGTTGGAACGCGGACGGCCGCCTTGGCGATGGCACGTTCTCGAGGCGGGACGAACCTGTGGACGTCCTCGGGTTCGGGCCCAAGCCGCCCACGCCCACGCCAACGCGAACGTCGACACCGGCTGCCACGCCAACCACGCCGACTTCAACGTCGACACCGGCGCCCGCGCCGGGCGACGCCGACTGCGACGGTGCGGTTACGGCCATAGACGCCGTCCTCGTCCTTCAGCTCACCGCCGGATTCCTCGCGTCCTTGCCATGCGCTGGCGCGGATGTGAACGACGACGACCGCGTTGACAGCGTCGATGCCGCGCTGATCTTGCAGTTCGTGGCGGGTCTGCTCGACGAGCTCTAGGTTCCAGTTAGCCGCTTCACCACCGGCGCCATCGTATCGATCGCCTCGCCGGGGAAGCCGATGTACGAGAATCCGAATTCCTCGCGTCGGCGGATCAGCGCGTCCTCGATCTGCTCCGTCGACCCGATCAGCACGTGCGGCGACTCCATCACCTCGTCGGCCGTGAGCCCGAACCCGCCGGCGACTTGCTCGGCCATCTTCGCGGCGTCGTCGGTCACGATGTTCACGAAGACCTGGCAATTCAGCTCGAGATTGTCGAGCCGCCCTCCCGCCGCGTCCTTCACGTAGCCGATGCGCTTGTGCGTCTCCTCGGCGCTGCCGGTCGCCGCGACAGTGGCGTTCACCTCGCCCTCGGCCAGCGAGAAGTTGATCCCGACGATGTCGGCCTCCGCCGCCGCGATCGAGAGGACCTGCTTGCCGCCGCCGCCGACGAGGATCGGCGGGTGCGGCTTCTGGACCGGCTTCGGCGTGCCCTCGTGTTCCGCAATCGTGTAGTGCTTACCCGAAAACGAGAACGGGCCGTCGTGGAACAGCCCCTTCAGGATCTGCAACCCTTCCTTGAAGCGCTCGACCCGCACGCCGGGCCGGTCATACGGAATGCCCGAGGCCGCGTAGTCCGTCTTCATCCATCCCGCGCCGAGCCCGACCTCGAGCCGGCCGCCCGAGAGCACGTCGATCGTCGCTAGCTCCTTCGCCAGCACCAGTGGATGCCGGTAGTCGTTGTCGAGCACCAGCGTGCCCACACGCAGCGTCGACGTCGCGTCGGCCGCGGCCATCATCGCCGGAATCGGCGCGAGCTGCTCGTTGAAGTGGTCGGGGATGTAGAGCGTCGAGTACCCCAGGTCTTCGATGCGCTTCGCTTTCCCGGCCCAGTCCTCGGCCGAGCTGCCGCCTGAAATCTGAATCGCGAACCGAAACTTCTTAGTCATCCTTCCTCCTAGCGTTTCGTCGGTTTGATGCTCAGTATCGACTCGCGATCCGCGCCCGTCAGGTCGCGGATCGCATACAGCGTGATGGTACTAGGGATGCCATCACGCCGCATGCGCCTCACGAGCGCAAGCACGCGACGCTTCGCTGCGGGTCCGGCGCGGATCGTGTCCTTGAGAGCCCAGCCCACGCCTTTCTGCACGAGGTCCTCGGGGTCGCGCATCAACGCCTCGCAGAAGCGCAGCGTCTCGTCAACGAACCTGCCTTCCCCGGCGATACGGCGTGTGAACGTCACCACGCTCGTGCGCCGCTTCCACATGTTCGGCGATCGCGACCACGTGTCGTGCAAACGCAGCGTCTCCTTCGGAAAGCGGTCGAGAAGCACCGGCGTGATGCCACCCGTCCCCGTGGCGAAGTCGTCGACCTCCGTCCACGTGCAGAAGTCGTCCAGCAGCTCGTCGATCGTCGCGAAGTGCTGCGGCGTCAGCTCGTCGACGCTCATGCGCAACACGCCGAGCGCGCAGTGACCTTCTTCCTCAATGTGACTGGCGAGCAGCAGCTTGGCGAGTACGAGGCGGTCGTTGAGGCCGAGGTCCGCTACAGCCGGAATCTTGGCCTTGAAGACCTGACGCATCTTCGCCACCGGCAGCCCGTAGGCCTTGACCGGCTCTGGGTGACCGACCACGCGCGCGACGCGCGGCTTGCGTCCGGCCTCATGCTCGAGGGCGCGCACGAACCCGCGGCGCACCGCGGCGGGGCTCAATGAAGGTGGCATCGCCGCCCATCGTAGCAGCTAACGAGAGGACTAGAGGAAGAGCCGGATGATCGCCAGCGCGATCATCGCCGCGATGCCAGCGAAGGTAGCCGCTACCGGAAACCAGTCCGCGCGGGGCCGGACGACGATCGCCGGTTCGGCCGGCGCCAAGACCGGCTGCAAGACGGTCGATTGCTTCTCCATGACGCGCAGCGGCGGCGGCTCCTCCGGCTCGTCCGTCGGCGGCGGACCTGGCTTGGCGTTCGGCCCAAGCACTTTGGCCCGCTCGGCGTCGTACGCCGCGCGCAACGCCGGCGAACCGAGCACTCGATATGCTTCGTTGAGGTTCTCGACATCCGTTGTGCTGAGGAGGCGTCCCTTCTCGGTCCGCCAATCCCGGATGATGCGCCAGTAGGCTTCCTCCGCCATCTCGCCGTTCGCGTCGAGGTCCAGCCCCAGTGTGTAGTAGTGATCGATGAACCCGCTACCCGGGCGCGAAACAGCCAATGCAGACCCTCCTAGTGGCTCCTATCTGGAGTATCGACCGAAAACGAGAAATGAAAAGCCTGAATCCGGTTACAGACCGGAGTTGGGCCACGCGCGAGCAGCCAGCCCTACTTCTCACCAGCGCGGGAAAGCACGGCCCTCTCGGCCGATCCGGCGTACTCATCCTTCACGAACACGTGAATCTGCGTCGCGAACACCACTGAGATCGCCGCAAAGACCGCCACGACCGCCAGGATCGCCTGGAAGGTACCGATGCCGGGTATCCCGGCCTCGGTGTTCAGGACGCCCGCCAGGATTCCGGCGCCCAGGATGCTGCCGACGTAGCGCATCATCGAGTTCGTCCCCGCGGCCGAACCCGCGAGTTCGACCGGAGCCGACTCGATTGCCGCGGTCGTCGCCGATCCGAACCCCAGGCCGACCCCGAGGCCGAGCAGCGCCAGTCCGAACGCCAGGTAGCCGAACGAGACGTCGACTTCGAGACCAACCAGCAGGTACACGCTCGCGCCCAACGAGCAGATCGTCCCCGCCAACGCGGGCCAGCGCCTCCCGACCTCGTCCGCCACGCGCCCGCTGACGGGCGCGACCGCGGCCATCAGGATCGACATAGCGCCGAGCAGCAGCCCGCTGCGCGTCGAGCTCCCGCCCTGCACCTCCAGGATGAAGAACGGGATCGTCAGGAGTGTCGTGTACATCACGAGGTTCGAGAGCATCACCGTGCCGGTCGCAGCCGCGAACGACCGGATCCGAAAGAACTGCCACTGGACCAGCGGCAGCGGTGCGGCGAACTGGCTCCACACGAACGCTCCGGCGAACACAACGAACGCGGCCCCGGCAAGCGCCAGCACTGCGGGCTCGCGGTCGACTCGCAGCGACGACAGGAGGAACGTCAGTACGACCAACGCGCCGGCGAACGAGACCGTCCCGCGCCAGTCGATCTCGGGCCGCCGGTCACTCGGCCGGTCGGTATATGGGATCCAGATCAGGAGCAGCAGCGCCGCCGCGACCACAGGCACGTTCATCAGGAACAGCAACCGCCACGACCCTAGCGCCAGCAGGCCCGCGCCGATGAGCGGCCCTGCCGCCGCCGAGATGCCGATGAGCGCGCCGTTCAGGCCGTTCACACGGCCCAGCACCTGCACAGGCACGCTCTCGCGGATCATGGCCATGCCGTTGGGGATCAACACGGCGCCCGCGATCGCCTGCCCGGTGCGGAAGACGACCAGGAAGGTAAACGTCGGCGAGAACGTGGCCGCCAGCGAGCAGACCAGGAACGCGATGAGGCCTGCGCGATACACCCGCCTGCGCCCGAGCTGGTCGCTCAGCCGCCCCCCGACCGGCTGCGCCACGGCCATCGCGATGAGGTATGCCGAGATCAGCCACGCGATTGTCCCATGGTTGATGTCGAAGTCGTCGCGCAGCTCCGGCAATGCGACGGCGATCATCGTCGAATTGAGCGGCGCGAGGATGCCGCCAAGCGCCACGCCGACGATCAGAACGTAGTGCTTGGCTTCGAGCTGGAACTCGTCGACGTTCATGCGGGCTTGCCCGCGTCTCGATCAGGAGACGACGCGGACGACGCCTGCGTCCCCGTCAACCTCGACCTGCTGGCCGTCCTTGATCTCCGTGGTCGCACTTCCCGTGCCCAGCACCGCCGGGATGTTGTACTCCCGCGCCACGATTCCCGCGTGACTGAGAACCCCGCCCGCGTCCGTCACCACCGCCGCGATCGACGCGAACAAGGGCGTCCAGGCCGGCATCGTGGCCGGCGCGATCAGCACGTCGCCGGGCTGCAGCTTGTCCGCCTCCGCTAGCGACATCACGACCTTCGCGGTCCCCGTTGCCTTCCCCGGCGAACACGGGTTGCCGTTGATGACTCCCGGCTCCCCGGACTGTTCGACCGGCGATCCACCGAAGCGACCGAACGCTCGCATCAACGGATTGTCCGGCGGGGGCGCGGGCGGCGGCGTGCCGATCGCATCAGGCGGTCGGATCGTGGCGAAGTGCGCCATCTCAGCTCGCCGCTCGGCCACCACGGCGCGCCGGTCACCGGAGAGGTTCGTCGCGTCTTCGCGCAGCTCGTTGAGCGTCAGCATGAACACGTCTTCGGGGTCGTCGATGATGCCCGCCTGGGCGAACCGGTTCCCAAACTCGAGGATGATCCGGCGCACCTTGTAGGTGCTCCGCTGGTCGATCCAGTAGTTGTGGTCCTCCTGAATGATGGTCGCGGCCTGCCCGGCCTTCAGCAGGAACTCGAACTGCCCGCGGACTGCCTCCGGATACCCTTGCAGCGCCTCTCGTGCCTCGGCGATGAGCTCCTCGCGCTCCTTCGCCAGCCCTTGCAGCTCCGACGGCATGTCGCGCTCGGGCTCAGTCATGAAGTTCTTCAAGTTTTGGATCGCCGTCATCGGGTTCTCGATCCACCCGGGGCTGCTCAGGTCCGCGAAGCGATCGCTGCGCTGGCCGAACTCCTCCAGGTAGGCACCCAGTTCCACCAATAAGGCTTCTCCGGCGCTCGACTGCCTCAGAGCGTCCGGCACGGCGGGCGCCGGATTGCTCTCAACGGCTTCCTTCGCCTCGCGGCTCCCGAGCGCCTTCCGGCTCAGTTCCCAGAGCTTGTGACCGCCCTCGATCGTCTTGTTCCCGAAGCCCTGTAGTAGCTTGTACGCACCCAGGCTCCCCTTGTCCGGAAACAGGTCGTCATAGAAGTCCGCGAACAGGCTTGGCCCGGCGATGAACGGAAAGCCGACAAGGAAGTGGACTTCCCAGAGTCGCTCGAGGCGAGTCAGAGTCTCGTCCAGGTGCGCGAGCAGGTCCGGCATCGACGCGCCCTCGAGGTCGAACGACTCCCACCATCTCAGGTTCTCCTGTACCTCGGGGAGCAACTCTTCGTCCCACCACTCCTGGAGCCGGCCCAGACTGCCGCCGATCGCGTCCGCCGCCTTCTCACCCGTTGCTTCGACGTCTTCTGGGGCAACCGTCGGAACAGCGGCGTTGAAGTAGTAGGTGTTGACGCGTAGGTACTGAATCCTGATCGGCAGGCTATAGTACGCGGCCGCGCGCTTCACGCCCTCGTTGAAGCTTCGCACGAACGCCTCCTGCATGGGCGGCGCGGGCTCCGGAAAGTGCATCCGGTCCTGTGTCCAGAGCAGGTTCTGGTCCTCGGAACGCTCCCACGTGACCGGGAACTCTGGCGGCGTCGGGATCGGTCCCGGGGCGGGCGCGCTGGGCGCGTCCTTCTCTTCAGTCGTCACAATAATCTCCCTCCCGTGAACAAGTGTACAGTGCTACCGCTGGGGTGCCCGCTAGCATTCGAGCGATTGTAGAATGTAACACGACCTGTTACATAACCGCCACCGGGAGGGACCTTGTCACAGATTCACTGGCTCGGCGACGAGCGCTGTCACGCCACGCACGTGGTGGGAGGCAAGGCCGCGAGCCTGAGCCGGCTGGCCGAGCTGCACACCGTACCCCCCGGCTTCGCCGTCGCCGCGCTCGAGGCGCGGCCTGATGCCCTCCCGGAAGATGTCGAGATCGCGATCCGGCGGGCCTATGGCGAGCTGGGCAACCGCACGGGCGAAGACGACCTGAGCGTTGCCGTACGCTCTTCAGCGATCGACGAAGACGCCGCCGAGGCATCGTTCGCCGGCCAGCACGACACCTACCTCAACGTCCGCGGTGAAGACGCGCTCCTGGACGCCGTGCTGCGATGTCGCGACTCCGCGTCGTCGGCGGAGGCGCTGGCGTACCGCAGGCAGCAGGGGTTGCTCACCGACGGCATCCGGATCGGCGTGCTCGTCCAGCAGCTCGTCGCCTCCGACGTCTCGGCAATCGTCTTCAGCCGCAACCCGCTCACGCGGAGCAGCGACGAAGTCGTCATCAACGCGAGTTGGGGCCTCGGCGAGAGCCTCGTCGGCGGGACGGTGACGCCTGACACCTACGTCGTCCGCAAGACCGACCTCGCGGTCACGACACGCGAAATCGCGAAGAAGCAACATATGACCGTCATGGTTCCCGAAGGCACCAGGGAGGTCGCGGTGCCGAAGCTCCTCGCCGGTGAGCCGGTGCTGACGGACGAGCAGACCGTCGAAATCGCGGAGATGGCCATCAAACTCGAGGAGGCCACCTCCTACCCGGTCGACGTCGAGTGCGCGTTCGCGCAGAACACGCTCTACCTGCTCCAGTGCCGCCCCATCACCACGCTCTAGTCAACTTTTCAACTCTCTGACGGCCGCGACTTGTAACTTTCTTCCTACATCTGTCAAGCTTCGCAACACGTTTGTCAATTCCAGCCGATATTCCCTTCGGGATTGCTCAACGTTCCAGCTATCAAACCCGCGCGGTGAGGTTGTCCGCCGCCGCGGAGTCGAGAGGAGCAACGAAATGAGATTCTTCATGCCGAAGGCGGCCCGGGCCGTCGCGATTGGCGCGGTCGCGACAGCTGCCCTGGGCGCCATGGCTGTGGCTATCGCGTCCGCGGACGGTCAGACCGTCGGCGTGACGTCGGAAGAGATCGCCCTCGAGGGGGAAGGCAAGGTCACCCTCTGGGCCGACGGCTTCAGCGAGCCGGGCCTGGGCGCCTGGACCGTCGACATCTATTACAATGCGGACTTGCTCAAGGTCGTTGAATGCGGCGCCGAGTCCGGTGGCGTTTGCAACCCCGAGTTCAAGGGCAACGCGGTGCGTATCACCGGCAGCTCGGCCGACGGTCGCACGGGCGAGTTCGTCCTCGGCTCTGTCTGGTTCTCATGCAAGGGCTTCGGCGAGTCCGGCCTCGAACTCGACATCAAGGTGCTTGCGGACGCCACCGTCGGCGACCCGCAGCCCGTCGAGCCAAAGACCGTCCACGGCTCCGTCACGTGCCTCGATGAGAAGCACGAGAAGGTCGCCGGCGACGCCAACTGTGACGGTGAAGTCAGCGCGGTCGACTCGTCCTGGATCCTCCAGTACGACGCCGGCCTCCTCGACTCCGTCCCCTGCCCGGACCAGGCCGACTACAACGGCGATGGCAACATCAACTCAATCGACTCAACGATCGTGCTTCAGAAGGTGGCCGGCCTGCTGGACTGATCATCCCAAGACGATCCTCCTGAGGCCCGGTCTGCGACGCAGGCCGGGCCTCGCAGCGTTCGCAGACTCGCGTAAGAGATTCGTAAGCTCAAGTTGCTAGCCTGAACTCATGCGAAGAATATGCGTCGTCCTGGTAGCGTTCGGTCTCCTGGCTGGTTGCAGCGAAGCGAGCGAGCCGCTCCAGACGACGCTCGTCGACTCAGAAGCCGAGAACTACGTGGAGCTGTCCGGGACGCTGCCGGAGGCGCCGGAGCTTCCTGGCGGTCACACTTGGTTCAACGTCCCAGAGCCGCTCGCCCTCGAGGACCTGCGCGGGAAGGTCGTCATGCTCGACTTCTGGACATCGGGCTGCATCAACTGCCAGCAGATCGTTCCCGACCTCGAGCGCCTCGAGGAGGAGTACGGCGACGCCCTCGTCATCATCGGCGTCCACTCCGGCAAGTACGACCGTGAGCAGGAGGACAGCAGCGTCCACGAGGCGCTCCAGCGCTACGGCCTCGAGCATCCGGTCGTCAACGACCCCGACTTCGTGATCTGGTCGCTCTACCAGGCCAACGCCTGGCCGACGGTCCTGCTCATCGATCCCAACGGCCGCGTCATCGGCGGCCGCTCGGGCGAAGGCGTCTACGACGCCTTCCAGCCCGTCGTCGACCAGGTCGTCGCTGACTTCGACGACGCGGCGCTCCTCGACCGCACGCCGATCGCGCTCGACCTCGAGGCGGCGGCCGTCACGTCGTCCGTGCTCTCCTACCCGTCGACGGTCCTCGCCGACGAAGCCGGCGAGCGCCTCTTCATCGCGGACGCCGGCCGGAACCGCGTGCTGATCGCCGACCTCGAGGGCGATCTGCAGGGCGTCATGGGCACGGGTGAGGAGGGACTGAAGGACGGCGACTTCGACGAGGCGCAGTTCTACCGGCCCAACGGCCTCGCTCTCTCGCCCGACGGCAACCTGCTCTACATCTCCGACACGAACAACCATGCCCTCCGGGTCGCCGACCTCGAGGGCGAGTCCGTCACGACGATCGCCGGCACCGGCGCGCGCGCGTTCAACAATCCCGCCCCGGGCGCGCCGGCTGCGGAAACCGACCTCGCCTCCCCGTGGGGCCTGGTGCTGCACGAGGGCACGCTGTATGTCGCCATGGCCGGCACCCACCAGATCTGGTCGATGGACGTAGAGGAGGAGACGATCTCCGTCTTCGTCGGGAGCGGTGCGGAGGCCGTTGACGACGGCCCGCGTCTCGAGGCCACACTCGCCCAGCCGACCGGTATGTCGTTCGACGGCGAGAACATCTACTGGGTCGACCCCGAGTCGAGCTCCGTCCGCTTCGTCCCTGTCGCGGGCGAGGGCGAGGTCACGACGCTCGTCGGCACGGGCCTGTTCGACTTCGGCGACCAAGACGGCACCGGCACCGAGGCCCTCCTCGAGCATCCGCAGGGCGTCACCTTCGTCGACGGCACGCTCTACGTCTCCGACACCTACAACCACAAGATCCGCTCGGTCGACCTCGCGACTCACGAGGTCGTCACCATCGTCGGCGCCGGCGAGGGCGGCTTCGCCGACGGCAAGGGCATGGCCGCGCTGCTCAACGAGCCCAACGGCAGCAGCCGCGCGGGCGACACTATCTACTTCGCCGACACGAACAACCACGTGATCCGCCTGCTCGACCTGGAAACGAACGAAGTCTCGACGCTCGCGTTCACGAACATCAGCGTCCTCGCCGGAAGCCAGAATAATATGACGAAGCGCATCTCGCTCTCTGCCCAAACCGTCGGCCCCGACACCAAGGAGCTACGCCTCAGGTTCGCCACACCGGAGGGCTTCCACCTCAACGAGCTCGCGCCGTCCGAGCTCATGCTCGGCAGCTCCAACGAGCCTGCTCTCGAACTCGAAGAAGACGTTGTTACGTGGGAGTCCGACGAATCCGAGATTGAGCTGACGGTCCCGATCGACGTCTCATCCGGCGACGCTATCGTGACCGCACAGGGGCCCGTTTACTACTGCCGCGACGGCGAGGAGGCGATCTGCCTCATCGCCGACCTCGACCTCGCCCTCCCCGTCACGGTCGATGTGTCTGCTTCAGCGGATCAGATCGTCATCGAGTACGACCTTGAAGACCCGACATCCAGCTAGCACCTAGAGGGCTACGCCGATCTGCTGGCAGCCGTCCCGCACCGGCGGGTCGAGTCCCGCCACGAACTGGAGCACTAACAACGCGTCGAGCGACGTGATCCCGACAAGACAGTCGACGTTCGCGGCGATCCTTGGGTACAGCTCGAACTCGAACAGCCCCGCGACCACCTGTAAGATCAGCGTGGCGTCGATCGAGTTCACGAACTGGTCCCCGCTCGTGTCCCCGAAGATCAGCCGTTCGATCTCCGGCGTCGGAGTCGGCGTCGGCAGCGTCTGAGGTGTACTGTCCAGGTCCGCCGGATCGGAGCCGGCCAAGAACTCCTCCAGGTCGGAGAAGCCGTCGCCGTCCGTGTCCACGACGCTGGAGCTGCTGCCCTGCTCGTCTTCGTGGCAGTTCGGCAGGCCGTCGTCATCATCGTCCGCGCCGAGCAGCACGAGCTCGCCGGAGTTGTTCTCCGGCGTCGGGCAGCGCAAAGCGAACGAAACGTCGTCCGGCGGCGCCGAAAGGTGTGCTGCTCCAGGGGCCAACAGATCGATGACGCGGGTGAGCGCTCTCGTCCCGTCGCCAGGCGGCAGCGGCGAAGGCGGCGGATGGATCGAGTTCCCGCCCGAGTAGTCGCCGTACGCTACGCAGTCCGTGTACAGGAACGGGAACGCCGGGTCCCACTCGTCCGGTGGCGGCGCGAAGTCCGGGCCGCCCCAGCAGAACATCCCGCTCGGACTCGGCAACGCCGGCGGGATGATGAAGTCCGGCTGCATGCCCGTGAGGTCCGCGAACGCCTGCGTCGCCATGATCCAGCGGACATCGGGCCCGCTGTTCGCCAGGTTGTGGTCCAGCAGCTGCACAACTTCGAAGTTCGAGCCGTTTGCGTTCCACGCAGAGAAACGCGTGTCGTTCACGAGTCCCTGCGAACCAAGCAGCATCTGCACCTCGATGAATTGGACATCCGGGTTGCCGTCATAGCCGGCCATCACCTCGCTCACCAGCGAGATGTGGTAGTTCGCGTCGGCCGTGCGCGGTCCCGGCAGCGCGAACGCTATCGTGACGGCGACAAGAACGGCGAAGAGCCGGGTTGATGGCGCCAAGCTGCGGACGAGGCTCATTGCCGCTGATCATAACACCTGGATCGCTGGCCGCTTGGCACTCCCGCGCAGCGCTCTTACCATGGTCACGATGCCAGTGCCGCCTCGCGTCCTCATGTTGTTCGCCTGCGCTGTGTTTGTTGCAACCCTCATACCGGCGTGTGGGGGCGCAGGCGGCGGTACGGGCCTGACCGACGTGCTGATCGTCGGCCGGAACGAAGGCCTGGCCGAACTGGACCTCGCCAGCAACGACGAAGAGCTCCTGATCGCGGTCCCCGAGCAGTCGCTCCTCATCGAACCGGCAATCTCGCCAGACCGAAGCACGCTCGCCTACGTGCGGCAACTCATCCCGATCGTCGTCCCCGGCGAGCAGGTTGAACTCGGCATGGACCTCTACCTCGCCAACCGCGATGGATCGGATTCGCGGATACTGTTGGAGCACAGCGAGCCGAACGAGCAGATCCGTTCCCCCGTCTGGTTCCCCGACGGACAACGGATGCTGATCAACGTCCAGGGGTTCGTCGACGCGCAGATCGTCACCACCATCGAGGTGCTCGACGTCGCGACAGGCGAGCGCAGGCAGATCGTGCAGGACGGCTTCCGACCGGCCGTCTCGCCCGATGGCACGCGCATCGCCTATGTGACGCAGGAGATCCAGGACATCAACATCTTCCAGCGGCTCTGGGTCGCAAACGCGGACGGTAGCGACCCAGTCGAGCTCGTCGGCCCCGAGGACGACATCGGCAGCGTCATCTCACCGGTGTTCTCGCCCGACGGCCAGACCATCGCGTTCGCCGGCTCGAACCTCCTAGCCGCGACCGTCTCCCACGACGAACAGACCTACGTCTCGATCGCGCCGGTCGCCCGCCTGAGCGCCTCTGCGTTCAACGGCCTCCCTGCCGACATTTGGACGATCCCGGTAGATGGCGGCGAGCCGCGCCACCTGGCGCCACTCCAGCTCGACCTCCCCAGCCTCGACTGGTCCGCCGACGGCGAGCGTCTCTTTGCCTTCGCCGGCCTCGGCCTCTATGTGATCGACCCAACCGATGGCTCGGAGGAGCGCCTCGGCGACGGCACCTTCCACGGCCAGGTGGACTGGGTGAGCGCGGAGGAACCTACCGAACGTTAATCCGGACCTGATCGATCGCGACGACCGTCAGGTCCGCGTCGTTGAGGTTCAGGAGTACCGTGATAGTGTGCTGGCCCGGCCCCACCGGGCCGAACGACGTCGATGTCGTGTCGTACTGGTCAGGCAACGGCGGCGCGGTGTC
>Ga0075326_1000022_pt1 | contig 35242 bp, 31 predicted proteins | sample MayberrySE_Catta_3_FD_120052 | JGI IMG/M metagenome (GOLD analysis project Ga0075326, IMG submission 120052) | Natural and restored wetland microbial communities from the San Francisco Bay, California, USA, that impact long-term carbon... | ecosystem: Environmental > Terrestrial > Soil >...
GCTCGTCGCCGCGGCCGCGGTTGTGCCGTCGAGCGCGCTGATCTTGAGGAAGGACGCCTGATGACGAGCCAGGACATGATCGCGGAGCGACCGCTGCCGGAGATCACGGAGCTGACGGAGCCGTTCTGGAGCGGCGCGAAGGAGCGCAAGCTTGTCATCCAGCGCTGCGACGACTGCGAGACGTTCCGCTTCCCACCGGAACCGGCGTGCGCCGAGTGCAGCTCGCTTTCGTCGACATGGACGGAGGTGAGCGGCCGCGCGACGCTGTACACGTGGACGGAAGCCTACCCGCCGCTGCTCCCCTACTTCGCGGAGCGCGCGCCCTGGCCGATCGCGTTCGTCGAACTGGAAGAGGGGCCACGCATGGCGACGAACGTCGTCGACGTCCCCGCTTCCGACTACGAGATCGGCATGGAGCTGCAGGCTGGCTTCGAAGACATCGCCGACAACGTGACGCTCGTCGTGTTCCGCCGCCGCTAGCGCATGGACTTCGCCCAAACGCCCCAGATGGAGCGCATCCGCGGCGAGATCCGCGCCGTGCTGGACGACGCGCTTCCGGCTGACTGGCAGGGTAGCGGCTTCCTGCCGATGGACGTACGTCCGGAGCACCGCGAGCTGGCGACGGCGCTGGACCAACGGCTGGCGAAGGAACGGCTGATCGCCCCGGCGTGGCCGACGCAATACGGCGGCCGCGACCTGACGCCGTACGAGCAGTTCGCGCTGTACGAGGAGCTGGGCCGCGCGCTCGCGCCACGCCTCACGACGATCTCGGTCGACCTGGTGGGCCCGGTCATCATCCTCTACGGCAACGACGAGCAGCGCGCGCAGCACCTGCCGGCCATCGCGAACGACGCCACGATCTGGTGCCAGGGCTTCAGCGAGCCGGGCGCGGGCTCGGACCTGACGTCGCTCAAGACGAAGGCGGAGCGCAAGGGCGACGCGTACATCGTCAACGGGCACAAGCTCTGGACGAGCATGGCGCACTGGTCGTCGTGGATGATCCTGCTGGCGCGCACGGGCGACGAGGACTCGCGCGGGCGCGGGCTGAGCGTGTTCCTGCTGCCGACCGACACGGCGGGCATCACGGTGCGGCCGGTGTACGACGCGACGAACGAGCACATGCTGAACGAGGTGTTCTTCGAGGACGTTGAGGTGCCGGCGGCGCAGCTCGTCGGCGAGGAGAACGCGGGCTGGAAGTACGCGACCAGCCTGCTGCAGTACGAGCGCGGCGACGCGCTCTTCATCGGCCAGTTCGCGCGGATGCTGCGCGACCTGGCGGACGCGACGCGCGAGGCGGGCGCGAGCCGGCTCCACCGCCACCTGATGGCGCAGCACAAGATCGATTGGGAGATCGGCAGGCTGCTGACGCTGCGCGTTGTGAGCCTGCACGCAGCGGGCGAACTGCCTGACCGCGAGTCGTCGCAGGCGAAGCTGTTCATGAGCGAGGCGTTTCAGCGCCTCGGCGCGACTGCGCAGCGCATCGCGGGCGAGTACGGAAACCTGACACACGAAGACCCACGGTCGATGCTGGGTGGGCGCGTCGTTCAAGCGCTGATCAACTCGACGACCGCCACACTGATCGCGGGCACGTCCGAGATCCAGCGCAACATCATCGCGACGCGGGGGCTGGGCCTACCGCGTTAGGCCCGCGTTAAGCCTGTTGGGCGTCGTGGATGAGCTTCCAGAGGCGGTTGGGGCTGGCCGGGACTTCCTTCGCGCGCACACCCAACGGCAATAGCGCGTCGTTGATCGCGCACATGATCGCCGCCGGCGTCGTGTGGATCGCGCTCTCTCCTGCTCCCTTCGCGCCCAGCGGCGTGAACGGCGACGGCGTAACCAGCGCGTCTTTCTCCGGGATCGGCACCTCGTGCACGGTGGGCAGGAGGTAGTCCATGAACGACGCGGTCAGGAGCTGGCCGTCGTCGTCATAGACGTACTCCTCCAGCAGCGCCGCGCCGACGCCCTGCGCGAGCGCGCCCTGCACCATGCCGTCGACGTTGGCGGGGTTGAGACGCGTGCCGCAGTCGTCAACGATGAAGTACTTGAGGATGTCGACCTTGCCCGTGCCGGAATCGATCTGGACCATCACGATGTGGCAGGCGTTGGCGGCGGTGAGGTAGCTCTTCACGCGGCCCTGTTCGTCCGGCTCGACGCGGCCTGGCGCGGTCCACGCGAAGGTGGCCTCGGGACTGGGATCGACGTCGTCCGGGAGCATGTCGCTGCGGTTCAGCATGATCGCGGCCGCGTTGCCGACCGAGAGCTTGGACTCCGGAACGGCCTTCACGCGCAGCTCGCCGTCCATCAGCTCGACGTCCTCAGGCTGCACCTCGAAGAGCTTGGCGGCGACCTTGATTAGCTTGTCGCGCAGGCGGGCGGACGCGCCGAGGACGGCGCCCGTAAGCGCGACGCCGAGCCGGCTGCCGCCGGGGCCGAAGTTCGGCGGCGCGGTGAGGTTGTCGGCGAGGACGACGCGCACGTCCTCGATGTCGGCGCCGAAGTAGTCGGCGAGGAGCTGCGAGGCGACCGTGTACTGGCCCTGGCCCTCGAGCGGGAAGCCGACGCGGGCGGTGATCTTGCCCATCGTGTCGATGCTGACCGTCACGCCCTCCGGGATGCCGATGCCTCGCGTGCCGATGATCGTATAGGCGTTCCAGTCGAACACGCCGGGCTCGATCGTGCTGACGACGCCGATGCCGGCGAGACGCCCTTCCGCCTGGGCGGCTTCCTGCTCGCGGCGGAGCTGCTGGTAGTCCGCCATCTCCATCACGCGATCGAGCGCGGCTTCGTACTCGCCGCTGTCGTACTCGTTGCCGCTGGCGATGATGTACGGGAACTGGTCGGCGGGGATAAAGTTGCGGCGGCGGATCTCGGCGGGGTCGATGTCCAGGTCGCGCGCGGCGATGTCCATCATCTGTTCCAGCACGAAGTTGTGCGGCGGCGGGCCCATGCCGCGGTAGGGGCTGGCCGGCAGCTTGTTCGTCGCCACAAGCGTCAGGTCGTACTCGGCGTTCTGGATGGCGTAGCAGCCCGTGAACGACGCCATCGGTTTGGCGGCCCCTGTCGCGCCGAAGCCCTCGGCGGTCGCGCCCATGTCGTCGAGCAGCTTGACACGCAGCGCCGTCACGACGCCGTCGTCCTTGACCGCGATCGAGACCTCGTAGTGGCGGTCCCAGGCCTGGCTGCCGCCGCTGGAGAGGTACTCCATGCGGTCCTCGATCCACTTGACAGGGCGGCCGTTCGCCTTGCGCGAGAGCATGGCCGTGATATCGGTGCCGCGGCCACCGCCCTTGCCGCCGAAGCTGCCGCCGTGGGGCTGGCCGATGAAGCGCACTTTGTTCGACGGCAAACGGAACGTGGCAGCGCGGCCCATCGCAATGTAGGACGGCGTCTGGAAGGAGCCGCGACAGGTGAGCGTGTTCTCCACGATGTTCCACTCGCTGATGACGCCGAACGTCTCGAGCGGATTCGCGCCGACGCGGTTCCAGCGAAAGGTCTCGGTGTAGACGTGGTCGGCGTTGGCGAACGCGTTCTCGACTTCGCCCCAGGAGAACAGCCTCTTGTACATGATGTTGTCGTCGTGGTCGTCGAACACCTTCGGGCTGCCGGGCTGGGCGGCGGCGAACGCGTCGACGATCGGCTCCAGCGGCTCGTACTCGACGTCGATCAGCTCGATCGCGTCTTCCGCGACGTAGCGACTGGTGGCTGCGACGGCAGCCACGGGCTCGCCGACGAAGCGCACCTTGTCGGTGGCGAGCACGTACATGCCCCAGCCGTCGGGCGTGGTGTACATCTTGCGCGTCCAGCGCTCGGCGTCCTCACCGGTGAGCGTCGCGACAACGCCGGGCAGCGCTGCCGCGCGCGACACGTCGACCGACTTGATGCGCGCGTGCGCGTGCGGACTGTGCAGGATCGCGCAGTGGAGCATACCGGGCAAGGTGACGTTGTCGATGAACTCCGCCTTGCCTGTGATCAGCGCCGGGTCCTCAACGCGGCCGATCGGCTTGCCGACCCACTTCGGCGTCGTCACCGGCAGGTCGTCGAGCGACCTGAGGAAGTCGGTCATGGCCGCATCTTCTTCGCGGCCGAACGCACCGACTGGAGGATCGCCTCGTACCCGGTGCAGCGGCAGATCGCGCCGCCCAGCGCGTCCTTGACCTCTTCCTCGGTTGGGTCAGGCGTGGCCTTCAGCAACTCGTGGATGGACATCATGAAACCGGGCGTGCAGAAGCCGCACTGCAGGCCGCGCTCCTCCATGAAGGCCTGCTGGATCGGGTGCAGCTCGCCGTCCTTGGCGAGACCTTCCACTGTCATCAGCTCCGCACCGTCGGCCTGGACCGCGAGCATGATGCACGTCCGCACCGCGCGTCCGTCCATCAGCACCGTGCAGGCGCCGCAGACGCCATGCTCGCAACCGACGTGCGTGCCGGTGAGACCGAGCTCGTGGCGCAACATGTCGACCAACGTCATGCGCGGTTCGACGCTCGCCTCGTACGAGACGCCGTTGACAGAGAGTCGCACGTCGCGCGAAGGCACCGTTACGCGGCCCTCGCCGCTGCTTCGATGAGCGCGCGCTCGGTCAGCACGCCGGCGAGGTTGCGCCGGTACTCGGCCGTCGCGTGGATGTCGGTAAGCGGCTCGTCGATTGAGGTCGATACCGCACGCCCGACCTCGGCGAACAGCGCCTGTTCCAGTCGCGCGCCTGCCAAACGCGCCTCCGCGTCCGGCAGTCGGACGGGCGTGGCGCCGACCCCGAAGAGCGCGATCCGCGCCTCGGAGATCGTGTCGCCGCTCAGCGTCAGCGTGGCGATCGCACCGGCGAGCGCGAAGTCGCCGTGGCGGCGCGTCATCTCCTGAATCGACCAGCCCGCACCGGCTGGCAGCGAAGGAAACCGCACCTCGGTGAGCAGCTCGCCCTCCGCGAGGGCCGTCGTCAGGTATGTCACGAAGAAGTCACGCGCGGCTACTGTGCGCTCACCGTGGGGTCCGGCGATGCGCATCTCGGCGTCGAGCACGACCACCAGCGCTGGAAGTTCGGCGGCCGGGTCCGCGTGTGCGATCGAACCGCCGATCGTACCCCGATTCCGTATCTGTGGATGGCCGATCAGCCGGATCGCCGCGTACAGGAGCGGGTTGCGCTCCCGCACGAGTTCGGACTGCTCCGCTGAGCGCTGGTTCGTCATCGCACCGATCGCGAGGCTGTCACCGTCCGCGCGGATGTAGTTGAGCTCCTCGACACGGTTGATGTCGACGACCACGCCGGGACGCGCGAGGCGCATGTTTAGCAGCGGCACCAGGCTCTGGCCGCCGGCCAGCAGCTTCGCCTCATTGCCGTGCTGTTGCAGCAAGGCTACAGTCTCGGCAACGCTGGCCGGCGCGTAGTAGTCGAACGGAGCGGGCTTCATGACAACGGGCTCATTATAAGTGGGCGTCTGAGGGCGCGGAAGCGATCAGTCTTCCCCAGCGACGATTTCGCTCGCAACTACGCCGTCGCGTTCCAGCTCTTCGATAGCCGCGTCGTCCATGCCTAGGATCCCCAACAGCACGTCGCGGTTGTGCTGCCCGAAGCACGGCGCCGGCATGTCGATCGGTTGCGGATGTTCGCCCCGCCCCCACTGCGATGACGCCCGCACCTCTCTCCCAAACGCCGGATGTTCGATCTCCTGAAACGCGCCGCGCGCGGCAAGGTGCTGGTCGTCGCCGACCTGGCGGAGGTCGAGGACGGCGCCGGCCGGGACGCCGTGACGCTGCAGCGCTTCCTCGGCGTCGCGGGGCTCCCGCTGCGATGTCCATCCCTCGATGTGTGCGTCGATCTCGTCGTGGCTCTCGCGACGCTCTTCCGACGTCGAGAAGCGCACGTCGGTGTACCAGTCAGGCACACCGAGGGCGTCACCGAGTGCCTGCCAGTCGCGGTCGTCGCGGACGCTGATCGCAACCCAGGCGTCGTCGCCCCTGCAGCGATAGACGCCCTGCGGCGCGAACACCGGATGCCGGTTGCCACGTCGCGGCCGGACCTCGTGGTTCGCCGACCAGTCCGTGAACGCGGCGCCCGCGCCGAACGCGAGGGCGTCGCGCATGGCGATGTCGAGGTAGGAGCCCTCGCCGGCTTTGCGCAGTTTACGGACAGCGAGCAACAGCGCCGACAGCGCGGCCAGCGCGCCGACGGGATCGCCGTAGCTGAAGCCGGTCTTCGCGGGCGTGTCCGCGTCCTCATAGCCGTTGAGCGAGAAGAGACCGCTGGCCAGCTCGACAGGCGCGCCGAGCGCCATCGCGTCGCGCTCTGGCGGCGTCTGCCCGTAGCCCGACAGCGAAAGGTAGATGACGTCTGGTCGCGCCGCGCACACGTCATCGTACGCGACCCCGAGCTTCTCCTTCGCACCCGGCCGGTGATTCTCGATGAAGATGTCAGACTTCGCGGCGAGGTCGAGCATGAGCTGCCGTCCGCGCGGATTGGTCAGCTCCACGCCGAGGCTCAGCTTGCCTCGATTCCACTCGTTGTAGTGCTGGTTGACGTTCGCGCGCTCCTGCGGCGTCAGCGGCCGCGCGGTGTCGCCGGCGTAGCGGTTGACGTCGATGACGGTGCGCATGGAGTCCCAGTTGGACGGCGACTCCACCTTGATGACCTCCGCGCCGAGGTCGTGCAGCATCTCGCCGAGGAACGGGCCGGCCCAGTACACAGTCCAGTCGACGACGCGCATGCCATTCAACGGCAACCGGCCCGACCGCCAGTCCACTACGCCTGCTCCCCCAGCGCGGGCGCGGGCCGCGGCGCGTCGTCGTGAGGCCACGGTGGGCCGAGGAGAGAGTAGCCGTCGATGTCGTGCGCGACGCCACGGTTGCGCCACTGCCCCGACGTGAGCAACCGTTCCGGCGTCTCCATCACCGTGAGCGGGTCGCCGCGACGGGCGAACCCGCGCAGCTCGTCGCTGGTCTTGCTGAGCGTCCAGCCGGTCAGGACGGCCTGCAGCTCGTCGTTGTTCTCCAGGCGCGCGGCCTGGGTCGCGAAGCGCTCCTTCTCCAGCTCCGGCAGCCCGACCATCGACTTTAGCCGCTCCCAGAGCGGCGGCGCGAACGCGGTCAGGTAGACGAAGCCGTCGGCGCACGGATACACGCCGTACGTCGCCGACACGCTGAGCCCGGCGCGATTCGCGACGGCACCGAGGTTCAGCGCGGGACCGCGATGCTCCGAGTTTGTGGCGACCACGTCCAGCACCGAAATGTCGAGCGTGTCGCCGCGGCCGTCCGCGTCCCGAAGCAGCACGTTCGCGACCGTCCCCGCGAACGCCGAGAGGCCGGCCTGGTATTCAGCCTGCGCCCCGTAGTTCGAGAGCGGCGGCCTATCCGGGTCGCCGGTGATCTTGAGCTGACCGCCGAGCGCCAGCGCCACCAGGTTCGACCCAGCGTAATCACGATAAGGCCCGTAGTCGCCGAAGTGCGTGACCTGCGTGATGATCACCGACGGAACGCGATCGCGCAGCGACGTGGGCCCGAGTCCCAGCCTCTCCAGCCGAGACGTGGGCCAGTCCGTCAGGAAGACGTCCGCGTCCTCGACAAGCTTGCGCAATTCGTCGGCCTGCGTCTCGAAGTCGAAGACTCGCGAATGCTTCCCTGCATTGACGTGCAGATGCACCGTCGAGTCGTCGCCGACGCACGGGCCCTCGCGCCGCAGCGGATGGCCGGCGGGCGGTTCGACCAGCGTCACGTCGGCGCCGGCGTCGGCGCAGAGCCGGCCCGCGATCGCGGCGGCGGCCGTGTCGCTCAGTTCGACTACATGGAGGTCGTCAAAGACGCGCATTGTGGGATGGTAGGTGGGACGGCTAAGGCTGTCAACGCTAGTTGACGCGTTCCGTCCTCTCTACTATGCTGAGCAAGCTTTGACCCCGGACATCCCGCCAAAGGAGACACAATGACAACCACTGAGGAAGCACCCTCCAAGGCCAAGTACTCGCTGGAGAAGCCGCTCGACGAGACGGTCCTCTACGAGAAGACCACGAAGGACATCGTCACGATCACGCTGAACCGCCCCGAAAAGCACAACGCCATCTTCCCGCCTGACCAGTTCAACGAGATCGCGCGCAAGGTCAACATGGCCGTCGACGACGACGACGTGAAGTGCATCATCCTGCAGGGCGCCGGCAAGTCGTTCTGCTCCGGGGACGACCTCAACCTCGCTCCGTACGACACGTACGGTGGCGCGCCCGGCGTCAAGCCCTCGCAACGGATCCGCGTCAAGGCGATGTACACGTGGCTCAACGGCATGTACCGCACGCTGCTCTACTGTCCGAAGACGATCATCTGCAAGGCGCAGGGCTGGACGATCGGCGTCGGCCTCGCGATCCTCATGTGCTGCGACATCGCAATCGCCGGCGAGAACGCGAAGTTCAGCCAGCGCCAGCAGCGCACCGGTTTCGGCGGCCTTTCCATGGGCTGGCAGCACCTGCAGCTCCTCACCGTCGGCTACAAGCGCATGCGCGAATGGCAGCTCACCGGCCGCTCGCTCACTGCGGAGGAGGCCAAGGACTGGAGCGTCATCAACGCGATCGTGCCCGAGGACCAGCTCGACGACGAGGTGATGCGCTGGGCGAAGGCCGTCACGCTAAACCCCGCCGACAGCCTCATGATCGGCAAGGCGCACATGCACATCATGTTCGACCTGCTCGGCATGCACGGTCAGTACGCCGCCGGCGCGCTCGGCTATCCGCTCTTCACGAATCTGAAGTGGGAAGACGAGGAGTTCAACTTCCTCAAGCGGCGCGGCGAGGTCGGCACGACCGAAGCGTTCGCCGAGCGCGAGCGTCGGTGGGAGGAGTTGGGGTTCTAGCTCCTGACCGACACCATGCCCGGCCCGCTAGACGGCATCCGCGTCCTTAACTGGTCGCAGTTCACGCCGTCCAGCGCCGGCTACATCCTCGGCGACCTCGGCGCCGACGTCATCAAGATCGAGCACCCCGTTCAAGGTGACGCCTATCGCGGCATGGGGAGCATGTACGGCTCCGCCATGTCGATGAAAGGCGGCCGCCACGCCGGCTTCGAGGCCGTCAACCGCAACCAGCGCAGCATGACGCTCGACCTCAAGCAGGAGCGCGGCCGCGAGATCCTCTACAAGCTCGTCGACCAAACCGACGTGTTATTCACGAACTACACGCGTCGGGTCGCGAAGGAGCTCAAGGCGGACTACGCGACGCTGTCGGCACGGAAGCCCGACCTCATCTACGCGGTCTCATCCACATACGGCCCAGAAGGCCCGTGGGCGGAGCGCCGCGGATTCGACCAGACCGCCCAGGCCCGCAGCGGGCTGATGTTCGCGATGGGTGAGCGCGATTTCCCGGAGCCGGTCCAGACAGTCTCCGGCGTCGCCGACCAGATGGGCGCGACTGTTCTCGTGCAGGGTATCCTCGCCGCGCTCGTTGCCCGCGAGCGACAGGGCGTCGGCCAGGTCATCGACAGCTCGCTCCTCGGTAGCATGTTGCACCTCCAGTACATGGGTCTCAGCGTGACCAGTTTTCGCGCCAAGTCGTGGGCGCGCCACTCACGCACGAAAGCGCCCAACCCGCTCACGAACCACTACCGCTGCGCGGACGGCAAGTGGATCCTCTTCGCCGAGATCCAGGCAGACCGCTTCTGGCCGCAGTTCTGCCGCGCCCTCGGCCTCGACGAACTGATCGAGGATGATCGCTTCGCGACCGCGATGGGCGGCCGGCGTGAGCACGCGACCGAGCTCATCGAGATCCTCGACCGCACGCTCGCGACCAGGCCGCGCGACGAGTGGGTGCGCATCTTCGAGGAGCAGCACGTACCATTCGCCTACTCGCCGGTACAGGACTACTACGACGTCCTCGAAGATGAACAGGTGCTTGCGAACGACTACGTCGTCGACTTCGACCATCCCGAGGCGGGACATGTCAAGGCGATGGGCCACCCCGTGCGCTACAGCGAGACACCGGCGAAGATCCGTAGCGAAGCTCCGCAGTTCGGCCAGCACACCGAGGAGATCCTCCAGGAGCTGGACTACGATTGGAACGCGATCTCAGAGCTGCGAGACGCAGGCGTGATTTAGCGCCACGATCTAAGCTCTCCGGTCAGGCGGTCCGTGCCCTCGGCGCCACGGATTCCACTACCACTGGCACGCCACTCGATGGCGCTATCGCCACGCCTCTCGAAGATGGCCGCGCCTTGTAGCCCGGCGCGACGTGCATCGTCACGCGCGAAAGAACTTCGGCCAATACAAGCTTCATCTCGAACGTCGAAAAGGCGGCGCCAAGACATCGCCTCGCGCCACCACCAAATGGCAGGAAGGTGTGCGGCACGCCTTGGTTGCCGGCGAACCTCTCTGGATCGAACCGTTCGGGATCGGGCCAGAGATCGGGGTGGTGGTGGACAGCATAGATCGGCGCGGCGATATTGACCCCTGGCGGGATTTCGTACCCACCAATGCGTACGGGTTCGTTGACCCGCCTCAGGACCGCCATCGTGACGGGAGTCAAGCGCAGGCTCTCCTGGATCACAGCGTCGAGGTATGAGAGTTCGCCGATCCGCGCAGGCGCCACTGGGCCGGAACGGAAGGTGTCGTGGAGTTCCTGGCGCAATCGCTCAAGGACATCCTCATCTCGTGAGACGTGGCAGAACGTCCAAGCAAGAGACGCGGCTGTCGTCTCGTGAGCAGCATTAAGCAGCGTGAACATCTGATCCAGCAATTCGCCGTCGCTTAGCCCCTGGCCTTCCTCGTCTTTCGCGTCAACGAGCATCGACAGCACGTCGGCGCGGCCCTCTGTGCCCAACCGTCGCCGAGATCGGATCTCCTCCAGCAGGACCTCGTCGACTGCAGCGCGATTCCTCTTGAAGCGGCCCCAAGGTGAGAACCTTCCCATGTCGATCCGGAAGGCGGGGAACAAGAGGAACGCCGCCGACGCACTGCCCATCTGACCAAGGAAACGCAACAGCGCGCTTCGCAGCCGCTCCATCTCGCGGACGTTCTCAACGCCGAACACGACCCGCATGATCACTTCGAGTGTGATCGTCTGCATCGCCTGGTGTAGTCGGATGGTGTCGCCAGTCCTCCAGGTGTTGACGACATCGTTCGTGAGGTCGCTGATGGTGCTGCCATGTTGGCGCAGACGCTCACCATGGAACGCCATCTGCATCAGTTGTCGGTCGCGTCGCCAGCGTGGACCGTCCAGTACAAGAAGGGAATCTGAGCCGACAATCGGACCCAGCAGCTCGGCGCTCGCTTCGCCGGCGCGCAGCGTCGCCGTATCAGCCGCGAAGATCTCCTTGATCGCGGCTGGGTCGGTGAACATCACCAGCGGTGGCTGGCCGACCACTCGCACCGTGTAGCAGTTCCCGTAGCGCAGGCCCTCTTGCATCGCCGCATATGGATTCATCGTGTAACGCAGCATGTTGAGAAGGGCAGGGCCCCTTGGACCGGGCGGTAACCCCCTCGGTGTGGATGCAATCCCCCTTTGATGAGGACGGGTTTGGCTAATCCTTGACTGCGTCATCGCTACTCTCGTTCTGACTTAGACGGCTCAGTAACAGTCTGATCCGCTCCGGCTCGAAGATGTCAGGATCGATAAGTCTGTACCGACGCAAGCCCTCGACGACGCACATGTCCAGTGCGGCGGCCGCTCTTGGATCAACGTCTTGTCGTAGCTCTCCGCGCTGCTGAGCCTCCGTCAGAAGTTCGGTCACGACTTCATGCCAGTAGCGCAAGCCCGCCCGGAACCTCTCTCGCAGCGCCGTGTTTCTCAACATCTCAGGCCAAATCTCCACATCCGTTCTGGTAACGAACTCGAAGGTTGGCTCATCGAAGTGCGCAAAGGTCGCCTCGCCGATCGCCTCGAGAGTGCTCTTGGGACCAGATGCCTCTGCCCGGGCCCGTTCAACCATTTCGCGGCCCATCTGCGAGGTGCGCTCGAAGATGGCGTGGAGCAACTCTTCCTTGCTCGAGAAATAGTGATAGATCGCGCCATAGCTCAGGCCACTCTCCTCGCAGACATCCTGCATGGTCGTCTGGTGGTAGCCCTTCCGAGCTAGGCACGCCCAGGCGGCATGCAGGATTCCTGTCCTGCGAGCTTCCCGGTACGCTTCGCTTACTTTGGGCATGGAACGATCCTTGCCTTGGGAATAATAAATCGATTCGTCACTTTATATTACACTTGCGAAGACCTTGTCAAGGATAGCGCTGGATCTCCCTGGTGGCGGCGACCAAGCTCCCGACTGACATGCTCCCGCTTCATCGTCTAAGATCACCGTGGAGGTTGGCACCATGAAGTTTGGCATTTTCTACGAGCACCAGCTCCCGCGGCCATGGAACGATGGTACGGAGCTGAAGCTTTTCCAGGACGCGCTCGAGCAGGTCGAGCTGGCCGATCGGCTCGGCATCGACTTCGCCTGGGAGGTGGAGCACCACTTCCTCGAGGAGTACTCGCACTCCTCCGCGCCAGAGGTCTTCCTCGCCGCCGCGTCACAGCGCAGCAAGAACATCCGCCTCGGCCACGGCATCATGCTCATGCCGCCGAACTACAACCACCCCGCGCGCTGCGCCGAGCGCATCGCCACGCTCGACCTCGTCTCGAACGGCCGCGTTGAGTTCGGCACCGGCGAGTCGGCGAGCCGCATGGAGCTCGAGGGCTTCGGCATCGACCCCGCGCAGCGACGCGAGATGTGGCGCGAGACAGCCGAGCAGGTCGCGAACATGCTCGCCATGGACCCGTACCCCGGCTTCGAGGGCAAGTACCTCTCCATGCCGGCCCGCAACGTCGTGCCGAAGCCGGTCCAGAAGCCGCACCCGCCGATGTGGGTTGCCTGCTCCAATCGCGACACGATCCACCTAGCCGCGCAGCTCGGGCTGGGCGCGCTGACGTTTGCGTTCGTCGACCCAGAGGAAGCGCGCCATTGGGTCACCGACTACTACGAGACCTTCAAGAAAGAATGCGTGCCGATCGGCCACACCGTGAACCCGAACATCGCCATGGTGACGAGCTTCTCCTGCCACCCCGACGAGGAGGAAGCGCTCCGCCGCGGTACCGAAGGCTTCCGGTTCTTCCAGTTCGCCCTCGGCCACTTCTACGCGTTCGGGCAGCACAAGCCCGGCCGGACCGACGTCTGGCGTCGCTTCGAGGGCGTGCGTGACGCGCTCGGCCTCGAGCATCTCGGTGGCGGCACCGGCGGGATCGGCACGCCGGAGCAGCTCCGCAACCACCTCCGTATCTTCGCGGACTCCGGCGTCGATCAGACGATCTTCGTCCAGCAGGGCGGCAACAACCAGCACGAGCACATCTGCGAGGACCTGGAGCTCTTCGCCGCCGAAGTCATGCCGGAGTTCAAGGAGCAGGAACAGGCGCGCCAGCGCAAGAAGGACCAGGAGCTCGCGCCCTACGTCGAGGCCGCGCTCGCCCGCAAGGAGAGGTTAAAGGAGCTCACCGACGACGAGATTCCGGTCTATCCCGCCTACGGGTTCAACATCGCCGAGATGGACGTCTCAGACCTGCCCGAAGACCAGCGCCGCCGGATCGAGACCCTCCGCCGCATGCGCGAGATCGCCGAGGAGCAGGACGCGCTGACGCGCTAGGGCGCCCTACTCCCGCGGCAATCCCAAGCCTCGTTGCGCGACAATATTGCGCTGGATCTCATTCGTGCCAGCCGAGATCGTCCAGTGGACGGTCAAGAGGTAGGTGAACGCGGGCAGCCCACCCAGGGCGGCGCGAAAGGAATCGAGGTCGAGCAGGCCCGTCAGACCGAGCGCGTTCACGGCGGTATTCGCGAGCCGCTGCGCCACTTCGGTCGCATACATCTTCGAGAGTGACGCCTCGTAGGTCGGCGACAGACCGTTGTCTTGCATCCAGGCCACGCGATAGGCGATCCAGCGCGCCACTTCGACCTCGATCGCGTGCCCGGTTAGCTTGTTGCGCAGCGACGGCGTCGCGCCGCCGTGGTCGCGCAGGTGCGCGACGAGGTCGTCGAAGGAGCGGCGAACGGCGCCGACGCGGTTGACGCCGCTGCGCTCGAAGCCCAACGTGGTGGTTGCGACGTACCAGCCGCGGTTCTCTTCGCCGAGCAGGTTGGCGGCGGGCACCGACACGTCCTCGAAGAAGGTCTCGTAGAAGCCGGCGCGGCCGGTCATCTCGGTGATGGGTCGATAGCTGATCCCCTGCGACTTCATGTCGACGAGGAAGTACGAGATGCCCTTGTGCTTCGGCGCGTCAGGGTCGTTGCGGGCGAGGACGTGGATCCAGTCGGCGTAGGCGGCGCCGGAGGTCCAGACCTTGTGGCCGTTGAGGATGTAGTTATCGCCGTCGCGGACAGCACGCGTCTGCACGTTCGCGAGGTCCGACCCAGCGTCCGGCTCCGAAAAGCCCTGACACCACGAGACCTCACCTGCGGCGATCGGCGGGAGGAAGCGATGCTTCTGTTCGTCGGTGCCGTGCGCCATCACCGCCGGACCGACCAGGCCGGTCGCCTGCCCGCCCGGCCCGCCGCCGATCGGCGCCCGCACGTACGAGCACTCCTCTTTCATGATCGCCTGGCGCACGTTCGTCGCGCCCAGCCCGCCGTACTCCTCCGGCCACGCCAGCGTCAGCCAGCCGCGCTCCGCCAGCTTCTTCTCGAACGCGCGCTCGGCCTCGTACTCTTCGTCGTTATCGACCGCGGCGTCGCCCGTCCCGCCCGACCAGTGCTCGGCGAGGAATGCGCGGATGTCGCGGCGGAACGCCTCGTCCTCCGGGTCGAACCGGAAGTCCATATGACGCCGCTAGCGGCCCTTGAACTCGGGCGTGCGCTTCTCCGCCCAGGCGCTTGTCGCCTCCTGGTAATCGTGGCTCTTGCCGGTGATCGTCTCCAGCGCGAGCGAAACGTCCATGTTCGCGAGCGCCTGCTGCAGGATCGCTCGCTGGATCGAGAGCTTGGTGAGGCGGATCGCCATCGCGGGTCCTCCCGCGAGCCTGCGGGCAAGCGCGGTCGCATCCTCCACCACCCTGTCCGCTGGCACAACGTGGTTCACGAGACCGATGCGCTCCGCTTCCGGGGCCTCGATCAGGTCGCCGGTGAGCAGATACTCCTTCGCCCGAGCCGGCCCGACCAACAGCGGCCAGATGACTGCGCCACCGTCGCCGGGCACGAGCCCGATCGAGATGTGCGTATCGCCGATGCGGGCCGAGTCCGCCATGTAGACGACGTCGCAGAGCAACGCTAGCGTCGCGCCAAGCCCGACCGCGACGCCGTTGACTGCCGCGATGACCGGCTGCTCGATCGAGAGAAGGCTCGTGACGAGCTGACGCGCGCCCGAGTCGAAGATCCCGGCCGGGCGGTCGTTCGCGACGTCCGTCGAGTCCATCTCCTTCACGTCGCCGCCCGCGCAGAACGCCCGGCCCGCGCCCGTCAGCACGATCGCGCGCACGTCGCGGTCCACGCCGATCTCGCCGAACAGCGCCTCCAGCTCGGCGTGCATCGCGCGCGTGACCGCGTTCAGAGCGTCGGGCCGGTTCAGCGTCACCGTCGCGACACCATCGTCGATATCGACCTGGATGTTCTCGTACTTCGCGTAGTCTGGCATAGAAGCTCCCTTGCTGCGCCGCAACTATACTGCATTGCGGCGTGGGGATCACACCTGTACGCTGCGACCAACCACGCGCAGGAGGAGGACGCAGATGAGCTGGACAGCATGGGAGCCCGTCACCGGCGATGGCTTTGATTTCGACGAGATCGTCTACGAGAAGCGTTTCCACGAGGAGCTGGAGGGGGGCGTCGCCCGCGTCTCGATCAACCGCCCCGAGAAGTACAACGCCGTGACCAACCAGACCGTCGACGAGATGTTCCGCGCCTTCTACGATGCGAGCCACGACCCGATGGTCGGCGTGATCGTGCTCACCGCGGTCGGCGAGCACTTCGGCACGGGCGGCGACGTCGACTGGGAGCGCTGGGGCCTCCGCGAGGCCTTCTACTTCCGCTACCCCTACAACCGGCTCGTGCGTTCCTCCCGCAAGCCCGTGCTCGCCGCCGTCCGCGGCTACTGCATCGCCGGCGCCAACCATCTCGCCTACTGCTGCGACTTCACGATTGCGTCGGACACCGCCAAGTTCGGTCAGGCCGGCCCGCGCGTCTCCAGCCCCGCCGACGGCTTCTTCGTGCCCTACCTCGCGAAGGTGGTCGGCATGAAGAAGGCGCGCGAGATGTGGATGCTCTGCCGCCGCTACAGCGCCGAGGAGGCCGAGCGCATGGGCCTCGTCAACACCGTCGTGCCCGACGACAAGCTCGACGACGAGGTCATGCAGTGGTGCGAGGAGCTGCTGAGCGTCAGCCCTGGCTGCCTCGAGATCCTGAAGGCGACGTTCGACCAGGAGATGGACGGATACAAGGAGATGGGCGTCATCTCCGGCGAGCTCTACCCGGACTGGTTCGACAGCCCCGAAGGCAAAGAGGGCGGCAACGCCTTCGTCGAGAAACGCACCCCCCGCTTCTGGCCCCTCCGCAAGCAAGCCGCAGATGCGCTACGCGCGCTGGCCGACGACTACGAGGCGGAGAAGGAGAGCTAGGCCAACTCCTCCAGCCGCCTCTCGGCCTGGCTGACCGCGTAGTGGAACGCGCCGCGCGCCATCAGCGACTCTTCCTGCGCCGCGCGCGCCGCGAAGAGATCGCGCCAGAGCGTCCACGCCTCGGCGTTGTCCGGCTCGCCCTTGCGAACGAAGTCGACGAGGTGGCAGGCAACCTGTAGCTCCCCGTCCTGCTGCAGCTTGCGCGCGCGCTCGAGGATTTTCTCGGAGCCGGTCGCGGACACCAGCGCGGTCGCGACGTCCTCAGAGTGCGCGGGCAGCATGTTCACCGGGTTGCCGTCGTACCAGCCGCCGTAGAGGCGGTAGACGTTCCGAGCGATGAACTCCGGATGGTCGTAGATCGGGCGCAGCCACGGCTTGTCAGTCGCCGGCCAGTCGATCTCGCGGATCACGTCCTCCAGCCACTTGCCCTCGTTCATGAGCGCGATCACCTGCTCGTGGATCGAGCGCAGGAAGTGCGCGGTGCTGAGCAGCGCCTCCTGAATGCGCTCCTCGCCCGACATCGAGGGCCCGTGGCCGGGCAGGAGGTGGGCGGGCTTCCGGGCGGCCATCTGCTTCAACGCAACCGCCCACTCGTAGGCGTAGCGCTGCACTTTGTACGGGTTGCCGCCGTTGGGCGTCGCCCAGACAAATGTGTCACCGGTGCAGAGCACGCGGCGGCGTGGACACCACACCCACGTCTCGTCGTCCGTCTCGCCACGCGAGTGATAGAGCTCGAAGCGTTCCTTACCGACGTCGACGTACATCTCCTGCGAGAACTCCGTATCTGGATCGATCCACGGCACGGTCGAAAACGCGTCGATACCCTCGGGCAGATTGAACTGCACCTTGTTGATGAAGTTCTGCCATGGGTGCGTCTCGCGGTAGCGCTGGAAGCGCTTGGCGACGTCCTCGTGGCCAATGATGCGCGGACGCTTCGCGCCGGTCGCGGCCGCCTCGTCGATCCAGGCTTGCCCGCCCGACACGTGGTCGATGTGGCCATGGGTATAGACGATCGTGTCGACGGGCGCCTTGCTGTAGTCCCGGCGCAGGTCTTCCATCGCGCGCGGGACGTACCACTGTGCCGACGTGTCGACGAGCATGACGGCGTCGTCGCAGACGAACGCGGTGCTGTTGCCCTGGCGCGGCGCGAAGATCACCCCCTCGGTGACCTCCTCCGCTGGCCCGCGGTAGTAGAACGCGGCCTCTTCGCGGTCGAGCCCGCGCGCGGTCTCGTAGTCGAGCTGTTCCTTCTGGTCGACCATGCTACTTCCCTTTCGTTAGCACGGCGATCTCGTCCGCCGAGTAGCCGAGCTCCTGCAAGATCTCTCTGGCGTGCTGCCCCAGGAGGGGCGGGCTGCGGCGTACGCTGCCCGGCGTCCGCGAAAGGTGCAGCGGCACGCCCGTGACGTCGAGGTCGCCGAGCGTGGCGTGCTTGGTGTGCGCGATCATGCCGTTGTGGAGCACCTGCGGGTCCTCCAGCACCTCCGGCAGCTCGTTCACGGGCGCGGCGAGCACGTCGGCGGCGTGGAGGATGTCGAGCAGCTCCTCGCGCTCGTATTGGCGGCAACGCCCGGCGAGCTCGGCCTCGAGCGCGTCTTCGTTGGCGAGACGGTCGTCGATCGTGCGGAAGCGTTCGTCGTCCGTCCAGCCCGCGTTGAGGGCGTCGCTCAGGTTCGCGAAGAACTTCTCCGACGGCGTCGTGATGCAGATCAATTTGCCGTCCTTGCATGGGAACACCCCTGACGGCGCGAAGTAGTAGCTGCGATTGCCCGTACGCGGTGTCGTCTCACCGGTTAGGAACAGGCTCGCGAGGCCGGTCGCCTGCGCGTGCACCAGAGCGTCCAGCAGCGACACGTCGATGCGCTGGCCTTCGCCGCTCCGCTCGCGTTCATGCAGGGCGGCCAGGATACCCGAGCACACCAGCAGGGAGGTCATCACGTCGACTAACGGCACCGTCACGCGGACTGGATCGCGGTCCGGCTCGCCGTTCAGCGCGACCAGCCCCGCAATGCCCTGCGCCATGAAGTCGATGCCGGGCCGACCGGCGTACGGGCCGTCGACGCCGAACGCGGTCACGCCCGCCCAGATGATGTCCGGCTTGAGCTCGCGTACCTGCTCGTAGGCCAGGCCGAGCCGCGACAGCGCGGGCTCGCGCACGTTCGTGATGAGCGCGTCGGCCTTCGCGCAGAGTTTCGCGAACGCGCCGCGGTCGGCGTTCCGCGCCAGGTCGAGCACGATGCTGCGCTTGTTGCGGTTGACGCTGATGAACGGCGCGCGCTCGCCGCCGCGCTCTGGCCCCAGGTGGCGCGTGTCGTCACCCCGCGGCGGCTCGACCTTGATCACGTTGGCGCCGAGATCGCCGAGTAGCGTCGCGCCGTACGGCCCGGCGAGCATCGTCGCGGTGTCGAGCACGACCAGGCCTTCAAGTGGGCCTGCCATCACAGGATCGCTCCCTGCTCTTTGAACTCGACGACCTGCTCCCACGTGTAGCCGAGCGTCTCCGTCAGGATCTCCTCGGTGTGCTGGCCAAGCTCTGGCCCGAGCGTCCTCACCGACCCGGGCGTGTTGCTCAGTGTGATCGGAAGGCCGCGCACGTCGACCTCGCGCTGCACCTCCTCGCAGTACGCTTTCACGAAGTAGTCGTTCTCCCAGGCTTGCGCGTCGTCCGCCAGGTCCTGCAAGTTGCAGACCGGACTTGCGGGAATGCCGAGGGGCTCCCAGATATCGACCCACTCGTCGGCCGTGCGCGCCGCGAGCGCGGCGTCCAAGGCATCGATAAGCTCTCGGTTGTTCTCACTACGCGCCTTGGCGGTCGCGTACCGCGCATCATGGGCGAGCGCGTCGTTGCCGAGCGTCCCGGCGAGCGCCCCCCAGTTCTCATCCGTGTTTTCGAGACACAGGGTCAACCAGCGGTCACTCACCTCGTAGATGTTCCAGAGCGGGTTGGCGGCGTCCTTCCGCGAGCGCTGTTTCGCGAGCGATTCGTCGCCGGCGAGGTACGCCTGCAGGCTCGGCGCGCCGAGGAAAAGCTGCGCCCCATAGAGCGATGCGTCGACGTACTGCCCTTCGCCCGTCGCGTCGCGATGCCGCAGCGCGATGAGGATCCCGAGCGCGGCCATCAGCCCGCCGATCGCGTCGCCGGAGCCCATGCCGAGGTAGATCGGAGGCTGCCCCGGCTCGCCCTGCCGTGCCATCAGGCCCGTCAGTGCTTGCACGGTCATGTCGAACGACGGCTTCGTGTTCTCGCCGTGCGGCCCGTAGCCGGTCGTCATCGCGTACACGAGACGCGGGTTGACGTTGCGCAGCTCGTCGTAGCTGAGCTGCCACCCCGCCAGGTTTTCGGCGCTCAAGTTCGAGAGGAAGACGTCAGACTCCGCGACAAGCTTGTGCATGATCTCGCGACCGCCCTTTTGCTTGAGATCGACGGCCATGCTGCGCTTGTTTCGGTTGATCACGAGGAAGTACTGGTTCCAGTCGCCGACCGGCACCGCCTTGATCGATCTCACGCCGCGAGCCAGGTCGCCGCCCTGCGGCCGCTCGACCTTGATCACATCCGCGCCGAAGTCGGCCAGGTGCTGCGCGGCCACCGGTCCCTGGAACCAGACTGTCAGGTCGATCACGCGGATGCCGTCGAGCGCTGCGGTCACGCCACCGCGCCCGCTTCCCGCAACCGCGCGATCGCGTCGCTATCCAGGCCACCAAGATCGCGCAACACTTCGTCGCTATGCGTGCCGAGCACCGGCGCGCGTCTCGTTAAAGCGGCCGGACTCTCGCTCATGTAGATCGGGAAGCCGAGGGAGCGGCGACGCGTGCCGTTGTCCTCGACGTCGATGATGTAGCGATTCTTCACGACCGACAGATCCGCTGCGGGGTAGGAGTACTCCTCGATGATATCTGCGGACATCTGGCGCGCGTCCATCTCCCTCCGCCAGTGGTCGGAGGGCTCCCTACCAAACGCCTCCTCCAGCGTGCGCAGCAGTTCGAGCCGGTTCTCCTCACAGCGCTTCTCGTGGCTGTTGAAACGCTCGTCGTCGGCATCCAGCCCTGTGATCGCGGCGAGGTCCGGCCAGTAGCGGTCGGTGTCCGGCATGGTCAGCGTCACCCAGCGCCCGTCCGAGGCACGGTACAGCACGCCCGACATCGGGTTCCCCGCGTCGAGCCGCGAGACCGGCTTCAGGAAGCGCTCGCCGCCCATCGCAAGGAACGCCTGCAGGTCGAGGCTCGCACCGTACATGTTTCCGCCCAGCAGCGACGCATCGACACGCTGGCCCGCACCCGTCGCCGCGCGATGTCGCAGCGCCGCCATGATCCCGAACGCGAGTTGCACGCCCGCGTAGATCTGGCCGGCCTCCGTGTAGACCGGCGCCTGGCCCGGCTGCGGCAACACGGGCATCATGCCAGTCCGCGCTGCCGCGAGTTCGTCAAGCGCCGGGAGGTCGCGGTCGGGCCCCTCCGGCCCAAAGCCAGAGCCGACCGCGTAAATGAGGTCTGGCGTCAGCGCCGAGAGTGACGTGTAGTCGACCTTCTGCGCCTCGACTTCGGGTTCGGGTGCGTCCGTGACGAAGACATCGGCCTTCGCGACCAGCTTCTCGAATGCGCCGCGGCCTTCGAGCTGCGCGATATCGAGAGCGAGGCTGCGCTTATTGCGGTTCGCGATCTCGTTGTGGTGGTCCCAGCCGTTGTTGGTCACGCTGCTGTCCGGCGCCTCTATCTTGACGACGTCCGCGCCAAAGTCGCCGAGCAGCGCCACGCCTAGCGACGCCCAGAACCGCGTTGTCGTATCGAGAACGACGAGCCCGTCGAGCGCCGCGGTCATCGCCGTCCTAGCGGCTCAGGACCACCCGCCGACGGTCTCGAGCGTCTTGTCGGTGAACTCTTGCTCGTCCTCCAGCGGCCTGCCGAGCCACTCCCGGTAGAAGGTGTCGAGGTCCGGCAGGATCTCGAAGTCCGGGGGTGTGCCGCGCGGGACGGCCTCAACCTCGAGCATCGCGCCGCAGCCGGGACAGGAGTACTCGCGTACCTGCGTCCACGCGGCGTCCGGCTGTTCTGAGCCGCGATAGACTTCGCGCAGCGCTTCGTCGGAGTCGCGGACGAAGATGTTGGCGCTGAGCTTCCAGTTCACGCGATAGTCGCCGAACTCTTGTCCACAGGCGCACTTCACGACGCGCTCCTTGTTCTTCTTCTGCACGATGAACAGGCTCGGCGAGAGGGGCAGGAGGATGCGGTCGTCCCAGGACTGGCGCGTCTGAAGGATCTGCACCCACTTGTCGAAGCGGTCCGCATCCTTCGCCTCCTTCATGATCTCCTGGACGCGTGCCCACGGCAGTTTCCCGTCGATGAGCCGTTCGATTTCGCTGATGTCGTACTCTGGCATCTCGGCCTCCTAGAACGTGAAGTCGTCGGGCAGCTTCCAGAACGCCCGGACCTCCGCGCCGTACTCCGGCGATAGCTCCATCGAGCTCCGCCACATCGTGAGTACCGCCGGGTCCATGTTCTCTTTCCTTTCGACCTTCTGGCGTTCCTGCCCCCACCAATCCCTGAACGGGACGCTGCGCGCCTTGCGCGCCTCGCGCATCTCCCTACGCTTCTTCTCGGTCGCCGAATCGTCGACGTTGTACTCCTTCGCGGCCTCGTCGTAGTTCGTCACGACGCCGTAGATATCCGACGCGATCCGCTCCCGCGTCCAGCCGTTCGACAGCTCGTACGCAACGACCTTCGGGTCGCGAAGCAGCGGGTCGCCAAGCGCTTGCGCACCCGAGATCGGGTGCATGATGACGTCGTACTCCTGGAGCTGCTCCGGCGTAACGAACGGCGCGACGACGTTGGTGTGCATCACGCTTGCCTTGAGGTTCTTCGCGAGGATCGGGTCCTCGGGGTCGCCGCGTTCGTGCACGAGCGGGAGCTGCTTCTCGATGAGCTCCTTGAGGTTCGTGTCGTGCGCGTACGAGCCGCGGTCGGGCCAGGTCGGGTACGCGCCGAACATCCCGTGGTTGGCCAGGATCTTGCTGCGCATGCCTGCGCAGCCGCATTGGTACTCCACGCCGCCCTGGTTGTTCTTGATCATCCACACCGTGGTATGGCCAAGGCCGCCGCGGAAGGTGCCATAGCCACCAGAGTCGGGCTGGATGTTCCGGCCCAGGTACACGATCGGGTAGTAGAGCTCCGTCACTTCCGCGTTCCCGAAGTCGGCGTTCGGCGTGTAGATGCACCATGCGCTGCTCTCACCGTCGGCCATGCCGCGCGCGGGCGCGCCGTTGCTCGCCTGCTCCAGCGTCAGTCCGGCGACGTACGTCCCGTATTGGCCGATGCCCGAGAACTCGGCTGTCAGCGTTGTCGCCGCGCCGGCCGCGACCTCCTCGATGTAGCCACGCATGAAGTATGCGCGACCAAACGATTCATACAGCGAGCTCATCCACATCACGGCCGGAGCCCACGCCACTCCCGCGGACGCGAAGTAGTTCACGGGATATGGGTTCGCCCAGGAGCCGGCCGGCGGCTCCTCGAGGTCCCACGCGCCCGCCGGTCCCCAGTTCGTCATGTCGAAGCCGACGATGTGCGAGTAGGCGTTCAGCAACGCCGACTTGGCGGCCGCCGGCGTGATGTTCTGGCCAAACGGCACCCAGCCGCTCGCGCCCCGCAGCGAGAAGTTCACATGCGCGTCCTTGTCGATGTTTACCTCGAGGGGCAGGTTGAAGAGGCAGTCGATATCCTGGCTCGGCATGATCACGCGCTTGCCTTTCATCGCCAAGTCCTTGAAGTTCGACTTACGCATGCGGCCCGGCACGGCTTGATTCTTCACCCGCGTCACCGCGTAGCGACGCCCGTCCTCGACGTACTCGTGCATGACGTCCTTGAAGTATTCGACGCCCTGCTTGTCGATCAGCTCGATCACCTTGTTGCGGATCGTCAGGCAGCCGGCCAGGCGCCCGCGTGCGTCGCCCATGACGAACTCCGGCACGCGTGTGCGCGACCGCACGCGCATCTCGTACCAGGGATAGAGTTGGTCGTTCTCGCCGATCTTCTCCATCGTGACGGGCATACCGTCCGCAAACGCGTCAGGATTCATGAACCCGATGGATCCCGGCATGATGTAGCCGCTGTCCATCACGTGGGTCACGCCTGACGCCCACGCCACCAGCTCATCGCCGTAGAAGATCGGGACACCTGTGTCGAAGTCGACCGGATGGATGCCGCCGTAGTGGGGGTCGTTGTTCTCGAAGATATCTCCTGGCTTGATGCCCGGAGTCTCTTCGTAGCCCTGCTCGATAATCTGACGCAAGAAGTGCGAGAGCAACCCCGGATGCGCCGTGATCCCGCGCGACGTCGCGACGGCCTCGCCGGTGGGCAGGTGGAGCGCCCAGAGCGCGTCACCGCCCTCGACCGCGATCGCCGAGGACGACACGCGGCAGCCGACCGCCCATCCCGTGTTGCAGATGTTCTGCAGGATCTGCCACACGGCCTCGTAGTTGCCGGGGTCCTCCTGCTTGCGCTTCATCTCCGTCAGGCCGAACAAATACCCGGTCTGCGCGAAGAGTTCGTCGTTCTTCGCCAGCCGGGCTTTCACCGGCGTGGCGGTCTTGGTGGGCGGAGCCGCTTGAGTCGTCATGAGCCACCTCCCTTGTTGAGCCAGATGATCTTGTGCTCGTCGAGCCTGGCGTGCCAGCCGGCCGGAACGTACAGCGTCGTGCTCGGCGCTTCGATGACCGCCAACCCTGCGATCTCGTTGCCGGCTTGCAGTTCGTCGAGCTCGTATAGCTGGCCGTCATGCCAGGTGCCTTCGTAGTACACGGGGCGCGTTCCCTTGCGCGCCGCCTGCGACGGTTCCTTGCCCTCCAGCTCGAACGTGCCGACGTGCGGCTTCACGGTGTTCACCTCGGCGATCACGCTCACTTCGCCGATGTCATAGATCGGCACCGAGGGCTTGCCGGCCAGCGTGTACGTCCGCGTGAAAATGTCGACGAAGGTGTCCACCAGTTTGTCGACGTCCTCGGCGGTGTTGAGGCGATCGACGGGCGACGCGACCTCTAGGTCGTCCAGGTGGCCAAAGTACTTCATGTAGGCGATCTGCCGCAGCGATATCTGGTCTCGCGAAAAGCCGTCGGCGATCAGCTCGTTGACAAGCTGGGTCTCCAGCTCTTCCCACGCCGCCGATACCGTCTGAGCCGCGTACAGCTTCATGTCGGTGTTCTCTCCGGGCGGGATCTGCGCCGCGACGCTCTTATGGCGCCGGTGACCGTAGTCCATGCATGCGCCGCCCCACGCCGAGAACGCGGCCGCGTGCGGCACTGTCGCCACGCCCTTCCACGCGTAGTCGCCCGCGTAGCCGACAAGGTGCATCGGGCCGGCGCCGCCGTAGCCAAGCAGCGTGTAGTCGCGAATGTCGTACCCCAGCATCAACGACCGGATCAGGTGCTCGCGCATCATCACGTTGACCAGGTTCACGCACTGCTCGGCGGCGGTCGGCACATCCAGCCCTAGCGGATCCGCGACCTTCTCCTTGAACACCTCCTCCGCCTTCTGCTTGTTCACCTTGACGCGTCCGCCCAGGTAGTAGTCTGGGTTGATGATCCCCAGGATCAGATCGCAGTCACCGATGGTCGGGATCTCGTTGCCCTGCTCCTGGAAGACCGGGCCGGGCACGCCGCCCGCGCTGTCCGGCCCCAGCTTCAGCCGGTTCGTCTCGGGGTCGAGGCGGATGTAGGTGCCTGTGCCGGCCCCGATGGAGCGAATGTCCAGCATCGGCACGTTCACGTACATCTGCTGGAACGGCGGCTCGCGGTCGATCGGCAGCATGCCCTGCGTGATACAGCCGGCATCGAAGCTCGTGCCGCCCATGTCGGCGCAGACGAGGTTCTCCAGGCCACCGATCGAGTTCGCCAGGTGCTTGCCGCCCATAATGCCGCCCACCGGGCCGGACATCACGGTCTCGAAGAGACGTGGGTAGCGGATGTTCGTGACGCCGCCGTAGCAGAGCACCGTCTTCAACGAATGTTCGTAGCCCCTCTCGACGAGCTTCTCTTCGAGGTTGATCAGCTGCTTCCGCGCCGGCTCCGCCGCGTAGGCCTGGATCACGGTCGCGTTGGTCCGCGACACTTCGCGCACGATCGGTGCGACCTCGCTTGAGAGGATCACAGGGACGTCCTTGCCCTCCTCTTCGACGATCTTTCGCGCGATCTCGCCGGCCCGCTGTTCGTGCATCGGGTTCGTGAACGCATAGAGGAACAGCACCGCAATCGACTCGACGCCCTCCTCAAGCAGCTCGCGGACGCCTGACTCGACTTCATGCTCGTACATCGGGATCACGGGCTGCCCGAACATGTCGATGCGTTCGGTCACGCCGCGGGTAAGGCGTCGCGGCACCAGCGGCTCGCGGTGCTTGCGGTACTGCATGTGGCTGATCTCGGACCACTCGTACCCGATGAAGCTCTGCGATCCGCGACCCTGCACGATCACGTCCTCGAAGCCGCGCGTGACGATCAACCCCGTCTTCAGCCCGTTCAGGTTAATCAGCGTGTTGAGCATGCTCGTGCCGGTGTAGATGGCCGTCTCCGCGTTCTCACAGACCACCTTGCCATCGCCGCCCATGTCCCAGTACGTGAGCGCTTCATCGAACGACTCCATGAAGCCGATACTCTCGTCGTGGGGTGTCGTCGGCGCCTTGCCGATGACAAACTGCCCTTCCTCATCCACCAAGATGACGTCGGTCATGGTGCCGCCCGCGTCGCAGGCGACTAGATATCGACTCATACCGCACCTCCTTGGTCGCGATATCGACTCTGGGCGACCGCGATCCGACGATCGAACGGCGCCTGAACCTGATCATTGGACGGATTCCCCCACACCAGCAGGGAACTAGCCGCTCCTTGTATCACACGTCTCGAAAGGCCGTCAACCTGCATCGCCGCCCCGCCCGAACAGCCGGCGGAAGAAGCCCGCGATCCCACTCCAGATCGTCTTCAGCACCAGCGGCACGATGCTGATCGGCTCGGCCGGCTTTAGTTCCGGTGCGCCGCCTTCTGCCTCCGGCGACTCGAGTCTCTCCTTCGCGCACGCGACGAACTGCAGGAAGAGCTGGTGGGACACACCTTGGATCATCCCGCGACCCACCTGCATGATCCGGCCCGTCAGATCGACCGAAGCCTCCGCGACGATCTCGGTCTCGCCGCCCGTCAGCTTCGCGAGTCTGCTCGACATCATGCCCTTCGCCGTCCCGCCACCCGTTTCCGTTCCTTCCGCGGTCATCTCGACCGAGTACGTCTCCTCGTCGATCTGCGTGAACGTGACCTTGCCGTTGTAGCTTGTGGTAATCGCGCCGACCTTCACGCTCACTGAGCCGAGGAACGTCCTCTCGTCGACCACCTTCGTGAGCTCGGCACCCGGCATGCACGCCACGACCATATGCGGGTCCATCACGAACGCCCAGACGCGCTCGATCGGCGCCTCAACGCTGAACGTCTCCCTGATCTCGATCGCCATCACTCGACCTCCGTCACGCTGAGCTCGCGTCCGTGACGTGCCGCGACCATCTCCGCCAGGATCGCAAGCGCCAGCTCCTCCGGCTGCTGGCCGCCGAGATCAAGGCCGATCGGCGCGCGGATGCGCGCCAAGTCCTTGTCCGAGAAGCCCTGCTTGCGCAGTTGCTCGACGCGCCTCGCGTGTGTCTTGCGACTGCCCATCGCACCGATGTATCGAGCGCTGGACCGGAGCGCGACCTCGAGCACCGGTAAGTCGAACTTCGGGTCGTGCGTCAGCACCACAACGTACGTCTGCTCGTCCAGACCGTGCTTGGCAAGCGCCGCGTCCGGCCACGCGGACAACACCTCGGCGCCCGGGAAGCGCTCTTCCGTCGCGAACATACTGCGCGCGTCGACCACCGTAATGCGGAACCCGACCTCCCGCGCCAGGCTCGCGAGCGGGATCGCGACCTGCGTCGCACCCACGATGTAGAGCCGCGGAGCAGGAGAAAACACGTCGATGAAGACCTCGGCCTCGCCATCCTGCCATGGCAGCGCGATAACGCGCGCGACTCCCTCACGCATCGCTGCGCGCGCCTCACTGACAACGCGTTCGTCGAGTTCGGGATCGATCGACCCGACCGTCGCATCCTCCTCGATGGCGAGCGCGCGTGCGGCCAGAGCGTCCGGCCCGATCCCAAGCGCGAGCGCAGCCGGTCGTTGCGTGTCGACAGCCTTCCGAACAGCAGCCCAGACCTCGCCGACAGCGAGCGGCTCGATCAGCACATCGATCTCGCCACCGCAGCTCAGCCCAATGTCAAAGCCCTGTTCGTCGCTGATGCCGTAGCTCGCGATCATGGGCTCGCCGGAGTCGAGCACGCGCGTCGCGTGCTCGAACACGTCCGCCTCGACGCAGCCGCCGCTGACGGACCCGGCCATCTTCCCGCTGCGTGTCATCAGCAGGCGGGCACCGGGCAGCCTCGGGGCCGACCGCCGCACGCGGACGAGTGTCGCGAGCGCGAGTTCTTCCCCGTCGCGCTGCCAGCGGTCTAGGTCGTCGAGGATCTCCTGCATGACCCCACCCGTTTGGGTTGACAGATCGAACACCCAAGCATAGACTAACCACGTGGTAGAAAACAAACTGCTGGATGGTGAGGCCCCTGAAAAGGCCGGCCGCTGGCACGTCATCCGCAATGCCGCCACCGAACTCTTCGCCGAGCGCGGCTTCCACAGCGTATCGGTCCAGCAGATCGCCGACGCCGCTGGCACCCACAAGACCAACGTCCTCTATCACTTCGACACCAAGGAGGCCCTATACAGCGCCGTCCTCGACGAAGCGCTCGGCCGCATCGCCGAAGTCATGCGCGAGTTCCTCGCCGGCGGCTTCGATGGCGAAGGCCTGCGCGAGCGACTCGCCTACATGCTCGACCAGATCCACGCCTACTTCGCACGGAACCCCGCGCACGCCCGCCTCCTGGAGCGCGAACTTCTGGAGACCGGCGCCCCCAACGCCCACACCGAACGCTTCGTCGAGCAGATCTACAAGCCCGCGGTCGCGGGCCTCGAGCACGCAATCCAGCAGGGCCTTGTCCGGAACGTTGACCCGGCGCTCTTCCTTCACGACCGGCACGTTGAACTGATCGGCTATTTCTGCCACCGTTCGCTCATCGAGCAGCTCAAGCCGGGCGACGCGTTCTCGACCGAGGCGCTCATCGCGCGCCGCAACCACCTGCTCGATCAGATCCTCTACCACCTGAATCCGACCGGCGCCGCGGAGCCAAGGTAGACCATGACACAGACGAACCCAGACCTCGCCCCCCTGTCTGCGCCGCACATCCTTGAGTACCCCTACACACGCAGCGTCGGACCAGTCGTCGGACGTTTCCTCGGCGCGCTCCGCGATCGCAAGATCGAGGGCATCCGCGCGAGCGATGGCCGCGTCCTCATCCCCCCGGTCGAGTACGACCCTGAGACCGGCGCAGAGCTGAGCGAGTGGGTAGACGTCGGCACCTCGGGCGTGGTCACAACGTGGTCGTGGGTGCACAAACCGCGCCTGAAGCACCCGCTCCGCCGCCCCTTCGCGTGGGCGCTCATCAAGCTCGACGGCGCCGACACAGCCATGCTGCACGCCGTCGACGCCGGCGACGAGTCGAAGATGACGACCGGCATGCGCGTGGCCGTGCGCTGGCGCGCCCAGACCGAAGGCCACATCAACGACATTGAGTGCTTTGTTCCTGAGGAGGCGGAATGAGCGAGCCGGTCATGGGCTTCGGCGCGCCGATCCGCCTCGAGTACAACTACACGCCGGGTCTCGCCTCGTCGCGCTACCTCCGCTCGATCGCGCAACGCCGGATTGTCGGCCAGCGCTGTCCGAGTTGCAAGAAGGTCTACGTGCCGCCACGCGGCACCTGCCCGACCTGCGCCGTTCCTACCGAGGAGGAGGTTGAGCTCGAACACAAGGGCACCATCACAACCTTCTGCATCGTCAATCTGCCGTTCTACAAGGAGATCGAGCCGCCTTACGTCGCAGCCTCGATCCTCCTCGACGGCGCCGACATCGCCCTGTTCCATCTAATCCAGGAGGTGCCCGAGGGGCGCGACGTTACCATGGGCATGCGTGTCGAGGCTGTCTGGGTCGATGACGCCGATCTCGCGCCAACGCTCGAGAGCATCAAGTACTTCCGCCCCATCGACGAGCCGGACGCGCCGTACGACTCCTACAAGGAGCACCTGTGATGCGTGAAGTTGGCGTGATCTCCTTCGCACAGGCGCAGAACGTCCGCCGCGAGAGCACACACAACGAGGTCGAGATCCTCGCGCCCGTCGTTCGCGAAGCGATCGAGCAGTCCGGCATCGCCAAGACCGACATCGGCTTCACCTGCTCCGGGTCCAGCGACTACCTCGCCGGCCAGCCATTCTCGTTCGTGACCGCGCTCGACGCCGTCGGCCCCTGGCCGCCGATCCGCGAGTCGCACCTTGAGATGGACGGCGCCTGGGCCCTCTACGAAGCATGGGTGCGGCTCCAGCACGGCGACATCGACTCGGCGGTGGTCTACGCGTTCGGCAAGTCGTCGCTTGGGGACATCGCCGAAATCATGACCCTCCAGCTCGATCCCTACTACGTGGCCCCGCTCTGGCCTGACGCGATAGACGTAGCCGCGTTGCAGGCCCGCGCCCTCCTCGACGCCGGGACCGCGACCGAACGCGACTTCGCCCAGGTCGCCGCTCGCAACCGCAAGAATGCCATGAACAACCCCAAGGCGCAGATTGCCGGCGACTTCAACGTCGACAACTTGCTCACAGAGGAGTACATCGTCTCGCCGCTGCGCAAGCACGCCTGCCCCCCGATCACCGACGGCGCGGTCGCGGTCGTCATCGCGACAGGCGACCTCGCGCGCGAGAAGTGCGCGCGGCCAGCCTGGATCACGGGAATCGACCACCGAATCGAGGCCCACGCGCTGGGCGCCCGCGATCTCACCTCGTCACCGTCGGCCAAGCTCGCCGCGCAGAAGGCCGGCCTCAACGGCAACGTCCAGATCGCCGAGCTGCACGCGCCATTCGCGCACCAGGAGATCATCCTGAAGAACGCCCTCGACCTAGGTGAGAGTGTCGTGATCAATCCCTCCGGTGGAGCGCTCGCTGCGAACCCGGTCATGGCCGCCGGCCTCGCCCGCATCGGCGAGGCCGCGCAGCGCCTGATCGACGGCGACGCCGCGAGGGCGATCGCGCACGCGACCTCCGGCCCGTGCTTGCAACAGAACCTCGTTTGCGTGATGGAGGCCGCGTGATGGCTGAGCTCTGCGCGGTCGTCGGCGTCGGTCAGACGCACTACTCCGCCAAGCGCGACGACGTCTCGATCGCCGGCCTCGTTCGCGAAGCTGCGCTTCGCGCGTTGGACGATGCCAGCATGACGTTCGCCGACATCGACGCCGTTGTCATCGGCAAAGCGCCCGACATGTTCGAGGGCGTCATGATGCCAGAGCTCTACCTCGCCGACGCGCTCGGCGCCGTCGGCAAGCCGATGCTGCGCGTCCACACCGCCGGCAGTGTCGGAGGCTCGACCGCGCTCGTTGCCGCCAGCCTCGTCCAGGCCGGCGTCCACGAGCGCGTCCTCACTGTCGGCTTCCAGAAGCAGTCCGAAAGCAACGCCACATGGGCCGTCACGCCGAAGGCGCCCTACTCGCCACCGGTCGTCGCCGGCGCGGGCGGCTACTTCGCGCCACACATTCGTGCCTATATGCGACGCTCAGAAGCGCCGGACGACGTCGGCATCCACGTCGCGCTGAAGGACCGGCTCAACGCGGTGCGAAACCCGTACGCGCACCTGCGCAACGCCGAGATCACGTACGAGGAGATCAAGGCGTCGCCGATGCTCTGGGAGCCGCTCCGATTCCACGAAGTCTGTCCGTCGTCCGACGGCGCCTGCGCGATGGTGCTGACGAACGAGGCCGGCGGCGACGCCGCAGACAGCGCGGCCTGGGTCTGGGCCGGAGCCATGCGCAGCGAGCCGACGATGTTCGCAGGGCGCGACCAGGTCAACCCGCGCGCGGGCCGCGATTGCGCCGCAGACGTCTACCAGCAAGCCCGCATTAAGAACCCGCGCGAGGAGATCCACGTCGCCGAGGTCTACGTGCCGTTTAGCTGGTACGAGCCGATGTGGATGGAAAACCTCGGGTTCTGCAAGGAAGGCGAAGGCTGGAAGATGACGCTGGACGGCGCCACCGCGTTCGATGGCGACCTGCCGGTCAACCCGTCGGGCGGCGTCATGTCTTCCAACCCTATCGGCGCGTCCGGTATGATCCGCTTCGCCGAGGCCGCGCTGCAAGTGATGGGCAGGGCCGGCGAGCATCAGGTCCAGGGGGCCACGAAGGCGCTCGGACACGCGTACGGCGGCGGTTCGCAGTTCTTCGCGATGTGGATCGTCGGCAGCGAGAAGCCCTGATCGGGAGGAAACAATGGAATTCAACCTGGGAGACCTGTTCGAAAACGTCGCTGACGCCGTCCCCGATCGCGAAGCGATCGTCTGCGGCGATACTCGCCTCACCTACCGCGACCTCGACGAGCGCGCCACACGCCTGGCCCACGCGATGCAGAAGGCCGGCATCGGGCAGGGCGACCACGTCGGGCTCTATCTCTACAACGGCCCCGAGTACATCGAAGGCACCCTAGCCGCGTTCAAGGTCCGGGCTGTGCCGATCAACATCAACTTCCGCTACGTCGAAGACGAGCTTCACTACCTCTTCGACAACGCCGACCTCGCCAGCGTCATTCACCACCGCGAGTTCGCGCCGCGCATCGCCGCCGTCAAGGACCGCGTCCCGACCCTCAAGACGTTCTTCGTCGTCGAGGACGGCACCGACGCCGACACCTCCGCGATTGGCTCGCTGCGGTACGAGGACGAAATCGCCGCAGCGTCGCCGGAGCGCGAATTCGCGCCCAGGTCAGCCGACGACCTCTACATTCTCTACACCGGTGGCACAACTGGCATGCCGAAAGGCGTCATGTGGCGTCACGAGGACCTATTCTTCGCCGCGCTCATGGGCGGCAATCCTTATGGTGAGCCGCCCGACCAGCCGGAGCAGGTTGGCGAGAACGCCGCCGCAGGTCCAATTTTCACATCGCTGCCGGCCGCGCCCCTTATGCACGGCGCTGCCCAGTGGGCCACCCTGATCTTCCTCCTCAGCGGCGGCAAGATCGTCCTCACCCCCGGCACGGGCTTCGACGCCGACAAAATCTGGTCGCTCGTCGAGAAGGAAAAGGTGCAGACGATGGCCATCGTTGGTGACGCCATGGCCCGCCCGCTTGCCGACGCGCTCGACCGGGGAGCCAAGTACGACCTCTCATCGCTCTTCGTCATCGGCTCCGGTGGCGCGACGTACTCCGAGGGCGTGAAGGCGCAGCTCAAAAAGCACCTGCCCAACATCATCCTGCGTGACAGTTTCGGCGGTTCCGAAGCCGGTAACCAGGGCGCCGGCGTCGAAGCCAAGCAGGGGCAGGCTGGCCCGCGGTTCGTCAACGATGGCACCAGCGCCGTCCTCGACGAGAATATGAAGCCGCTCCCGCCCGGGACAGGCAAGATCGGCATGCTCGCGCGCAAGGGCCGGGTTCCTCTCGGCTACTACAAGGACGAGGAGAAGACCAAGCAGGTCTTTGTGGAGATCGACGGTACGCGCTGGGTCATCGCCGGCGACATGGCCACCATCGAGGAGGACGGCACGATTACGCTCCTCGGTCGCGGCTCGAACTGCATCAACAGCGGAGGCGAGAAGATCTTCCCCGAGGAGGTCGAGGCAGCCCTTCGCTCGCACGACGCCGTATTCGACGCGATCGTCGTCGGCGTGCCGGACGAGCGCTTCGGTGAGCGCGTAGCGGCCGTCGTCGCGCCGCGGGAGGGTTCGACGCCAACGCTCGAGGACCTCGACAGGCACTGTCGGGAGCACGTCGCGGGCTACAAGGTCCCGCGCGAGTTGCACCTCGTCGACGCGATTCAACGCCAGCCCAGCGGCAAGCCCGATTACAAGTGGGCTAAGGCCATCGCCCTCGGCGAGGTCGCGGCCGCAGCCACCGGAGGCGCTTCATGAGCGAGCCCGCTGTCCTCAAGGAGCGCGACGGCCACATCGTCACGCTGACGATGAACCGGCCGGAAGCCAAGAACGCGATCAACCCTGAGATGCTCTGCCGCCTCGCCGACGCCTGGGTCGAAATCAACGAGGACGACGACGTTCGCGCCGTAATCCTCACCGGCGCGCACGGCGACTTCTGCGCCGGAGCCGACCTCGACAAGCTCGTCTCGCGCTCAATCCAGGGCCTCCCGCCCGAGGACGAGTTTGAGCAGCGCTGCCGCGATGATTCCGCCGTGATTTTCCAGGGCCTGCTGCGCGACTACCGCCTCAACAAGCCGCTGATCGCCGCGATCGAAGGCTCGTGCATCGCCGGGGGGATCGAGCTGCTGATGTCGACCGATATCCGTGTCGCGGGCGAGGGCGCGCGCCTCGGCATCTCAGAGGTGCGCTGGAGTCTCTTCCCCGTTGGCGGGTCGACCGTCCGCCTACGACGCCAGATCCCATACACCAAAGCGATGGAGATGCTCCTCACGGGTGATCATTACTCGGCCGCCGACGCGCTCGGCTTCGGCCTCATCGGCCGGGTCGTTCCCGATGGCCGGGCCCTGCCCGTGGCCCGCGAGATCTCGGAACGCGTGGCGCAGAACGGCCCCATCGCCGTGCGCGCGGTCAAGCAGTCCGTTCAGGAGACCGAGTTCTTAAGCGAGGCCGAAGCCCTTCCGATCGAGTTGAAGCTCGGGATGCCCGTCTTCGGCAGCGAAGACGCCCGCGAGGGTCCCAAGGCCTTCAAGGAGAAGCGCACACCCGAGTTCAAGGGGCGCTGACATGAGTATGAATTTCACTCTCTCCGACGAGCACAAGCTGGTTCAGACGTCGATCGGCCAGATGCTCGACAAGTTCGAGCCGCGCAGGACCGAGCTGCGCCAGGCCGGCCGCGATAACGGCCGCTTCCCGGATGAGCTCTGGCAGGAATACGCGAATGCCGGCCTTACCGGCGCGCTCATCCCGGAAGAATACGGCGGCAACAACATGGGCCTACTCGCGCTCGCGCTCGGATTCGAGACCGTCTGCGCGCGCGGATTCTCGCCCGGCCTCTTGCTAACGCTTGCCATGGACACATCGTGCATCGTCAAGAACGGCAACGAGGAGCAGAAGCAGCGCTATCTCCCCGGCATCGCCGAAGGCTCGCTCCAGTTCTGCTTCGCGATCACGGAGCCGAACGCCGGCACGAACACGTTCCAGATCGAGACGCACGCCCGCCGCGACGACGATAACTACGTCATCAACGGCCAGAAGATCTTCATCTCCGGCGCCGACGTCGCCGACTACATGCTCCTTGTCGCACGCACGACGACCATCGACGAACTCAAGGAGCGCGGTCAGCCCAAGTCCTACGGCATGTCGCTCTTCGTCGTCGACACGAAGGCCAAGGGCATCTCAATGACGCCCATCCCGATCGCGCTCAGCGAGGAACTCAACCAGTTCCAACTCTTCTTCGATAACGTCACCGTCCCCGCCGAGAACCTCCTCGGCAAGGAGCACGAAGGCGCCGTTGCGATGTTCAACTCGCTCAACCCGGAGCGCATCCTGGCCGCCGCGATCTGCACGGGCATGGCGCAGTCCGCGCTCGACAAGGCAGTCGCCTATGCCAAGGAGCGCAAGGTGTTCAAGGACACGCCCATCGGCGCCTACCAGTCGA
>Ga0075326_1000023_pt1 | contig 34852 bp, 34 predicted proteins | sample MayberrySE_Catta_3_FD_120052 | JGI IMG/M metagenome (GOLD analysis project Ga0075326, IMG submission 120052) | Natural and restored wetland microbial communities from the San Francisco Bay, California, USA, that impact long-term carbon... | ecosystem: Environmental > Terrestrial > Soil >...
AGCTCGGCCAGGTTCTCGCGCATCTCCTCCTCGTTGAGGAAGCCGTATTCGACCGCCCGGATCACGCCGTCGGCGTCGATGAAGAAGTTGTTCGGCAGGCCGATCAGGTTGTACTGGTCGGACACCTCCTCGTCGGAGTCGAGCAGGATCGGCAGTGCGAGGTTAAGCTCCTCCCAGAAATCCGTGGCGGCGCCTTCGGACTGCCCCTGATTGATCGTCAGGACGACAACTTCATCGCCGTACTCGTCGGACAGGGCTTGGATATCGGGGAGCTCCTCGCGGCACGGCCCGCACCAGGTGGCCCAGAAGTTGAGCCAGACCGGCTGCCCTTCGAAGTCGGCGAGCTCAACCACGTCGCCTCCGGTGTCGCGCAGGGCGAAGAGCGGCGCGGGTTCGCCAAGCTCGGGTGAACGGCCATCGAGTGCGCCCGTATCGGGGTCGTCCTCGTCTCGCCGGTCGAGCCAGAACAGCCCGCCAACGATCACGGTGAGGACCAGCAGCCCAAACGCCAGCCGCAGCGGCGACACGCCGAAGAAGCGCCGGGCCATGGAATCGAGGTTCATCCTCAATGATGTTATCAGGTGCCAGGTGGCGTTTGACACAAGTGCCAGATCGCGCCAAGATGAGGCCCTCTGGTTACACAGAGGTCAACCGATGGCGAAGCCGAAACGAGCCTCCAAGAAGCGTCTGGCGACTACTAACGCGATCCTCTTCGCCACGGGAGAGCTCATCGCCGAGAAGGGACTCGATGGCTTCACGCTGAGCGACGTGGCGCGTAGGGCCGACGTCAACCGGGCGCTCATCTACCACTACTTCAAGAACCGCGACAACCTCATCGTCAAGGCGATTGATGACATCGTTGACCGCAACCAAGAACCGGGTGACGGTGAAGGCCTCTCCGCGAACGCTGTGGAGAGTTCGCTCCGCCTGCACATCGCGCATCCGGAGGTCGCGCAGGTCTTCTTCCAACTCCTCCTCAAGAAGCGGCCGTTGCTTGGCCTCGGTGACCGGCTGACCGAGACGATCGAGGCCATCGAGGACTACAAGAGGGCGACCGGCATCGAAGCGCCTTTCGACACCACGTTTGGGCTGATCTTCCTCGTGCTCGCCCAGCTCTCGTGGCCCTTGAGCCGCGAAGCATTCGCCGAGGTCCTTGAGATATCGCCGGAAGAGGCGGACGATCGCTTCATTGATACCGTCCGCCGGGCCACCGAGCTTGTGGTGCAGGCCATGGGTGCGTCAGACTCGTAGCCGATGCGCGAGAACACGGCGAAGACCGCCTGGCGCGAGGGTCGCGTGACATACGGCGCCTGGCTCTCCATCCCGAGCTCCTTCTCGGCCGAGGTGATGGCCCACCAGGGTTTCGATTGGCTCTGCATCGACATGCAACACGGTGTGATCGACTATCAGACAGCCGTCACGATGCTGCAAGCCATCGGCACGACAGACACGATTCCGATTGTGCGCGTGCCCTGGAACGAGCCGGGGATCATCGGCAAGGCGCTGGACGCCGGCGCCTACGGCGTCATCATCCCGATGGTGAACTCCCGCGCGGAGGCCGAAGCCGCCGTCCGCGCTTGCCGCTACGCGCCCGCCGGCGCCCGCAGCTACGGACCGACGCGCGCCGCCTACTACGGCGGCCGTGACTACGCCGTCCACGCGAACGAGCAAATCGCCTGCATCCCGATGATCGAGACGAAGCAGGCCGTCGACGGCCTCGACGACATCCTCTCCGTGCCCGGCATCGACGCGGTGTACGTCGGGCCGGCCGACCTGAGCCTCACGCTCGGACTCCCGCCAGCGATGGACCATGACGACGAGTCGTTCCACGACGCGCGCAAGACGATTGCTGCGAAGTGCCGCGGGCACGGCGTCACGGCCGGGATCCACGCCAGCGCGGAACTGGCTCCGAAGCACGTCGAGGCCGGCTACCAGATGATCACCGTATCCTCAGACGTTGGTGCGATGGCGGGCGCGGCGAGCGCGCATCTGAGCTCACTGCGCGAGGGCGCGGACTCCGGCCGACCCGCGTACGGCTAGTCCAGGACCTCGGGGTTCACCACGGCCTTCGGCCGCTCACCGCGCAGCGCCAGCAATAAGTTGTCGATCGCGAGGTCACGCATCGCGACCCGCGTCTGGACCGTGGCGGAACCAACGTGGGGCAGGAGGATGACGTTCGGCGCGGATAGGATCGGTTCGTCAGGGGACGGCGGTTCATGTTCCAGCACGTCGAGGGCCGCGCCGGCGATCTGTCCCTGCTCCAACGCGGCGACGAGCGCGGCTTGATCGACCGTCTGACCGCGCGAGGTGTTAACGAAGTACGCCGTTGGCTTCATCAACGCGAATTGCCCGGCGCCCATCAGATGCCGCGACTCGGGCCCAAGATTCACGTGAAGTGAGACGAAGTCGGCGTCGCGCAGGAGGTCATCGAGGTCCCGGTACTCGCAGTACGCAGCTTCGGCCGGCGGTTCGCGGAACTGGTCGTAGAACACGATCCGCATGTCGAACGCCTGGGCTCGTCGCGCCACCGCGAGCCCGATCCGGCCCAGCCCGACAATGCCGAGCGTCTTGCCAGCGAGGTCCCTCCCAAGCGGCATGCCCGACTCAGGCTTCCAGTTCCCTTCCCGCACCAAGCGTTCCGACTGCGGGATCCGCCTCGCAAGCGAGAGGATCATGCCCAGCGTAAGGTCGGCGACGGCGTCGGAGAGGACACCGGGTGTGTTGCAGACGACGATCCTACGCTCGTTCGCGGCGGCGAGGTCGACGTTGTCGAACCCGACACCGAAATTCGAGACGACGCGCAGGCGCGGCGCGGCCGCGATCACCTGCGCCGTGACGGGTAGCTGCGCGCTGCCGAGCAGTCCGTCCGCGTCACGGACGTTCTCCAGGAGCTCGCCGGCGGACGGCATTCCGCGGCCGGCGAAGTAGGTCGCCTCGCACTCGGCGTCGATGCGCTCCCGGGCGTCGTCTGCCAGTCCCAGCGCCACGAATACTCTGGGTCGGTCGGTCACGCGGCCAGATTAGCACGGCGTTGGCGTCCCGACACGCCGGTTCGTTAGCATTGCCGTGACATGGCAGGGCCAACAGACGGTGAACGGCGCGTTCCGCCCTACGTGGCGCTGGTCCGGATCGGCGCCGTGGTCGGGATGTCGCTGTTCGCCGCGTTCGGTCTATTCATGCTGGTCGGCGGCTGGTGGGTCTTCGGCGTCGTCTCGCTGTTGCTCGCGACGCCGTTCTTCTTCGTGATGCGTCTCGTGGAGAACCTGGCGGAACGTTCGGACGACGACGACGAAGAGGCTAACGAGCCGTAACTCGACTACCAGCGCCTGCTAGGACTGGCTGATTTCGATCGACTCGATGGGGGTGTTCGCTACGAGTTGCTCGGCCACATCGAGGCCGGATGTGACGCGTGCGAACGGCGTAGACTGGTCGAACTGGTTCGACTCGGTCAGCGCAATGAAGAACTGGCTTCCGTTCACCATCCCCAACGTGCCGGCTGTGAACTCACCGCTCACCTGCTCATTCAGGTCGTAGCCCGGGCCGCCGTCCTGGCGACAGACGCCTTCCGGCGCTTCGACGCTGCAGGTGGGGTCGCCGGCCTGCGCCGAGAACTCCGGCTGCACATAGTGGAAGAGGAGACCGTCGTAGAAGCCGTCCTCGGCCAGGAACACGAAGTTGTTCACCGTCTCCGGTGCCTGGTCCGACAGCAACTCGACGGTTATGTCGCCCAGCTCAGTGCTTATCGTAGCCGTGTAGGTCGCGTCCTCATCAATTGTCATTGGCGGCGGGGCCGTGAACTGACGCGGCTCGAAGTCCACTTCGTCGAGAGGCGTCGCTTCCGTGTCCGGTGTCTGGTTGCGCTGGTCGACGAAGTTGTCTTCATTAGGGTCACCGCTAGTCTGGAAGGCATCGCCGGCGAAGATGGCCGCGCCTGCGCCGATAGCCAACGCCAGGGCCATGGCGATGAAGATGAACTTGATCGTTCTGCCGCTGGCGAGGACACCGAGAATGCCGGTCGCCTTGACGTGCCCCGCATAGGCGCTTCCAGCCTGATACTTCTTGCTGCGCTTCTTTGACTGCTTTGTTGACATCTCTACCCGACTATAACAGAACGTAAATTCAGCGAGGAAGGAGACACATCGCCCGCCTTGGACAGCGCCGAGTCGCCTGTCAATCCCCGGCCTGGAGAGCCGTTGCTGGGACGAGATGGTACCCCCGACAGGACTCGAACCTGTGCACCTGGTTCCGGAAACCAGTGCTCTATCCACTGAGCTACGGGGGCTGATCTTCATGGTATCCGCAGAGAAGCCGGCCCAGCAAGCGGCCTCGTTTGACAGCAGCTTCGGGCGCTCACCATACTGGATTCAACCGAAGCTACATCGGAAGCGAGCACGCATGGAGCGATACGAACCGAACGCGATCGAGCCGAAATGGCGCGAACGCTGGGCCGAGACCGGCATCTATGAAACAGATGTCGAGAACGCGGAGCGCCCGTTTTACAACCTCATGATGTTCCCCTACCCGTCCGGTGAGGGGCTCCACATCGGCAACGTCTTCGCGTTCACGGGCGTCGACATCTTCGGGCGCTTCACGACCATGCGGGGCCACGACGTCTTCGAGCCGTTCGGCTATGACGCGTTCGGCATCCACAGCGAGAACTTCGCCCTCAAACAGAACATCCACCCGATGACGCTTATCCGCGACAACGTGAACCGCTTCCGCGAGCAGATGAAGCAGCTCGGGACCCGCATCTCGTGGGGTCGCGAGGTCGATACGACTGATCCCGGCTACTACCGGTGGACACAGTGGATCTTTCTCCAGCTGTACAAGCGAGGCCTGGCGGAGAAGCGCAAGGCGCCCGTCAACTGGTGCCCCTCCTGCAAGACGGTCCTGGCGGACGAGCAGGTCATCGGCGGGCGCTGCGAGCGCTGCGACAGCGAGATCACCCATCGCGACCTAGAGCAGTGGTTCTTCAAGATCACCGCGTACGCCGAGCGCCTGCTCAAGAACCTCGACTGGATCGACTGGTCGCCGGTCGTCGTAACGGCGCAGCGGAACTGGATCGGGCGCAGCGAGGGGCTCCAGACGAGCTTCCCGGTCGAGGGTGCGGACGAGTCGATCACGTTCTTCACGACGCGCCCCGACACGATCTTCGGCGTGACGTTCATGGTGCTCGCGCCGGAGCACCCCCTCGCCAACAAGGTTACGGCGCAGGAGCAGCGCGCCGCCGTTGATGAGTACGTCTCGGCGGCGATGGCGAAGACTGCCGTCGACCGCCAGCAGATGGAACGTTCCGGCGTCTTCACCGGCGCCTACGCGACGAACACGCTCAACGGCGAGCGCGTCCCCATCTGGGTCGGCGACTACGTGCTCGCGACCGTGGGGACGGGCGCGATTATGGCCGTCCCCGCCCACGACGAACGCGACTTCGATTTCGCGCGCAAGTACCGCCTGCCAATCAGGGTCGTGGTCGCGCCGGCAGGCTGGGACGGCGGGGAGCTCGATGAGGCGTACACGGGCGAAGGAACGCTCGTGAACTCCGGCGAATTCGACGGCATGGCCAGCGAGCAGGCGTACGAAGCCATCATCGCCAAGCTCGAAGGCAACGGCACGGGCGAACGCAAGGTCACCTATCGGCTCCGGGACTGGCTCATCTCGCGGCAACGCTACTGGGGACCGCCGATCCCGATCATCTACTGCGACGACTGCGGCACCGTTCCCGTGCCTGAGGATCAGCTTCCGGTCGAGCTGCCGTACGTCGAGGAGTTCCGCCCGACGGGCACAGCGCAGTCCCCGCTCGCGTCGGACGCGTCGTTCGTGAACACCACGTGCCCTGACTGCGGCAAGGCCGCCCGGCGCGAGACGGACGTCTCGGACACGTTTCTGGACTCGGCCTGGTACTTCCTGCGCTATCCATCGACCGAGTTCGACGATCGGCCGTTCGACCAGGAACGCACGAAGAAGTGGCTGCCGGTCGACAACTACATCGGCGGCAAGGAGCACTCCGTGCTCCACCTGCTCTACTCGCGCTTCATCACGATGGCGCTGCACGACATGGAACACCTCGACTTCGAGGAGCCGTATGAGAAGTTCCGGGCGCACGGACTGCTGATCCTCGAGGGGAACAAGATCAGCAAATCGCGCGGCAACATCGTCAGTCCGGATGATTACTACGCGTCGCACGGCGCCGACACGCTACGCACCTACCTCATGTTCTCGGGTCGTTTCGACGAAGGCGGCGACTTCTCCGACAAGGGCATCGAGGGGGTGTCGCGATTCCTCTATCGTGTCTGGGACCTCGTTCAGCGATACCACACGCAGGAAGGCCCGGGGACGTTGGAAGGCGACGGCGAGCGCCTCGTGCACAGGACGATCCGTAAGGTCACATACGACCTGAGCGAGCTCAAGTTCAACACGGCTATCGCCGCGCTGATGGAGTACAGCAACGAGCTCCAGCATAGGCCCGCCCTGCACGAGACGGAAATCCGCACATTGATCTTGCTACTCGCGCCGTTCGCGCCGCACATAACCGAGGAGCTCTGGGAACAGGCCGGTGGCGAGTACTCAGTTCACCAGCAGGCCTGGCCGGAGCACGACGAAGAGCTCGCGCAGCTGCTCGAGGTCGAGGTCGCGGTGCAGATCAACGGCAAGACGCGTGAGATCGTGAAGGCGGAGGCCGGTGCCGCTGAGGAGGTCGTCGTCGGGCTGGCGAAGGAGTCGGCGCGGATTCAGCGCTACCTTCGCGAAGGCAAGGTCGTAAAGACGATCTACGTGCCGGACCGGCTCGTGAACTTCGTCGTCAAGAGCTAGGCGACGCAGAGCGCGACGGTCACCTGTTTGTCTGAGAAGGTCGAATGGCGGTTGTCGAAGTCGAAGCGGTACGCGCCGCGGATCGTCTGCTCCACAACGAAGTCCATCTGGTGCTGACGCTCTCCTTCGAAGACGACGGCCCGGTTCGCCGGCGACCAGATGCTGAACCCGACATCGCTTCCTTCGTCGCCGCTCACGGTTATTGTGCCGCTGATCGTCTTCGCTTTGGGCACCTCGAAGTACCACTGGCCGAGCGTGCGCGCGTCGACGGAGAACTCGACTTCGCCGCACTCAGCGCCCTGCTCGTTCATGACCAGCTCCGGCTCGGCGGCCAGCGTGGCTGTCGCGGTCCCAAGCTGCTTGTACATGATGTACCCGACGACGAGGCCGGAACAGAGCAGCGCAACGAGCGTGATACCGATGAACTTCTGCATAGCGCGCCCCTTTACGGGTTACCTCTAATGTTCGGCAGGAGTCGCGCGGCGCATTACGCCGTAGCAACAATGCGGCGTCATGGCAGATACAACAGCGGGTCCTGGCGGTACCCGCCGTCGATGACTTCGAAGTGCAGGTGCGTCCCGGTACTGTAGCCCGTGTTGCCGACGATGCCGAGCGGCTGCCCGCGGTGGACGCTATCGCCAATGTCGACCGCGATGATGTCCAAATGCGCGTACAGCGTCTGCAGGCCGCTCTGGGAGGCCAGCACGACATAGTACCCATACGAGCAACACGCATCGCCACCGGCGAAGAGCACAACTCCGCTGTGGGCCGCGAGGACCGGCGTACCGGGCGCCATCGTCTGGTCGATGTCGATCCCGAGCGGGTGATCCGGGCCGTAGTACGACGAAATGGGACCCGTCAGCGGCCACAGGAGGCCTTCACGAGGCGTCGGCGGCGTGCCGTCAGGCCCTTCGTAGCCGAGCGTCGCCGCGAACGAGAGCACCTGCGCCACGTACGCCCAGGAGTGGTTGTACGCGTAGAGCGCCGCGGGAATGTCGTCAGGCGCGCCGGAGTCGAGCAGGTAACGGCCCATCGCCGGGATCACGTCACGGAAGTCGTATGGGTCCCCACCCTCGCCGTACACGCCCCACACCCACGGCAGGAACTGGCCGTAGCCGATGGCTCCTGCGGAACTCGTGGACATGTTCCTGCCGAGGTCGCTCTCGATCTTGGCTAGAGCGCCGAAGATCTGCCACGGGATGCCGGTCTCGTGGCCGACCCGCAGCATGACGCTCAGTTGATCGCTGGGGATATCGACCCCGTCACGCATGAGCGATGTGGGATCGACGAACCCGGGCGGCACACTGAGCACGTCCCAGGTCCGCAATCCCGGGGAGAGGTCGCCGCGCCCGCCGCCCACACCAATGCGAGAGGCGCCAGCTTCCGGCGCTGCATGGAGCGTCCCAAGAGTCGGTGTTGGTGGCGGTGGCATCGGGACGTGGGTGGCCGTCGCCGCGGCTTCCTGCGCCGCAACCCGCGCGATGATACGGCTGCCGGCCTCAACCTCGGACTGCTGGAGGTCGGGTTCGGCTTCTTCGACGACCGGCGGCGCCGTCTTCGCCGCGTATGCGGAGACAGCCATCAGCCCGAGGGACAGGATGACCGTGAGAGCGGCGACGGCGCGGATGATGATGAGCGACATGAGCTCTTAGGCGGCCTGCTCCCCTTCGGCGAGGACATCCGGCGGCAGGACGCCACGGATCTCACGCAGTTCGGCCAGAAGGTCGGCGGCCGGGACGTCTTCCAGGTCCTTAATCAGGTCCGCGAGCTCGCCGTAGGACTCGCTATCCTTGAACATCGAGAGCAGATCGTCTTCAGAGGACTCCTCTGCTGACGCCTTGACCAACGTCAGCTTCGGGGCCTCCGCAGCTCCGTCTTCGCCGACCACTCCGGCGCCGTCTGGGACATCGGCTGCGGCCGCGAGGGCGGCCGCAGCCGCGTCGGAAAGGTCGTCGTCGTCGATGTCATTGCCGGCTTCCGCGTCGGGCTCGGCGGCAGTGGGCGCTGACGGCAGTGATACCGCCTTGGCGCCAGTCTCGCCGCCCGTCGCCATGAGGAGGCCTTCGTCCTCGGGCGCCTCGATGTCGACGGCTTTGTCCTTCTTCTTCCCGAATAGTGGCATGTCGATTACCCTCCCGTCGGAATCTCAGCGGCGCCAGGCGTTGCCGGCGTCTGCGCGATGTTCTCGAAGACGGCCTGGACCATGTACGGCACGAGGATGAACGCGAGGCCGGAGATGATCATCATGATCGCGCCGTAGAAGCAGAGCTTGTACTTGTGGCCGCCCGTGGCCGCGTACGGGGCGAACGTATTCGCGGCGGTCAGCATGACGCCGACCAGCGCGACGAACACGGGAACGAAGTCGAGCGAACCGAACGAGAACAAGAGCGCGTCGCTCACGCCGGCCTCGGCCGCGACGCCACCTTCCAGGCTTTGGTCCTGCACCTTGCCGATCTCGCTGCCGAACACCTGAACGACCTCCGTGATGAAGAGCAGGATGCACATCAGAACCGCGTGCATCGGCACGGCGACGAAGCTAAACGTGGTCGCGACGAGCTTCCGGTCCGCTCGCAGGAGCCAGACCTTGAGCGCGAACTCAGACGCGAGCGTCGAGACCCGCTCCGTGTCTCCGCCGACGCGCACGCCGTCCCAAAAAATGCGGACGCAACGCACGACGAGGTCGCTGCCGGTTTCGGCCGCAAGACGCAGCCAGCAGAGATCAGGGGAGATGCCGTTCTTCAGGCGGATGTAGAGCCGTCCCACGGCCGGCTCCAGCGAGCCCAGCGAACGCCGGTTGAGGCGGCTCAACGCGTCGGTTGCCGTAATGCCTGCCGAGCTCATGACGCCGCCGATCGCGCGGATGAACGTCGAGATATCGCGGTCGTAATGGTCCAGCTTCCAGTCGTCTTTGAGGGCCATCACACCCACAGGTAGGATCAGGACCGCGCCGACGATCATCGCGAACGGCAGGCTGAAGAAGTACCAGACCGCGCCCGTCGCGATCACGGCAAGTGGAATCAGGATCTTTGCGACTCGATCGATCTTGTCCTGCTCGGTGGACCTGTGTTTGAGCGTGTGTGTCTTCACTTCGACCGGGGCGACGGTGAAGATCAGCCAGCCGCCCACGAAGGTCACGCAAACCATGAGCCCGGCTAGACCGACGAGTGTCATCGGGCTGAAGGGGTAGATCATCATCGACACCATCGAGATGACGACGACCAGCGTCGCGGAGACCATGAGGGCGACGTACGCATCCGACCACTTCTGGAGCGACTCGACCTTGCGCTCGTACTCCTTGCCGAAGGTCTCCCGCTGGAGATCGGACTCGCGCATGAGGAAGTGCTCCTCGGTCTCACCGGAGGAGAGTGACGTCGAGAAGTGCAGAAGGAGATCGCGGACGCTTTCCTCCTTGACCGAGTCTGCAACCACCTCGCAAGCGCGCGAGTAGTCGTAGTTCAGGCGCTGAGCGACAAGGTGCACCCTGCGGAAGAACTTCGATGTGCTATACGAGAGGCCGGCTGTGCCCGCGAAAAGGTCGGTGCGCGCCATGCCAGAGGTTGAGACCGCCGACATGTGGGTGAGCTGCGACAGGAGATCGTACTCAATCGGGTCGCGACTGAGCAGGTCGTCGAGGTCGATCCGCTGGAGGAGGCCCGGCTTCGAGGCCTTCTCCGACGCTTTGACGCTAGACGAGACCTTCTCGTTGAGCTTTGGCGAAGACTCGATAGAGCTCATTGAAATCCGTGACCCCCTGGTCGCGCAGTCGCTCGAAGAGCGCGGCGCGGCGTTCCAGGTCCTGATAAATCTGGCGTTTGTTCTCCGCCGGGTAGCCGCGCTTCGGCGCGAGCTGGTTCTCCAGCAAGTAGCTGTTCATGTTGCCGGTGAATTCGTGGACGTCCGTCGCCGAGTTCCAGCGGAACGACTCGACGAACGCGAACGAATCGGTCGCCTTGTCGTAGCCAACCAGCTCGTTCACGCTGATGATGCGACGTCCGGGCTTGCCGTTCGGCAGCCTGACGGCGCTCGCGATGACCGCCAGATTGAGGTTGTCGACATACGCCTTGGGCACGTTGATCGGGTTACCGGTAAGACGCTGGATCAGCTTCTCGACCGTGGAGGCGTGGAACGTTGCCATCACCGGGTGCCCAGTCTGCATCGCCTGAAACGCGATCAAGCCCTCCTCACCACGGATCTCACCGATGACGATCAGGTTCGGGCGCTGGCGCAGGGCCGCCTTGAGGAGGCTGAACATCGTCACGCCACCATCCTCCGCCGAGAGCGACCCCCGCACGACCTCCCGGATCCAGTTTGGGTGCGGGACCTGGAACTCGGGCGTGTCCTCGATGCTCACGATCTTCGAGTCCGGCGGCACAAACGCCGCAAGCGCGTTCAACAGCGTCGTCTTACCCGATGCCGTCTCACCGGAGACGAACAGGTTCATCCCCTCGGCCACCATCATCGAGAGATAGGCGGCGAGGATCGGACTCACCGCGCCGAAGTTGATCAGGTCGATCAAGCTGATCGGGGTGGCCTGGAACTTCCGGATCGTGAAATTACTTCCCGTTTTGGATACGTCCGAGCCGAAGACGATATTGATACGCGAGCCGTCCAACAACGTCGCGTCGACGATCGGCGACTTGTAGGTCACGGGCTTGCCGATACGTTCGGCTAGGCGAAGCACAAAGTCATCGAGTTCCTCGTGTGTGTCGAACGAGATGTTGCTCTTCAGGCCCGCGAAGATCTTGTGCTCGATGAAGAGTGACCCAAGGCCGCTACAGCTGATGTCCTCGATGAAGGAGTCCTGCAGGACGGGTTCGAGCGCGCCCATGCGCAGCTTGTCGCGGATGAGGACGTACTTGAGGGCGGCCTGCTCCGCCTGCGTTACCTTGATCGGCCCGCCCGAACTTCCAGACTTCGAGAGGAAGCCGAGCATCCCCTTGCTGCCCTTCTTCGAGGACTTGGGCTTTCCGGCCTTGCCATTGCCGTTGACAACGGCGGTATTGTCTTCCACCGCGCGCAGAAGGACTTCCGCCTTCTCCTCCTCCGTCTCGGCCTCAGAGAGCTCCTCAACGTAGTCCAGCAGACGCTGGTCCATTTCCTGCAGCAACTCGCCGATGTTCTCAAGCATCGCGGGCTCGATCGCGATATAGAAATCGCGGGAGTCCTCGGGGTCGTCGAACACGTGGACGAAGAGGTGCTGGTCGATGCGATAGATCAGGTTCTTTTGCTCTAGATCGCCGAGAGTCCGATCGATCGTTTCGTAGTACGCGGGCACGCCCATGTCCTTGATCGGGACCTGGTGGAGGTAGTGCATGAGATGCGGCACTTCTTCGGAGACCTCTTGAAGCTGATCGGGAAGCAGTCCGCGGACGGCGCACGAAGAGCCACAGTCCTCGGCGTCAGTCTCAACTGCGAACGGAAGGGCCATCTCGCCTCCTACGCCTTGGCCTTGGTGATCGGTACGATGCGCATGCCGAGGCCGGGCTCGACCTCGAAGCTGATCACGTTTCCGGTGCTCTTTTCGGCTCCGCGGATCTTGGCAACCTCCAGCGCCTTCACGAGCTGGTCGCCGACCTCTTCGACCCGCAAGCGCATGTGGGCGTCGCAGATCGAGCGGATGCGCGTGAACATCTGCTCGCTGAACGCATGCGAGTGGAGTGTGAAGATCACCGTCTTGTTCAGGTCGCAGAACTCCTTGCAGAGCGTGAAGAACGTCAGCGTCTCCTGGTCCGATACATGCGAGACGAACGTCGTTAGGGAATCTACGATTACCACGTCGACATCGTCCTGGTGCTGGGCGATGTGCTTGCGGAGCATCTGGAACACCTGGAGCGACTGCTTCTCGTCGAACGCCTGCGGGACCGGGTACACCTTGAGCCAACCAAGCAGGAACTGATCCTCGACCGTCAACCCGAGGTCCTGCATCTGGTTCAGCAGGCTGCGCGTCGTGTTCTCAGTTGTGTAGAAGAGCACGCGGAAGCCGTTGCGCATCCCGCCCCAGGTGAGCTGCTGGACGAGCACGCTCTTACCGGCGTCCGACTGGCCCTCGATGAGCGTCAGGGAGCCTTCGGGGATGCCGCCGCCCATCTTCTTGTCGAGCTCGATGTTCCCAGTGGTGAGGATCCGCTTCGTGTGACCGACTGCAGGGTTCGCGACCATAACGCCTCCTAGTTCGTGAAGAACGACGACGCGGAGATACCCAGCTCGGTCGTCACCTGCAGCCAGTTGCTCGTGCCAGAGCCCACGGCAGGGAACACGCGTACCGTGCCGTTCAGGCTCTCGTTGGTGTTCACGATCCGCGGATCGATCACGTCGTTCGTGATCGAGATCGCGCGCCAGGTATTGGCGGGCTGGGGTGCGGCCTCGGTCGTGAAGCCGCCGTAGTGCGCGAACGTCTCGCTCGCGACGCTGTACTGAGCGACGACGTCCATCCGCGAGAAGTCGACAACCGGCGTTGCGCCATCGTTCTGAACCGTGAACGAGATGTCCGTACAGCAGGCGCGATACGCGCTGTTCGCGTAGTCCCAGAGATACACGAACATCGCGTCCGTGTTCGCTCCCTGTGCGACCTCCGCGTTGACCGTGATCTGCGTGATGTCGGCAGGCGTTTCAGCAACGTAGAACTCGAAGATCATCGCCGCGTTGATACCGCCATCAGGGTCGGCGCTCTGGAAGTGTGCGTCGTCGGAGCCGACCAAGGACGCGTAGTCCGCGGTCGACGCTTCGAGCCAGTTCGCCCATCCCGCGATCGTTTCGCGGCGCGCGCCGAACGTGCCGTCGGCAATGTCGTTGTCGGAGGCGACGATTTCACCGGTCTCGGCCGTCGCGCCACCTGAGGGCGATGTGACTCCACTGAAGTCGTAGGTGCTGGAGCCGAGCTCAGTCTCCACAACGACTGAAAGATCGTCGACACGGACCCAGTCCGAGTCGTCCTGGTTGACCACGAAGACTGTGACCTGGCCATCGGCGTCCTGCACGTAGTCGGCTGCGTTCGCGGTCGCCGATAGGGAAACGAGCGTGTCGGACGTCCCCTGAATGGTGTCGTCAGCAACGACCGAGGTCAGTGAAACGTCGCTCCGAACACGTTCAACGCTTCGCGCCTCCGCATCCTGCCAGGAGTCTCCGAGCACCTGGAACGAGTTGAAGCCGCTGGTGCCGATGACCAGCGCGGCGATCACGAGAATCGTGACACCGAGGAGCGTTGGGAGAATGCTATCCATGCATCGGCTCCATCAGAGCGTGAAGAACTTGGAGTCCTCCACGCCGTTCGCCCCGACGATCTTCACGTAGTAGGTATTCCCCGCGGCCAGAGCGGTCGAGAGGTGCACCGTAACGTGCAGAGTCGCGGTCGGGTTCCATTCGGCGTCGTTCTCGATCGAATACTCCCAGCAGGGCGCCGTGCAGCCGGCGCCGCCGTATGGAACACGCTGGAAGTCGGTCTCCGGGCCGAAGAACAGGTCTGCCTGCTCGATGGCTTCGATGCGTGCGGCGCCCGTGTTCTTCACCCAAGCCTCGGCCACGATGCCCGCGTCTTCGCCGGTGGCGTGGATGATCTCCACGCGGCTGCTCAGCCGGCTGTCCGCGACGTCCGCGGACGAGACGAGCGAGTTGCCCGCGCGACTAATCGCGGGCATGAGCGCAGCGATCACCGTGCCTATGGCGGCGATGGCGGCCACTGTGAGCAGCAACGTGGAGATTGACTTTTCTATGGCCTACGCTCCTTCGAGCCACACCTCACTAACGGATCCGGCGGTGGCGCGGCCCTCCGCGCCGCGGCAGCTTGACGACTTTCTCTCCGTGCACGATCGCCTCGAGCTGGCGAAGGACGACGAGGCATTCATTCACGTTGACCGGCCGCTGGTCGTTGTCCAGCGCCTCCGCATCAACGAGACTCGCGAGCACGTCTCGCGCATCGTCTGAAAGCAGGTCCGCGAACGAGGACAGCTCGAGCACGAAGTGATAGCGTCGCGGGCCCAACGTTGTGATCGCCTCTTCGGCCCAAACAGCAAGTCCCGCGATGGCGGGCAGGCTCCACGACTGGCGTTCGGGCGATGTGTCATCTATCGTCGACGACGTCTGCTCATCGGCCGACATCGGCTCTGTCTGCCCTCTCGCGCGAGATATTGGTATGGGCAAGTTGATCGCCTCGGCGTACTGCGGGTCCAGCGCGACCTGCTGCTGAGCGAGCTGGCCGGCCAGCGCGGGCGATGGCGTGAAGGGCGCCGGCGCTGGCTGCGGTGCCGGAAGAGGACCGGCCCAGGCCGGCGGCGGCGAAGGTGCCTGCGACTGCACAATGGGCTGTTCAGCCAGCACGGGCTGGGCAGGCGCGGGTGGCGGCACAACCTGCTGTTCAGGTTGAGCAGGGGCAACCTGCTGCACCTCGGGTGCAGGCTGGGGTGCATTCTGAGGTGCGGTGGCGTGTGGCGCCGGCTCAGGTTCGGGTGCGGGCCTAGCAGGCTCTGGCTCCCGCGCGGCAGCCGCGGTCGCCGGTGACGTCGCCAGCGCGTCCAGCCCCGCCGCGAACGGGTTGTCCCGCAGGAGCACGGCGGTCCGGATCTCTTTGAGGATCGACTTGATCTCTCCCTTGAGGAGCTTCACCTCATCCTGCAGGACGGCAACCTGATTTGTCAGTTCCATGACGTCCGCGCCTTCCGGGCGTTAGAAGAGCGGGCGGGCGCCGGTGACGCTCGCCCGCTCTTCGCTTGCTTCCTTGTTCTTCGCTGCCTAGTGCAGCTGCATCACGGACCGGAGCTCCGGCGGGAGCTGGCGCGTGATGTCCAGGGTGGCGCCGACCGGAGTCTGCACCTCGAGCGTGAAGCGCTCGTTCGGATCCAGGTCGGGCGACGGCGAGACGCCCGTTGCTGCGTCGATCTCTACGACCTTGAGCTCGCCCGGCTCCAGCAACGTGTCGCCGTCCCCAACAATGTTAGTGACCGTGAACGTGACGTCGTCATCGACGACGTCGTCGTCCCGGTAGGCGACCACGGTGCGGTTCGTGGTGCCGGTCGGGTCCATCGGCACCGGCTCACCGCCGGCGCTCGTGGCGACCGCGAACTGGATGTCGTCGACTGCCAGGGTCGTGCCCGTGGCCGTGACGACGACGCCACCGCGGATCTCCATGCTGCCCCGCGCCTTCTCCAGGCCTGCGAAGACCGTCTCCTTACCTCGCTCTGAGCTGAAGACACCCGTCGTCAGCACGACGAAGGCGAAGATGGTCGCGACGACCACGAAGGCGATCAGGATGATGGCTGTCTCCAGACCGGTAATACCCTGCTCGTCACGAGCGGTCCGGCCGAAGAGCCTCAATACCTTCTCCACTACTAACCTCCTTCTGTTGGCCGCAGTTGGCCCTGTCCCTATTCCTCGTTCCGGGACGCGGCCGCCTTTTGGCCGTTGCTTCCTTCTTTGCCCCCGTTCGCGTCATGCTGGCGAGAGCGCTTGTCCGCGCGGTGTCCCCTCCGCAGGCATCCAGCCACTTGCGAGGGTTCTTGTTGACAGTTTCGCCAACCCGCCATGCGCGGAGATTCGCGCAAACCCGCATCCTGGTGAGAAGAAGTTCCTAAGCGAGAACCCTAGGGCGCCCCGCCGGCCTCCAGCTCCGCAGCTGACGTGACCGTAAGGAACTCGGTGACGAAGAGGTCCAGCGTGATGAGCGAGCCCTCGACTGCCGGCGAGACGTCGAGCTTGGCCCAGTGTGTGAGGAAGCCGACCTCGTTGGACTTACCGATCCGGATCCGGTACGAATCTTCCGTGCTCTCGGCGAGCATCAGCTCCCAGCCGCTCGAACCGGCAAGCAGGTCCTCGTAGAGAGGTGAAATGGCGTTCACAGGCTGTGCACTGCGCCACTCGAGGTGGAACGGCAGCTCTTCTCCCCTGCGAGCGACGAGCAATTCGGCGTCCTCCGGCAGCGGGAAGTCCGCCGGGACCTTTTTGCGGATCTCCGAAGGCGCGTATGGGTCGTACTCACGTTCAAAGGGCGGCGCCTCTCCGTAGTACGCCGCTGCCACAAACGCGCCCGGCACGATGAGCAGCGCCATCGCCAGCAGCGATGTGGCGCCCACCCGTGGCCAGGCTGGTCGCGCCGCATCTTGATCGACCGCGACATCTAGTTCGCGTGAACCGATGCGCATGGCCGTGAACGCCATGATCGCAGCGATCACGAGGGCGAGCGGCGTGATCCAGTACAGGCCGTCAGTCGGCGAGACGTAGCTAGCCGGCAGCGCTGAGACGCTTCCGTCGGCCCCGATGACGCCCACCTGGACATCGACAGCCGGGAAGGGCGTCGCAGCCTGGCTGGCCAGCAGTGCGACATAGAGAGCGCCGAGCATCAGCGGAACAGCCGGCTTCCACGCCAGGTCCGCACGCAACAAGAGCGCTCCCGCGACGACGATCAGGCCCCAGTCGTAGAAGTTCGCGTACGGTGTGACGAGCAACATGCCTAGTGCCGCCGCGACCAATGCGGCAGTTCGTGTCCCCCGGGCCCACGCGACCACAACGACACAAAGACTCAGAATCGATAGATCGATGACGACGAGCGGATGTGGTTCGATGCCGGCGCTGATCAGAAAGCCCTGCCACGCATACTGCCAGGAGCGCTGGTACGGAAGCAGGTTGTCGCGCGTGTCGGCGCTGAGGTCGAAGAAGGTTCCGATGTACGGTCCGACTTCCCCGAAGCCCACTGCCGCAAAACCCACGAGCGTAATGCCGAGGGAACCGGCAGCCATCCCCCCGAGCGCAGGCCAGTTTCGCGTCCAGAGCAGATACATCACCGGAACGACTGCGTACTGTGGCTTGAGGATGAGCAACGCGAAGCACAAACCAGCTACGAAGGGTCGCTTTTTCAGCAGCAGGAAGCCTCCGAGCGCCGCGAGCGCCAGGAAGGCGGTCATGTGCCCTAGACGAAGGCCCCAGTGCATCTGCGGGATGCTCAGCACACCCAAGGCGACCGCGACCTTGGCTTCTGGGAGCTCAACTTCCCGCTGAGCGAGGTAGGCCACGCCCAGGAACGCCAAGGCGCCCAGTGCCACGTAGACGCGGTACGCGTTCACCGTCGAAAGGAAGGTCAGCGGGTACATGAGGAGCGAGAGTCCGGGGCTGTAGAGCCCGTTCACGTTCAGGTTCTGAGCGTCGTTGTAGAAATTGGCGAAGTCGCCGGGGCTGCTCACGGTCCACCATTGCTCGAGCGTGGTCGGGACAAGCGCCGCCAGCACGGCCAGCTCGATCCCAATGACGGCGAAAAGTGCCGCGGAGAGTAACGCGCCCCACACAGCGGGGCGCATGAAGGTTGGACGCCAGCGGGCGAGTGAGTCGGCGGCGACAGCGGTCACGTGCGATCCCTCCTTGGCTTCGTCACGACCTCGCGGCCGCTTCTCACATTGTCGCTGGGCGCCTGGGGCTGCTGGCAGTAGGGCCAGCCCGTATCTGGACGCCGCCCCTCCCTACCCTGTCAAGAGATCCGTGGCCCTACGTCTCGTCGACGACCGATCGCAGGCGGGATTCGACGCGTTCCGCAATGCCGGCCACATCCTCGACGGGAGCGCCGTCCTCCGGGTACCACACCGTCACGACGGCGAGTACGTTGCCGACGTTGAAGGTCAGGCTGTCCGAATGGACGAGGTCGTCGTCGATGAGACGGACAAGTCGCGACCGGATCGACTGCGGTGTCGGCAGCTCGCTGACTGAGAAGTAGGCCTTCGGGTCGCCGCCCCGCGCTTCGGGCAGCAGCATCGCGTCTTCGGTGGACAGCAGAAGGCTTAACGGCCCAAGGAACTCGTCGCTGTCATCCGACTCCGGGATCGCCTGGGCCGAGCCGGCCTCGATGAAGAGCGTGGCCGCGCCATGCAGGCCGGATTCCTCTTCATACGCGTGGATGATCAGCCGGGCGTCGGAGTCGTCCAGGAGTACTTCCGGAAGCGTGTCCCAGAGCGCCTGACCATGGGCGTCGTCTAGTTCGGCAGCGACCCACTCGTCGGGTACGTCCTCAGGCGCAAGAGCAGCGTCGCTGAGGTCCGATGGTGTCGAGCCGCAGGCGAGGCCGCCCAGGAGTAGGACCGGCAACACCGGGACAAAGAGCAGTCGCAACAACATGAGCGTTCATTGATTCCAACGTGCTGGAGGCATCGACCGTTTCGTCCCGATCTTGACATCCTGCGGACGACGTTGTAGCTTTGCTTACCAAGGCAGACGTCATGCGGAACCTGGCCCAGCTCCTCAAGGGCAACACAGACATCCTCATCCTCTCCCTGCTCTCCATCGAGCCGATGTACGGCTACCAGATGATTAAGGAACTGGACCGCCGGAGTGAAGGCCTCCTGAAGCTGGGCGAAGGCACGCTCTATCCGGCACTGCACCGCCTTGAGGGAGCAGGCAAGATCAAGAGTCGATGGCGCAAGACGCCAGGCGGCCAGGAACGGCGCTACTACTCGATCACGCAGAGTGGTGAACGGCAGCTACATGAACAATCAAGCGCATGGGAGCGTTTCTCCTCGGCGGTGAACCTGATCGTAAGGCCCACGTAGGAAGCGGCCATATGAGGATGTTGTGGCAGCTCACCTCCAGTCGTACCTAGCAGAACTCCGATCTCATCTCGACCTGGCGCCCGAAGCGTCGGCCGACGTCGTTCGCGAGCTCGAGGCCCACGTCGAGGACGCGATCCTAGACCTCGAGGCAGGGGGCCTCCCCGCAGACGCAGCGGCTGATCGAGCGATCGACCGTCTGGGCCGGCCACGAGCGCTGGCGCGCCAGTACGTGCAGGCCTACACAACAACGAGCTGGCACGACGCTGCGATGGCGGCGGCCGCATTCCTGCTCGTCGGCGCGCTCTACGCGACGCATCTCTGGCCCTGGCCGCCGGCGGTAGCCGGCGTCGCGGTTGTTGTTGTCGCTGTGACGCTTGTCGGGCTCTGGCAGGGTCGGCCGACGTGGTTTTACGCCTGGGCGGGCCTGGCCCTCACGTTGCTCTCATTCTGCGGCTATTTCGCCTTCGTGCTGCTGGACGGATCCGCCGATGCCATCGGTCAGGCGCACTTCCGGCCCGTGCAGATGCTCGGGTTTGGCGGCGGTGTGCTGTACTTCCCGCTCGCACTCAGCATTCTCGCGTCTTGCATCAGGGCCGCGAGCCGGCGCGACTGGCTCGACGCGTCCCTGATGCTCACGCCCTCGGTGCCCGTGGCGGTGTGGCTCTTCGTGCTCCACCAGAACGGCGGTATCCGTGATGGATCCGTCGTGGTGCCGGAGGCAGACTCCGCGCTGGCTGCCACGTTCCTCTCGATGGCCGTTGCCGCCGCTATTTTCGTGCGGCTACGCAGCCGGACGATGAAGCTCGCGACCATGCTCGCGGCTTCAGTGTTCGTCGTCATCGCCGTGTCCTCCGCGTACGACCCCGACCTCACGTTTTCGTCGCTCACCGGGCGTTCTGTCCTGCTGCTCGCGTTGCTGTTTAGCCCGGCCCTCGTCGAGAAGCTGGGCGTGCCGACGCTCAAACCACGCTAAGTCCGCCGGTCTCGTTGCTGTTGGTATAGTGCGCCAGCGATGGCGCTCTATTCCGTCCTGCGCTCACAGGTCCTCGACCCTTTGAGCGAGCACCCGGCTCTCCTCATGATCTGCGTCGCGACCGGCATCACGATGCTCGGTCAGGGCGTGATCGTGCCGGTGTTGCCGTTGTACGCAAAGGACTTCGGCGTCAGCACGGCGCTCGTCGGCGCGACCATCAGCGTCTTCGGGTTCGCGCGCATCCTCTTCAACCTCCCCTCCGGCATGCTCTCGGACCGGCTTGGGCGGCGCGTGTTCCTCATCGGCGGGCCGGTCGTCATCGCGATCGGTACCTTCCTCTCCGCCATCGCCGCAGACATCTGGCAGCTCCTCGCTTACCGGTTCATCGCCGGGATCGGGTCGGCGATGTTCATGACCGCGGGCCTGACGGTCGTCGCGGACATCTCGACGCCGGAGAACCGAGGACGCAACCTGAGCCTCCACCTCGGCAGCCTGCTGGTTGGCGTTAGCATCGGCCCGGCCGTCGGCGGGATCACAGCGGAGCTGTTCAATCTTCGGGCGCCCTTCTACCTTGTGGGCGCACTGTCGCTCCTGTGTTCGGTGTGGGCGTGGCGCGTGGTGCCGGAAACCGTCCAGCGACGCAGCGAAGCGGTTGCCGAAGAACAGCATGATGGTCTCCCTACCCCACCGTCGCCGTCGAAGCTGCGACCGGTCCTGGCCAACATGCCGTTGGTGTTGGTCAGCCTGGTGACGTTCAGCATCTTCTTCAGCCGCACCGGCGCGCGGCAGACGATCCTGCCACTGTTCGGCAACGAGGAGTTCGGTCTTAGCGCCGGCGCGCTCGGCGGCATCTTCGCGATGATGGCGTTGATCAATCTTGCGACGATCGTGCCCGCCGGCGCCGCGGCAGACCAGTTTGGACGCAAGCGCACGATCGTGCCCGCCGGGATGGTCGCTGTGGCGGGGCTCTGTCTGTTCGCGATCACCGATACTGTTGCTATGTTCCTGGTGGCTGCGGTGCTGCTTGCATTCGGCACGGGTATTGCAGGCCCCGCGCCGGCAGCCTACGCCGCGGACGTGATCCCGGACGAATCGCGCGGCCTCGGGATGGGTCTGTTCCGCACGTACAGCGACGTGGGGTTCGTGGTCGGACCATTGTTGCTCGGTTGGATCGGCGATGCTACGGGCAGCTTCCGCTGGCCGTTAGTTTTCACGGCAGCGCTGATGGCGGCGTGCGTGTTCGCGTTTGCGCTGTTCGCGCGGGAGACGGCGGGCGTGGAGGATCGAGAGCCCGCGGCCGCCAATGTGTAGGGAAGAGAAAAGCACCCCGGCGACGGCCTATTTTCCCCAAGGGTTGCCCCTTCAGTATCGTCAGCGCTGAGACGTTTCACTTCCGTGTTCGGGATGGGAACGGGTGGTTCCGCCTCGCTCTAGTCACCGAGGTACTTGTCTCAGAAATAGTAGCCGAAGCGACCTAGTGTGACAAGCTACGTTCGGGCCTCCAGCGCCGCTTCCCGACCCGCGATCCGCCCGTAGACCGCGCCGCGGATCACCGACGACGCGCCCGGGTAATTGAAGTAGAAGATCTCGCCCATCGGTTCGCCGGCTGCGTACAGGCCGTCGATCACTCGACCGGAGACGTCGATCACGCGCGCCGACGTGTCGACCTTGAGTCCACCGAACGTGAACGTGATGCCGCCCGTAACCGGGATCGCGACGAACGGCGGCCGCTCGAGCGGCATCGCCCAGTTCGACTTCGGAGGCGAGACGCCGACCGTGCACTTGCCATCGAGACGGTCGAGATCGAATTCGCCGGGTTGCACGGCCGCATTGTAGTCAGTGACTGTCTGCTCCAGCGCAGCGGCGGGTATCTCCAGCGCGTCCGCAAGATCACGGACCGTGGCCGCCTCGATCGGGGGTCCGACCGGGCGCCACGCGCGGGCGAACTCCTCGCGCAGAACCATCTGCTGGTCGAAGATGCAGAACGCCCGACCTTCCGCCTGCTCGACGATCGCTTTGCCGAACTTCACGTAGGTGTGGTCGCGAAAGTCCTCACCCTCGTCGAGAAAGCGCCGGCCATGGCCGTCGACGATGATGCCCATCTGGAAGTTGTAAAGCGCCGTCACGCCGCACTCGACGGCGGGCGAGCGGGCATCGATGACGGCCGAATGGTAGTCGCCCCACTGCCCTGCCGGCTGCGCACCGATGTCGAGCGCCATGCGGATTCCATCGCCGGTGTTATAGCGGCTGCCTCGCAGGATGAGTGAGTCGGCGAACCGCCCAAGGTGCGCGACACGCATCTGGATGTTGGCCTGAAAGCCACCGCATGCGAGGATGACTCCGCCCCGCGCGTTGAGGCCGACTAGCCCGTCCGGCGGCGAACATCGCACGCCTGCCACGCGACCAGTGGTATCGACGACGAGCTCTGATGCGGCGGTGTCGTATGCCGTGACACCGCCGCGTCCCTCCAGCCGCCGGAACAGCGTATCCACAAGACCCTGTCCGCCTGCCTTCGGCATGCGGCGGTAGCCCGCCGTGTGCGGATACCCGGCCTCCCACTCGATGCCGAGGTCGGTCAGCCAGTCGACCGTTGCGGCTGCGTTGCGCACCAGCGTCTCGATGAGGTCGCGGTTCGCCCGACCGCGCGAAATGCGCATCAGGTCGTCGATCATCTCATCTTCGGTGTACGTCCGCGGGCCGAATTCGTCGGCTTCGTGCGGGAAGCGCATCTGGGCGTCGGCGAACCGTGTATTTCCACCGCGCTCGGCCTTGGGCGACTTCTCGGCGAGCATGACCGACGCGCCTTCGTCGATCGCCGAGAGGGCCGCGCCCAACCCGGCGATGCCGCCGCCCACGACCACGACGTCGAAGTCGAAGGACGGAACGTCGCTCACGCGCCGTCTGCCCTCCACAACACAGCGGATCTCGACGGCATCTCAACTGCTCTTCCGCCCTCCAACACCAGCGCGTCCATGTCAGCGCCAGGCCCGGCGAACTGCTCCTCGGCCGTCGAGATCATCGGCCACCACGAGAGTTTGGCGGCGCCTCCCATCCACGCCTGCTCGCCGAGATCGAACGGCGTCGCGTGGCCGAAGTTCACGAGCAGGAGGCGGCGTTCTTCGTCCTCACTCCAGCGTTCCACGGCGACAAGCGCCGGCGCCGGCGCCTCGGCGAGCAGTCGCCACCGGTGCTGGTCGCGTAGGACGGGGTCCTCGCGACGGATGCGCAGCAGCTCGCGATAGAGGCGGTAGACGGCCTCGTGGCGGGGCTTGGCTCGCTCTGTGAGATCGAGCTTCGATTGCAGGAACGTCTCCTCGGCCTGTGGGTCGGGCATGCCGAAGCGCTGCGCGTCTCGCGGTCCCCAGAAGCCGGCGAAATCGCGTTGCCTTCCCTCCATCACGTTGTCACCCAGGTCGTCACCGTAGTCCGTGAAGAAGTAGAAGGGGGCGGACGAAGCGAACTCACTGCCCATGAAAAGCAGCGGCGTACACGGCGTATGCAACAGCAGCGCCACCGCAGCCTTGAACAGTTCCAGGTCGACCAGGTGGAGCAGGCGCCGGCCCTCGGGCCGGTTGCCGACCTGGTCGTGGTTCTCCAAGCAGTAGACCAGCTGCTCCGCAGGCACCTGTTCGGCGACGCCAACCGGCTGCTCGCCCGGGCCGTCAGGTGGCGACGCGTAGAGATACCCAACGCGCAACAGCCGCGCGATCTCCTCGGCGGTGCCCTCGTATCCGCCCAAGAAGCCGCGATCCTCTTCGGTCAGCATCACGTGCACCGAGTGATGGAAGTCGTCGACCCAGAGGCCGTCCAGGCCGTAGCCGCCCTGATCGCGCGGCAGCACGAGCCGGAGGTCGTTGCGTTCGTCCTCGGCCATCACGAACGCCGTTCGCTCGCCTGCATTGCGTTCCTGCACGGCTTCCGCAAGCTCCTGCAGGATGTGCTTCGAGCTCGCGTCGAAGATGTTGTGGGTCGCGTCGAGCCGGAAGCCGTCGATGTGGTACTCGTCGACCCACATGAGTGCGTTTTCAATGAAGAAATCGCGCACGTGCCGGCTGTTCTCGCCATCGAAGTTGACCGCATGGTCCCACTGCGACTTGTAGCGGTCCGTGAAGTAGTGATCCGCGAAGTTCCTGAGGTAGTTGCCTTCCGGCCCGAGGTGGTTGTAAACCACATCCAGGATGATGCCAAGGCCGGTGGCGTGCGCCGCGTCGACGAGCCGGCGGAGTCCGTCGGGCCCGCCGTAGACGCTACTCGGCGCGAACAGCGCGGCCCCGTCGTAACCCCAGTTCCGCAGACCCGGAAACTCGGCCACGGGCATGAGCTCGAGCGCAGTCACACCCAGGTCGGCGAGCTCATCGAGCTCTCCGATGAGAGCGTCGAACGTACCATCAGACGTGTACGTGCCAACGTGGAGTTCGTAGATGATGAGCGTCTTGGGATCGAGACCGCTCCACGCCGCGTCCGACCATCCGAACGCGCGTGGATCGACGACCTGCGACGGTCCGTGGACGCCGTCAGGCTGGCTCCGGGAGCACGGATCCGGGTAGCCCCACTCCCCGTTCAGCCGGTAACGATAGAGGAGCCCCGGCGAAGCGCTGACGATCGCCGTCCAGACTCCGTCGCGATCTCGGACCATCTCGTGGCGGACGATGCCTTGGGGCGATGGGGAGATCTCGACCTCGACGCGTTCGGCGTCCGGCGCCCAGACGCCGAACGATACGCGTCCTCCGTCAATGACGTGCGCTCCAAGCGGAGCTTCGTGCGCCATGTCGGAGCGAGTGTAGCGCGTTACGGAATGAGCGTGGGACTAGGCGTCGACCGGCTCGCCGGCCGCCTTCCAGGCGTCGGTCCCGCCCTCGAGGTTGTAGAGGCGCTCGGGCGGCAGGCCTGCGGCGGCGGCCATCTCGCATGCCAGGGCACTTCGCGCCCCGACGCTGCAGACAAAGACAATCTTCCCGTCCTCAGGCAGCTCCTCGCGGCGGTCGAACACGCTGTTCACAGGGATCAGTGTTGCGTCAGGGACGTGGCCCCCCTGGAACTCATGCGGGTCGCGCACGTCAATCACGTGCGCGCCACTATTGATCAGCTCCCTGGCCTCGCTGACCGTGACCCTGTGGTACGGCTCCTGTGGGTTCTTCACGGGCATATGTCACCAACTCCCCAGATCGGTTGTTTCTGAAGTGATTGTAGCAAAGACGCCTGCGAGCCCATCCTGTTGACGCCTTCTGACGGCCTAGGCTAAGCTCCCTATCGCACTAACACCAGCACGAAGGAGCAAGCTGATGGAGTACGAGACGATCTCCAAACCCGGCGTCGATTCCTTTGGCGTTCGGCCTAATCTCGATGACTACGACGGCATCCGCGCCAACTTCGACTACGAGCGGGTGATCGACGAGCTCGACGGATTGCCGGGCGGCGGACTCAACATCGGCTACGAATGCCTCGACCGGCACGTCAAGGCCGGCCGCGGCGACAAGGCTTGCATGCTCTGGGACGGCAAGGACGGCCGTCAGGAGACCTACACCTACGCCGACATGACGAAGCTCTCGAATCAGTTCGCGAACGTGCTCCAGAACCTCGGCGTCGAAAGGGGCTCGCGCGTATTCGTGTTCATGGACCGGATCCCTGAGCTCTACGCGGCTGCGTTCGGAACGCTTAAGGCCGGCTGCATCATCGGCCCGTTGTTCTCGGCCTTCGGCCCCGATGCGATCAAAGACCGGCTCCAGGACAGCGGCGCCGTCGTGCTTATCACGACGCCCGAACTCAAAGACAAAGTCCACGAGATCCGCGCCGATCTACCCGCGCTCAAGCACCTCATCATCGCCAGCCACAACGAACCACCGAAGGTCGGCCAGGGGGACCTCTCGTGGAACGACCTCATGGCGGACGCGTCGGTCGAGTTCGAGACGGTCAATACCGGCCTCGAGGACGGCGCCGTGATGCACTACACGTCCGGCACGACCGGCAAGCCCAAGGGCGCCCTCCACGTGCATAGGGCCGTGCTGGGCCACTACGCGACCGGCAAGTACGTCCTCGACCTGCACGATGACGACATCTACTGGTGCACAGCGGATCCAGGTTGGGTCACCGGCACCTCCTACGGCATGTTCGCGCCGTGCACGAACGGCGTCACGTCGGTCATCTACGAGGGCGGCTTCTCCGCAAGTAAGTGGTACGAGACGATCCAGAAGTACAGCGTGACGGTCTGGTACACCGCCCCGACAGCGATCCGCATGCTCATGAAGGCCGGCGACGACGTCCCGAAGAAGTTCGACCTCTCGAGCCTCCGCTACACCATGTCCGTCGGCGAGCCGCTGAACCCGGAAGCGGTCGTCTGGTCGAACAAGGTCATCGGCCTGCCCTTCCACGACAACTGGTGGCAGACCGAGACCGGTTCGATCATGATCGCGAACTACCCGGCGATGCCGATCAAACCGGGGTCGATGGGCCGGCCGATGCCCGGCATCAATCCCGGCATCATCGACGAGGAAGGGAACGAGCTGCCGCCCGGCGAGGAAGGCGACCTCGCGGTCAAGCCCGGCTGGCCGTCGATGTTCCGGACCTACTGGCAGCGCGAGGAGATGTACGACTCGCGCTTCAAGAACGGCTGGTACATCACCGGTGATCGCGCCCGCAAGGACGAGGACGGCTACTTCTGGTTCGTCGGCCGCGCCGACGACGTGATCAACACGGCAGGCCACCTCGTCGGTCCCTTCGAGGTAGAGTCGGCCCTGATCGAGCACCCGGCCGTCGCCGAGGCCGGCGTCATCGGCAAGCCGGATCCAGTGGCGATGGAGATCGTCAAGGCGTTCGTCTCGCTGAAGGAGGGCTACGAGCCGACCGACGAGCTCGAGCGCGAGCTCCGCCGCTTCTCGCGCGACAAGCTCGGACCAGGCGTCGCGCCGCGCGAGATCGCGTTCGTCGACTCGCTACCGAAGACGCGGTCCGGCAAGATCATGCGTCGCCTCCTCAAGGCGCGCGAGCTCGGCCTCGACGAAGGCGACACAAGCACCCTCGAGGAGGATTAGCAAACGGGCGATCATTGGCCTATGGACCTGACTTCCCGTCCTGTCACGCGTAGGACGTTATTGCGAGAGTCAGTACTCGGCGGTGCGGGGCTGGCCGGCGCCTACCTGCTCGGCTGCGGCGACGGCGGCGACGAACCCGGCACGACGCCCGTCCCAACAGGAGCCGCGGAACCTACCGTCCGGCCGCCCCAGGGCGCGACAGGCGAGACGCTGACATGGGAACAGATCGCCGTGTCCGGCTCGCTGCCTCCGCCGCGCAAGCATCACTCGCTCCTCCTCACCGACTCTGGAGACTTGCTTCTCTTCGGCGGCCAGGGCGAGGCCGGCGACCTCGCCGACCTCTGGCGCTTCGACGTCGCGGCCGGCGCCTGGACCGAGATGGCGCCGGCAGGCCCGGCGGCGCGCCACGGCCACAACGCCGAGTGGGACTACATCAACGGCCGCATGCTCGTCTTCGGCGGGCAGCAGGGATCGAGCTTCTTCAACGACACCTGGCAGTACGACCCGGTCGCCGATGCCTGGGCCGAACTCGCGCCGGCAGGCCCAGTGCCGGCCGCGCGGTACGGCGCCGCCAGCGCCTTCAGCGCAATGGATTCCGGCGACACGAGCGAGCCGTACCTGCCGGGCCTCTTCCTCGTCACGCACGGCTTCACGGCCAGCGGGCGTTTCGACGACACGTGGGCGCTCGACCCGACGACCGACTCTTGGTCCGAGGTCATCCCGATCGATGAAGGAGTGCCGTTGGCCCGCTGCCTCATACGCGGCGTTTGGGACACGCTCCGCAACCGGCTCATGATCTTCAGCGGCCAATCGAACGAGGAGCCGTTCATCGACGACCTCTGGACGCTGTCCAACTCGCGCGGTTGGACCGACGTCCTTCGCGAGCCACGCCCGACAGCGCGCACCTTCTATTCCTTCGAGTTCGACGCCGCGCGTCAGCAAGCGATCCTCTTCGGTGGCAACAGCGCGAACGGCGTGCTTGGGGATCTCTGGCAATTCCACGTCCAAGACGAGTTCTGGACGCAGGACGAAGCGCAGGGTACGCCTCCTGGGGCCCGCCTCGGGCACGATGCCGCGTTCAACAACGAGACATCGACACTCTTCGTCTTCGGCGGAAACGACGGATCGGCGGACCTGAACGACCTCTGGGCGCTCCGGATCGAGGGCTAGCAACCCGCCCAACCGGCCTTGCGGTGATATGGTATGATCTCAATAGGTATCTAGAGTGTCGATAGGCGCTAAAGAACTCATCTATACTCAGCAGTCGCTCTCGCAGCCCGCAGGAGGTCCCATGGTCACGGCCACAAAGGTGAACGCCGAGCGCGTCTACTACAACTTCGACGGCAAGCTCCCTCCTGTCCCCATGGAAAAAGAGCCTGTCCTGCCCCCGCCTGTGGACGAGGGGCCGAAACTTATCACCGACACCACGCTGCGCGACGGCGCCCAGGACACGCGCATCGCCCTGTTCCCGCACGAGGCGCGGATCAAGTACTTCGACCTCCTCCATCGTCTCGATAACGGGACGGGCACGATCTACGCGGTTGAGGCGTTCATCTACCAAAAGCGCGACGCCTGGACGATCGAGCAGCTCCTCGACCGCGGCTACGAGTACCCCAAGGTCACGACGTGGACACGCGCCACGCCCAAAGACATCAAGCAGCTCGTCGACCTTTCGCAGGGACGGATCAAAGAGACGGGGATGCTGGCCTCGGCCTCCGACCACCACATCTTTGACAAGCTCGGCCACCGCAGCAAGGAAGAGGCGATCGAGAAGTACCTCCAGCCGGTCGAGACCGCGCTGGAGAACGACATCACACCTCGCATCCACCTCGAGGACTGCACCCGCGCCGACATCTACGGCTGGGTCATCCCGTTCATGCAGCGCGCGCTCGACCTCAGCAAGGGACGGGCCAAGTTCCGTATCTGCGACACGATCGGTTGGGGCATCCCCGACCCGTATGCCGCGCTCCCCTGGGGCATCCCGCGGCTGTTCACGGTGATCAAGGAGGAGACGGGCGCCGAGCTCGAGTTCCACGGCCACAACGACTTCGGTCTCGCCACAGCGAACTCGATCATGGCGTGGCGCTACGGCGGCACGAAGGTCAACGTCGCCTTCGGAGGCCTTGGCGAGCGCACCGGCAACACGTCACTCGAGCAGATGATCGCGGCCCTGATCCGCTACCGCGGCGACCCCGGGCTCGACCTCACCGCGCTCGAGCAGATGAAGCGGCTGATCATGAAGGAAGTGACCGACCTCCCTGACCGCGCACCCATCATCGGCGAGGTATTCACGACGTCGGCCGGCATCCACCAGGCCGGCGTCGCGGCCCAGGCAGACGCGCCCGGCGGGCTGATCTACCTGCCGTTCGAGGCGTCGCTCTTCGGTCGGGACACCGTCGAGCTGAGCCGCGTCGGCTCGCTCTCGGGCGCCGAGGGGCTCGTTTCTCTCCTCAATCGCGCGATGGAGGAACGCGGCAGCGAGCAGCGCTTCTCGGGCACGAGCCGGGTCATCAAGAAGATCTACGACCGCATCCAGGACGAATACGACGGCACCTACGACGAGGCGACGAACAGCTACTCGAACTACCGCCGCGACTTCTACACTCAGGAACAGATCGTACAAATGGCCGAGGAGCTCGGCGGGATAGAGTAGCACCTTACAGCAGTCATGGTTCAGAACCGCGGCGCGCGCCGCGGTTCTGTGTATAATGCGGCCCGCCATGATCAACGACCCCTTCCCCGTCTGCCTCACGTTCGACCTCGACGCCGAGTCCGGGCTCGTGGGGCCAGACGGCGCGAACGCGCCACCGGTCGCGATGTCGCAGGGCCGCTACGGACCACGGACCGGCCTCGACTACATCCTCGGCCTTCTCGAACGACACAAGGTTCCGGCGACGTTCTTCGTTCCGGGCTGGACCGCCGACAACTACACCTTGGCCGTCGCGAAGTGCGTGAAAGCCGACCACGAGATCGCCCACCACGGCTACCATCATGTCCGGCCCGATTCGTTCGCGAACGCTGAAGAGGAACGCGAGGAGCTCGAGCGCGGGATCGAGGCCCTCGAGAACGTCACCGGCAAGCGCCCTACCGGCTACCGGTCGCCGGCTTGGGAACTGTCACCCCATACGATCGGCCTCCTGGCCACGCTTGGCTTCACGTACTCGTCGAACATGATGGACTGTGACGGCCCCTACCAGCATCCGCTCGAGGACGGCGCTAAGCTCGTCGAGCTCCCCGTCTCGTGGACGCTCGACGACTGGCCCTACTTCAACGCGCGGCCGGAGCGCACGCCGGCCGAGGTCGAGGAGATCTGGCGGGACGTCTTCGACGAGATGCGCGAGCGCCAGGGCGCGGCCTTCGTCCTGACGATGCACCCGCAGGTCATTGGCCGGCCGGGCCGGCTCGCCATGTTGCACCGCCTGGTCTCCTACATGCAGGTCTCCGGAGAGACCGAGTTCCTCCGCTGCGACGAACTGGCGCAGCTCACCTCGTCATAGCCGGTCGCTATACTGTCGCAGCATTCAGCTAGCGGAACAGGAGGTGCGCGATGGCTGAGCTCGTGAGAGACCCCGTATGCAACATGGACGTCGACCCCGCCACAGCGCCGGCTCAGTCCGAGTACAGCGGGACGACCTACTACTTCTGCTCGCCGGGCTGTAAGACGGACTTCGACGCTGATCCCGAGAATGTCCTTGCGCCGGGATACGTGCCCGTGAACATGGACGAGGCGAAGCCGGCCAAGCGCTGGTGGGAGTTCTGGAAATAGTGGCGACGGTCCAGGACATCCGGGCTCTCGTTGAGAAGATGACGCTGGAGCGGGAGAAGCTCCTGAGCCAAATCGAGTCCCTTAGCGAGGAAGACGCCGAGTACGCGCCCGAGGACGGCGAGGGCGAAGACCAGTGGTCGGCGAAGGAGCAGTGCTGCCATCTCGCCGAGATGGAGACCGCCTACCGCGCCTGGGTCGAGAAGGCGCTAGTCGAAGACAACCCCGATGTGTCCCGTGTTCGCGGCGAACAGGTCGCGATCCCGCTCGAGAAGGCCCATGAGCATCCCATCGCCGACCTCACCGCTCAGCTCCGCACCGAGCGCGAGAAGACGCTGAAGTTGGTCGAGACGCTGACACCGGACGACTACGACCGCACGGCCAGCCAGGCAATGTTCGGTGAACTAACAGTGCTGCAGTGGTTGCGTTCCTACTACCGTCACGACCGCATGCACCAGGACCAGATCGCGGGCCGCGAGGGCAGCTACAAGCCCAGGTTCACCACCGGCGAGGAGCCAGACCAGCGCCGCATCCGCCTCCAGTGAGCGACCGGCCCACGGTCTTCGTCACGCGGCGCCTGCCCGGCGACGGACTCGACCGTCTGGGGGAGGTCGCCCAGTTCGACGTTTGGCCCGAGGACGGCCCTCCGCCACGGGAGGTGCTGCTCGAGCGCGTCCGCGACCTCGACGGCCTCCTTTGCCTCCTCACTGACACGATCGACGCCGAACTGCTAGACGCCGCTTCGAAGCTAAAGCTCGTCAGCACGATGGCCGTCGGCTACGACAACATCGACGTTGCGGCCGCAACCGAGCGCGGCGTCCTCGTCTGTCACACGCCCGGCGTCCTCACCGAGACGACGGCCGACCTAGCGTTCGCGCTTCTTCTAGCGGCAGCCCGGCGTGTCGTCGAGGGGGATCGCGCCGTCCGGGCGGGCGCATGGCCGACGTGGAAGCCCGATTACCTCCTCGGAGTCGACGTGTGGGGCGCAACGCTCGGGATCGTCGGCCTGGGCGCGATCGGGCAGGCCGTCGCGCGTCGAGCGTCCGGATTCGGTATGCGGATCCTCTACTCAAGCCGTTCGCGAGAGCCGGATGCGGAGCGCGACCTGGGATGCGAGCACGCCACCTTCGAAGAGCTGCTCGAGCAGGCCGACTTCGTCTCAGCCCACGTGCCGCTGACGGAGGAGACCCGCGACGTGTTCGACAAGGCCGCGTTCGGGCGCATGAAACCGACCGCGATCTTCATCAACACCGCAAGGGGCGGCATCGTGAACGAAGGCGACCTCGAACAGGCGCTAGCCTCCGGAGTGATCGCGGGCGCCGCGATCGACGTCGCGCAGGTCGAGCCGATGGCAGGCGACCACCCGCTCCTGAAGCTGCCCAACCTCGTCGTGACGCCGCACATCGGCTCGGCGAGCGTCGCCACGCGCACGCGGATGGCCGATATGGCGGTCGACAACCTGATCGCGGGGCTGCATCGCCGGAAACCCGCCCACTGCCTCAACCCACAGATCCTCGACTAACCAGTCGATTACTCAGGCGACGGACGTTGCGCTTGACAAGTGTAACCGTCAGCAGTATCGTCTCGATTGAGTGACCCGCACTACGTTGAAGCGAGTCCGAAAGGAGGCGCTGATGAGGAAGTGTACCAGGGTTCTCTGGGGGGTCTGGCAGGTTGACAGGTAACGCCCTGCCGGCGCGCGACGAACCGTCGCGAAGCGGTAGGGCCTCTGACCAGACCAAGGCCCCACGCAATCTACATCGGAACGCACATGATGAGAGCTTCCGAGCCACCCCGGGGGATTCCCGGCAGTGGGGTCTGTGAACCAGGAGCAATAGCAGGGCCTTCCCACGACGGGAAGGCCCTTCATCTGTAGAGGCACGACGCCGTATGGAGCCGATGCAAAGCAAAGGCACGAACCTCTGGCTCGCGGAGACGCTCTGGGAGCTGGGGGCAGTCGAGTTTGGTAAGTTCACCCTCGGCCGAACGACGGTCGACTCGCCGGTGTACGTCAACCTGCGTCTGCTGATCGGCCACCCGACAGCGCTGTGGCGGGCCGCCCACATCATCTGGGACGAGATCCAGGCGCTCCAGCGCATGCGCCACTCCCAGCTCGAACCGTTCGACGTCGTCGCAGGCGTGCCGTTCGGCGGCCTCCACATCGCGACGGCGTTCTCCCTGACCGCGAAAGTCCCGCTGATCTACCTTCACCCGCGGCCCGACGATCTCGGCAAGGACATCGAGGGCATCTACCGGCCGAACCAGCGCGCGCTCATCATGGACGACCTGCTCGCGGGCGGCGGCAGCATTCTCGAGACGGCGCTCCAACTCGGCGAGGCCGGCCTCATGGTAGGCGACGCCTTTGTGCTTCTCGACCGTCAGCAAGGAGGCCGTGAGCGGCTGCGCCGGCAAGGGATCAATCTCACCTCCGTCCTCACGCTCGAGGTGCTCGTCAACTACCTCCGCTACAACGGCAAGATCACCGCCGACGAGCACCATGCCGCGATGCGATTCCTGGAGGCGCACCGCCACCTCGAAGAGGGCTAAAAGAGACCACGTCTCCATCTTGTTCGACGCCCTAGCCGCTGTTACTCTTAGACATTAACATCGTCGTTAGGAATAAAAGGAGTAAGCCTATGCATGGTTCCGCGAAGTATTTCCTGCTACTGGTGGCGCTGCTGGCTGGGGCGGTCTTCTTCGCCTGCGGAGGCGATGACGACGATGAGGACGATGGAGGCAACGGTTCCGAACCAACGGCCGCCGAGACGACCGAAAACGGGGACGGCGACGGGGATGAGGATGCTGACGGCGATTCCGGCGACACCTCGGAGGAGCTGTCCGACCTGGCCGAGCAGTTCGGCATCGTCGAGGTCCGCGTTTCCTATACCTTCTCGACTAGCGGTGCCGGCGAGGCGTTCGATGGGACGATGACGTTCTACTCGAGACCGCCCGACTCCTGGCGCATGGACCTCAGTAGCGCAGACGGCGAGTTCACGATGATCAACACGGGCGGTGTCAGCTACCTGTGCTCTGAGGAAGGCGGTCAAGGCAGTTGCTTTGAGTCGCCACTCACCGAGGCCATCAGCGTACCGTTCTTCAATCTGTTCGCAGATCCTGCGCAATTCGAAACTCTTATCGACGAAGAGCTCAGCGGCGCGGACGTCGACCGATCGGAGCGCGAGATCGCCGGCCAGGACGCGATCTGTTACTCCGCATCCGGAACCGTTGATGGCGAGACCGGAGAAGGCGAGTACTGCTTCCGCGAGGACGGCGTTCTGCTCTTCCTTCAGGGTTCTGGCGATGGAACGGGCAGCATTATGATGGAGGCCACGGAAGTAAGCGACACTGTCGAAGACAGCGACCTCGAGCCGCCGTACGAGATCCTTGACCTCGGAGACGTCCCGGGCCTGCCATAGGCCAAGTTCGACTAGGTCCAAGAACGAGAAGAGGCCGGGCACAATTGCCCGGCCTCTGTTCAGGTTCCGTTCTGACTATCGACTAGAGCAGGCGCCGGATCGGCTTTCGGCCCGGCCGAGGGTCGTAGTTCGCCTGGAACATCTCGAGTTTGTCGCGCTCGATCAGGTACTTTCCCGCGAACAGAATCGCGGGCACCTTCTTCTGCTTAATGAGGCGGCGGAGGCTCTGCGGGTGAATGCGCAGGATGCGCGCGGCCTCCACAAGGTCGAGATAGTTGTCGAATGGATTCGCAGGCATATGGCCCCCCGGCTCTGTAAGTTGCTAACGCGCCTGCATAATATAA